>Ga0315282_10001865_pt1 | contig 39348 bp, 35 predicted proteins | sample YL17G07_20_MG_FD_203693 | JGI IMG/M metagenome (GOLD analysis project Ga0315282, IMG submission 203693) | Sediment microbial communities from Yellowstone Lake, YNP, Wyoming, USA - YL17G07_20 | ecosystem: Environmental > Aquatic > Freshwater > Lake > Sediment | place: USA: Wyoming | collected... | reverse complement strand
ACATATTCAGGAATGCTGAGAAGGCAGGTCAAAGCTCCAAAGACTACGCAGACCGCTACTTTCGCTCTTTCCTTGATGACCTGAGGATGCTGGGAATAGACACCATAGACACGGTCACCCGAGCATCACACAATCTTCCCGAGATAATGGCGTGGACAGCGAGGCTTCTGGAGAAGAAAGCGGCGTATGTGACCGAAGAAGGCGTCTACCTCGACACGAGAAAAGTCAAAGGATACGGAGCTCTGTCCCATCAATCAAGAAGCCAGTTGGCGCTACGAAGACTGAACCTGAGTCCCCTGAAGAAACATCAAGAGGATTTTCCAGTCTGGTGCAACCTCCAAGAAGAAAGAGATGTATGGGACTCTCCATGGGGAAGAGGCCGGCCAGGAGAACACATCGAAGACGCAGCCGCCTCCACCAAGTATCTTGGTCTTTCTTACGACATCAATGGTGGCGGAGACGAACTGATCTTTCCTCATCACGAAGCGATCAAGGGCCAGATCGAAGCCGTGACCAAGGCATCTGCATGCAAATACTGGCTACACACAGGCCTCATGTACGTCAAAGGAAGAAAGATGAGCAAATCCCTACGCAACTCCATAACCATTCGCGAGGCCTTGGGTCGATACGATCCGAGAACCATAAGGCTCTATCTCTCGCTAACTCATTACAGGAAGCCCCTACATTTCAAGCGGAACGACTTGGATAAGGCTTCCAGACTTTTCAACCGCCTAAGCAGCCAAATGGATGAGCTGAAGAGCGCAGCGAAGCACTGGAACGAAAAAGGAAACGCCAGTAATCTCGATGCGATGACCTCAATGTTCAAGCGAAGTTTCGTTGAAGCTATGGACAGTGACTTCGACACCGAAACCGCTGCAATGCTGATCATTGGCTTCTCAAATAGCCTGATGAAGGCTTCACGCCTAAGCAAGCTCTCCAGAAGAGGTCTCTCAGAGGCGACACAGCTTCTCGCAGAGGCATGCAGCATCTTGGGAATCCTATAGATCCCTCGCCTGAAGAACGAGGTCAGTCAGTAGACCCATGCTTGAATGGGGATCCTCATCCTCGACCTAATGAACTTCCAAGCTTCATCAAAAGAGCCGAATTCCCGCCATTCTTCCCCTGCACCCGCCGTGTAGTTCCTCTCCTTCCTGTCCCATATTCTGTTGCAGATGTTGATCCGATACCTACCTTGGTGAATGGCCACGAACATGAATCCTCCGTGAGAGAGGTTCCGCATATTGCCTACAATACGCAATCCTTCGTCTTGCTCCAATTCCCGAAGCCATCTCCGGAGGCTTCGCAGATCACGGATCGGGTCTTCAATGGTTGAGTATATCTTTCCGGCCTCCCTTCGACTCATGCCCTAAGTATCGGCGCTGTCATGCAGTGGGGGCCGCCTCCGCCTCTCAGGAGCTCATTTCCCTCTATCTCCAAGACATCGACACCATGCTCTCTTAGGCTTCTGATGGTCCCATCATTCCATTTGTACACAACGCATTTTCGTGGTGCGAGGCATACGGCGTTGGTTCCTCTCATATATCTCTCAAAGGAATTCACCTCGATCAGTTCGATTCCTCTTTTTCTGAGCCAAGGGAGCAGTCTAAGTCTCTGAGGCCTCTTTCCCTTCTCGAATAAGGTCGCAGGCTTCTTGAGAGACTCGGGGTGAGTCAAGGCTAGATCCTCATCAATGACCATGAAGGCTCCATCCAAGTGAACGTTCCAAGGAAAGAGAGGCACCATCACTATCTGGCTCAGGCATTTGCCCAAAGTTGACTTCGCAAGTTGGATGACTCCCTGCCGATTTGATCTTTTCCCGGCTCCAACTAGAAGAGTTTCTTCGTTCAGGTAGACAAGGTCTCCGCCCTCAAGAAGGCCTCCTCCCGCGATTCGAAGCAAGCGAGGGATTCCCAGCTTCTTGGCCACTCGTTCCGACATCTCAGGCTCAGGTCCTCTCACTCGAGAGGCCATTCTCATCCTAACGTATCCGCTATTCGTTATCGTGATCGTGTCTCTGACATATGTGAGATTGGGCTGATCACGAACACGAACTAACGTGTCATGATCCTCCTCCAATGCTTCCTCAACAAGTAATACCTCCACGCCTTCAGATTTCAACAGATGGACAAGTTGCTCGTGTTCCTCGACGAACCTTCTTCTGAAAACAGGAGTCACGAAGAGGTAGCGCTCATAGTTACTTTCGTCGACAAGTCCAATCGACTCTCTCGGGGTATGCATCATAACTTTTTTGAGTGGCCCGTATTCAGATTGGGCTCCAAACATTCTCACACCTCCACCAACCGTACGCGTACAACAATGGTGATTTCCCTATCCAAAGGATTTTGCAGTTACTGAAGTGTTCATCAGAGATCTCTGCAGCTGGGGATCTGGGCTTTTCCGCCATTGGAGTAGGAGTCGTGTTGGTGGGACCCAGTGGTTAGGCTGGGAGAAGACAGTGATCCTGCCTGAATCGAACTTCGAAGCACCGCCGAATCGCTCTGGCGCCGGCCCGCTTGCTATGACTGGGCTAAAGCTCGATTATTTCCACATTGGCTCTCGGTACAACCGCCTTTCTTCCGTCTTCCAACTCCACTTCTAGGATTCTAACCGATGACTCGGATTCCACTTCTTGGAGTTCCGCCGGCAGAGAGACGATAGTGCCAATCGCCCCGAAGTAGGGTTCAGCGATGACTCTAACGGTCATGCCTGGCTGCATACCTTTGCTAACGACTGCCTTCTCTCCCTCGGAATCCCCCTTGGAGACAGCGGCTCTGGGAACAATGATCTCAGGTCTTATTACCCCGGCCCGGATCTGTGTGGCGCCGTTCAAAGCAGCATCCATGCCTTCGCAGGATTTCAAGAGCTCAAACGTCCTGCTTGACATACGCATCTTCCCAAACCCCTCTGTGATGATCAATGCCACAACGGATTCCTCCTGGCCAGTGATCGCGACGCCGATCTCGTATCCCAGTAGATCTCTCAGATCCTTGTCTTGAACCCCGCCTGACACTATGCCCCTCACCCCTACACCGGCCGCTTTCTTCAGCGCCTCTGCCGTGACGAGTGATCCTCCTATCAGAACCTTGCCTGCGTCACCTGAATCGATAAGATCATCTGTCAAAGTGTCCTCAGGAGACTTCACGGCCACTCTGATCTGGCCATGCGTCTCCCCACCAATGCCAAATATTCCTTGTATGAGCGTGGCCGCTGTATCAACGACCACTCCTTCTTTCGGAATCACTGAAACCACCTTGCCAGGGATGTACGCCCTGACTTCCACTGGCACCGGATCCTCTCGGATTGTCACCTGGCCCGTGACGTCTGAGACATGCTCTATGGTCCCATCAATTGGAGATTCAACGAAAGTCTTAGACAGCCCAAAGAATGCAACTCTTCTAGCGATGACTTCGCCCTTACGCACCGTTTCCCCCGTCTTCTTCAGCATGTATTGCCCCAGCTCCTCGATGTCGTCTGCCTCTATTCCCAAGATCTGAGAGGCCCTGATGGTCTCGACATCGCCGGGCACCTTTGTCCTTGCGACTATCGTGTCAAATTCCACTACGTCATCTTTCTTGACCAGTACTTCACCGGGTATCGGTAGTCTCCGCGTCTTCTGGACGACTGTCTCCTTCTTTACCTTGAGTCCGGGAGTGTATGCCAAAGCCAATCCTCAATCACCTAACCAAGGCCTTCTCGTATCGATCGAGAACTGCTTGCGGGTAGGCGTCTATTGCTCTGAACCATTTGACGAGCTGTCTGCGCCTAGTTGCATCATCCTCCGGCAGGGCAAGAGGTCTTCCCCTTCCATCCAGCATTATGCCGACAACCCCTCCCTCAATCTTAACCTCTAGTTCCTTGCCCGGGCCGGCACCAACATCCAAGTTCGACCTTGGCTTGATCTCTGCTTCCGCGAACTTCCCTTCTCCCAGTGAAGTCAACCTTATCTCCCCCTGTTTCATCTCCTCTGTGCGGCTACTGCCATCGGGCAGATCCAGTTTGACTGTTGCAGCCAGACTTCCTTCTGCTTCCACTGGTCCTTTTGGCGCAATGCACGTTCCGATTCGAACTAGACAGTCTTTCTCAAAGATCTCCATAGCGGCCTGAGCATGAACGGTTGACAGAACCCCTAGATGAGGCATCATGAAAACGCTGTCCTGCGCCAACTTCGTCACTCCTTCTGGTTGGAACGCGTCGGTGAGTATCAGGGCCGTCTGCGCTCTTCTCGGCGCATGAGACAACAGACCTCCGGTTCCAGCGATTATGCTGATCCTCATCATATCTATGTAGGACTCTTCTTCCATGGACTGCTCGAATAGATCGCTCACGTCTCGCTGCCTCTGAATTCCGCGGAGGCCTCTGGCCAAGGACTTGTGATGAGCGAACCCTAACCGAAGCGCTTCCCTTGCAACCGCATGCTCCAACACAAGTGCATCGATCAACTGCGGAATAATCGTAGGCCTAATCATCTTGTTCCTCAAACGGTTCCTAACAACAACTTCGTCCATCTCAAAAGGAAGCCAACGCATGATATTCTTGATACCCGCTTCCTTCAGCACGTTGCAGATGCTGTAGCTCATGCCGAGATTGGCGCTGACCGTTCTCACGAACTTCCTATCATATACCGAGTATACGTTTGTCGTGGCTCCACCAAGCCCAACCCCTATCACATTAACCTCCCTCATCTCTGCCAGAGTCCGGAACATCTTTCCCTCTCCCGCAGGGGTCGGCATTATCGGGACAGACGTCCATTTCATCAATCGGTCATATCCCGGAGCATGCGACATCACGTGCTCCATGAAGAGCTCATGAATGGCATCCCGAGCAGGCTCGGGGTTTTCCCGGGACAATGTGGGACGGATGTTGTCCACGATCTTCAATGCGAACTTGCTGCTTAGGATCTTCTTGGCTTGTTCTCTGGCCTCCTTATTTCCAGCGTAGACTATTGGCAGATCATAACCGACACCGAGTCTGGCCTTAGGTTCAGCAGTGGAGATAAGTTCAACGATTCCAAGTACATGTCGCACTGATCCTCCGTCGGTGCCCCCTGAGATGAGGATCATGTCCGGCCTCAGACGGCGTATCCTGTCAATCTTCTGATAGGTGCGCCTGCCGTCGTCCACAGAAATGACGTCCATGACTATAGAGCCTGCTCCAAGCGCCGCGCGTTCCGCGCTCTCCGCAGTCATGGTCTTGATGACTCCAGTCACCAGCATCTGCAGTCCTCCACCGGCGCTACTTGTAGTGACGTAGAGATCTGTTCCAGTGTTTCCTTGGGACGGCAGCATGATTCCTTCATCTGACAAGAGCTTGTGTCCTGTCAGCTCTTCCACTTCTCTCACAGCGTTCCGTACGCCCAATGTCACGTCTTCATATGGCGCTTCGACTGTCGTGGGCGCCTCGCCGCTTGCGACAAATCGATACTCGTTCCCGAGTCTCTTGAAGAACCTCGCCTTGCTCGTCGTGCTTCCGCAGTCCGTGGCAAGTATGACATTGATCTTGCCGAGGTCAAATGCGGGGGTCTGACTCATTTCATTCATCACGCAATTGGAGCCCAACTGTGATATATTGCTGCCCGCATAATTCAGCGCTGAGGATTTAAGATTTGCACGGAAATCGACCAAGCTTTGGATTGTACTTCACCACTGCCGCACTTGCAAACATACCTTTCTGGATCTACACTGGTGTAATCGGGTTCCTAGAGCTTCAAGGAGATGTCTATGTCCTGTTGATGTTTGTGACTGTTCTGGCAGGAGGTATCATGGGCGGAAGATTTCTCGCGAGCCGTTTGGCCGGTAGACCGTGGACGACTGGCTTCAAGGCAGCTGCTCTTGCCTCGATTGTCAACATACTCTTTGGCGTCGGCACCTTCTCGATTGACTACATACATGTGCTTCTGCTAGTATTATCGGGATTCGCCATCGGAGGCCCTGTCGGATGTATGCTCTACGCGCGAGAGCAACGTTCAGAAGAGACCCGAGACTCCGAATCGCATTAGCGATACCGCTACCTTACTGTCTCAATTCCCAATTCCTTTGATCTTAGACTGATCTTGGCCTTGTGTTCCTCAATTCTCTGCACGTATGAACCAACCGCATCAACATTCTTCTTCAGGCATTGGAGATGGAAATCTGAGAGTCTGCCGTCAAGCGCTACGAGTGCCTGATGGAACTTGCCATCTATAGCAGATGCATTCACACATGTTGGTGAACACGGAATAAAGTCCTTTGAGAAATAGACGTAAGTATCAGGTTCGAGGCCCAATGCCCTAACATCAGCAATCTGAGCTGCTGCCCTTTGCTCAGCAGTCGGGCTTCCCTCCTTTCTTCCTTCTATGTATGCTTTCACACAGCAGGCCGGATAGGCCAGTAGTCCTCCGATCTCAGTGAGATACTCAGGATAACGCTCCTCCGGGTAAGCCGCTATCGACCTAGGGGTGGACTGGTCCGCGTGTCTCAGGAACTCCTCTCGAAACCTCTGTCTCTTTCTCATCAGATTTTCAATCCGGCTCTTCGTTTCTTTCTCTTTGTACATGAAAAGCTCCCTCACCGTAGGTCGGACCTCCACTTCAAGCACTTCAAGTCCTAGCCGTTTGATCCAGGAGATGTGACTGTTGTATGATGGAGAGCTTTTGATCTCTTCGAGGCAGGCCTTTCGCATCTTCTCTTTGGCGCTCCGGATCATCTTCATCTTCTTCTTCATGTCTCTCTCTTGTGCCAGTTGCCTGAAATCCCCGATGCACCTCTCATCAATTCTTCTCGAAATAGTCTCTGCGTCAGGCCACTCCGCAGGAATTGTCACAAGAGAACATCTGCGCAGGCCGAGGGCAACTGTCAGATAGTCCTCAAGAAGCATCTGCGGCCAAAGGGTCTTTTCCCTCAACAGATCTGTCACAGCTGCTTGAGCATTGGATATCATTGAAAGTCAGACAACTCTCTCTAACGGGTGCTAATATCCCTTCCCTGAACTGTCTGACGCCCCATCAGCTCCGCTAGTCGAAGGAAAAATGAAAGAAATAAGGGGAGGTTTCTGGCGCAGAGTATTCTAGCGCCAGGGTATTATTCCGAATACTTTCAGCAGTTCTTCGACTCTGCCTGAAAGCATTGCCATTCTGAAGAGTATTGTGTTTCCGAAGTATGATCCTAGCGCGAGCATAAGCATGTATCGTCCTATTTGCGTTGGAATCTTGAAGAGTCCCTTGTGTTCCTTTGTGAAGACAAAGTAGCTAGTGGAAGTCAGGAAAGCGATTAGTGAGAAGAAGAAGTTGAACCAGTCCATTGGCGTAGGTGTCTTTGGAAGGGTTATTGCTGCTAAGACCTGTCCGACCATCTGAGCGTGTACGGCGCCTCTTATGGCAATACCTGTGCCGACTCCGACGATGATTGCCAGTGGGTATCTGCTGACCCATCTGACCCGCTTGAATGGAAGAGTGTAGAGCAATAATCCGAGTACTATTGGAATGATGTAAGAAAAGTCTCCTTTTGCGATAGGCAAGAAGGCATTGCTAACCAGAGTCTGGTAGGCTACTACTACCGCCACTGCGAATGTTGTAGCCATGAACGAATGCTCTGCGAATCTGAAGGCGGCAGTGTCCTTGTATAGAACGTAGCTGTATGTAGCCAGAGTCAGCAGCATTGAAGTCCACATTCCTGCCAATAAGATAGGATCTGTAGGATATGGCATTACTTCTTCTCCCTCCTCGTCATAACGTAGCCTAGGTTCGCGAGTATGATCACGATTATGACTACAAGGTGCGACACGCTGATAGCATCCATTCTGACGGTTCCATCACCGAGGCGCCCGATCAGTTTCTCGTACTCGGCTCCTCCTCGAACTCCGATCAGAATAGCCATTAGGTTAGCCGGATAGTATGGCAGCCATTCTGTCTGCATCGCAATTCCGATTTCCGCGACTGGCGTTCCCTTGCCAACGTTCCAGTGCCTTATGTAATAGCCAATGTAACTACCAGTGTCGATCGTCAGCACCAAATCGATATCCTTTGCCGACTTGACTCTTTGCATCAACGAGAGCTTCTCGATTGGGGTTCCGTACTTATCCGCTTTGAACACCGCGTGAACATCCGATGCCAGCTGGGCCACCGCAGTTTCCCCACCAGCAAGGTAGCCCATATACACCCAGTCTTCACCGTACTTGTACTTCGTAGTTAGCTCTGGTACGGACACAACAACCATGTCTACAGTTAAGTCTTGATCAGTGAAGAATCCCCAGATAACAACTTTGACTTCTCGCCTTACCAAATGTCTCATCACTGCAACCATACTTGGTTGAATCTCTGCCCAGGCGCTGACTCCTCCGGCGATCGAAAAGAGCGCTATGTTCTTCGGGCCCATGGTTTCGATCTTGTCATAGAGTGTCTTAGTTGTTTCTTGGACTGTAATGGGTAGACCAAGGGGCTGGAGATACGGTACTACCAGTACTAGGAAGATGCCCCAATACAGGACCCGTCTGTCGACCTCAGCCATTCTCGTCCATATACTTTTACTCATACTACTCTACTCCTCCGTAGTAACCTCTTTCTAGTCCAAGCAATGTCCTGATACCGAATACAATCAGGCCTACCGCTGCGACAAACGTCAGTGTTCTCATTCCTCCCAATTGCCCGACCATAAGTACCCATTCACCCAGGATTGGGAAGCCTTTCCAGATTGCTTCACCTATGGGTGCGTTTCTGAGCAAGATCAGGACTCCGGAGACTATCAGTATGGTTGCTTCAATGCTTCTTGCTCTAAAGGCTCTGTAAGCTGCTGAGAATATGTAGAACCCTGTGAGCGCATAGAATGTTGATGAAAGTGATGTGTAGACATATTTGAACGACCAGTCATAAACTATGAACTTCGTGTTCCACAAGCCTATCACTGTCAGTACCACGAAGTATCCCAGCAACCAAACGCTGAATATCCACTGACTTTTCGTCCTCTTCCTGATGTGTCCTGAGTGTAATCGAACAGCGTTCAAGATCCCTAGTCCCAAAGCGAGCGTTGAGATAATGATTGCCCAGTTTCGCACGATTGTGGAAGCCGTAGCCACTGCTGGGACGGCGAAGAAGTACTCGAACATCATCATTCCGCCTGCGAGGCCTGTTATGAAGAGGATCATCTCACGTTTTCTGAGTATGTTCGACATGTTCTCACCATTTTAGTAGTTGGGAAATGACTGGGATACCGGACAGTTCCATCACTGCGCCGAGAATTGTCAGTAGGATTAACAGGCCCTTCGTCCAGTCTCCAGCCGCTATACCGCTTGTCACCAATGGGTCTTTTGTGACGTATGCTGAAGCGGCAAAGATCTCCTCACCGATCATTGCATAGTCACAGGTGGCTATAATGAAGGGCATCTGGTGGATGTTAGCAGTGCCGCCGATTTGTGTTGCTCCTATCATGTTGCCTGCTTCACCCATAACAACTGATTCGTAGTACAGGCCACCTATCATCATGTTGACTGCTGGTCTTTCTCTCTGTAGTGTCGCCAAGACGGCTGCCACATATGGCGATTGCTCGGGCTGGTATCGTATGCTTTTTGGATCGTAGGATTCCGGCTTTCCTTCATTCCTGTATGCTGCTCGAAGAGTCTCTTCTACAAGCGGCAGTGAATCCGCTATGCATGTATTGTATATTATTGGCACATCGAATCTTGCGCACAAAGCTGCAACATGAGAGAGAATGCCGATCGAAGCGAGAACCTGTGGCCCCTGCTCCGACGACAGGGTCGCGTAAGCATAGCCCGAGGTGAAGTGCACCGGCCTTCCTTCCTCTGTGGCTCGGCCCACAGCCTCGTCTATCGCATCCATCGCTGTTATTCTGCGTATCTGCGGAGCTTTTCCCTTCTTCGCTAGCTGCAATGCTACGTAGAAAAAGACAAACATGAGCACAAGGACGACGAAACTAAAACCTCTGCCACTAATTATCAACAGTATGTCCTCCGAATTTTTCAAACGTATAAAAGGGGTGTATGCGTATAAGTAACTTTCGTCCTCAATTTCGAAGCTTTTTATAGATGCGCGTTTCGACCTCTGATCGTACTCATGCTCGAACTCGCATGACGCTTTAGCGAGCGTCAATATGAGGCGAGTAGAATGTCGCCATAATAGAAAGACGCGCCTATGTGAAGTCTGTATTTGATTCTTTCCTCGCTTGGATGTGAGGGCAGGCGCCTATTCGCCTACGTTTGAGGCATTATGGCTTCGCATCCAGACCCCCCTCAATCGCGCTAGCGTCCATCGCGTGGGACAGCGCTTTCGCGAGGAACATTTCGGGGCTGATCGTAATACGGGTGCTTATTCTTCGACAGCGTAACAACACATGAGCAGTCTTCTCGCGGCTGCTACGGCTGCAACCTGTTTTCCTCTTCGTTCAACTATTCGGTGGTAAGCCCGGGTGATCGCAGTGTCATAAATGTGCACGTGAGTCATAGCGGCTTCCACCATGACCCATCGTAGCCATCTACTGCCCTCCTTCGTAATGCTTCCATGTTGAATGGTGCCTTCGGAAGCACGCGCAGACGGCCGGCCGTAGCACGGCTTGAGCGCTCCCGCCTAACAAACGCTCTTCCCATACCATCGCGCCAAATGTGCGACTTTGTGCTGAGTCTAAGAACTCTGTCCTTGACAACTCGAGCGTGAGAATTCTTCGAACTATGTCCTTCGTCTCTTTGGATAACGCACGATTCTACTCGGCCTGGCTTTCGTTGCCCGTCGAGCTTGAGATATCATCTCTGTTATGCTTGAGAAAGCCTTCCCCACGTCTTCCATGCGAACAACTAGAATAGTGTCCGTGAAGCAGCTCATCGTCTCTTCGATGTTGATGTGGTTTCTTGAGACAGGGTTGTAGAAGGCGACGGCGCTCCCGGGAACGCCTATTATCGCCTTGGGGCTGTGAACCATTATTGCTGCCAACCCATTCTTCTGATCTAGAATGTCGCTTCTTCGAAACATCGAGCAGACGCTGTCAAAGAGCCTTTCATCAAAGATCAGAGTAATAGCTGAGACGCCTTCAAGAACTTGCAGGAATTCCCCTCTAAGGTCAGCCATGGTTCGCCTCACTATCTGAGTGGTCCGTCTGGTTTTCTCCACAGAGACCTTTGCCACATCAGTTCTGAGGTTCACCACGCTTCTGGAGACTATGCTGCCGATACTCTCATGACTTAGACGGAAGCTGCACTTGGCCCTTTTGACCGCAGTGATGATGCTCTCGATCTTTGTTGTTCTTCCTAGAGCTTCCTCTACGCGGGGCTTCAGAATTCTTGCCATGGCGCTGTAGTTCCCGAATCCTCTCTCTACGGCATCTTGCATGGAAACATCACTGTCAATCAGGGTCTGAACTGTTTTGGAGACGCTGTCCTTGACCAATATCGGTCACTTCGGGGTTCTTTCAGTTGGTTTTCGACCATAAGGAATAAAAACGTTCCTCAAACGAACGTAGACGCCAACGAGGATTCACTGAAATGATTGAAACCTCAGCCATAGAGAAAGGTGGAAAGAAGGAGACCTCTATCTTTTGCCTAGAAGTCTGCAGAGGTCGTTTTGGGTCCTGTCTCGAATGTGTCGTCGATCATGCGGCTTTCGAGAACTGGCTCAAGCGAAACTATCAGGAGAACGAAATCCTCGCACAAGATGAGCGGAGGTGAATGTACGATATGAGTAAACCTGAGGCAAGCAGCAAGTCAATGCAACTAGTAGGTATCGCCTTAGTGATGCTGATCGTTGGTGTTGCAGTAGGCTATGGCTTCGCACAATCGCAGGTTAAACCCCCGGAAGTTAAGCCTCCTGTTACAGTCACGATGACCTATACTTCGCCGAAGAAGGTGACTCTCCTTGAGAAGATCAAGCAAAAGGGAGTCATTGTTGTTGGAACAAGCGCAGACTATCCGCCATATGAATCAATCGACGAAAAGACCAAGAAGATAATTGGACTTGACGTGGACATAGTCGAGGCTGTGGCGAAAGAGCTAGGTCTCACAGTGAAATGGGAGGACATGCCGTTCGAGTCCCTCATAGCAGCCTTGGATACAGGAAAGATAGAGATGATAGCCGCTGGAATGGGACTCAAGGCAGAGCGGATCCCTAAGATGGACTACAGCATCGCATACGAACAAGGCGACAACGTTGTCGTGGTCAAAGGAGACTCGCAAGTGAAGACCTTCTCCGATCTGGCGGACGTAGGAAAGCTGAACCTGAAGATAGGCGTCCAGACCGGAACAATACAGGAAGGCAGAATCAATGACTTGGTCAAGGAAGGCAAGATCAAGAAAGAAAACGTCGCATCATATCAAAGAGTAGACCTGATGATCACAGACATAGTCGCAGGGCGGATCGATGCCGCTATGATAGACAAGCCCGTTGCAGACAGCTTTGCGACACGCTATCCAATCAAGATCGTGTACACCGAGTGGGCGCCACCCAAGGCCCTGTGGATTCCAAAAGGTGAGAAGGAACTCTTGGACGCAGTTAACACAGCTTTGCTCAAGCTACACAAAGACGGCGTTATCCAGCAGCTTATAAACAAGTGGCATGCGACTTAACGCCTGAGAACTATCGATGACAGGAACCCCCTATTTGTTGTCTTTTCTTGATTTGATATCGTCGCATCTGGCCTTCATGATCGAAGGCCTGCCTGTGACTCTGAGCCTCACTGCTTACGGAATGGGGTTAGGCTTTCTTCTGGGCCTGCCCTTGGCAATTCTCAGGGTCTATTGTGGAAGAGCCGGAAAGCTGCTTGTGGCCTCCTACGAGAGAATCATGCGAAGCGTTCCGGCTCTTGTCCTAATATTCGTGTTCTACTTCGGAGTTCACACATCTGTGATCGAGATACCTGGCTTTTTGGCCGTGGCTCTTGCTCTTGGGCTCTGCAGCTCCGGATATCAGTCACAAGTCTTTCGAGGCGCCCTAGAATCTGTCGGTAGCGGGCAGATGGACGCCGCCAGATCACTGGGAATGGGCAGGTTGCAGGCAATTCGATTCGTGATCGTGCCTCAGGCCTTGAGATTTGCCCTGCCAAGTTGGGCGAATGAGCTTGCGACAATGGTCAAAGACACATCTCTTGCCTTTGTTGTGGGTGTCGCTGAGCTCATGAGAAGAGCTGACTATGTTCGGGCAGCAACATATGACCCACTCATCCCCTTCCTACTGGTTGCAGGTATCTACTTCGCCATAGTCTTCCCAATAACGAGGATAGCTGGGACCTGGGGTCAAGAGAAGAAGAGGTTGATGGTAGGCGGTTGACAAAGGTAGTTTCGGTCAGAGACGTCTGGAAGTGCTACGGAAAGGTAGAAGTCGTTAGAGGCGTCTCCTTCGATGTTGAGGAAGGAACGACGACCGTTGTCTTCGGGCCGAGTGGAGCTGGCAAGAGCACTCTTCTAAGATGCACTAACATGCTCCTCATTCCGGATCGCGGAACCGTATTCCTACGAGACGTTGACCTCATGAAAGCTGGCCGCAAGATCGATTATTATCGGTCAAGATTCGGAATGGTCTTCCAGCATTTCAACCTATTCAGCCACATGTCTGTTCTGGACAATGTCATGATCGGTCCCAGAGTTGTGAAGAAAATGCCAGCCGACCAAGCTAGGCTCGTTGCATTGGAAGCACTCGAAAAGGTTCGAATGAAAGACTACTGCAAGCATCACCCGAGTCAGCTCTCAGGAGGCCAAAAGCAGAGAGTAGGCATCGCTAGAGCACTGGCAATGGACCCTGAGGTTCTCCTATTCGACGAGCCTACGTCTGCTCTTGACCCCGAGCTAATAGGAGAAGTCCTTCAGGCAATGCTGGACTTGGCCAAAGAGAAGAAGACGATGATCTGCGTTACTCATGAGATGGGTTTCGCCAGAGCCGTGTCGTCTGAAATGATCTTCATGGATGAAGGAGTCGTTGTGGAAACTGGCTCGCCAGAACACTTCTTCACCAACCCATCAAATGACCGCACCAAAAGGTTCCTCAGCAGACTGACCGACTTGTATGGACGGCACGAAGAAAAGAGTGAATCGGTCGCTGGCAAGAAATGATAACCTATGTAGGCGAACTCTTAGAAGGGCTACTTGTTACGCTTGAGTTGAGTTTCATAGCCCTTGCGATCGGAATGATATTGGGTCTAGCGGCTGCCTTGGCCAGAATATACGGCCGCAAGCCACTCTCCTACTTGGCAAACGCATACATCGAGCTGATTCGCGGGACTCCGCTGACTGTTCAGCTCTTTATCATCTATTTCGGTCTCCCCGTGTTAGGAGTGCTCTTCTCGGCGACTCTCTCGGCCATCGTGGCCTTGGGAATCAACAGTGGAGCCTATCAAGCGGAATACTTCCGAGGCGCACTCGAGTCCATCGGCCGTGGGCAGATGGAAGCAGCCATTTCACTGGGAATGAGCAAGAGACAGGCAGTAGCAAGAGTCGTACTGCCACAGGCACTCAGGTTGGCGTTGCCAAGTTGGTCAAATGAAGCAGCATATCTTCCGAAATATAGTTCCGTGGCGTTTCTAGTCACTGTGCCCGAGCTTATGGCTAGGGCGAAGGTTGTCATAGCTGAGAACCTGAGACCTCTCGAAGTCTATCTTGTCGTAGGTTTGATCTACATCGCAACAATCGCATCGATCTCCAAAATTCTTGACATGATCTACGAGAGATACAAGTTCACAGTCGAATAGAGACATCAGTCGAAAGGACCAGCTATGGATATATGCAATAGCCACATGATCAAGCAGCTCTCACATTGAAAGAGATCGGCTGGATGGTGAAATGAAACTCTCGAACAGAGTGCTGTCAACCGAGAAACTATCATACCTTGAGGTGGCGAAACTAGCGAGGAGCGTTCCAGACGCCATCTACCTCAATATTGGCGAACCGGATTTCCCGACCCCCGCACACATCATTGAAGCGGCAAAAGAGGCCATGGACAGAGGGGACACCCACTACACCTCTGACGAAGGCATCAAAGAACTCAGAGAAGCCATTGCAGAGAAAGAGTCCAAAAGACTGGGCCTTAACTTCGATGAGGAAAACGTTGTCATAACTGCTGGTGCGACCGGCGGCACCTATTCGGCATTGATGGCCTCGATCGAGCCCGGAGACGAAGTTCTACTTCCTGACCCATACTACAGCGGCTACTATTACGCGGTGCAGATGGCAGGTGGAAAGCTAGTCGGCGTGACGCAGATGGAGGAAAGAGGCTTCCAAATAGACTCGAATGAGCTGCAGCGTAAGACATCCTCTAAAACCAAGGCCATGATTGTCGTGTCTCCCAATAATCCAACAGGAGTTGTCCTGAATGACAATACTCTGAAGGAGATGGCCGAAGTTGCCTGTGAGAAAGACCTTCTGGTTGTCTCCGATGAGGTGTACAATGAATTTGTCTTCAATGGCGAGTTCCGAAGCATCGGGACTTATCCTGGGATGAGTGAGCGGACCGTAATGATCAACAGTTTCTCCAAGACCTACGCAATGACGGGATGGAGGGTAGGCTATGCAGTTGGACCAAAGAAGATCATAGCTGAAGTGGCAAAGGTGTCACACGCAACCGGAGTCTGCGTTAGCTCCATCTCCCAATATGCGGCTCTGGCGGCACTACAGGGAACTCAAGAGCCGACCAAGAGAATGCTAGAAGCTTACAAGGTTCGAAGAAAGATCCTCGTAGAAGCACTGAAGCGGATCTCCCTCTTCCGCTTAGTGGAGCCTCAAGGCGCATTTTTCGCCTTTCCAAACATATCTGCCACCAAAATGTCATCCATGGATCTGTTCAGGTACCTCCTCGGGGAGGCGAAAGTCGTGGCACTCCCGGGCTATCCCTTCTTCGGCGCCAAAGGCGAGAACCACATCAGGTTCTCGTACTCAACGGCAACAAGCAAACTGGAAGAAGCCATAGCCAGGATAACAGAAGCGATGAAAAAGCTCTGAGCCAATCGATGCTAGCTTCTAGGAGACGAGGAAATGCGGGATTATTGCTTCTACGTGGCTAATGATTGAAGGCCATGGAGTTCCGAGGTCTGTCTAGTCTGCTCTAGACGAAGCCTCCTAGAGGATGTGCAAGGATTCACGAATGGTGATCCTTCTTCAAGGAGCGATGACATTTACTGTACTTCATGAGATCTGATCACCGGTTGGATCTGGAAACGACAGAAAGCGATCCGCAGCCCGCGGTCTAACAAATCTTATTAGGAGTAAGTCGATTCCTCGATAGTGTGTGGGCCGGTAGCTCAGTTTGGCTATCTTCAGATTCGAAGGCCAAGGAGCATCCGGCTGATAACTCAACGGCAGAAACCGGAAGGTCATGGGTTCAAATCCCACCCGGCCCACCACACCACTGCAAATCGGAAGAGCATGCGCCGGCCGTAGCGCTTTTTGCAGAGGTCTGATGAGAGATTGAAGAGCTGAACTAGGGAAGATGCCTGTCGGAAAGGGTGTAGCAAGATCTTGTCAAAGCTTTACGAGTTCAGGGGGAAGACAGAAGTAAGAGATGCAGCTCGTGTGCTTGGCCTTGGGAGACAGTCTCAGGAGAGAACTGCTAGCTAGTCTCGATGTGCCAAGCCTGCCTCAGCGAAGATGGATGAACGACCGTTGAACTGTTTCAATCGGACAGGCCTTTTGGAGGGAGCCCGAGTTATGGTAAGTGATGCTTCAGAATTCTCTGGAATGAGTTACGGAGAGGCGACGGAGTGGCTTTTCGGTCAAAGGAGGTCGGGCCGCAAACGTGAGTTGAAGCGCGTACAGCATCTTCTCGGTCAGATGGGTGATCCAGAGAAGAGATTCAGATCGATCCATGTGACTGGAACCAATGGCAAGGGATCGACCACAGCCATGGTGGCGTCGATCCTGAAGGCTGCAGGTTACAGAGTCGGCATGTTCACTTCGCCCCATCTTTCAAGCTTCTCAGAGCGCATAGTGGTTGACGGAGAGCAGATACCCGCTGACGATGTTGTCAGAATCGTTGAGGAGATAATGCCCCTTGCGAATCGCATGTCCAGAGATCCCGAAATAGGTCATCTCAGCTTCTTTGAGATAACCACCTCCATCGCTTTCAAGTACTTCGCTGAACGCGAAGTGGATTTCGCTGTTTTGGAGGCAGGGATGGGGGGAAGAGTCGACGCGACAAACATTGTTCATTCCCTCATATCCGTGATAACAAATGTCAGCCTTGAGCACACCGATACGTTGGGGAAGACGACACTGGAGATCGCCAGGGAGAAAGCGGGCATCATCAAAGATCGAGGAGTGTTGATAACAGCTACTGAGGATGATGGCGTGTTCTCTCTCTTCAAGGAGATCTGCGACCGTAAGCGATCCAAGATATTCCGTGTCGGTAGCGACATAGTGTTTAGGAAGTTGAGCTCCAGCATGGAGGGGCAGACCTTTCAACTCAACGGCCTAGTGAACAGATTCGATGAATTGTTTGTTCCACTGTTAGGTGATCACCAGCTGCTAAATGCGGCGTCGGCCGTTGGGACAGTTGAGGCCTTGAGCTTCCATGACATATCAATACCTCTGGAGGCCATAGGTGAGGGATTGAGAGAGGTCAAGTGGCCTGGGAGGTTGGAGATAATGCAGACGCAGCCGTTAGTTGTAGTAGATTGCGCAAAGGATGCTGAGGGTGCTAGAGTGCTGAAGGAAACACTGCGGAAGGAGTTCGTCTGCGACAAACTGATCACGGTTGTTAGCGTCTCGTCTGACAAGAACATCCCTGCAATGATCGATCAACTTGCGGAGGTAGCCAATCAATTCATAATCACGTCTCACTCAGTCATGGGTCGAGCGGCTGACCCCGTCAGAATCGCTGAAGAGGTTGAGAGGCATTCTAAACCGTATGAGATCGTGACAGATGCGAAGACGGCCGTGAGAAGAGCACTGGAGATATCAAGTCGCAGCGATATGATCTGCGTGACAGGATCGGTTTTCCTCGTCGGCGAAACCAGAGAACTATGGACAAAGACATCTAACCATAATGAATCTTCTTGAAGTTGCTGAGCGACAGGTGAGCGAGATGGGTCGGTTGAGCGAGAGAAATGCTGTTGAGGAGAAAGCGATTGGAGATCATTTCAACAAAACGTCGATTGTCACGTAGTTGCGAGTAGCGCATCTATTTCTTCAGCGCTTGTAGACCCTTTTCCACAGCGAATCTCAATCTCTCGATGCAAGCACAATCGTGAACCTTGGTAGAGTGCTCTTTTAGTCCGGTCCTCCGTCTTGAGACCCGAGCCGGTCAGTTGTCTGCAGTTCACAGCGCCGGATCTGTCGTTGAGCTCAGCAACGTAAGCGTCAACCTTGTCCCAAACAGGCGTGGGGCTTTCTTCCGAGGTTTTTCTCCATGCTTGATGCCCATCACCGTGGCCACTCTTGAGACACAGCCGTAGAGAAGCCCATTCAGACCGACTCCCGCCCCAATTTCCGCACCAATCTTCGGCGCGAAGAATGATACGTAGACGAGACAGACCTCTACCTCAAATCTACCTGGAATTCACACAACATCCACATGGAACTCTAAAACCTCATCCTATTCACGTTCCCTCACAAACGGTGTGGCCGGTTGGGTTCGAATCCTCAGGAACAGTAGAAGCGTGTGGGATCTTTGCTAGTAGCCAAGGTCGAACTGCATCGCAAGCTTGTTGACCGATGCTTAGAAGGCGGATTCACTCAATTCACTAATTGCTTACGATCCAGCCTACCAAACCACTACAAATCGGAAGACGCAATGTTCTATGATGATTCTGGGCGTGCGGGCTGATGAGTCGAAGTCTTCCTGACTAGTTCATCTCGCCTCTGGCCTATTCACGGGAGCGCAGTCCTTTTTCCTCGACTTGAATCTTCATGCGGATCATTGCTTCCTCGACAATTTGCGTGTAGTCTTTCTTGAAGTGAGCTGTGGAATTCAACAGAGTGATTCTGGGGATGTCGTCTGAGAGCTCTATCAAGTTCAGGCAGGCTGTGTCTTGCCGGAGTCTCCAGAACGCTCCCAGATCCGCTTGCAGGAGAGAGAGGAGAAGAACCCTGTTGATTCCTCCGTGACCAACTATGCAAACAACGCCGTTTTCATTCTCCTTGGTAATACGTTCGAAGCTGCGCATCACTCTGGTCTGGACGTCTCCGAGAAGCTCAGCTTTGGCGACTGTCACATCTTTGGGATTGACAAGCCATCTCTCATACTGCCTCGGATAATCTCGCCTTAGAGCTTCAGGAGTCTTTCCTTCCCACTCTCCGAAATTGATCTCAATGAAACCCTCATCAATCTTCGGAGAGATTCGGTGTGATGAGCTCAGGATTTTCGCTGTCTCTGCCGCTCTGGCAAGTGGACTGCAGTATGTGGCGCGCAAAGGAACCGATGAAAGGGCTGACGATAGAACCTTGGCCTGTTCACGTCCCCCATCACAAAGTGCTACGTCAGTTCTTCCTTGGAGAAGTCTTTTCTCATTCCACGGAGTTTCCCCGTGCCTGACCAATAGGATGATTGACCTCATCTATTCTCACTGGGCGACATCTTTTCCATCCCTCAAGAGCATTGTCTAGCTTAAGTATGCAGTATGAAAAAAGGGCGGCATTCTCACGCGTGTACGGTCTACTCATCTATACAAAACGGTAGTCTACGTTGACAGTGATTGTTACAGGTAGCTCTGCAGGAAGAATAGGTGATGAATCCGCCTTCAGCTCGTAGCCTGCTGATCGAGGAACGTATGATGTTCCTATGGAAGCCGAGGCCTTTCCTACAATAGTCAACTTGAGCGATGATGCCAACGCTTGTGCCTTTGCATCTGCGTCAGCAACTGCTTCCTTGATAGCCTCGCTTGTCAAACTGTCCACTTTCTGTCTGGATAGTCCAAATGAGACGCTGCCCACATTGTTGGCACCGGCCTTGACTGCTGCATCGAGAACGGTGCCGACTTCATAGACCTTCTTCCACGTGACTCTAAGACTATTCCTGCATTCATAGCCGACTATTCTTTGCTGCTTGTCATAGTCGTAGATCGGACGCAGACTGTACTGCTCAGTTGCCAGCTCCTCTTTCGTCACACCTATTGACCTGAGAGCCTCAATTACACTGGTCATCGTGACAGCATTCTTCTGTTGAGCTTCAGTCGCTGTAGCAGACTGGGTCACGACGGTCACGCTCACATATGCTATGTCGGGAGAGGCATACGCAGAGCCAGATCCCGAGACCGAGATTATGTTGCTTCGCGTTTCCTCTTTCCCAGGTGTTGTTGGGCTCATCGTTCTTGAGAAGCCGTAATACAGTGTCACACCATTCAGAAGGGCCAAGGCGACGATCGAGATCACTGCTACAGCATAATGCTGCTTACTCACACTCATGATTTCACCTCCCGCCATACCTGCAACTCATCTCATGCGTCTTGAGGTAGTAAACTCTAGCCTTTGGAACATACTGTTCAAAGATCGAAACACGCGAGCCTCTTCGAGAGTGAGTTGGTCTCAAGTGTTTCTCTTGTCGGAATACGTAGGTGACACTTGTTGATCGTTGTGGAGACTTTAACGTGTGTGGCTTTCCTATTGATGCATGAAATCATCGGTCAAGAGAGGTGGGTCACTGGTCATGTTCGGTTTCTGAGACGGAAATGTTCAAATATATAGAAATATATCTTGATATGTCGTGAATTGGGAATGTGGTTCAAAGGCAGACGCACAATGGAGAGAGGCGACTTCAAGTACCTGCTACTCGACGCTCTGAAAGACAAGCCCATGCATGGCTACGAAACCATGAAAGTTGTGAACGACAAGTACGGAGGCTTCTACATGCCAAGTCCAGGAGTGGTCTACCCCACTTTACAGATGCTGGAAGATGTGGGCTACGTGACTTCTAGAACCGAGAATGGAAAAAAGATCTACACCATAACAGACGAAGGCACGGGGTTCCTCAAGGAAAAGAAACCTGTGCTAGAAGAGATCATCCAAAGAAGACAGAAGTTCTTCAAAGGTCCACGGGCAGACCTGATCAGAGAAGGCCGGAGATTGGCGAGGCTTCTGTTTCACAGCCATGGAGAACTGACTGATTCACAAGCCAAAGAGATAAGCACGGTCATTGCTGATGCTGCTAGGAAGATCGAGGCCGTACTGTCAAAGTGAGAACGGAACGTTCTCAGCGAAAGCTGCAAGACACTACGATGATAGAGTTGACATGAGGGCATCGTACCCATGCCATTCCCTCTACCTTAACGTGATGCTACCTTGCCCAAACTTATCACCTTGCGTCCAAACCTATGAGCTCCGGGAACGGTTCTCCGCATCAAATCTGATCGTGCCGAGAGACTGCTTATGCAAAAGGCTTTAACTAGGAACTTGTCGTTGCTTTCGAGGAATAGAGGAAAGAGAGATCCTTGTCTCAAGTCCCAATAATCATTCCGCTAGTGGTCGCAGGGATATCCATTGGTGGCATGTGGCAAAAGAAGAACTTGGCCGGAGTGTGGAAGAGGGCGCTCCTAGCTGCAGCAGTATCAGGAATCCTGAACAGCGGATACGCATTGATACTTGGATACTTGAAGATCCCCGGAACCAATGCGTCTTCGAACACAAACTCTCTCTCTCTAGTCACATCAGGCCTCTCTGGCTTCCTAATTGTCATCACAATCTTCCTCTCAGCAGTTGGAACGGTCAAGTACAAGCGAGGAAAGGAGCTTGAACCAGAGGAATGAGTGCGCCGTAGAAGTCAGCGACCTAACGAAAGTCTACAGGACTGGGTCGGTTAGGTTCACCGCGTTGCATGATGTTACTCTCAGAGTGAAGAGAGGAGAGATGGTATCCATAGTGGGGCCTTCGGGAAGCGGAAAAACAACACTGCTTAATCTGATAGGCCTACTCGACAAGCCGACAAGGGGAAGCATATTCATAGACGGGATAGAGGTTTCAAGACTGGATGAAGATAGGAAGTCTATCATTCGCAACAAGAAGATCGGGTTTGTCTTTCAGGCATACAATCTGATACATAGACTGACGGCTTTTGAAAACGTGCAACTTCCTCTCATAGCTTCCGGAATGAGTCCTGCGAAGCGCCGAAAACTGGCGGAGAAGATGCTGACCTCAGTTGGACTTGGATCGAAGTTCTTCAATCGACCATATGAGCTCAGCGCTGGTGAGCAGCAAAGGGTCGCGATTTGTAGGGCTCTGGTTGCGGATCCCACGCTTGTCCTTGGAGATGAAATCACGGGCAATGTTGATACCAAGACTTCAGCACAGATAATGGAACTCTTGAAAGAGATCAATAGGACTGCAGGGCGGACTTTCGTGCTCATTACGCACAATCCTGAGCTTGCACGAGAAGCTCACAGAATAGTTCACCTAAGAGACGGAGTGATAGAGAAGGAGGAAGTTCTCAATTGATAGGAGACAACGCAGTGAGGGCCTTGACAGTCGGAGCCATTATCCTATTTGCAGTGGCCGCTCAAATCCCTTGTGTTACCTCAGCGATCCAGACTCCGATAAACGTAGTCTCTGCTGTTTGGGTTACCTCTGAATCTTTGTATGAGACTGGTCGGATGTGGACGGAGATCGACGCTGCTCCTGGTGACCAGAACATGCGTCTCAGAGTCACAATTCAGAACATCAGCAATGCCACGATCTCCGGAATATCCGCGGATTTGAAACTTCAATATCCCTTCAGGAATGTTACTGGAGGCGACGCTTATCGAGCATACTACCCCGGAAGCATTTCTCCCGGAGCCAACGCCGCCGGGGATTTCATCATGAATATCGATATCGGCGCGGGCAAAGGTGAATACAGGCTTGCGATGGTTTTGAGCTACCTTGAACTTGCTACAGGTGTAGGTAAGACACTCTACTTTGTGAAGTCTGTAGAGGTAATCGTGCCAGTCGTGGTGAGTTCAACTCGGTACATAGTCATTTACGGCGTCATAGTCTCTCCTTCAACCACTGTTCCGGCAGGCAACATTACCATATCGGGAAATCTTTTGAATGTTGGAAAAATAAGTGCGTACAACACCAATGTCACTATCTTATCCCCAGCTTTGGTGCGCCCCGCTTCCATCATCGTAGGCCAGATAGATCCGAACGTTCCTAGGCCCTTTAGCTCCGGTGTACAGTTGAGACGCGACATCAGGCCCGGATCCTACGCGATCACGGTTTCAGTGACTTACGCGGACTCAATGCTGGTTGGTCACATCTCTCAGGTAGATCTTGTGGTGACAGTTCGTCAGGCTGAGCCTCGGCCGCCCCCCGCAGTGGAAAAGGAGACAAACCCATTTGTCATGCTTGTTCAGATACTGAGAGAGCTGCTTAGGATCCTCTTTGGTTTCGCAGCTGTAGTGTCAATCCTTTAGTCAGGGTGAATTGATGAGGGCACAAGACATTTTCCTCTTGGCCTTCAAGGCCCTGAAAGACCGAAAGCTAAGGACAGGTCTAACCATTCTCGGTATTGTCATAGGAACATCGATGATTGTCGCATTGATCGCCTCTACAACGGGACTTACCGCAAGCGTCACAGCACAGATATCCAAGATGGGCGTCACGACACTGACAATATTCCCGATGAGCGGAAGAGTTCAGATCACGGACGACGACGTGGCGGCTCTGGTGAGACTCGAAGGCGTCCAAGATGTGATACCCTACTACTCAAGAAGACTCCAGATAAACTACGGATCTACTATTCTATCAGTCCAAGTCTACGGACTTGACCACAACAAGCTTTTGACGCTCTATCAGGGGCTGGATGTCGGCAGGGGAGGTCTGGTCGATACATATGATCCGACAGGAGTGATCGTCGGTTCGTCCATATCGAGGCCGCCTGAGGAGAATTTGCCTTCTGTCGATGTCAATGAACTTCTCTTGCTAGAACAGCCTTCCACGGGAAGATCCCGAGCTCCGAGCTTCGCTTACCTGGTGAGAGGCGTACTGAAACCTTTCGGGGTCGTTGGTTTCCTTAACATCGATGAGACCGCCTTCATCTCCTTGCTCGGAGCTAGACTTACTTTCAAGCTGACGTACTATTCCGGTGTCTATGTCATCGCAAACTCGCCAGAAGAAGTCACAATAGCCCAAGCCAGTGTTCAGAACTATTTTGGAACCAATGCCCGGATAATGAGTGCTCAGTCGATGCTTGAGACTGTGCAGTCGATCACGGGCCAGCTAACGTTCTTCATGGGAGGGATCGCGGCGGTTTCTCTCTTCGTTGCAGGTGTAGGCATTACAAACACAATGTTCGTATCCATCATGGAGCGCACAAGAGAGATCGGCGTCATGAAAGCCATAGGATACAGAGCCAGAAGCATACTCACAATGTTCCTGGCAGAGGCAAGCATAACCGGGATCATCGGGGGGTTCCTCGGAACCATAACCGGATCGCTCCTATCATTTCTGCTCACAACCGGACTGCCCTCATTCAGAATGGGGCCTGCATCCAGAGGAGCCGGCGCCGGGTTCAACCCGGTCATAACTCCAGACCTGCTCATGTTCTCGCTCCTGTTCCCGATCGGGATCTCAATCATAGCGGGGCTCTACCCTGCCTGGAGAGCATCAAGGCTGAACATAGTCTTGGCACTGAAATATGAATGAAATGAGCCGCAGACCAAGCCTACGCGCAGTTGCTCGACAAGTAACAACGGGACCTGTCAATGCGTACAACTGCCCGGGACAGTCAAAAACTCAGAGCGATCTCGATCTTTTTCTTCGTACACTTCCATCGACAATGAAGAAGGCGACCGACTGCCTGATTCAGGAACTCATGTCTGATGCTCTGTTGGCTCGTGGTGCTAAGCCATAGAAGCCCACGTACGCTGAAAATCAACAGATCGGGATGCGAAAGGATTCCTTCACCTACTATTGCTAGGCATCTTTCTGTGTCGAATTTCAGTCAGTCATTGAAGACTTGTTCTTATCACGATTTCAATTCCTTTGAGCATGGTTTCGAGAGACATGCTGGGGGTCTGGATCTTGTTCGCAAGGTATTTCTCAGCAGCTTGGCTGGGAAGGTTCGGAACATGAATGAATCCAGATTTCGCTCGTAGGCCGGTCTTCGCTATGTGGTTGAGGCTCGTATACATTATGAAGTTGCACAGGTACATTCCAGCAGTGTTGGAGACGGAGGCTGGAATCCCATTTGACAACAAGGCTCTGACGATTCTCTTAATTGGAACTGTAGCAAGATACGCTGCAGGGCCAGCTGGATCTATGGGGCTGTCTGTAGGCTTGTATCCAGCAGCGTCAGGAATAGAGAAGTCAGCCACATTTACTGCGACCCGCTCCACAGTGATATCCATTCGGCCGGCGGAAAGTCCCAAACAGAGAACCAGTCTCGGATGAGATTTGTCTATGAGCCTCGGCAGACTTCGACTGACATCTTTAGCAGAGACCTTGAATCTTACACCTTTGACCTTGTGACCGCCAATGGTTTTTCCATTCAGAAGTCGCGCGACTTCCCAAGTTGGATTTGTTCTTTCCTTGCCATACGCTCCGAAACCCGTCACCAATATCTGATCCAAGTTTTCTCCCTTCGAATGAGCGAGAGTTAGTTTCAGAATGTTCTTAAGGCTTTCATGAGGCTCCGGATCAGCCTTACTGTTTCTCTTTTCGCCTGACTCATTGGTTTAGAACAGGATTCAGGGCTTGATGGTGCGTGTCATGAATGCGTTCTTAAGGATGTGCATCCATTTCACACAGACTAGTCGCTGGGTGAGGTTAGATGTTTGACTCGCATACGCATGTTGACACAATCAGATGCGAAGATGTTGAGGCAATGGCGGTTTCCGGAATCAGAGGATTGATGCTCTGCCTTGGCCCGAATGGATCTTCTGTACATACTACTCTCCTTGACTACTATGAACAGCTGTTGACCACACATTCCTCTAAGGTTAAGGACAGAGGAATCACACCGCAGATTGCGCTCGGAGTCCATCCCATGTCAATTCCCGGAGACTATGAAAAGGCGTTGAAGCATCTCCCCCGGTACCTCGAGCGCGATTCGGTTGTTGCTATCGGCGAGATAGGAATTCACACCGGAAGTGACATTGAACAGTCGGTCTTCCGTCTTCAAGTCGAAATAGCCAGAGATCGAGGCGTTCCAATCATTGTTCACACTCCGATACCCGAGAAGAAGCGGATAGTCGAAATGATACTGAGGATCATAAGAGATGGCGGTCTAGATCCGAGGAAGACTATTGTCGATCACTCAACCAAAGATGTTGCCAAACAAATATCAGATTACGGAGCCAACATTGGACTGACTTTGAGAAAAGACATGCTCTCAAGCGAAGATGCCTACGAGATCCTGAACAGCAATCCTGATCGAGTCCTGTTGGGCAGTGACGCTAACGGACTGAGGCCTTCTGATCCGTTGGCAGTGTCGAAGTTCGCTCACTACTGCCGCTTGCACGGAATGGATGAGTCTGTGATCGAGAAAGCGTTCTGGAAGAATCCGAATAGAATCTTCGGTCTGAAATGATTCATTGCAGTATTGAGATCGAATCCAAGCGAGATTGCGTTTCAGAAACGTTTATATCAAATGGGAGGCTGTTTGTAGTTGGCGATTGTTGATTACACAATTCGCTTTCCGCGATGCCGGCGGCGGCGTCAACTTGACGATTAGGGTTTGCAGCCCGTGGATGAAAAGTTGACCTCCAATCGCGGGAAAATGAATGAGGGCCCAAACAAACCTAGGACTTGTCCCTCGGAACGTTTGGGTCTTATGTAGGCTTGCAGTACACTCTGCCAATCTCCAGTCCATTCGAAAGAATAGGCTGTGCTTCAAATCGTCCTAACTCCGCTTGATCCTGGCGGACCCAACTGCTATCGGGATGAGATTAAGCCATGCGAGTCGAGCGTCTTCTAGCTATGGTGAAGACGCGGCGTACGGCTCAGTATCATGTGGCTAACCTGCCCTTCGGACGAGAACAACGCCGGGAAACTGGCGCTAATTCTCGATAGGTGGAGAGGCCTGGAACGGTTCTCCGTCTAAAGGGAGCTGATGCCATGCTTTTCAGTTTCGCCGAAGGATGGGGCCGCACCCGATCAGGTCGCTGGTGAGGTAACGGCTCACCAGGCCTATAACCGGTACGGGCCGCGAGAGCGGGAGCCCGGAGATGGGCACTGAGATAAGGGCCCAGGCCCTACGGGGCGCAGCAGGCGCGAAAACTCCGCAATGCGTGGCAACGTGACGGGGTCATCCCGAGTGTCATCTGCTGAAGGTGACTTTTGCCCGGTGTAAGGAGCCGAGTGAATAAGGGGAGGGCAAGTCTGGTGTCAGCCGCCGCGGTAATACCAGCTCCTCGAGTGGTTGGGACGGTTATTGGGTCTAAAGCGTCCGTAGCCGGTCGGAAAAGTTCTCCGTTAAATCCAACGATTCAATCGTTGGGCTGCGGAGAATACTCTTCGACTTGGGGGCGGGGGAGGTCGACGGTAGTCCAGGGGTAGGGGCGAAATCCTATAATCCCTGGAGGACCACCAGTGGCGAAGGCGGTCGACCAAAACGCGCCCGACGGTGAGGGACGAAAGCTGGGGGAGCGAACGGGATTAGATACCCCGGTAGTCCCAGCTGTAAACGATGCGGGCTAGGTGTTGAGATGGGTACGTCCCGTCTCAGTGCCGCAGGGAAGCCATTAAGCCCGCCACCTGGGAAGTACGGTCGCAAGGCTGAAATTCTGAGAGACAAGTGCTTCCGTAAGGTCGCGGATGTTCGACATCATTCCGTCGACTATGATAGATTCGGCCAAGATCTTGGTCAATCTCCTTCGAAGCTTTCAGAGTATTCTCAAGGTTAACGCTATTCTCGATGAGACTTTGCGAGTCGAAGTCTCAGTGAATCGGTCTCTCAGGACAGCACACTTAAAGGAATTGGCGGGGGAGCACCACAAGGGGTGAAGCTTGCGGTTTAATTGGAGTCAACACCGGGAACCTTACCAGGAGCGACAGTTGGATGAAGGTCAGATTAAAGGTCTTACCGGACTATCTGAGAGGAGGTGCATGGCCGTCGCCAGTTCGTGCCGTGAGGTGTTCTCTCAAGTGAGACAACGAACGAGACCCGCGCTCTTTGTTGCCAGCGGATTCCCACGGGAATCCAGGCACACTAAGGGGACTGCCTTCGCTAAGAAGGAGGAAGGAGCGGGCCACGGCAGGTCAGTATGCCCCGGATCTCCTGGGCCACACGCGAGCTGCAATGGCTGGGACAATGGGATCCGACATCGAGAGATGAAGGCAATCCTCAAACCCAGCCTCAGTTGGGATCGAGGGCTGCAACTCGCCCTCGTGAACATGGAATCCCTAGTAACCGCGTGTCATCATCGCGCGGTGAATACGTCCCTGCTCCTTGCACACACCGCCCGTCGCTCCATCCGAGTTTAGTTTAGGTGAGGCGCGGCCCTGTTGGTCGTGTCGAACCTTAGCTAGACAAGGGGGGAGAAGTCGTAACAAGGTGGCCGTAGGGGAACCTGCGGCCGGATCACCTCCTAAGACTAGAGTGGGCTGGAGGGCAAGAGAGGTTGCTGCAAGCCGAACGTTGATGCAACTCCTGATTCTCATCGGGGGTGAAGGGCTTAGTGAGCCATCGCGCTCACAATGACGGCCGTGCAGAGGCCTTTAACGCAATACGAGTGTGGGTTCCCTAGGCTTGGCATGATACGTCACCTGACGGATGGCTTGGCTTGGGCGCCGAGGAAGGGCGTGGCAAGCAGCGATATGCTCCGGGTAGGCGCACGCAGCCTTCGATCCGGAGATGCCCTAATGGGACTTCCTGCCGTGAAGGATATTTGCGGCACTCCCTCCTTGGGAGAGGAAACCTTCCGAACGGAAGCATCCAAGTAGGAAGAGGAAGAGAAGTCAACTGAGATTCCCTGAGTTAGCGGCGAGCGAAAAGGGAAAAGTCCAAACCGAATTCGCATGGGAAACCATGTGTAGATGTGGGGTAGTAGGGCCCGGTCGCGTTCTCGCTTGTCAAATCGAAGTGGCCTGAAACGGCCCACCATAGACGGTGATAGTCCGGTAGATGCGAGCAGGCAGGATTTGGACTGGGATCCCTGAGTAGTGCGCCTCGACTATGGCGCATCAAACTGGGAGAAAGCAACTTCCAAGACTAAATACGTCCCAAGACCGATAGTGCACTAGTACCGTGAGGGAAAGCTGAAAAGTACCCCGGAAGGGGGTTGAAAAGAGCCTGAAATCAGGTGGCCATATGCGTGTGCGGTCCGAAAGGGTAGATCCCCTCAAAAGGAAGCCACGGTAACGTGGTGGTACGAGGAGGGGGGACTAGGATCGCATGATCCGTTCCGTACCACGGGCCAGGGAGTTCATCTTCGTGGTGAGGCTAAGGGCTCAAAACCCGTAACCACAGGGAAACCGATAGGTCCGCAACGCCGAAAGGCGCAAGGGACAAGATCTGAAAGGGTCTGTAATCACGAGGGTGATACTAGAAACCGAGTGATCTAGCCCTGAGCAGGATGAAGCTGGGCGAAAGCCCAGTGGAGGTCCGAAAGGGTGTTAACGTGCAACTTACTCCTTTGACTTGGGGCTAGGGGCAAAAGACCAATCTAACTCGGTGATCGCTAGTTCCCGCCGAAATATCTCGCAGGATAGTCTGGCTGGAGACAGCTGACAGGGTAGAGCCCTGATTGAAAAGCAAGGACCCGAAAGGGTCCACTTTTCGTTCAAACTTCGAATCTGTCAGCGTCGTAGAAGGCCGGAAACGGGCGTGGGGCGTAACGTCCCATGTCGTAAGGGGAACAACCCAACCTGAGGTTAAGGCCCCCAAATCCTAGCTAAGTGTAGAAATAGAAAGCTGTCCTCAACCCAAAACAGCTGGAAGGTAGGCTCAGAAGCAGCCATCCTCTAAGCAGTGCGTAACAGCTGACCAGCCGAGGTTAAGGGCGCTGAAAATAGACGGGGCTAAGCTAGGTGCCGATACCTCAGAACACGGCGAGAAGTCGTGTTGGTAGGCGGGCGTTGTGGTCGGGCGGAAGCTGGGTCATGAGATCCAGTGGACTGACCACAAGTGTAGATCCTGGTGGTAGTAACAGCTTAGAGGGGTGAGAATCCCCTCCGTCGAAGGGGCCAGGGTTCCCCGGCAACGCGTCGTCAGCCGGGGGTAAGTCGATCCTAAGGTAGACCCTAACCGAGTCTACCGAAAGGGAAACCGGTTAAGATTCCGGTACCATGGAGATACGCGCGGCAACGCAAGCCCGCAACCTGACGCTTCGGGATAGGTTGAGTGAGGTCGTCGCTTCATCTAACCTCTCAAATCCGAGGAGTACCATAATGGTGAGAATCGGATGAAAGAGGGAATGGCTGCCCGTTATAGGGCGGTTCAGCTGATTCCTGGAGCCACTGAAAAGGGTTGCGGGATGGATTCTCCGTGTCCGTACCAAGATCCGACACAGGTGCCCCTAGGTGAGAAGCCTAAGACGTATCGGGTGTAACTTAGGCGAGGGAACTCGGCAAATTAGCCCCGTAACTTTGGAATAAGGGGTGCCTGAAGTCCTGCCTTCGGGTGGGACTTCAGGTCGCAGTGACAAGGGGGAGGCGACTGTTTAATAAAAACACAGGGAGCCGCTAGCCCGAAAGGGTTTGTACGGCTCTTGAGTTCTGGCCAGTGGTGGTACCTGAAACTTGGGTTCAACTGAGCTAAGGGCCACTAAACGCCGGGAGTAACTCTGACTCTCTTAAGGTAGCCAAATGCCTTGTCGGGTAAGTTCCGACGTGCATGAATGGATTAACGACCCCCCCGCTGTCCCCGCCCAGGGCCCGGTGAACCCACAACTTGGACGAACAGTCCAGGATCTTCCAGCGGGGCGAAAAGTCCCCGTGGAGTTTTACTGCAACTTGTCGCTGTAGTGTGATCGTGGGTACAGAGCGTAGGTGGGAGCCGTCGAGGTCGATCTCTTCGGGGGTCGATGGAGGCGCCGATGTAACACCACCTACCTATGGTTACACTTCTAACCGGAGGATGGCTTCCTCCGAGACAACGGTAAGCGGGCAGTTTGGCTGGGGCGGCACCCCCTTGAAAAGATATCAAGGGGGCCCAAAGCTCGACTCATCCGAGACAGAAACTCGGAGTAGAGGGCAAGACCAAAAGTCGGGCTGACTGGATCCCGCATAGCGAGGGATCCAGAGGCGAAAGCCTGGTCTAGCGATCCTTCGTGTCCCCATTGCTGGGGGCCGGAGGTGACAGAAAAATTACCCCGGGAGTAATTGGCTCGTCTCCTCTGAGAGTCCCTATCGACGAGGAGGATTGGTTCTCCGTCGTCGTCCCTTCCCATCCTGGGTCCGCAGCAGGACCCAAGGGTGCGGCTGTTCGCCGATCAAAGGGGAATGCGAGATGGGTTTAGACCGTCGCGAGACAGGTCGGACTCTACCTGCTGGAAGTGCTGGTTGCCTGAAGGGAAGGTGCCCCTAGTACGAGAGGAACGGGGTGTCGCAGCCTCTAGTCTACCGGTTGTCCGACAGGGCATTGCCGGGCAGCCACGCTGTCGAGAATAAGAGCTGAAAGCATCTAAGCTCGAAGTCTCTCCTGAAAATAGGCAGCCAATCCAGCCCAAAAGGCTCGGCAACGAGTCTAGGTGCTGGACGAGAGCTCCCATAGAAGATGGGGTTGATGGAGCAGGGGTGTACACACCAAGGCTTCGGCCGAGGTGCTTAGCCCGCTGCTCCCAATCGCTCAAGGTGCTGGGCTTGGAGTGAACTCACACTCGTGCGAAATTCAAAGGCCTCTGACACGGTTAGAAACGCCATAGTAGCTGGTCTTCAAGAATATCTGCCTACTTATGTGACTGCTCTCCAAAAGTCCGTAGATCCTGAGCTTCACTTCAGTATCGTGAACCTCTTTCTTCCCGAAGATCAGGGACTTGGCTGAGTCTCCTTTCGAAAGACTTGAATTGGAGGTGAGACAGTCTCTACTTGTCGGCGAGCCGGTGGGCAGCTTCCGAGCCTCCCGAGGCTTGAGGAAACTCCGTCCACCATGCGGACGCGTGGTGCCGCAAGGCATCGAATGAGAGTTCGGGCTCTGGTACAGAAAAATACCTTTCGCTGGCGAATGCCGATGATGCGGAAACGTTGAGAAGGCTAGCGGGTGAGGGTGAAAAGCCAACCCACGTGGTGAAAGGGAACATAGACGCCAATGAGATCCGCACAAGGCGCGGGTATCCCGATTAGACAAATGCTGCCTAAAACAGAAGACGGGTTACTGCCGGCACGCCGATCATAACGACTGATGACGAGGGGTCAAACACTCCTCCAAACGGGATTGTCTGCTGGACGATTGAAAGGGGCTGCTGAGAGTCTACTTTCTTTTTCGTTTCTATCAGAATCTTCCTTATGATCAGAAGTAGCTTCTTTGTTTCTCTTCAATCTCTTCCCTGCTTTCCGCGGTTGAATAATCATGCAATGGCTCCCGGTTCAGAGACAGGAAAGTCGGCCCCCACTTGAACAGTGACAGTATCCTTGAGGCTTGCTCCTCCATTCCAATGATGACCAATGCTCCTGCCAGCGCCTCCACTGAGCTGAGAGTGTTGCGCTGAGCATAATGTGTGGGGTTTGCTGCCAACAGGGTGGGCAGTCTTCGCTCATTCTTGGAGAATCGTCTTCTGAAGACTGATTCTGCCTTCTCCCAAGAGCAGTCTATGACGCACAGTCCGTATCTGAGAACAATCTCACGGTCAGAAGGTAGGAGGAACTGCTCCGCAAATGGATTCAGGACAACTGCGAATCTCGGTATCATTGAAGCCCTAAGGACCTGCACAGCGCAGTTGAATCTGAACAGTTTCGCAGAAGTGCATCTTCTTGGGTCGTCTTGCCTCATCAGGTATACAAGAAGTCGCGGCGACCAACTGTTCAATTTACCCATCATCTTCGATTTGCGTTACTGGCAGAGAAGAGACCTTTCGGTTCCTGAAAAGGGTTATATCGGATTTGATAATGAAGAGGGCGGTCATTGTGAGAGTGACGCTATGCGCGCAGTGGCGGAAAGAGCCAAGATCCCGGGGTCAGCAACAGTCGGCATAGAGAACCGTGTTGCGGAGATGAAACGGGCTGGCAAGAATGTCATAAGTCTGGCCGCTGGACAACCCGACTTCGTTACACCACAACACATTCGAGAGTACGCCAAGAAAGCGTTGGACGAAGGCTACACGTTCTATCCTCCTAGCCGTGGTCTCCCTGAGCTTCGAGAGGTCATATCCAAGAAAGTCGCCAAAGAGAATGGAATAGAAGCTGATCCGAATTCAGAGATAATTGTGACTGTCGGAGGGAAGCAAGCAATCTTCTCATCAATTTTGACACTGGTCGATGCGGGTGACGAAGTGATCGTTGCCGATCCGAGCTGGGTGACCTACGAGCCGTGTGTGAAACTCGCAGAGGGAAGAGTCGTCCCTGTTCCTGTCAGCGAACAAAACCAGTTCCGACTGATGGCCGAAGACATACTAAAGGCTGTCACAAGCAGAACAAAGCTGATCATCATCAACTCCCCAAACAACCCAACGGGCAGTGTCCTCCGAAGAGAAGATCTGAAGGAGATAGCTGACGTTGCGTGTGACAAGGATCTGTTCGTCATCTCCGATGAGATCTACGAATATCTTGTTTACGACGGATTGAAGCATTCCAGCGTAGGCTCCCTTCCTGGAATGAAGGAAAGGACTATCACAGCCAACGGTTTTTCAAAGGCCTACTCGATGACTGGCTGGAGGCTTGGCTATCTCGTTGGGCCCAAGCAAATCGTGCAGCACATTCTGGCAATTCACGAGCATTCGGTGACAGGTCCATGCTCCTTCGCTCAGAAAGCTGCAGCACAAGCAATGAACGATCCGCGCTCAGAGAAATCCATCGAAAGTATGGTGACGGAATTCGAGAAGAGAAGAAATGTAATGGTCCAAGGACTGAACAAGATTCCGGGAATTACTTGCGTCAAGCCGAGCGGAGCGTTCTACTCCTTTGCCAACATCAGCGCCTTGGGAAGAAACTCCATGCAGATCGCAAACCATCTCCTTGAGAAAGCTCTAGTGGCAACAGTTCCCGGCTCAGCGTTCGGCGAACGCGGAGAAGGATACCTCAGACTAAGCTTTGCAAACTCCGCAGAGAACATCACAGAGGCCTTGGATCGGATCAGAAGTGCATTGGGGAAGCTGTGACTCAGCTAATGATCCTTTTTCTTTGATCCCTTACAGCTGAACGAATACCCCGGTGAGACATGGGATCATTCATCACCATAGGGATCTTCTCGATCAGGTCAGTCGCGACCATGTGATGTCCTTTTTCGGCGCAGACAAAGTCCCCCGCGGCTCCGTTGATGAATGCTCCAGCGCATGACGCAAGAAAAGAATCGTGTCCTTGAGAGATGAGTGCCCCAACTACGCCCGAGAGAACATCGCCGGTGCCTCCCACTGTCATGCCCGGGTTCCCCGTTGCGTTCAATTTCCATTGTTCGCCGTCTGAGATCACATCGATGTTGGACTTGAGAAGAACCGTGCAGTCAACCTCCTGAGCCAGAGCCTGCACCTCCTTCACTCTGATCTCAAGTTCAGCAGAGGGCTTCTTTCCCGAAACGGCCTCGAACTCTCCGAAGTGAGGAGTCAACACAGCAGATGTCTCGATTCTTCGTCGATGCTGGCCGAAAGCCTTGAGGGCATCGGCATCCAGCAAAAGGGGAAGCTTGAGATATTCTACCTTGTCTAGAAGACATTCGACGGCAGGCATCGTGTCGCTATTGGTCCCGAGGCCCGGCCCCAGAACAACTCCCGTGACTCGGCTCAACCATGGTTCAATCTCTTCGAGATTGTTCTGAGACAGATGGTTCCCTCGAAGCTTGATCACTATGAGATTTGGTGAAAAAGAAGCAACGACACCCGCAGACTTCTCTGGTGTAGCTACATAGGCCAGATCAACTCCTGTCCTCAGGGCAGCAAGCGCGACATACGCAGGTGCCCCCGTGTAGGTCTCGCTTCCGCCCACAACTAGTAGTCGTCCAAAATCTCCTTTATGAGATTCAAGGGGGCGCTTCTTCGCGACGAGGCTTACGTCTCCTGGGCCGACCAGCAACTCAGCGTCGGAAGGAATTCCTACAGATGCGACTCTCAGTTCACCAACACATTTTCGTGCCTTCGATAGGCCCAGCTTCTCCTTGTGGAACGTGACAGTCAAGTCCGCCTTGACTGCTTCGCCGTGAGTCTCTCCAGAGTCTGCGTCCACTCCTGTGGGTATGTCAACAGCAACTCTGTAGCTCTTGGATTCGTTGATCGCCTTGATGGCTTGAAGGATTGGAGGCCTCGGTGCACCTTTTGCACCAGTACCGAGGAGAGCGTCCACCGTCACGTCGCAGTCTTGGACATGAACGAGAGAGGAGTCCGGGACGATCTGTATACGCAAAGATGTCTGCATCTCTTTGACAGCATGCCAATTTGCCGCGACAATCTCATCACTGATGTCTTCTTCTCTACCGACGAGAACAAGGGACACCTCGTATCCGAGAGATGCCAGATGCCTCGCTGCGACCATGCCGTCTCCGCCATTCTTTCCTGGCCCACTGTATATGATGATCCGAGAACCCGGCTTGAATCGAGAAGCTATTTCCCCGGCCACTGCTCGGCCCGCGCACTCCATTAGCTGCAGAGAAGAGACGCCTAGATATTCGCAGTTGAGCTCAATCGCCCTCATTTCGGCGGCTGATACCCGTTTCATCCCCAAATTCATAGATCGGGTCCTCGCTTGAGAACCTGCAAATCCTAAGCCTAAACGTGCCTGCCAATTGGATAAGCGTTCCGCAATCATAGCCCGACCATGAGTCTGGCCACGCTGTAGATTGCGTAGAATAGGGCGTCGCCAATTACCAATGTTACAGCGAAGCCAAAAGCGATGAAAACCAACATAGGCAGCCCCGGAGTTACCCACAGCTGGTTCGGCAAGAACTCTCTTGATACGTACTCCTCAAGACGGTCGAGCACAATGTTTCTGTCCTCCTCTGCCGGGACGAAGACCCTCATCTTTCTGAGAGGAGTCTTTCCATCCTCCGATACATCTTCAATAGGAATCAAGTGCGTCCTCTTCCTGAGTTCAGAAAGCTCGACCTTGTATCCAGAGAGAAAGACAAGGAGTTTCTTCAGGAATGATTCTCCTTCAAATCCTTCGAAAAGAGAACTCTTTGTGCGAATCTTCCAGACAACATTTCTGACCAACACGTAAACAATGCTGGTGAGAGACAGGAGATAGGAATTCGTGAAGACAATTAGCGGGAAGAATGGGTGAAGGTATCCAAGTATCGGTTGAAATGCTTCTGGATAGAGGGGAAAGGCCACTGCCAGAGTGATCATGGCCTTTGCGTCTGCTCCGCCGAAGAAACCTATCTCAAAAACAGCAAATGACACGGCAATTGAAACGGCCATCGAGATGACATACATGAGGAATAGGCCTAACGAGAGGTAGATCCTAGTGGCCGTTATGACGGCGACAATTGGAAGAGAGATAGCCCAAACCTTGTTTGAAACCTCTCTCGTCTTCAAGTCGCTCCAAGAACCAAAGATCAGGAACGTGGCGCAAGCAATGGCTGATAGAGTGTCTAGGTATGCCGGTACCATTTGGCAGCCCAATTGTTAGTGTGAAGACCTTTCTTAAGGCTGATCGCTCACCTGAAGCACCTATCTTGGGAATGCTCCCGTGGCTGGGCCTCAGTCGGATTGAACAGTGACCGTAGCACTAACATGACCTAGGGGGTCTGATCAAAGTTCTTATTACCTTCCATTAGCTTACAATTTAGCGGAAGGAGGCCGGAAGGTGCCTGCGGCATTCGTCTTGATAAACGCTGAAATCGGCTCAGAAGATGAAGTTCTGAAGGAACTCAGAAAGATGGAGCAAGTCAAGGAAGCCTATGTTGTCTATGGAGTCTATGACATTGTTGCTAAGGTTGAATCGGAGACCATGGACAAGCTCAAGGAAATCGTGACCTGGAAGGTACGTAGACTCAATAAGGTTAGATCAACGCTAACCATGATAGTCGTCGAAGGAACTTAGGGTCTTCTCCTATTTTGGACAGATCATTCTTGTTGAGGCCTGAGTCGAGGAACTCAGGAGCCTCAATAGTGACTTCAGTGCTGCACGTGGGCATCGACGATACTGACTCGCCGAGGAAAGGGTGCACCACATACGTCGCAGCACTGCTTGTTGACAAGTTGGCAAAGTCAGGGTGCGTCTTCGTCGACTATCCTAACTTGATACGCTTGAATCCAAACGTTCCTTGGAAGACTCGAGGGAACGGAGCTGTCTGCCTAAGATTTGTCTGTACCGAGCAGAGAACTGGTCAAGTCATGAAGTCTATCATAAGCATTGTGAGAAGAAACTCCGACTTGACCCACAAGAAAGCCGACCCGGCGATCGCCTATCTAAGAGGAGATGTGCCCGCCGAGCTTACAGAATTCTCCAAGAAGGTGATTCGTAGTGTGGCCACGACTAGAGATGCTGAGAGAATCGCTCGGAAATGCAATGTGTCGCATATTGCTCTGAAGGGAAAAAAAGGAATCATAGGAGCGACAGCTGCGATCGGAGAGACATTGCGATCTGATCACACATACGAGTTGATCGCCTACAGAACTCCACAAAACAGATCGCATCCGCGGCGTATCGACAAAGAATCGATCTTCACGATGAATCAGGAGACCGCCCCTCTGACGTTCAATAACGTAGATCCTGAAACAGGCAGAGTCTTGATAACTCCCAGAGGAAGAGACCCAATACTGTATGGGATTCGCGGCGAGACCGCTGAAGCTGTTCTCAAAGGCCATCAGATAGTGGGGTCGAATGAAGAGATAGAACGATGGGTGATATTTCGAACGAATCATGGAACCGATGATCACTACTCTAAAGTCTCGAAGATCACTGATGTACGCCCGCATCAACCGGCTGTTGTCATCGCGAGAGTGTCGAGTATCCCCCGGACGATCCCAGGTGGACATGTGATATTTGAGTTAAGTGATGGCTCTGCTGCGATTGATTGTGCGGCATATGAGCCTACAGGACACTTCAGAGACATTATCAGGAAACTGGTGCAAGGAGACGTCGTTGAGGCCTGCGGCGGAGTCAGGAAGCAATCGAAGACGTGCCCGCAAACACTAAACTTGGAGAAGATCAGGATCCTGAGTCTGGCTCCAAATAGTCGACATGAGAATCCTTGTTGCCCCAAATGCGGCAAGAGGATGGAATCCGCAGGAAGAGGCCAAGGATTCAGATGTCGAAGATGCAGTGTGCTGGATCCGACAGCTCAGAAAACCTCTGTGACGATTGAGAGAGACCTGTCTACAGGACTATATGTTCCTCCTCCGAGAGCCCATAGACACCTGACAAAGCCGATCTCAAGGTATGGAAGAGAGAAGATCGGTCAAAATGTGTGTCTCATTGAATCTTGGCATCGGCCATGATTTTCATCGTCCGATTCTGAGGCCCGCGATCTTGCAAAGAAAGGAACAGACTGCTTCAACTGCCGAGTCACTGGTTTCTTCCTGGTCCATTGGGCCAACAATGAGCATAGACGGCAGGCCGTAGAGTCGAGACAATCCAAGCAACATGCCTGATACTGGAGGTAGAGGGACCTTCTTCATGATCTGGCCGCCGTGCTGTTGAGCTCGTTGAACCAGTTTCTGACTAGTGGCGGCCACTCGAATGCTTTGCCTTTCACCGCCGTCAGAGATCATTCCATCAAGAACATATGCTGCACGAACAGCAAATGCTTTGGATAACCTCAATATGTCATTGAATGTCGAGTAGTAGGCCTCCGCTTGCTCAGAGTTCACTCCTGTGACTCCGCTTAGAATGATCAGATTCGGATTAGCTTCTGAACTCTCATGGAAAACCCATCGGGGAAGTCTGCATAGTCCACCCTGGTCGACAAACGCCAAGTCTGGAAACCATTCACTGTAGTACTCGGCGAATTTCTTCGCGCGAAGCTCTTTGACGAGCTTCTTCGCGCACACATATCCTAGATCAGTGTTGCCACGAAGGCCAACGACCATGACAGGCCTTGAAAGCGTAGGGACATAGCGTTGATTGAAATAGCCTGTCAAAGGAAAGGCCTTCCGGCTGGATTTTCGGCGTCTGATCTGTCAACACGCCGCACTGGAATGAAAACCTATTGATTGTCTTAAGTCCTCTTTCCCAAGAAGTTCACTAAGATCTCAGATTGACCGGCTTAACCATAATGAAGGATGGTAGCGGGGGGTGGATATTCGGGTCATGGTTGGACCTTTCGAACCACCGCTTGAGCGCTCGACAGTGTCAAGCGAATCTCAGGGTTATGAGCCATCCGCCCGTTGTCTGCGGGTTAAACCTGGCTACCCCACCCCGCTATGTGGTAACACAGCCAAGATGCACTTCTCTACGTTCGACATCTTGACCGTCATTCTGCATCTACATGGGAGATATTAAAACTAATCGTGGCTCACAATACTT
>Ga0315282_10001864_pt1 | contig 39362 bp, 20 predicted proteins | sample YL17G07_20_MG_FD_203693 | JGI IMG/M metagenome (GOLD analysis project Ga0315282, IMG submission 203693) | Sediment microbial communities from Yellowstone Lake, YNP, Wyoming, USA - YL17G07_20 | ecosystem: Environmental > Aquatic > Freshwater > Lake > Sediment | place: USA: Wyoming | collected... | reverse complement strand
ACAACCCGCGGCTGATGTCGGCGACCGAGGCGGCCAAGCTGCGGCGCTCGGTGGCGCAGTGGGGGATGGTGGAGCCGATAGTGGTGCGCAAGGCAGACAACACCATCATCGGTGGCCACCAGCGGCTCGAAGCAGCCAAAGCGCTGGGCCTGAAGACCGTTCCCGTCGTCTATGCTGACGTGAGTGAGGCGGAAGCCAAGGCCCTCAACCTGGCGCTGAACAAGATCCAAGGCGAATGGGATCTGCCCAAGCTGGGTGAACTGCTGGAGGAACTCCGCGACCTCCCGGGCCTGGACGAGACCCTCAGCGGCTTCGACGAGAGCGAGCTGGAGGAGCTGCTGGCTGAGCTGGAACGCCAACAGCGAAGGCCGCCCTTCGAAGAGTCCTTTGACGTGGCCGCCGAGATGCTTCAGGCGCAGCGCGACAGAGGGCCCACGCGAGCTCAACCGGGGCAGACTTGGGCACTGGGCCGCCATCGGCTGTACTGTGGCGACAGCCTGGCTCCTGAAGCGTTACACGGGCTTTGTGACGGCCAGCCGGTGGACATGGTGCTGACCGATCCGCCCTATGGCATCGAGTACCAGTCCAACCTGCCCAAGGCGGGGCGCAAGAAGAAGCCCATCGCCAGCGATGGCACGGCCGACTTCGAGCACTTCCTAATGCGCGCGCTGCCGGCCATCAAGGCCGTGATGAAGCCAGGCGCAGTGCTCTACTGGTTCGCCGGCGGAGGCGGCCCAACTCCTGCACTGGCCAAGGCGCTCTTCGCCATTGCCGACCACTTCGAGCTGCAGAACACGCTGGTCTGGGACAAGCAGACGCCGGGCCTGAACTGGCGCTGGCGCTACTCCTGGGAGGCCATCATTGAAGCCTCCGTAGGCGAGCCGCGCATCTGGCACGGCGGCACGGACAAGCGCAATGTCCTGCGCTACGAGAAAGCAATCCCACAAGCCGACAACCATCCGACACCCAAGCCGGTGCCATTGCTGGAAGAGCTCATCACCGCCGCCTGTCCTACTCGCGGCCGCATCCTGGACCCGTTCGCCGGCTCCGGCTCCACCCTCATCGCCGCCGAGCGCCCAAGCCTTCGCCCACGACCCCCGCACGAGCGGGGCCGGGGCTACGGCTCGCAAGCCGGCCGCACCTGCCTCGCCGCCGAACTGGAGCCCCGCTACTGCGACATCATCCTGGCCCGCTGGGAGGCGCTCACCAGCCAACGGGCGCAGCTGCTCGGGCGATCCGCCGGCGCCGAAGCAGGCTAGAAGGGGGGAGCGGCCGCCGGGGCCTTTCGCTTGGCCGATATGCCTGGTGGCCCGCAGTCATGGAGGGATTACGCCCGTCCACGTCGAAATACACTTCCGAGACGGGGCCGGCGGGGTGGACTATGGCAGCCGCCTGGATGGCCACTCAACGAAGCAGCCCGCAGCGCGACGCCCGCACGTCGCCGCGGGCTGTTGTGGCTTTGTGCGGGCGCCAGCGCGGCAGCGAATGCGAGCGGCATCGGTGACCACTCCTATGCCGCTCGGGGCCCGTGAGGAATCAGCTTCACGTGAACGGCTGGGAGCAGCAGGAATGAGCTCTAGCCTGGAGTGGCAGCCGATCACTACGAAGGACATACTTGTACGTCCCGACGATCGCCAAGGCGGCCCGGGATTCTACGAAAGATTCACCTCCAAGAGCAGCGCCAATCTCCTTCGCGTGGCCGCTCCGGGAGCTTCCTTCTTGCTCGGGCAGAAGTACGTCGTTATCGACCTGGCGACTGGGCAGGGCCAGGCGGTCTCCCGCAAGCTGTTATTTGCGTGCGTCGGGTCAGTACTCTGGGCCGACCCCGACTACGTACTGGTGACTCCTGAGGAGGGCAGGCTGACCCTCACCCGGTTGGCCGACGGCATGGGAGCCAGTGTGGAGGTGGGCGGGCCGCTATTCCGGGCTCTTCGGATTGGCACGTCGGACGAATTCCTGGTGAGTTCTCGGAGCGGACGCTTCGTCAGGATCAGGGTCGACGGGGCGGTGTCAGCCGACTACTGGTTCGCGCATACGATCCAAGGGTACTCTGGGGAAGAGCAGGCTTTCGCATACCACTTCCGGTGCACAGATGCTGGGGACGCTGTGGTGGCTGCTAGCGCCCAGTGGGTCTACTGGTTTGACGGGTGGCTGAAGCCGCTGTGGCGTCAGGACGCCAGTGTCTGGACTGGGGCGCGACATCGCAGCAGCCAGCGGATGGGTCCCGTGGCCGTGACGTTTGAGACGCCCGTCCAGTACGTCGAACAACTGTACATTTCGCCTGACGGAGCAAGTGCGTACGTAGTGCACTCAGGCATACTCGCGGCTTTCGACCCGAGCGGACGCGTGTTATGGCGGCAGGGACAGACTGCGTTCTCGGGTCGGACGGCTGAGGGCATCAGTGGCGCATGGTTGTCACCAAGCGGACGGGTCATTCTGACGTCGGACTGCAGCGGGCGCTTTGCCATTCTGGGGAGTGACGGGCAGGTGTACGCACGGGGAGCAACGGATGGAGAGGTGCGAATCAGCAATGCCCTATTCCATCCGCGGGACGAGGCGATTGGCGTGGTTGGCGGTGATGGCCAGCTGTACATCGTCGGTATGGATGGTAAGATCGTCGGGCAGCGTGCGGTGGAGCGCGTACGCTCCGAACACCCGGGTGCGTTCTTCGGGTCCAAGAACCTGATCCTGGGCGCCGACAGACTTCGTATATTCGAGGCGGACATCCGTGCGCTTTACCAGCGGCCCGTACGTTATGACCCGGCAGCGGAGATCCCTCGAGCCAGACCGAGTTGGTCGGCACCGTCTGGCTTCGTTGCCTATGCAGAAGACGCTGACTGCATGGTGCGCATTGATACGCGCGAGCCGGAGACAGAGGAAGAGAGACAGCGAGAAGAGGAATCGCTGCAACTCGGCGACACATTCTTCAGCTTTGGTCGTGTCACTGCGCGGGACCGGAGCGGGACGGTGCTGTGGACTCAGGAGGTTGTCCGAGACCCGACGCATGTGGCCACGAACCCCCAAGGCACCTATACCGTCATCGGCCTGTGGGGCCGCGGCTTAGCTATGGACCCCTGCTCAGCTGTCTTGCTCGGCCCCGGGGGCCAAGTGGTGAAAGCCAACATCCGCCTCGACAGTTCATTACAGGATGCGGGATGGGAGCCGGCAATACCGGGCTTCCGCCTAGTGACATACAACGACGCGTACTACCGGCTGACGCTCGATGGGAGAGCAACACGTGACCTCGCGGCAGAGGCGGACACCGGGACGTCATCGGCGCTCGATCTCGGCGGCGACGGCGAGGCTCTGGCCTTGGTGGAGGTGGAGAAGAAGCTGTACTCGCTGAGGCGCGGCGACCGGGAGCTTGCCCACTTCAAGACAACGGCTGGCATCGGCGCGGCCTCTCTTGTGGCCCAGGACCGCGTGGTGGCGCTTGCAGGGAAGAAGACCCTTATCTGCGTTGACCTGTCGGGAGCAGAACTGTGGAAGCTCAACCTGGAGCACTCCTGTGACGCTGTCGCCTTTCTTTCAGCCGGCGTCTGCATTGGGCAGGGAGAGGACTTCCGGTTCCTGAACGCGGATGGCCAGTGTAGCTGGGAGTTCCCTTGCCTGCCCAAGGCACGGAAGTCGGTTCACGTGCCGACGCGGCGCCGCGACTGTCTGCTCGTCTGCTCGAATGGTTGCAGCGTTGCACGGCTGACGCTGCTCGATATTGCGGGGTCGGCTTTGTGGGACACCTCCGCCAGTCCGTTCCACCACCTCTGGGTCGCGAGCAACGCGGCGACTATATGGGTGGATGACGGTAGGCAACTGCATGCGTACCCCGTTACGGTGGGCTCCTGATGATGGCCTTGTGGAACGCGCATGTGGGTCATATTCGTGAGGGAACACTGCTGCCGAAGAGCCGCTTCTCGGACTGTCATTGCATAGCGCTGCTGGGGCCCCCCATCACGCATCAGCGTGTCGCGGAGGGCCCCGCTTTGCTTTCGGGGCCTCGCCGGATTGCAGGCTTCGGAGTACTGATAACGAGGGCTATGCGGCCCTCCATGTACCGGTCTCGCGTCGGCTTGGCGCCGCATCCATCCTCGGAGATCCGCCCACAGCCCCAGTAAGGCTGTCCTGGGCCGCATTGCCATTGCTTCAGCGGCCGTCTCGTGCTAGAATGCCCAGCATGGGTGAAGGGGGATGTCTGGAACACCCACAGTTGACCTGGATCTGCGTGAAGAGCACGTTCAGGATCTGAGCAGCCGCGAGGCCATTGCCGGCTTCTTCGCCTCCCTCGGCTACGACACCACGGCGCGCGTCCGGCAAACGGCCGCCAACTTGGGGATAGCGGCCGAGAGCTTGGTCAACCAGATCCAGCACGCCGAGCTCATCGCGGACCACGACGGCATGGTCCAGGTCTACCTCTTCGAACTCACCTCGGTGACAGTGGCCGCAACCCGGGCCCTGGCGCGTGGCTTCCGCAACCGCGTGGGCAACTTCCTCTTCGTTCTCACCAGCGACTACGACAGGCTGGACTTCGTCCTGCTCGAGCGCTTTGTGCCAGAGCGCGCTACCCCGGCCGGGGCAGTCGGCCAGCGGCAGGCGGGAATACGCCCGCGAGTGCTGACGGTGGAGCGGCTCAAGCCGGGGCGCGTCGAGATGCGCGTGCTCCGCCGGCTCACCTATACCGAGAGCGATCCCTTAGCGCAGTACGAGAAGCTCCTGTCGGCGTTCACGGTGGCCGACTGGAGCGAGAGGCACTTCAACAACCGGGCCCTGTTCTCCGACTACTACCTGCTGGAGAGGGCTCCAATGGAGCCCGACTGGGAGGACGACCCCCGCGATGCCTACCTGGCGTTCCGCGACCTATTCGACGGCGCCCGTGCCCGTTGCGCGAACAAGCCGGAAGGTCAACTGCGCAAGGAGCTGCTGGAGCCTGCCTTCGAGGCTCTTGGCTTTGCGCCCGCCGCAGGGAAGTCGTCCTCCGCAACGGCCGATGCCGGCCATGTTCTGCGGTTTCCTGGAGACCGCTCGGATGCGCTGGCTGTATGCCTGACCTACTCGTGGGGCCGCTTGCTGGACAGCAAGGACTACACGCGAGACAGCGAGGCCCCGGAGGAGAATCCGGGCGCGAAAGTCCTCAGCCTCCTGCAAGACGGTGCCGCGAACTGGGCAATAGTCACCAATGGCAAGCACTGGCGTCTCTACTCAGCGCGGACCCACTCTCGGGCAACGAACTACTACGAGGTGGACCTGGAGGAAGTGCTGGCCGCCGACGATCCCTCGGAAGCCTTCCGGTATTTCTGGCTCCTGTTCCGCCGCCAGGCGTTCGAGCCAAGGACGGTCGTGCGAGAGGGCGAGGAGCAGGAGACGACGTTCCTGGATCAGCTCCTCGATGGAAGCGAAGAGTACGCCAAGCGCCTGGGCGAACGCTTGAAGGAGCGGGTGTTCGAGGGCATCTTCCCGTACCTGGCCCGCGGCTTCGTGGAGTACCGGAAGGCACGCCACGGACTTGAGGCCGACCTGAGCCAGCCGGCGCTAGACGAGGTCTTCCAGGGGACACTTACGCTGCTCTACCGGTTGCTGTTCCTGCTGTACGCCGAGGCGCGCGACCTACTGCCAGTGAAGGAGGCCCGCGGGTACTACGACGTGAGCCTGACCAGAATCAAGGGCGAAGTGGCCGAGAAGGCGGGTGAACAGCGGGACGCAACCGAACGCCGGCTGCAAACAGCCTACCGCACTGACTCGACAGAGCTCTACGACCGCCTACTCGGGCTGTTCCGCATCATTGACCGCGGCGAGCCATCGCTCAACGTGCCCGTCTACAACGGGGGCCTGTTCATCTCAGAGCCGGACCCGGACGACGACTCGCCCGAGGCGCGGAATGCTCGGTTCCTGGTGGAGAACAAGGTACCCGACCGGCACCTGGCTATGGCGCTTGATCTGCTTGCCCGAGACGAGGACGAAAAGACCTTCAAGCAGGCGTTCATTGACTACAAGTCTCTGGGCGTGCGGCAGTTGGGCAGCATCTACGAGGGTCTGCTGGAGTTCCACCTGCGCGTCGCGCGGGAGAAGTTGGCCATCTGCAGGGGCAAGAAGACCGAAGAGGTGGTCCCGTATCGCGAGGCAGTCAGTGCCAAGCACACGATCTTCAAGGAAGGCCGGGGCGCGAACGCCAAGGAGCGCACGGTGTCGAAGGGCGCGATCTACCTCGAGAACACGCGCCGCGAGCGCAAGGCCACGGGCTCTTACTACACGCCAGACTACATCGTCAAGTACATCGTGGAGCACACCGTGGGCCCCGTGCTGGACGAGAAGTTCGAGGCCGTGCGGCCCAGGCTGCGGGCAGCGCAGAAGGCCTACCGAGAGGCCGTGAAACGGCGGGAGGCCTTCCGCAAGTTGGGCAAAGAGGGCGACGACCCAGAGAAGGTGGCCAACGAGTACGGTCACGTCGTAAACGAGCTATTCGACGTGAAGGTGCTCGATCCGGCCATGGGCAGCGGGCACTTCCTCGTGGAGGCAGTGGACTTCATCACCGACCGCATGCTCGACTTCCTCAACGCCTTCCCGTGGAACCCGGTCACGGCGGCACTGGCGAAGACGCGCGAGGCCATCCTGCGCGAGATGGACAAGCACGATATCGCCATTGACCGAGGCCGGCTCACCGACGTCAACCTGCTCAAGCGGCATGTGCTGAAGCGCTGCATCTACGGCGTGGACCTCAACCCAATGGCGGTCGAGTTGGCCAAGGTCTCGCTGTGGCTGGACTGCTTCACCCTGGGCGCGCCGCTATCGTTCCTGGACCACCACCTGAAGTGCGGCAACTCGCTCATCGGGGCTCGTGTGAAGGAGGTGGAGCCCGAGCTTCAGACCGAGAGGAACCTGTTCGCCCAGAGCCAGTTCGCGGGGCTGATGCTGGCTACGGAGCTGATGCGGCACGTGGGGGAGCTGTCGGACGTCACGGCGCAGCAGGTGGACGAGTCACGGCAGCAGTTCCGGCGGGCGAGCGATGCCCTGGCCCCGTACAAGCGGATTCTGGACGTGTACACGAGTCAGTGGTTCGGCAACGAGCCCATTGTCTCCGGGCGGGGGAAGCAGCGCGGGGAGCGGCGCCCGGCACTCGAGTTCCTGAACCGCGAGGAGGCCGACACGTGGCTCCAGGCGGACGACCCCATGGCGGTTCTGCCCGGACTCCCGGACGAATCCCGCCGGGTCGCCGAGACGGCGCTACACGCGTCCCACGAGCACCGCTTCTTCCACTGGGAGCTGGAGTTCCCAGAGGTCTGGTTTGGGAAGGGCCGCCCCAGAGAGGTGCGGGGGTTCGACGCAGTGGTCGGCAATCCCCCCTATCTCGGTGTGAGAACAGGTCAACATGAGCGGGCATTCGCGGACTGGGCTACAGCCCGCTTCCGCACGGCCAGAGGCAACTGGGACCTATTCGAGTTCTTCGTCGAGTTGGCTGTCGCTGATGGGCTCGCGGCGCGCCAGTTCGGCATGATCGTTCCTGAGCGCATTGCCTCGAACCGTGACTTCCTGCCGCTGCGCGAACTGCTGTATGCGCAGGGCGGGCCACGGGAGTTCGCTGCTTGCGGAGAGGCGTTCGATGACCCCACGGTGCGCGCCGGGGTGCTGATCCATGCGTCGGGCCGCCCAACCGCCACACTCAAGCTGGGTCACCTCACGCCAGATGGCGTGAACGAGGCGTCCGTCCTGGACAAGGGGACGATCGGGCTCCTCCCGGACCGAACATTCGGGCTAGGCCTCCGGGAAGGCGACGAGCCGTTGTTCCGGCGGCTCGGCGAGCAGGAAGCCCGTCTGGGTGACTTGCTGGATATCCAGCGGGGGATGGAATGCGGGAAGAACGACCCGAACGTCTCCCGCGATCCGCGTGCAGATCATGTGCCGGTCATTTCCGGCGAGGGTGTTCGCGAGTTCCGCGTGGAGTTGCAGGGCCTTTACATCCCCATGGGGCTAGAACCACGGTCGCGATACAAGGCCCCACAGCTCTTCCAGCGATCTCCCAAAGTACTCGTTCGCTTCGTCGCCCCGCACCCGATCGCGGCCGTGGACGAGGAGGGTGTAGCCAACTTCAACACCGTCTATAACCTAACGTTCAGGGAGCGACAGGCGGATGCATCCTACCACGCCCTGGCGGCAGTCCTAAACAGCCGGGTTGTCAGGTGGTGGTTCCTGCGCGCTTTCGAGTCAGACGAGGAGCTGTACCCACACATTCAGAAGTACCAACTGGAGGCCATTCCGTTCCCTGCTACTGCCCTGCGCGCCCAGCAATGGGACGACCTCGCCTCGATCGCCGAAGCACTCGTGTGTGCCCATGATGGAAGGGGCGCGCCTGCGCTCCGAGAGCAGGCCGAGGCCCTTGCCGCGGAGCTATACGGCCTCGACTCCACGGACCAGGAGCGCATAACCGCCGCCACGGACGGCTCTGGGGAGGCAAGCCAGTGAGGTACAGCGGTGCCTTCTTGTTCTGGCTCGGACGGCTGGACACGCAAGTGGTAACAGGTCGGGTGCCCAGTGGTACTGGCACCCGCGACATAAGGTTCTGCAGCGTGGGCGAAGCTCTCAGGCGCTTCCTGCAGGCGGAGCCCGGCCCGGACGGTCGGTGGACCATCGAGCTTGAGCCATACCCCCAGGCGCACATCCCACAGTGGCCGATGCAGATCGCTGAATACAGTTTCCGAGGACGGGAGTGTGCTATCCCCGGTCAGGCCCCAAACTCGACGAGACCCTTCCCAGCCTATCCCCTTTGGCATCGTGTCGTTACCTTACTGCCGCGCGGCGCTCGACCGACACACTGCATCGTGTTGTTTAGGGACCTTGACGGCGGCTTCCACGCTCGCGTGCTGGCAGAGGCACACGTGACGATGATGCCGGATCCGCTGCGAACCGAGTTGGAGCAACGCGATCAGTGCGGTAGGCTGGTGGACCTATCCGATGTCGACGAGGACTTTCTCGATCTGCCGTTGCTAGGCCCTCATTACGCCGAAGTCCCTATGGTGCCGGTTCCGAGCGCCGAGTCAGGACCAGATTGGCTCGAGCGCATTGCCCGACTAGCGTCGCCGCTGAAGCGACGGGAAGCCCAGGTCAGGCGCCGCAGTCGTTCCCGGCGGCTGGCTGAGGAACTGAAGCTGCGCTACCAATACCGTTGCCAATTGTGTGAGGAACACACGCGCGCTATCGACATGGGCAATGGGCGCTTCTATGTTGAGGTCCATCATATTCGCGGCATCGCTGAGACAGAGGCCGGCCAGTACCGATCTCAGGACGAGGGCCACTACGACCTCGACTCACATCGGAATATCGTCGTAGTGTGTCCTTATCATCACATGCTCCTACATAACTACAAGAGCCCCATCTCCTTCGATCGTAGCGCGCTCAGGTTCGTATCTGAGGACGCATCCCTTGAACTGCCGCTACAACTGAATGAACACCTCTAGCAGGAGCAAATGCAGCATGCAAGGGCCCGAAGCCTGTGCGTGAACGCAGATGCGCGTCACGCTTGTTTCGACGCGGCCTTGGCCTTCCGTCGGGCCGGGATCGCTCGCACACAAGCATCCGCCTAGTGAGGGCCGACTGGCTCATAGGCGAGGTCGTGTACCGGCTGTATGACCTGACCGAAGAAGAGATCGGGATTGTGGAGGAGGGCGTGGCGTGAGGCGTCTGACCCGCAACCTGCGTGACAGCAGCATGGATGCGTTCATCATGGCGCTGGAGGTCATCAACAGCCCGTCTATCGCCTATCGGCTCGAGGCGTTCGTGTTCCTCTTCTGCAACGCCTGGGAACTCCTCATGAAGGCCAGGCTGCTGGACGACGGGGCCAGGATCTTCTACCGGAAGCAGCGCGGCAAGCCCCGCAGGAGCCTGAGCCTCCAGGATTGCCTCAACCGTCTCTTCACCTCGGACGCCGATCCGGTCAAGCAGAACGTTCGCAAGGTCGCTGAGCTGAGGGACGCGGCCACGCACCTAGTCGTGCCGTTAGTGCCGCCTGACATCATGGGCGTGTTCCAGGCGGGCGTGTTGAACTACGCGCGCAAGCTCCAGGAATGGTTCAGCATTGCGCTCTCCGATCGCGTCCCCCTCGGCATGATGGCGCTTGTCTTCGACGCTGACCCCAAACACCATTCACTGGATAGCCCGCTCGTCCGGAAGAAGATGCCGGCCGAGACAGTGAAGTGGCTTAAGGAGTTCCAGAACGGGATCCGTGCAGATGCCGCCGCCATGGGCAGTGCGTCTGAGAGCTTCTACATTCCGATCAACCTGAAGCTCGCGATCGTCCGGAACGCCGGGAAGGCGGATATCGTACTCAGTGCCGGAAAGGGTGGGGAATCGGCTGTGGTGATCGAGGTCCCCAAGGACCCAGACCACACGCATCCGTTCCGCCAGAAGGAAGTCGTCGAGCAGGTGAACCAGCGGCTGGGCGGACGGAAGACCATCAACAGCTACGACGTGCAGGTCGTGAGGAAGGTGCACAACGTCGACTCTAACCAGCGGTTCTTCTACCAGTCTCGCCTTCCCAACCGCAGCCCTCAGTACAGTCCCCAGTTCGTGGATTGGCTCGTCAAGCAGTACGAGAAGGCCCCGGGCTTCTTCGACAGGGCTCGACGCCAGGCCCGGGGCAAGTAGCCATGTGCATGCCCTACGTCATCGACAACCGTGAGCATCGGCTGGCGGACATCCTGAACGCGCTACTGAGGGAGTTCCAGAGCCGGTCGCTTGGCAGCGCCACAGCGCAGGCCATGGTGGGTGGCATGGGCGGGCTCATCTGCGCCGCACGCGGCCTTACGAAGGAGCAGACTAGGATCGGGGAGGGCTCTGCGTGAGCACACTTCGGGTGAAGCTGCACAGATCGCCGGCGCTGACGGTGCGGCGCACGGATGTGAAGAAGGACCGACTCGTGTACCTGCTCGTGGCGTCCAAGCCTCAGCGCTATCAGTACGGCCATTCACGGATCGTCTACATAGGCACCACCCGCCGGGGACTCCGTCGCATCGCAGCTAGCGCTGCGCAACGGGCGGACGATGTATTGGGGCTGCACGGGGTCAAGCACTTCGACGTGCGCATCGTCACGTGCCAGGGCAGACAGCATGTCAAGACGTGGCACAAGCTGGAGCGCGCGCTGCTGCTTCGCTTCCGGGAGAAGTATGGCAGGGTGCCTGCCCTGAACCAACGTGGCGCGAAGATGCGGGAAACCGATGAGTTCAGGCTCTTCACCCGCAAGAGGCTGGACGCGGTGTTGGCCGACGTGGAGTCCTGAGCGCACATGCGTATTCCCTACGTGATCGACAACCGCGAACATCGGCTCGTTGACATCCTCAACGAGCTGCTGAAGGAATTCCAGAGCCGGTCTCTGGACATTGCCACGGCGTACTTCACCGTGCGGGGCTTCGAGCTGCTGCGGGAGGGGCTGGAGGAGATTGGCAGCTTCCGCCTGCTGCTCGGGGCCGAGCCGCGGATGGCCGAGCACATCGGCCTGCGTCCAGATGCCGCTCGGATCCCGACCCGACTCCGGGAGGACCTGGAGTCGGAGGCCTACATGGAGGAGACGCTCAGGCTCGTGGAGGACCTGATTGCCTTCCTGCGGCGCGACTCGGTAGACGTGCGGCTGGTGACCAAAGGCTTCCTGCACGCCAAGTGCTACCTCATCTACGGAGACAAGCCCAGCGGCCAGCGCATTCTGTTCGATCGCTTCCAGCCGCTGATCGGGATCGTCGGCTCGAGCAACTTCACTGGACCGGGGCTGACCAGTAACCGGGAGCTGAACCTGTCGCATCGCGTCCTGCTCGACCCGGAGGAGGCAGGCGACGGTGACGCGTCGGCCATGGTGAAGTACCTGGCCGAGAAGGCAGCCAGCAGCCGCATCACCGAGCAGAACCGACAGCTGCTTAAGAGCGAAGTCGGGGCCCGGGCCATTGTGGAGCTTGTGCAATGGTACGACCGGGAGTGGGAGGAAGCCCGACGCTTCAAGGACGAGCTCATCGAACTACTGGACGCCTCCAAGTTCGGCACCAAGGAGTACACGCCCTACCAGGTCTACATGAAGGCACTGTATGAGCTGTACCGCGACGACCTGGAAACCGAACCCGAGACGACGGCCCGGTCGGCCGTGGAGCTCACACAGTTCCAGGAGGATGCGGTCAAGCGGGCGCGGCGGATACTCGGCCGATACGACGGGGTGATGATCGCAGACTCGGTTGGCCTGGGCAAGACCTGGATCGGCAAGAAGCTGCTGGAGGACTATGCGTACCACATGAGGATGAAGGCGCTGGTCGTGTGTCCAGCATCGCTGCGGGACATGTGGCGGGACGAACTTGGCGACGCAACCATCGCCGCCACGATCGTGTCCCAGGAGGAACTGGGGCAGATTCCCTGCCCGGCCGTGGAGGAGCACGGCGACGCCGACCTCATCCTGGTAGACGAGTCCCACAACTTCCGCAATCGCGTCACCCAGCGCTACGAGAACCTGGAACGCCTCATCAGCATGAACGGCGGCCGGGGGAGAGACGGTCAGCGGAAGAAGCTGATCCTCATCACCGCTACGCCCATCAACAACGACCTCCTGGACCTCTACCAGCAGATCAACCTCGTCGCCCGCAACGACCAGTCGTACTTCGCAGGCATTGGCATAGGCAACCTACATCGATACTTCCTACGAGCCCGGCGCGAGGACGGCGACGACGGCAGAGGGATAGCCCTGTTCAACCTGCTGGAGGAGGTGGTCATCCGCCGCTCGCGGCCGCTCATCCGCAAGGCCTACCCAGAAGCGACCATTCGCGGCGAGCGCATCCGGTTTCCCGAGCGGCGTCTGAGAACGGAGCACTACAACCTGGAGGCGACGTACCGAGGCATCTACGAGGAGATCGTGGCGGGCATCGAGAGCCTCAACCTGGCGCCGTATGCTCTGGAGTCGTACAAGAGGGCGGGAGTCGAAGTTGACGATATGCAGTTCGGCCGGGGAGAGGCCTTGGTGGGCATCTTCAAGAGCCGCTATCTCAAGCGGCTGGAGTCCAGCATCGAGGCCTTCCGCATCAGCATACGGCGTGCGCTCCAGTTCCAGCAGACGTTCGAGTCCTACCTTCTCGACGGCAAGGTGCTCGACAGCGCAAGCTTCCACAACGCCCTGCGATACCTGGAGCGAGAGAGCGAGGAGGACGACGCCACACCCGCTTCCCGAGCCGCCGAGATGGATGAGGCCGAGGACGTGCGCGAGGTCGTCGAGCAGCTACCCGAGATCGCCCCGGCCCAGTATGACCTCCGGAGGCTGCACGAGGCGGTGCAGCATGATGTGGCAGCACTGACCGACATCTGGCACCGTGTCAAGGACATCGGACCCGAGAACGACCTCAAGCTGGCGAAGCTCAAGGAGTTGCTCGTCGGCCCGCTCAAGGGCAAGAAGGTTCTCGTGTTCTCGTACTATCGGGATACAATTCGCTACCTGTGGCGCGAACTGGGGACCGAGAGAGGCAAGCAGTTCCGCAAGGGCATCGGTGATCCCAACATCCGACAGATGCACAGCGGCGTTGACCCGTCCACGCGTGGGAACGTGATCGTGCAGTTCGCCCCGGAGGCCAACCGGCGGCCGGAGATCGCCGGCACGGATCAGGAGATAGACATCCTGCTGTCCACGGACGTGCTGTCCGAAGGCCAGAACCTCCAGGACTGCGCCCACTTGGTGAACTACGACCTGCACTGGAATCCGGTCCGTATGGTCCAGCGCGCCGGCCGCATTGACCGCATCGGCGCGAAGTTCCCCGTGCTCTACATCCACAACACGTTCCCGGATGAAGGTCTGGAGAGGCTGCTCGGGCTCGTGGAGCGGCTGACCAGGCGGATCGCGCAGATCGACCGCCAGGGGTTCCTGGACGCCAGCATTCTCGGAGAGACGGTCCATCCGCGCAACTTCAACACGCTGCGCCGCATCGGCGACGAGGATGGGAGCGTCATCGAAGAGGAAGAGCAGTTCGGGGAGCTCGCAACCAACGAGTTCCTCATGCGCCAGTTGCTCGACCTCTTGCGCGCTGGCGGGAAGGAGATGTTGGACCAACTGCCCGATGGCATCCACAGCGGCCTCGTGAAACCCAGGGCGACGGGCGTGTTTTTCTGCTTCCAGGCGCGTGTACCTGACGGCGCAGGGCGAAGGCACCTCTGGCGCTACTACGACGCGGCCACCGGTGACATCATCGACAACCGGTTCGTGATAGCGAACCTCATCGCGTGCAGTCGCGATGAGCCGAGGGTGGTCGCGGACCTTCCGATCTTCCAGATCCAGGAAGCAGTCATCGCGGACATCCTGGAGCGACAAGGAGAGCAGGCTGCTCTCCGTCAGGCTCCGAAGCAGGTCGACCCACTCCAGCAGACGGTGGCCACGACGCTCCAGGGCCTTGCCAGTCACCCGGACGTCAGCCGTGACGAAGTGATGCAGGCGCTGCGCTACCTGTCCTCCCCGCTGCCCGGCGCTCAGATCCGCGAGTTGCGGAAGGCATACGAGCGCGCCGCCGGGTCCCCGGAGCCCTCCGCGCTTGTGGGCACCGTCCTAGACATGATCCAGCGCTACGGCCAGCAGGGCACAGCAGGCGCTGGCGAGGGCAAGGGCCGAGGGGTGAGTAGGGAGGATCTGCGACTCATCTGCTTCGATGTGGTGAGCAGCTGACGACCTAGCCTGCAGCTTGCCCAGGCCGGCTGAGCCTGTTGGAGCCCGCCGGGCACTCGGCCAGCCTATTGGCAGGAAGACGGGTGGCGACGCCATGAGCGGAGCGTGACCTGCACGGATCGTCCTCGGCTGGATAGTTTGATCGACGGCAGCAGACGCCAACGTGCCTTGTGCGTCTGGAAGCTGGTCGGATGCGGGGCCGTGATGCGCCGTGACTAGCGATCGGGGTTCACAGGCCGCGCTGACGCCGACATGTGAGGCCAGCCCTGACCAGGCATGGGCCGCAGCCGTCCTGCGTCTCCTTGAGACCAGCGGCAGCACCTTCGGGTTGTTCGTCAGGATCGAGAATCCCACCGGCTGTTCCGGGGAGATCCGTGCCCGGTACGAGGACCTGGCACGGTCGCACAGGCTCCTTAACGTGCGCCAAGTCGCCTACACGATCTTCCCTCAGAGCCTGTACGAGAAGTCAGGGCGATCCACAGAACGTTTGTTTGAGCGGTACAACCGGCCCGGCGGAGCGTATGACCGCGTCAAGGCCGGCCGGTGGGGCACGTACTTCCGGCGCATGACACACCAGGAAGTGGCTGTCAAGGGCTCGGTCACCGTCGTCAACCAACTCCGGGACCTCATCCAGATGCTCCGCGAGCGTCCGAAGGTCTACAAGGCTGCGTACTCCATCGCCGTGGCTAGGCCAGGAGACAGCCGCAGGACGATGGGTGGGCCCTGTCTGGACCACATCTGCCTCCAGCTTGACAGGCATGGCGGCAGGCGCACCCTCTCGCTACTTGCCCTCTACCGCAGCCAGAACTTCGTGCAGCGCGCTCTCGGCAACTACGTGGGCTTGGGACAGCTTCAGGCGTTCTTGTGCGAGCAGACCGGGTACGAGATGGGCCGCCTCAGCGTCGTCGCCTCACACGCGACCATCGAAGCGGACTCGCCGAGCCGGGTCTCCTGGCCGACGCGACCGGAGTTGAGGCGATTGTGCGAAGCGGCGATGAGGCGATGAACTACGATCCCCCCTACCATCTGAAGGAACTCAAGCTGGAGGTGACGCAGCGTTGTCCTCTCAACTGCCTCCATTGCTCCAGCGAAGCGCGCCCGACAGCTGACCAGGAGATGACCAGAGACGCGGCGAAGCGCCTCATCTCGGAGGCGACTGCGATTGGCGTTGAAGAGCTAGTGCTCTCGGGCGGCGAAGCGCTTGTGCACCCCAACGTTGAGGACCTGGTCACAGCGGCCTCGGGGATCCCCTCGGTTGGCATCTACACCACGGGGCACATCGCCCGCGGCCAGCCTATGCCGTCCGCTCGCTGGGCCGCATTGGCAAGGCTTGGCGTAGGGAAGGTGGTCTTCAGTCTCAACGGCGCTACCCGTGAGTCCCATGAACGCGTCACCCGTGTATCTGGTAGCTTCGATGTCACTACGCGCTCGATCCGATCAGCCGTGGACGCCGGGTTAGCGGTGGAGTGTCACTTCGTGCCTCTGAGACACAACTATGGAGAGCTCCCGCGTCTGGCCGAGTTGGCTGTGAAGCTGGGTATACGGAGGCTGAGCTTGCTTCGCTTCGTGCTTCATGGCCGTGGGCGCGTGATGGCAAGCAGATCGGCTCTCAGCCCAGCAGATCACGCGAAGCTCTGCGCAATCGTGGACGGGCTCGGCGACGAGGGCGTGGGAGTCCGCCTCGGCTCGCCGTACAACATCCTCCTCCGCAACAGGGACGTGTGGTGCAAGGCGGCTGTCACGTGCATGACCGTGGGGCCCAACGGCAACGCCTACCCATGTGATGCCTTCAAGCGGATCGAGCCTACACAGATCGGCCTCGAGGACCGCTGCCACGATGCCCTAACGAGCGGCCTCAGAGATGTCTGGGAGCGCTCGTCCTACTTCGAGGCCGTACGAACGCAGCTTCGGGGAGGTCCCGGCCAAGACTGCAGGAAGTGCGGCTATGTGACGCTATGTAAGTCGGGGTGTCTGGCCCAGAAGGTCATCCATTACGAGGGACTGACCGACCTCCCTGATCCCGATTGCTTCGGACGTTGGAGGGGTCACAGGTGCTGATGACCACACGCGAGGAGCGATTCCGGCTCTTATGTGAGACAGCCGCGTGCTGCGCCCTGTGTCCGCGCCTGACGGAGCGCCAGCCAGTCCTTAGCGAGGCGAGCGGGCCCTTGGACTCACCGGTCGTCTTCGTCGCAGAAGCTCCCGGCCGCCTCGGAGCCGACGTCACAGGTGTGCCGCTGAAGGGGGACCGCACCGGCCACAACTTCGACCAACTCCTGGGCTCCATCGGGTGGTCGCGGGACGCCGTGTTCATCACAAACGCGGTGCTGTGCAACCCACGCTTGCCCAATGGGACAAACGCCACTCCCGATCCCGCCGAGGTCCGGAACTGCGCAGACTACCTCGCCGCCACACTCGAGATAGTGGATCCGGCCGTCGTCGTCCCTCTCGGAGCAGTCGCCTTGCGGGCCCTCGCGCACATATGCCAACACCGGTACGAACTGAGCGAATGCGTTGCCAAGGTTCTGCCGTGGGGAAGGAGGCACGTTTTCCCTCTGTACCACCCCGGGCCGAGAGCCCAGGTGCACAGGTCGCAGGCCCAGCAGGCGAGGGACTTCTACCGTCTCGCCGAACTCGTGGACCTCCCCCAGCGGCGCATCCGCCTGCCCCGACGGTATGCCAGACCCGGCACGTTGCAGGTAACCATTGCCCCCACACGACTGCAGGAGGTCATCTCCTATGTGCTGGGACGCGCGGGCCGGATGAGCCGCTTCAAGCTAACCAAGCTGCTCTACCTGATCGACTATGCGTGGCTAAAGCGTAAAGGTAGGCTTCTGTCGGAGGCTTTCTACATCAGCCAGAAGGCGGGCCCGTTCCCTACGGTGTTCCCGCGGCAGCTCAAGGAGATGGAAGGGCACGAGGCCAGCGTGTCGTGGCGAGGTGGCGAGCAGTACGTGGACGCTGGGGCCGGGCCGAGGTTCGTACCACGCCTTGCGCAGGAGGAGACGGCAGTCATCGATGACGTGCTCCACAGGTACGTGGGGCTCTCGGATTCCGAGCTTCGAACGCGGGTGTACCTGACCGCTCCGATGAGGCGACTGCTCCGGCGCGAGCGCGCGGGCAAGCAGACCCACAACAAGCCCGTCTTCGCCGACGAGGACTTCGACGCCAGACAACAGAACGGTCGCCAGCCCCACAAGTGATCACCGGCGTCGGTCCAGCGGACATCAGACCGCTGTCAGTCCGCGCCGAACTCGCGCATTCTAGGCCCATTCCCGTATCTGGCGGTGGGCTTGGTGGGGGCCTCAGCGGGGGGAAGCAGAGACCCTTGCCCCGAACTGCTGTTCTAGGCCCATTCCCGCGCTTGCTTGCGGCCCTTACTGGGCCTCAGTGGGCGAAGTCAGGAGGCACCGAGTTGAACTCGGGTTACAGGTGCAGCAGGATCGGTCCCACGTGCGCTTGACCGCCACAGGCACGAATGCCGCCCCCGAACACCCCTTGGACCGGAGGATGGCACGGTCTCACCCGCGTCTGACAGGGACACGATGTACACAACGCCGCGCCCCATGTAGAATTGGGTCTCGGCGTGTGCTGGAGCGAGTGCCGCTCGCCCCGGCCCTGTCGCTACCTGGGCTTCTTGCCTTGGTCGTGGGGGACCGTGACGGTTCCTGAGTCCTTGGCCTGGTTGCCGGAGAAGTCGGTAACGGTTACGTCTATGTAGTAGTCTCTACCCGAACCCCTCCCTGTGTACTCGGCCCGCAGCCAAACCTCCCACACACTGCCGTTCCGCACGACCTCCCAGTCGCCGTTGATCGGCTCGTTACCGGTGACTTTGATGTCCACGACTGGCTCTGCGTCGCAGATGTCGTAGACATCGCTGACCGTCGCACACAGATGCATCTTGTGATTCGGTGGCCACAGCTCATGCTCCAGCTGCGTGAAGGTCATGTGTGGCGGGGTGGTGTCGACGACGGTCACCACTACGCCATCGGTGTCGCTCAGGCCCCCTGGGTCGGCAACTCGGAGGGTGATCTGATGCTGGCCCAGGTTCAGCAGGACTTGCGGCGTGGGCCCGGTGGCATCATCGTACTGGCCATCCGCGTCAGTGTCCCACTCGTAGGTCAGGTTGTCCCCGTCTGGGTCCCAGCTGCCGGTCGCGTCCAGCGTCACCTCGGTGCCGGCAGCGCTGGTCTGCTCGACGGTCTGATCTGGGCCGGCCTCGGCGACAGGTGGGTGATTCGGTGGCGGAGGGTTGAGCAGGACAGGGGTGAAGTTACCGCAGACCCGGTTGATGAAGGTCCCATTCCAGAAGAAGACGTGGAGGGTTACGTAAGGCTGGAAGACATACCGGAGGGGTGTGAACCAGTACCTGCCGTCGGATCGGCTGTGCGAGCCGTCCCCGATGGGCTTGGTTGTCGCCCACTCCGTCTCAAGGTAATCGCACACCGCGATTAGGGCGTCCTGGCTGTGAAGCGCGAAGTTCTCGTTCGCGCCGTAGGGACGGAAGACGGGAAGGTTGTCGAGCACGTCTTGCCTGCTAGCAAAGTAGCCAGGTGGGGTCCACGCTGGTACGATGGCCCACGACGGATAGTCACGCAGTTGCTCCTCTGAAGTGAGCAAAGCGCCGCTAGCTGGAACCACGCGGGAAAGGGCGACCACGATGCTGCCAACGGCGAGAAACGACCAGACCCGGGTTCTGCTCCGGCGACCAGCCAAAGCCAACTCCTTCACACTGACTCACTCCTTTCGAGATGCTCCGTTCCGCCCCGGAGTGGCGTACACACTCCGGCGAACCAGACTCTCACTTCCCCAGCCATGTCGTTCCCGAGAACCCACGTCGCGCCGCTGGATGGCCTTCCGGCGGGGTGACATAGGTTTTCGGGAAGGACATCGTGCCCCGGCTGCGAACGTCGGTGGGCCCATAGCGCAGCCTGACCAGCCCCCTGGCGGTGGCGGGAACCGAGGTCTCCACGGGTTGCGCCTGGCTGCCTCCCGCGGACATGGGGAGCGCGCATGATGCCGGACCACTGACCCACAGGGAAGCCCGACGCCGGTCCCATTCCCGTCTGACCAGCACGCCCTGTACCAGAGACAGCCGGGTCTCAGAGCCGGAGGCCCGCAATCGGCGACGAGCCCAGCACCGTGTACCAGACATCCGCGGTCGTCTGCGAGGCCCCCATGACGCAACCTGCCGCGAAGTCCCCGACCCCCGCTGGCGACTTCGCGGGGCCGTAGATGCTCGGCAGCGGCAGGTACAGCTGCGTGTGGAGCCTGCGGGCGAGGGCCGCCCAGTGGGCCGTGTCGAGGGGCGTGAGCTTCGGTTCGTGTGATAGCGGCGTCTGCAAGGCCTCAGCGGCTCTGTCGGTGTCGGCCTCGACCCGCGAGTGGAGGCCCGACCGTCGGCGGAAGCCGACCGTCGCCGGGTCGAGGCTCCGCCCCAGATGCACGGGAGTCCAGAGGTCGCCCGCGTGGTGGGCTATGACGCCCAGATAGGCTCCGCAGTTCAGGCGGAACTCGTCGTCATCGTAGGCTCCCTCGAGTTCGCCGGCGGCGAAGTCGGCGATGAAGGCGAGGGTGCCGGTGGCGTAGCGCGCGATCTGGATCGGGCAGCCGCAGTCTCTGGGGTCGTCGCTATCCACGTAGCAGCGATGCGTCAGCACGCGGCGGATGACGCCGTTCTGTTCGTCTGGGTCCCAGAAGGCGCGGAACTCGTCCGGCAGCGTCACTCCACACTGGACGCCGTCCCACAGGACGGAGATGACGTGTTGGTGTTCGGGCGGCAACGCGCTTGCCGCGAGCCCGCACACCTTCAGGTGGGCTTTGCTCAGCATCCTGGTGCCTGCGTCTGCGCGCCATCGGGTTCCTCTATGGCGCGACTTCCCCGCAGACGCGATAGGCCGATCCAACCGTCCGCTAACGTCAGGCTTCCGCGGTTTCCAGCTGGCGACTACAGCACGTACGTCTCACTGAGCCGCTTGTGCCTGGCCCAGTCCTGCGTCGAGTGCAGATCGCTGTTGCTGCCCAGCTCGTTGACCAGCGACTTGCGGGGCACGCGCTCATGCTTGCCGGGCTTGGTGGAAAGGACCGTCACGAGGCGGCCGGGACGGGGCTTCGGCTTGCGGTTGCGGAAGAGGTTCCAGAGGCTGTGGGGCGTGGCGTTGGTACTGCCGTGGTGGCCGACCTTGTACAGGTCGACCTTCCGCAGCCGGGCCTTGGTGTCCGCATCCTGCAGCGCGTACTGCCAGATCTCCAGCTGCGCATCGCCGGGGAACAGCAGGGCCTTGCTCCCAACCTCGAACAGCAGGATCACGCTGGTGTTGTTGAGCGCATTGTCCAGCGCGGTCACGATGCGCTGGACGTTCTGCGCATGCGTCCGGTCGAGCTTGCCCATCAGCCACTTCGCGTGCGAGGGCGCCTTAGCCAAGGCCGTCGTGGCCGCTCGGGAGAAGACGGCCGAGCGCGCTCGCAGCTGCGGCCGGTTCACCGCACCCCTCGCAGCCAGGCGCGCCTGCAGCTTCCAGAACTCGTCCTCGTCCCACTCCGTCTGCCGCCGAATGGCCTGCGACCGCTTCAGCGTGGGCGGCCCGAGCACCGATACCCGCACGCCCGGCAGCACTTGCTCCAGGCCCGACTTCACGCCGGCGTGCACGTAGGCATGCTTCTTGCCCATGCCCTCCAGGCGGTCCACAGCGGCCCTGTTCTTCACAGCCAGCGAGGCGACGAACACGAGCGGGTGCAGGGAGCGGCTGCCGCCGGCCAGGAATGCTGGTGCCGCCCGGACGATCTGCGCGGCGAACTCCTGACCCGCCGCAAGAGCCCGCAGATGCGTGAGGGCAAGCTTGGGGAACACCTCTGGGGCCGTCTCGGCCTCCGGTTCGGCCCTCGGGTGCTCAGTCCATGGCTGGACCACGATCTCCGGTGCCAGGCTCGCAAGCTTGTCTCCCACGCCCTTCAGGCCGAAGGCGCTCAGGTGGTCCAGGTGGCGATGCGTGACGACCAAGCCATGCAGCTTGCCGCCGCAGTCCTGCGCGATCTGGCCCACCACCTTCTCCATCTTGTCCTTGCGCTCGGTACTCGTGCCACAGTCAATGAGCACGTGCCGCTCACGGCCGTTGCTATAGGGGAACGACACCAGGAAGCAGTCGCCGAACCCCACGTCGTACATGGTCACCCGCACGTCGCCGGTCGGTCGCGGCGTTGTCCCTCGTACTCCGTCTTTCCTAGCCATCCCACTCCTCCTTCTGCTCCCGTTGTCCGGCGCGCCGGCGGTGCATCAGTGCGAACCGCTGGCCCTCAGGCACGCCATCGCTGAACCCGTAGCGCCCTTGGGTGTCCTTGATGCGGTTGCGCCACAGGTAGTCGAGGCGCTTGCTCTGGCGCTGGGCGTTGTCGAGCCGGCTGCGCACGTGGTACTTGAGATGCCCGAAGTCGTCGAACACCAGGACCCCGCCGCCATAGAGCCGCACCGGCGTGGTGTCCGGCATGGCTTTGGGCTTCGCGATGGCTAAGCCCTTGAGCTGCCCGGCCTCCAGGTCCAGCAGTTGCAGGTACTCAGTCACCGTCTCTCGCAGCACGAACCCCTCGGGCCCCACCCGCACGCACGGCCGCACCGAGACCACCCGCGTGTAGGCGTCCTCGTAGATGCGCAGCGCCCGCCGGTTGTCCCAGAGGAACCGGAAGACTTCATCGGCGTCGCGCTGCATGAACTCGCGATGCACGCACTCGTAGTCGAGCTGCTCTTTCTCTTTCGGATGCTCCCAGGCGCCGGGCTCCGGCACATCGCCCCGATGTACGGCCTCGGCCTTCGGGGTCTTCGGCACCACGCCCGAACTGGGCGCGATGCCCCAGCGGCCGAACTGCTCCCGCAGCGCCTGCCGGTAGCCGTACTTGCTATCGTCGGGCACCGTCTCGACGTCCGCCGTGAGGAGGGCAGACAGGAAGTCGCCGAAGCTCAGGTCCACAACGGGGCAGTAATCGAGGGCCCGGATGCACATGGTCAGTAGCTGCTCGGCTGCGTCCGCGCCGTCCTCGACCACGCGGTCCCGCGCTACCGTCTCGTCCATCGCCGGCAGCCAGCTCGCCAGGCGCTGCTCCCACACATCCACGAAGGCGTTGAGCACCGCGGCGGAGAGGATCTCGCCGCGCAGGTGGCACTCCTCGAAGTCGGGTTCCTGCAGCGCCCCCTTGCGCGGCGGTCGCTTGACGGCTCGCCGAAGAGCGCTTTCGCGGAAGGCGCTGGTCTCCTGGCCGAACTGCTCGGCCAGGCCGAGCAGCACGTTGTCGCGGATCGCTTCGCCGGTCAGGTTCTGCTTCTCGATCTGGTTCGTGCCCGGCTTCTTCTCCCGCAGAAGGGCCCGCACTACGTCCGGCAGCCCGAACATGGACAGCAGAGCCACCACGTCCGCGAAGCCCTCGTGGAAGCCGGCCTGGTCGGGGCCGGAGGGGAAGGTGTACGAATCCCGCAGGCCGTCCAGCAAGGCGTGGGTCGCCTCGTGGGCGATGACGTCGTGCGAGAGACACGTGAAGACCGGCTTCCCATCGCCGCCGGGGAAGTAGCCGAAGAACAAGCCGCGGTCCTCCTCCGAGTAGTAGGCGTTGCTGTCGGCGAAAGCGTGTGGGGCCACGTTGATCTGGTGCCCGCCGAAGCCCCACGTCAGCCGCCGCCCCAGCGCGAATTCGAAGCGCTGCAGAACGCGCATCACGACGGCGTAGGCGTTCTGAGCGTGGAAGGCGGGGTCGCTCAGCAGCGTGGCATCGGCGACCCTGGCGAACCGGTCCTCGCCGTTCAGCACGGCGGGCTCGTACAGCACCCGCTGCGAGGCGTCGTAGTCTACCACCTGCACCCGGTACCCCCGCGGCCCCGGGCTCAGGTCCTCGTATGGGATGGCCACCGTGGCCCGCAGGATCTTCTCGTCCGGCCCCCGGATGCTCGGGTCCTGCGCGATGATCGCCAACTTCCTCGTCGGGGGCATGCTCTTGTCCACCCCTTTCCGCTTCTCAGGATGACGCTCCCCTCAGCCCAACTACGGCCACGGGTCCTGCCACTTTCGTCGCAGCAGCCTCATCTTGCCGTCCTCGATGACCACAATGTCGGCTGACTCACCGCGCCACGAGCCGGCATTGATGTAGTGGCAGGCGCGTCGCTGATACCGCCACGGCCACTCGTCGGGGAAGTGGGTGTGGCCCATGATCACCCCGGTGATCGGCCGTTTTGGCTGCCGTTTGGTCACCTCGGCCGCCCGCTCCTTGGCCACGCGCCGCCAGTGCGGCCCGGAGTAGAGCGTCTGCACCAGCCGCTCGAGCAAGTCCCTCGTCGGCAGTCCACGCAGAGCCGTGACGCCGAATGCGCCGCCCGGTGCAACACCAACAGCGGCCAGCGCCTTGTCCGCCTCGCGCCGCCGCTTGAGCATGGCGCGATCCTTGGTCTGGTCTGTTACCTCGGAGTAGTCCTCCTGCAGGTCCTGCTGGACCGCAGCGATCAGCGCCGACGCATCGTCCGACCGCGGGTCCAGCTCGTCGCCGCGAGCCTGCCACAACGCGTGCAGTCGCAAAGAGAGCTCAGATGCCGAGGGCTCCTCCACGCGTGAACGCGCCGCCTGCAGGAACGTGGGTGGCGTCGGCCCGGGCGTGGGGTCGAGCATCGCCCTGGCCAACGTCCGCACATAGTCCCACAGCCAGGGGTCCTGCAGGTGGCCGTGCTCGATGAGGATGTGCCGATCGCCCGACGCGACCGTCATGCTCGGGTAGTCCACCTGCACGGACGGCAGCGCCACCTCCAGGCCCACCAGACCAGAGTCGTGGTTGCCGATAACGTAGCCGAGCTTGATGCCGGCGCGCACGACCTCGCGCAGCTTCCCGGCGATGTCCTCATAGCGCGGCAGGATCGGGCCGCCGTCCTGCTGCGGGATGTCCACGAGGTCGCCGTTGATGACCAGCCGCTTGGCGCCGCTCTCCTCGATCAGCCAATCGAAGAACTGCAGGAACCGCCGTCGCTTCGCCACGTGGTCGTTCGGCAGGTCCTGCTCCCAGTAGTCCACGTGAACATCCGAGATCAAGACCAGGCGGTCTGTAGCCACTGGCACCCCTCCCTGATCCTCAGGATGAGCACGGCGAACGCCATATCACGGGCGGGCCTGCGCCTCGAGAAAGGCTCCCGTCGCCTCCCTTGGCACGACTCATGCCGACCGCTAGCAGGTCGCCTCCGCCGTCACCGAAGTGCCAGCGCCTCCCGCCACCGCGCGGGGCAGACTCACCTAGCCCCCTCCGTCCCTCGGCTAGTTCTCGATCGGGTACAGCCTCCCCAGGTCCATCGCGCTGGGGATGATCGTCGCGTTGACAAGGATCATGCTCTCGTGGTGTTTGCGGGAGGGCCTCCGCGGGCACCGGAAGATCTGGCCCAGGTACGGTATGCGGCCCAGGATCGGGAACACGAAGTCGGGCTTAGGGTGGCTCGTCTGGACAGCGAAGGTCGATAGGGTGAGGATGTCGAGGGAGGCCACGCGCGTCTGCACGCCGCTGGCCTTGGCTCCTGAGTCTCCGCCCTCATCCTGCTCGCCGCTTCTGCCCACTTCGTGGGTCTCGATGCGACTCACCGGGTCCAACCGTGCTGGCTGCTTCTCGTCATGCACCTTCGGCGCCTCCGTCCCTACCTTCACATAGAGCTCAAGCTCGGCAGTGTCGCCGCTGGAGTTGACGTGAGGGGTCACCTCCAGCGTGATCCCCGATGTTAGCTCTGACCACACCTGCGGCTGCTCACCAAGCGCCAGCAGGAGGCTGATCAGCTTCGTCGCCGGCAGCGCCCCTGTGACGGCGCCGGCAGCTGTCCCCTCACCCCCCAGGAACCCCCCCAATGCCTTCTCGATCTCCTCCGCTCGCTTCAAGGAGGCAGCGTCGATGGCTGGCGGAGGGGTGATGTCGAAGTAGCTTATCGCCTTCCCCGTCACGCGAGCAGGGAACCCGTCCAGGCAGGTTATGCTGGTGTTGCCTACCAGGGATACACCGCCCCGCGCCGGTTCCGGAGCCTTCTGCCGGATGTCCTTCAGCAGCGGCTCCATGTACAGACGCTGGACGTCGTCGTAAAGGGCCTGTAGCGCGGACTTGACCTGCGCATCCAGTACGTCGCGCGTGCGCTCGAGGTAGTAGGGGGAGAAGCCACTTGGCGACACCACCATCTTCTGGTACTCCTCCGCAAACCCCACTATCGCCACCCGCGCTTGCTTAGCGACGTCGTCCGCGTAGGGCGCCTCCCACTTCTGCGTCACCGCTTTGTACTGGCCGCCTAACACGGTCAGCAGCCTTTCGAAGCTTCTCTGGCGCTGCTCCGGCTGCAGCCAGTCGTACTCGCTGGTCAGCTCCTGGAGTTCTCCTGCAAGTCGCTCAAGGGAATCCTCCGGGTCCTCAGCATAGACCAAGCGCAGGAGAACGTCGAACACACTCAACGGCCGGTTCGCATCCAGAGCGGTCCTGTAGCCGAGTCCATCTTCCTTGGGTGGCGCGGTCAGCTTGCTCGACGCACCGGGCTCGAGCTCCAGCGACGATGCGTGCCTGCGCAAGATCGCCAAGGCACGCTGGATCTCGTACCGGGTCTCCTCAGCCCGCAGCCGGATCCACTGGGCGGCACGGGCCACCCCGTCGGCCCGACCGCCGCTGATCTGGATGCCCCACAGATCCAGGCGCACCTGGGGCTGTGGGAGGTCCACCTGCGCGATCAGCTGGCGAGCGCGCCTAACCGCCTGCCACGCACCCTGAACGATGAGCCGGTCGTTGCCGACGACCAGCAGCTTCACGTCGGCCACCTTGGCCTCCTCCACCACCTTTGCCAGTGTGGCCGCGTCCCGGACGTATCGCAGCCGCACCACCTCAACGCGCTGATCCGGCGGGGTGCCAGCTTGGGCGAGGAGTTGCGCATTAGAGGTCAGGTACACTAGCGACAGCGCGGAACCGATCAGAACGGACGTCCTTCGCACACCGCGGCCGGTCCTTGGCATGCTTGCCGTCCCTCCTCTGTGGCCAAGACAGGCACCACATGTGGCCAATGATGCCTGTGTAGCGTCGACGCTCAAGGCATCGCAGGGCTGCCTGAGCTCCCCTGCGACCGCCTGTAGGAGCGCCTCCAGCAGGGCGCCTGCTACCATGATGCTGCTGCGCCTCTGAGATGCAGCAGGCGAGGTGCGCTGGGTCTCAACAGTGCGCTCAGTGCGACAAGGGCAAGTGGCCGGGTACGGAAGGGGCTGCGTCGGTGAAGCGGCGTCGGCCACATTCCGGCTGGCCACGTCGGGCGCGTTGACTCCCCTGCAACCGCCTCGCGCCCTCGTCTGTGTTCTTGTTCGCGTTCGGGCGCCCGACACCTCCTTTGCCACCAAGAAAAGACCCCATGCTTTTCTCTCGCTCGGCAAAGCAACCAGAGGTCAGACCCCACAGCCGGGCTCGTCCAAGCGATTCCAGGCCCCTATCGCCCTGCCGAGCCACCAGGGCCAAACAGGGACATGGGGTCTCGGCAGGGAGGGGACCGCCCCGTGAGCGGCTGCCACAGCCTGACATGAGGGGGGAGTGCCAGCCGGGAGCCAGGCGCGGAGGCGGCGCAGGGGCGGGCTCGCCCGCGCCTGGCACCCCCACTCCGCATCATAGCCACGCCCTTTGGCCCCGGATAGCGGCTGCCGCCGCTCCCAGGTGCGGATGCGCGTCCTGTGCAAGCAGGCCGGACCTTCCCCCCGTGGCCGAGCGGGCAGAAAAAAGGCAGGTCTTTCTGAAACCAGAAGGAGGTATTGCGCGTCTAAGGGAGAAAGGGAAGCACCGACGAGGGCGCGGGGCGGTTGTACGGGGAGCAATGCGCCCGACGTGGCCAACTTCGAGTCCGTAGCCGCAGCCTCTTCGCCGTAGCCACTTCTGATCCCGGCCACTGGCCCTTGTCGCACTGAAGGCGCTCCGTTGGGCTGCCGCCTGTTCGCGGGTCGGTCGAGGCGAGCGGGCATGGGGTGGTGGGCAGCTTGCCAGGGGGGCGTGGGGGCACACTCCGGTGGCCGCCGCGACGCCGAAAGTCGCGCTCATCTACGATCGGGCCTTGCGTCCCGATACCACGGGCGAGCACTGCGCCCAGGCGCTGCGGGCGTTTGCCGAGGTTTCCTACTTCTCGCCCGAGCGGCTCGATCTAATCCCCTCTGCCGGCTTCGATCTGTACCTCAACATTGACGACGGCCTGCACTACAGGCTGCCTGGGCACCTACGCCCCAGCGCCTGGTGGGCCATTGACACCCATCTCTCGTATCCCCAGGACCTGGAGAAGGCCGGTGGCTTCGACTATGTCTTCGCCGCGCAGAGGGAGGGCGCCGAGCGCCTGCGCAGCGATGGCGCGGTGCCGGTCTGGTGGCTGCCGCTGGCGTGCAATCCGGAGCTGCATCGGCCTCTGGAATGCGGGCAGGACCTGGACGTGGCCTTCGTGGGCAACCCGGGCACGCCGGAACGGCAGCGGCTGCTGGGCCTGATCCGCAGCCACTTCCCCAACAGCTTCGTGGGAAACGCCTATGGCGACGACATGGCTCGGGTCTACTCCCGGGCCAAGATCGTATTCAACCGCAGCGTGGGCAATGACGTGAACATGCGGGTGTTCGAGGCGCTGGCCTGCCGAGCCCTGCTGCTGACGAACGCCCTCCCCGACAACGGCCAGGACGAGCTGTTGGAGCCGGGCAAGCACCTGGTCACGTACAGCAGCGACGACGAGCTGCTGGAGCGCATCCACTACTACCTGGCCCACGATGAGGAGCGCGAGGCGATTGCCGAGGCGGGCTACCGGGAGGCAGTGAGCAGGCACACCTACGCCCTGCGCATGCAGCGGGTGCTGGAGGCCTGCCTGCTGGGCGAGTTGGAGGAACCGCGCAAGCCGTTCGGCTACTACCACTTCACCCGTCCCGACCTTCTCGAGCTGATACCGCGGGAGGCCCAGCGGGTGCTGGACGTGGGATGCGGCGCGGGGTGCATGGGGCGGGAGTTGAAGCGGCGCCAGGACTGTGAGGTGCGGGGCCTCGAGCACAACCCTTATGCTGCTGCGGAGGCAGGGCAGCGGTTGGATGCGGCCACTTGCGCCGACGCTGAGTCGGTGGAGCTGGAGGTGCCGGCGGGGTACTTCGATTGCGTGGTCTGCGGGGACATCCTGGAGCATCTCAAGGATCCCCAGCGAGCGCTGCAGCGGCTGTGCCACCACCTCGCGGATGGCGGCACGGTGGTGGCCAGCTTGCCCAATGTGCGCAGCTGCGAGGTGCTGGAGGCTTTCGGGCGTGGGCGCTGGGGCTATTGCTCGGCGGGGATACTGGACGAGGGACACCTGCGCTTCTTCGCCCTGCATGACGTCCTCGATCTGCTCGCTGCCTGCGGCCTTGAGGTCCAGGAACTACAGCGGGTGAGGGGCCCGGAGTATCGGCAATGGTTGAGATCGGGTCGGCCGAACCTGCTGCAGTTCGGCGGCCTGACGGTGGACGTGGCCGCGGGCGGTGGGGAAGAGCTGTTCGTGCAGCAGTACCTGGTCAGGGCGGTCAAGAGGCCGCAGCAGCGGCCCTCGCCCAAGCTGGTTTCCATCATCATCCTGACGTGTAACGAGCTCGAGTATACGAAGCAGTGCGTGGAAAGCATCTTGGCGCACACGCAGCACCCCTACGAGCTCATCTTCGTGGACAACGGCTCTGGCGACGACAGCCCTGCCTACCTGGCGGGCCTCCCCAACGCCAGGGTCATCCGCAACGAGACGAACCTGGGCTTCCCCAAGGGCTGCAACCAGGGCCTGGCAGTGGCCCGGGGCGACTACGTGCTGCTGCTCAACAACGACACCATCGTCACGCCCGGCTGGCTGAGCCGACTGGTGGTAGTGGCCGAGAGCGATCCCCGGATCGGGCTGGTGGGGCCGGTCTCGAACTGCGTCAGCGGCCCGCAGCAGGTAGAGGCCTCGTACCAGACGGCTGCCGAGATGCAGGAGGCCGCCGCCAAGCTGGCCCAGGAGCATCGCGGCACGCTGGTCGAGGTGGAGCGGCTGGTGGGCTTTTGCCTGCTGATCAAGCGGGAGGTGCTGGACAAGGTTGGGGCCCTGGATGAGCGCTACGGCCTCGGACTATTCGAAGATGACGACCTGTGCCTGCGGGCGCGGCAGGTGGGCTACCGGTTGGTGTACGCGCCGGAGGTCTTCATCCACCACTTCGGCAGCCGTACCTTCGCCGGGCTGGGTATTGACGGCGCGCAGGCTCTGGAGTCGAGCAAGCGACAGTTCGAGCAGAAGTGGGGCCTGCGGCTGGAGGCACGCGAGCCGCCAACCGCTGGCCCCGCACAGCAAGCGAAGCCCCTTTCAGAGAGACGTTCCCGCAAGCAACGGCGGAAGAAAGGCAAACGTCCGTCCAAGAGGGCCAGCGTTTCGCTGTGCATGATTGTGAAGAACGAGGAGGCCAATCTCCCGCGCTGCCTGGACAGCGTGCGCGGGCTGTTCGATGAGGTCATCGTGGTGGATACGGGCTCGGAGGACGCCACCACGCAAGTGGCGCGGCAGCGGGGGGCCAAGGTCCACGATTTCCCCTGGGTGGACGATTTCTCCGCCGCGCGCAACGAGTCCCTGAACCATGCGAGCAGCGAGTGGGTCATGTGGCTGGACGCCGATGACAGCCTGGACGCCGAGAACCGAGCGAGGCTGCGCAAGCTGATAGCCAGCTTAGACGACCAGCACATGGGCTACGTGATGAAGGTGCGGTGCCTGTCGGGCGGGGATGGGGGGCTGACGGATGTGGATCACGTGAAGCTCTTCCGCAACCTCCCCGAGCTGCGCTTCGAGTACCGAGTGCACGAGCAGATCCTGCCGGCGATCCGCCGTCTGGGTGGAGAGGTGGCCTGGAGCGACGTGGTCATCCACCACCACGGCTACCAGGAGGCGGCGGCCCGCCGGCGCAAGCTGGAGCGCGACCGGCGCATCCTCGGCGAGGAACTGAGGCAGCATCCCGACGATCCCTTCTGCCTGTTCAACCTGGGCTGCATCGAGCAGGAGCTGGGGCACCACGGACAGGCCATCGCAGCACTGCGGCGCAGCATCGAGCTTTCTGACCCTCACGATTCCCAGGTGCGCAAGGCCTGGGCCATGGTCATGCAGATGGAGCGGGAGCGCGGGCAGCCGCAGGCCGCGCGGGCCGCCTACGACGAGGCGCGGGCACACTATCCCACGGACCCCGAGCTGCTGTTCCAGGCGGGGCTGCTGTATCGCGCACTGGGCGACCACCAACAGGCCGAGCGCAGCCTGCTGGGGGCGCTGCAAGCGCCCGAAGAGCCCTACTTCTCCAGCATGGATCCCGGCCTGCGCGGCTACAAGGCCCGCCACAACCTGGCGGTCATCTACCTGGAGACCGGCCGGCCAGACCAGGCGGAAGAGCAGTGGCGCGCGGCGATTGCTGAGGCGCCCGATTTCGCGCCAGCCTGGGAGGGGCTGGCTGAGCTGCTCATGCGCAGAGGCGATGGGCCGGGCCTCTCTGCGCTGGGCTCGCAAGCCCGGCGCAGGGCCGGGTCAGAGGGCCTGGCGCAGATGATCGAGGCCCGCTGCGCACTGGGGCAGCAGCAGTTCGACACGGCGATAGCCAGGCTGCGCTCGATCCTGGAGTTCGATCCACGAGCAGAGACGGCGCAGCGACTCCTGACCTACGCCCTGCTGCAAGCAGGGCGCATGTCGGAGGCCGAGCTGGCACTGCGGCGGCTGCTCCAACTGGCGCCGGACGACGCCGAAGCCCAGCACAACCTGGCCGCACTCCTGTGCGAACTGAAGCGCTATCCCGAGGCCATTGCCCCCTGCGAATGCGCCCTTCGCCTGCTGCCGCAGAAGGCCTTGACCTACTACGTGCTGGCAGACGCCTACGAGCGCATGGGCTCGCCCGGGCTGGCAGCAGACGTGCTCCGGAGATTGCTGGCCATCGCACCCCAGGAGCTGCGCGCCCACCAGGCCCTGGGCAGGCTGCACCAGGGGCGGGCGGGCGCCATCCACCAAGTGGTGGCGGCAGCTCCCGGCACGCCGGGGCAGACGACCAGACCGTGAGACGAGGCGATGGATCCACAGGTTGAGAAAGATCGGTTAGAGCAGGCCCGCAGCCCGGGCTGTGGTGAGGGGCCTGCCCGCCAGCGGATTGCCGTGGTGAGCTTGCTCTTCAACTGGCCCTCCACCGGGGGCGGGAATATGGACACGGTGGGCATGGTGAGGGGCCTGCTGCGGGCGGGGTATGAGGTGCGCCACTTCTACGGGCAAGCGGCGGCGATGGACGTGGGTAACGTGAGCGGGGACCCGGGCATCCCCACCTATCCCCTTCCCCTGGAGCCCGAAGACTGGCGCCGCGAGCCGATAGAGCACGCGTTCCATGAGGCGGTGGCGGGCTTTGAGCCCGACTGCGTCATCATCACCGACTCCTGGACGTTCAAGCCGCTGCTGGCAAAGGCCCTGTGCGACTACCCGTACCTCCTGCGCTTCCACGGGCTGGAGGGGCTCTGCCCGCTCAACAGCGTGCGCTTTGTGATGCGGGACGGTCAAGGTTACACCTGCCACAACCACATCCTGGCTGACGCCGTCCGCTGCCTGGAGTGCCTGCGCCGTGAGGCCCAGGTCGGCACGCTGCAGGCGGCAGAGCGAGCCCTAAGCGACGTCGAGGACGGCGGGTATACCGACGAACTGCGCGAGGCGCTGTCGGCTGCCGCCGGCGTGCTGGTCAACAACTTGCTGCTGGAGGGCCTGCTGGCCCCCTACTCGTCCCGGGTGAGCGTGGCCACGCCGGGCATAGACGCCGGACAGCTCCAGCGGGCAGCACCTCCCCCCAACGGCGCGGTCAAGGTCATCCTGTTCCCGAGCCTGTGGCCGGAAGTGCTCAAGGGATACCACGTCCTGGAAGAGGCGTGCGCCCGACTCCGGGGGCAGAGGCGCGACTTCGAAGTGAGAGTCGCTGGCTTCGAAGCCGGCCGTTTGAACGAGTGGACGACGTGTGTGGGCTGGTACCGGCAGGACAGGCTGGCTGAGCTGTACGGACAGGCCGACATCGTGGTGGTCCCCTCCATCTGTGAGGAGGCCTTCGGCATCGTGGCTGCCGAGGCCATGGCCGCCGGCCGGCCGGTCATCGCCAGCCGCAGCGGAGGCCTGCAGTTCGTCGTGCGGGACGGCACGACGGGCCTGCTCTTCGAGCCAGGCAATGCCGCCGAACTCGCCGCGAAGCTCACGCAGCTGCTAGATGACGCAGGTCTCCGCGATGCACTGGGCCAGGCAGGAAGGGCCCGGGCCCAGGAGTTGTACTCGTGGGAACAGGTCATCGAGCGGTGCTACGAGCCAGTGCTTTCTGAAGTCTGGGCCCGTCCTGGGGAGCCTCTCAATGGCCACGCCGCCGCGGCGGGCAGGGCTCAGCAAGCAGCGTCAGTGGTTGTGCCCGAGGCCGCCGAACCCGTTGTGGCGAAGTCGCCGCAGGCCGACAAACGCAGACGCCGGCGGCGCGGAAAGCGGAAGCCAGCGGCGACCGCTGTCGGCGTGTCGCTGTGCATGATCGTCAGGAACGAGGAGGACAACCTGCCAGAATGCCTGCGGAGCGTGCAGGGGATCTTCGACGAGATCGTCATCGTAGATACGGGCTCCCAGGACCGCACCAAGGAGATCGCCCAGTCCTTCGGAGCTCGCGTCCACGATTTCACCTGGGTGGACGACTTCGCCGCCGCCCGCAACGAGTCGCTGCGACACGCCCGTGGGCAGTGGATCATGTGGCTGGATGCGGACGACAGGCTGAATGCCGAGAACGCTGAGAAGCTGGCGTCTTTGTGCGCTAACCTGGACCCTGCGGTCGGCGGCTACATCATGCGGGTGCGCAGCCTGCCCGACCCCGAGGGCGGCATTGTCGTAGTGGATCACGTGAAGCTCTTCCAGAACCGGGAGGAGGTCCGCTTCGAGTACAGAGTCCACGAACAGATCGCGCTGAGCATCCAGCGGGCCGGCGGCAGACTGGCGCGCACCGACATCGTCATTGAGCATACCGGCTACCCCAGCGCAGAGGCGAGGCGGCGCAAGAGGGAAAGAAACCAGGCCATCATGCGAGGGGAACTCGAAGAGCGCCCTCACGACCCCTTCCTCCTGTTCAACCTGGGCTACGACGCCTTCGAGACCGGCGAGTACGCCCCGGCAATAGAGGCACTGCTCGCGTGCATCTCGCTGTACCGTCCGGTGGACACCTTGCCGCGCAAGGCCTACTCGCTGGCGGCGCAGAGCTACCGCAGGCTGGGCCGACTGCCCGAGGCGCAGGCCCTCTGCGCGGCGGCCCTGGAGGTTTACCCCCAGGACCCCGAGCTGCTCTACGTGGCGGGCCTGATCGCCAGCGACAAAGGCGACCTGCCGGCAGCGCAGGACCACTTCCACCAGGCCCTGACGGCCCCCGAGGGCGACCACTTCAGGATGATCGACATTGGCCTTCGTGGCTACAAGACCTATCACGCTCTGGCGCTCAACTACCGCCGCATGGGTGACTGCGAACAGGCCGAAGGCTATTGCCGGCGTGCCATCGCCGAGGCGCCCCACTTTCTGCCTCCCTGGATCGGGCTGGGCGAGCTTCTGCTGGACAGCGACCGCCTGGACGAGGCCGTCGAGCTGGTAGGCCGACTGTCGGAGCGTCACCCACAGGCCCCGCCGACGGCCTATCTCCGGGGGCGCTTGGCACTGGCCCAGGGCGAACTGGAGGAGGCCGAGGCAGCGTTCCGGCAGGCGCTCGCCTTGGACAGTGGCCTGCTCCCGGCCCAGTGGCGCCTTTGCCAGACGCTGGTTCGGGACGGACGGCTGGAGGAAGCCGAGGCAGCCCTCGTCCGCCTCGTCGAGCTGGCGCCCGAGGACCCTGAGGCGCACTTCCGCCTGGGTGGCATCAGATACGAACTGGGCAAGTACCAGGAAGCGGTGGAGAGGTTGGCGGAGGCAGTACGGCTGCATCCGACACTTGCGGCGGCCCACCGACTGCTTGGGCTTGCACTTGGCGCGGCGGGGCGAGCTGGGGAGGGGGTGCGGTGCTTGCGGCAGGCCGTGGCCCTGGAGCCGCGCTCCGGCACGCGACGGCTGGAGCTGGCGCGGCTGTGTCACGCGGCCGGAGCTAGTGTGGAGGCGCGCGCCATCGTGGAGAGGGTGCTTGCCGCAGTGCCCGATCACGAGCCTGCCCGGGAGTTGCTGCGCCAGTGGGAGGCAGCGGGGGCCAATGGGCGTGAGCAGGAAGGAGGTGAGGCTGAGGCGGCTGGCTGAGTGAGTTCCAGAGGACCGACCAAGGCAGGGAAAGCGTGGGAGCAATGCTGTATTCTGAGGCCATTCGGGAGCACTTCGCCAATCCGCGCAATGCGGGTGAGCTGGAGCAGCCCGACGCCGTGGGCACGGGTGGCACGCCGGGCGAGGGCCCGTACGTGGTGATGCAGTTGCGGGTGGAAGACGGGAGGGTGGCCGACATCCGCTTCCTGTGTCACGGGTGTGCGGCCAGCATTGCGGCGGCTTCGATGCTGACCGAGCTGGCCAAGGGGAGGAGCCTGGGGGAGTGCAGCAGGCTGAGCGAGGACGATGTGGTGGCGGTGGCTGGGGGGTTTCCGTTGGGTAGGGAGTATGCGCCGGGACTGGCGGTGGGGGCCCTGAGGGAGGCACTGGCGCAGTTAGGGTTGGTTGTAGCTAAGATGAGATCGAAGGAGGGGTAACTATGGCTACCTGCACCATTGTTAAGCCGCTGGAGACGGAGGAGTACGAGGTCAACCAACAGCTCGAGTTCTACATGGAGCTCGATCCGGCGAATCCGGTTTCCTGCGGCTGGACTGCACCGCCCGCAGGTACGGCCAACACCCAGAGGGCGTACATGACCTACCCGCAGACCGGCACCTTCGGGATTTCCGCCTTTGCTGTGTGGCTGAACCCCTACCAGCAAGATGGGGACCTCAGCAGTGTCACCATCGTCAGCCCCACTGTGGGGTGGTATGAATGCGCGCCCCATGTGGGCACGCACGGCGTGTCCCCGGTGAGTGGCTGCGACAACCCCGAGTGCCCCGACGGCGCCGGTGACGGGACAGGCCCAGGAGGAGACAGAATCACCCGCCCGATGGGAGGAGGTGGAGGCGAAGGAGGCAGTGCCGGCAACGGATGCCCATTCTGTCCGGGCAACCTTCCGCAGGCTGGGCAGGTCAATGTCAGCAACGGCAACGGCAGTTGGCGGCTGCCCTTGGCCATGTCGGGGCGCCTGACACAGCCGGTGGAGCTGACCTACAACGCTTTGGACACGCAGTCCACCACCATGGGCGCCGGCTGGTTTGGCAGCTTCCAGCAGAAAGCCTCGCAGCAGGGCAATGGCGACGTGTGGATCCGCAAGCCGGGCGGCTACACCCGCAAGTACAAGAAGCAGGACAGCAGCTACACGCCGCCGGCGGCGGTACTGGACACCCTGACCAAGAACGCGGACAACACCTTCACCGAGACCGAGCCCAGCGGCCGCAAGTGGCACTTCGACACCGCCGGCAAGCTGTCCAAGATGGAGGACCGGCTGGGGAGCCTGTGGACCCACACCTACGACGGCAGCAACCGGCTCAGCGCCATCGTGGACCCATTGGCGAAGCGCACCACCTTCAGCTACGATGGCAGCGGGCGCTTACAGACGGTGCTGGACAGCGCCGGTCGCCGCACCACGCTGGGCTACAGCGGCGGGGGCCTGCTCAACCAAGTCACCACGCCGGGGCTGTGCATCACCAGCCTCACCTACAACGCTAACTCGCAGCTGCAGGGCGTCCTCGACCCCGACGGTTACCGCACCACCTACAGCTACGACACCAGTTACAAGCGCCTCCTGAGCATGCTGAACCCCCTGGGCAAGCGCACCACCTACAGCTACCAGACGGGGTTCCAGCGGACCATCAAGGATGCCCTGGGCAACGTGTCCACTTACACGGTGGATCAGGATCAGAGCATCGTGGCGATCGCCGACGCCCGGGGCTACACCACCTCCCTGACGCGGTCCGATCGGCAGTTGAGCGCGCGCACCACGCCCAAGAGCCACACCACCAGCTACACGTACGACGACAATCGCCTGCTGAAGTCGGTGCAGGACCCCCTGGGTTACCTCACCACCTACACCCGGGACGCCAACAAGGACCTGGTGAGCCTCACCGACGCCCTGGGCCGCATCACCACCCAGGTCTACGATGCCAGCCGCAACCGCATCGCCACCGTGGACCCCCTGGGCAACCGCACCAGCTACAGCTACAACGCCTACGGCCAGGCGACCAGCGCCACCGACCCGCTGGGCAACGTCACCACTTACGTGTACGACGCCGATCAGCAGCTCAGCGCGGTGGTCAACCCCCTGGGGGAGCGCACCACCTACACCTACGACTCCGCGGGCAATCCGCGCACCATGGTGGGTGGCGAGGGCAACGTCACCACCTACACCTACGATGAGAACAACCTGCTCATCGCCCAGACCAACCCGCTGGGCCAGGCCACCACCTACGGCTATGACAGCCGGCACAACCGCACCATCGTGCTGGACCCGCTGGGCCGGCGCACCACCTACGTCTACGATGGGCTGAACCAGAACACCGCCGTCGTGGACCCGCTGGGCAATCGCACCACCTTCGTCTACGACGATGCGCGGCGGCGGATCGCCGTGGTGGATGCGCTGGGCAACCGGACCACCAGCGTGTACAATGCCGCCGGGCTGCTGGTGGCCACGGTGGACGCGCTCAGCCAGCGGACCACCTACGTCTACGACGAGGATGGCTTGCAGGTGGCGGTGGTGGATGCCAACAACGACCGCACCACTTCGGTGTACGATGCGGCGGACCGGCTCATCGCCACCCTTGACCCCCTGGGCAACCGCACCACGTTCGTGTATGATGCCGTGGGCAACCAGACCGAGGTGCTCGATGGCTTGGGCAACCGGACCACCAGCCTCTACGATGCGGCCGGGCGGCTGAGCGCCGTAGTTGATCCGCTTGCCAACCGCACCAGTTTCAGCTACGATGCCGCCGGGCGGCAGGTGGAGGTGCTGGACGCCAACGGCAACCGCACCACCAGCGTCTACGATGCGGCGGGGCGGCTGCTGGCTATGGTGGATGGGCTGGCCAACCGCACCACTTTCGTGTACGATAAGGCCGGGCGCCAGACGGCAGTCGTTGATGGGCGGGGCAATCGCACCACCACCGTCTACGATGCGGCGGGGCAGGTGACGGTGCGCCTGGATGCCCTGGGCAACCGCACCACCTTCACCTACGACGCCGCCGGGCAGCTTGGCACGCGCACGGACGGGCGGGGGCAGGTGACCACGTACTCGTACGACGATGGGGGCCGGCAGACGGGGGCGCAGTATCAGGACGGCACCCGGGCGACCTTCACCTACGATGCCCTGGGGCGGCGCACGCTGATGCAGGATGCGTCGGGGACCACCACATACGGGTATGATAGTGTGGGGCGGGTGGACCACGTGACCCAGCCAGCCAACAAGACGATCACCTACTCGTATGACGCGGTGGGCAGCCGGTCGGTGATGATAGACCCCGACGGCGGGCCTGCGCGCCGAAGGGCGCTTCTGCCCGCAGGCGGGCGCACCACGTACTCGTACGACGCCGCTAATCGGCTCACCTCGCTGCTCAACCCGTTCAGCGAGCGGACGACGTGGGTCCACGATGCCCTGAGCCGGGCCAGTACCTTGACTCTGGCCAACGGCGCGGTTACCACCTACGCCTATGATGCTGCCGGTCGTCTGACCTTGCTGCGCAACACCAAGTCCGACGGCACCACCGTCTCCAGCTTCGAGTACGCCAACGATTCCGTGGGCAACCGGACCGGTGTGCTGGAGGGCAACGGGGATCGGGTGACGTGGTCGTATGATGCTCTCTACCAGTTGACCCGCGAGCGGCGCGACGGGGCCAGCTCCTACGACATCACGTACAGTTATGATGGCGTCGGCAATCGCCTGACGAAGGTGGACGCGGGGCAGACGACGACCTACACCTACGACGAGGGGAACGAGCTGACCGTGGAACTCGCCCCCGCCGGCACCCGCACCACGTACTCCTACGACAACAACGGCAACACGACGGTGAAGAACGCCGCTGGCTCATCCACGACGTACACGTGGGATGGCGAGAACCGCCTAACGAAGATCGAGTCGGCTGATGGCATCTTAACGATGACCTACGACGCCGATGGCCTGCGGCGGAAGAAAGAAGAGGCATCGGCCGTCGCCAACTTCATCTGGGACGGACAGAAGGTGCTGTTAGAGACCAACGCGGCGGACAGCACGGTCGTGCAGTATGCGCTGTCCAGAGGGCCGTACGGGAGCCTCGTCAGCCAGCGCCGAGGCGGCGCCAGTTCGTTCTACCACTTCGACGCGTTGGGCTCCACAGATCGGCTCACCAATGCCGCAGGGACGGCCACCGACTCCTACACCTACTACGCCTTCGGCGAACAGCGCGCCAGCAGCGGCAGCACCACCAACCCCTACCGCTACGTGGGGCGGCTGGGGTACTACGCGAACGGCAGCGACCTCCTGTACCTGAGGGCGAGGTACTATGGTCAGACGGCAGGACGATTCCTATCCCGGGACCCCGAAGGGAGCCTCCGTCAATAGGTGTGTAAACGCAGGTCAGGCGGCGAGCCTCTCTGGTTGGTTTGGTGCGCGGACTCCGTTGACGTAGACGGCTCCCTGGAGGACCTCCTTCAGTAGCTCCGGTGCGTTCA
>Ga0315282_10001863_pt1 | contig 39385 bp, 31 predicted proteins | sample YL17G07_20_MG_FD_203693 | JGI IMG/M metagenome (GOLD analysis project Ga0315282, IMG submission 203693) | Sediment microbial communities from Yellowstone Lake, YNP, Wyoming, USA - YL17G07_20 | ecosystem: Environmental > Aquatic > Freshwater > Lake > Sediment | place: USA: Wyoming | collected... | reverse complement strand
ACATCGCCTATCTCCAAGGTTACTATTGACCTTGGAGAATCTATCGGCTCCTCTCCCACACTCACAAGATGTGGGTAATGACAAGCCCAGAGGGAGAGGGGCAGGGGTGAGGGCCGTGGTACCTTGTGCTCTCGCTGCAATAGTCGCAGTCGTGCACAAGACGCTGACATAGCCGCAATCGTAGGGGCGCACGGCTGTGCGCCCTTCGTTCGAGCGCAAGCGCCCCTGCGGAATTCCACTACCCGGCTTCTTCATGGGTAGAAGGGCTTCGCGATTGACGCGCCTAACCGACGCCTACCGCATCGTCGTCAGCTTATACTTCGCTTTCCCGATTCCCAACTGCTCGCCCACGCGAACCTGGTAGTACGGGTCCTTTCCCCAGATGCGTTCAAGAATGTGCTTGTTGCCCGGCGCGACTGACACGCCTTCGATGAGCGATCCCGGAAATACGTCCTTGGCATCCATGTGGTCGATCGACGCCTGGTCGACCGCGCACGGGTCGGTCGACGCGAAAATGCCTACGTCAGGTATGATCGACGGCAGCGACATTCCCCAGCAGTCGCAGATGGACGTGATATTGAGCGCGACGTTGATGTGCAGCGTGCGCCCCTTCTCAAATCCTGCCAGGACCGCTCTCGCGGCCAGCGCCAGCCCCTTCTGGAAATAGCCCCACCCCTCCATTCCCACGGTGATTGCCTTGGTGGGGCAGAGGGTCATGCAGTGCAGGCAAAGCGTGCAGAAATGGGTGTCGTTTTGCAGCTCGCCTTCCTTGTTGAAGTGCAGCGCCTTATGCTCGCACATCTGGACGCAGCGTTTGCAGTGGATGCACCTATCCTTGTGCCACTTGAACTCCTTGTCCTGCAGGCGGTGGATATCGCCGCGGGTCTTGCCGGTGACCGCGCCCATGCCGAGGTTCTTGATCGCCGCGCCGAATCCGCACATTCCGTGCCCCTTGGCATGGCTCAAGTTTATGAGCACGTCGGCGTCCCGGAGATATCCTGCAACCTGAACCGTCGGCAGCAGCTTGCTGCCGGTCTTGATCGTGTACGCGTACCTGTCCTTGAGGCCGGTGGCATGGTAAATCGGGCAGCCGAGCGCTTCGGGAATGATCCCCGCAATGCGGTTATCCCGCCGATGGTCGGTTATGAAGGGGCGCCCGCCGCAATCCCTTACGCGATTGACCACGCGAGTGACGAAAGCCGGATGGACGTTTGTGTACACATACCTGCCGCCAAGGTGGAACTTGATCGCGACAGTCTTATCCTTCACCATGTCGGCCGTTATGAGCTTGTCCAGAAGCTTCTCATACCGGTATAGAAGGGCGTGCTTTTCATCTATGCGCTTGACGTCGACGGGGAGGAAGAAGACTTCGGCCATAATGTTCTCCTGCTGCAAGAAGAGTTTTTCCTGATACGCGCCCGCGGAGGCTGTCGCCGCGGTTGCCAACAATATATGAATTGAGGAGTACTGCGCAACAATTTGACTTCGGATACGGTCTATAGTGCCAATGCTTCCGTAGTCGCCCCGCGGTACGGCAAGTCTCTGGCAAGGCACTCCCGGGAATTCATCGGCTGTCTCTGGCCGGTCGTTGAAAGGAGACATCTTGAAGCACCTGGCTCTTGACGGTCGTAACGCGTTGACGCTGTGCATCTGCGCGGTACTATTCGCGGGGCTCATGGGGGCCCTTGCGTTTGAGGCGTGTCGCAAGCACACCGCCCCCTTCAACGAACCGCTATGGTTCATGCGCGCACGCGTGCTGCCGACGGATCTTTCGACCGAGGACCACCGCCTGTGGGCCATCGACGTGCCGGCCCTGAACCGGTGGCTTTACTGGCCCGTCTTGAAACTGACCGGTTTCGACCGCGTGCCTCCCGGCGAGCCTTTCGCCTGGGAATTCAAGGACGACGGCGTCTACTTCCAGGGCGTCCGCGGCCCGGACGACTGGATTCCGGTTACTCCCTCTCACAAGAGCATCACGTGGTTCAGGTCGTTCTACGGCGACTACGCTCCGCGCCGCGGCATAGTAGCCCTGCGCACGGTGAACCTTGCCGCCTTTCTTGCGATGCTCCTTCTCCTGTGGCTGACGGCGCGCAGGATCATAGGATCGGATATACTGGCCGTCGCGACGGTGGTGCCCTTCTGCCTGCTGCACTTCTGGATAACGACCCAGGCATTCGTCTCCATGTCGGGCGACATATTCATGCTGGCGGGCTTTGCGCTGGCCCTTTTCCTCTGGACGAAATTCCACCTTGCGGGGCGCGGCGCGTCGTGGACATCGGTGATCGCCATGGGGCTGGCCGCGGGCATCGCTACAAGCGCCAAACACCCGGGCGTGATCGTTCTCGGCGCGTTCAGCCTGTACCTCCTGTGGTACGCCCGCGGCTGGGACAAGATGCTCAAGCCCGTCGCGGCGGCGGCTGTTGCGCTTTGCGTGTTCACCATCGTGAATCCAGCCATACTCCTGTACCCCGGAGCTCGGCCGTGGGAAGTGCTCGGCATGATGGTGGACCGTCGACAGGCTGTGGCGCTGCAAGCCGTAGCTCATCGCGGCGATCCCGGTCTGTCGGCAATCTGGCGGGGGGTCTTCTTCTGGCTGCCCCTTATGCCGGCGGCGCTTGTGGGGGCGTGGTCCCTCAGGTCCGAGAAGTGGCTCGCGCCCGTCGTGCTGTGGTCCTCCTCGATTACTTTGGTCACGGCGGTTGAGCTGGTTCGCCTTGGCGTCTTCGAAGCGCGCTATGCGGCTTCTATAGAAATGGCGGTCTACTTCACGCTCGCCCTCATGGGAATGGCGCTGGTCATGAGGACAAGGGCCCCGGTGGCCGAGCAGAATGACGCCGGCAGACGGAGCGTACTTGACTCGCTTGCCAACTGATGCGGTACGAGGGAGTGTCGAGGCCATTACCCGATGGATGCCGGAGAAACCGCACATGAACAGGTCACTTATCGAGGGAAGCAGCCCTTGGACCTTCTGCGCCTGCCTGGCCCTGCTTGCGGCAATCATGAGCGTGCTCGCATTCGCGGCGTTCACGCAGCGAACGGCCCCGTACAATGAGCCGCTCTGGTTCATGCGGTCGCAGGTGCCGCCGACAGACCTTTCCACGGACGCCCATCGCCTCTGGGCCGTTGACATCCCCAACCTCAATCGCTGGGCCTACTGGGCCGCGCTCAAGGTCACGGGCCTCGACCGCGTCCCGTGCGGCGAGCCGTCCGCATGGGAGTTCAAGGATGGCACAGTCTACTTTCAAGGCAGGCGCGGTGGGGCCAACTGGCTCTCTCCGGATCCGTCGCATCGAAATATGGAGTGGCTTGAGACGTTCCATGGCAAGTACGCGCCAAGGCGGGCGATCGTTGCGATGCGCATGGTGAACCTCGCGGCGTTTGCCTCAATGCTCGTATTCCTGTGGCTCACCGCGCGCATGGCGATAGGCGCCGATATTCCGGCCCTTGCGACGGTTCTACCATTCACCATGATGCACTTCTGGGTGACCACCGTAGCCTCAATCGCAGTATCCGGCGATTCGTTCCTGCTCCCCGCGTTCGCACTCACGCTCTTTCTGTGGACGAGGTACCACATGAAGGGGCAGGGCGTTTCGTGGCGTTCAGTGATCGTGGTAGGCGCTGCTGCGGGGCTGGCCACAAGCGCCAAACACCCCGGGATAATAATGGTAGGAGCCTTCGGCCTTTATCTCATGTGGCATGCTCGCGGATGGAACAGGATCGCCATGCCTGCCGTCGCTGCCGCAGCCGCTTTCGCGGTTTTCGTCCTCGTCAACCCGGCCGTGCTTATGTACCCCGGCGCGCGCCCCTGGGAGGTCCTCCAGATGATGGTCGACCGCAGGGAAGAAGTCGCCGCGGCCGCCGCAACCAGGTTCGGCGATCCCGGATGGCCGGAACTGTGGCGCAAGGCCTTCTTCTGGGTCCCCTGGGTGCCGGCTGCACTCGCGGGCTTCTGGGTTCTGAGACGTGAGAGATGGATGGCGCCCCTCATGTTCTGGTGTGTCTCGATCATCGTTGTCACTCTGGCCGGGCTTGTGCTCCTGAGGAATTTCGAAGCCCGCTACGCGCTTCCCATCGAGTTGTCGCTCTATTTCACCGTCGCGCTCATGGGAGCGGCGCTGGCGCTGAGAGGCGCCGCAGGAATACGGCATGGAGCCGTCAACGAAGACACGGCCCGGACAGAAAGCGCCACCGCAACCGCCGACCCCGCAGTAGAGGCCGAATGCCTGTAAGGACAGTGCGCCACTCCAAACTTCCGTACATTCTCAACCCCCCACTGCACCGTCCTGTCCGAAACTGCCAGGATATGCTCTTGGCGTCTGCAAAGGCGACACCGTGCGGGCGTGACACAAGGCCCGTGCTGCGGGATAGTTGCTGCGAAGGCGTGTCGTAAGCGCTTGGCGCATAAATAATTATGGTGCACCCCGCGAGACTCGAACTCGCGACCCGCTGATTAAGAATCAGAGAAAGCGCTTTGCTGACTATTACCGGCGATTGCGGCGGTGAGCCGAATATGCTGGATTTCCCGTGGTATTTGGCTATATTGCTTGTCCGTGTATTACCGGCGATTAACGGGCATAGCGTAGCCCCGGCGTAGCCCCGGAGGAATAGGCATGAGCGAGACGTTCAAGCTACACTTCTCAAAGAGGGCGCTTCTCTCCCTGCCCCTGCCGACAGACGGCCAACGCGTTTCCTATTGGGACAAGCGCGTTCCCGGCCTTGCCTTGCGCGTGACGGCATCGGGAAGCAAGGCGTTCTACGTCTACAGGCGCGTGAAGGGGCGACCGGCGCGGATACGCCTTGGCGGGTTCCCCGAGCTTACGGTTGAGCAAGCCCGGAAGCGGGCGGCAGCGATGAACATGGAGATCATGGCTGGCGGCGACCCCCAGGAGCGCAAGCGGACGATGCGCGAGGAAATGACGTTCGGGGAGTTATTCGAGCAATACCTTGAGACTCACGCGAAGGTCCACAAGAGGACGTGGGCACAGGACAAGGCGCAGCAGAAGCGCTATTTGACGCGCTGGAAGAGCCGCAGGGCTTCCAGCATCACCCACAGCGACGTTAAGGCGCTGCACGCCCGTTTGGGCAAGGCCAACGGCCCCTACGCGGCGAACAGGGTAGTGGCGCTACTCCATACCGTTTGGGAGAAGGCGCGAGAGGCAGGCTATAGCGGGCCGAACCCCGCCAGCGGCGTACGCAAGTTCAAGGAGCAGTCCCGCGAACGGTTCCTACAGGCAGACGAGCTCCCGAAGTTCTTCAAGGCGCTCGAAGCCGAGACTCCCACATGGCGCGATTTCTTCATGGTAGCACTCATGACCGGCGCGAGGCGCGGGAACGTCCTTGGCATGAAGTGGGCCGACGTGCATCTTGACCGGGCGACGTGGGTTATCCCCATGACTAAGAGCGGCGCGGCGGTCACGCTTCCGCTTGCGCCGCAGGTGGTCGACATACTCAAAGCACGAAAAGCCGAGACGAAAGGGGAGTACGCTTTCCCAAGTCGCGGCAAGACCGGGCACCTGGTGGAGATGAAAAGCGCCTGGGCGCGTGTCCTCGACCGCGCTGGACTTGACGATCTTCGCATTCACGACCTACGGCGTACCCTTGGCTCGTGGCAGGCCGCCGGCGGCTCGTCCTTGCTCGTCATCGGCAAGTCCCCTCGGGCACCAGTCGCAGGCGTCCACAGGGGTTTACTCACGGCTGAACCTTGACCCCGTTCGAGAGTCTGTAACCAAGGCGGCGGCGGCAATAGCCGCGGCGATGGTTAATCCTGCCGAGGGGAATCAGTCGAAGTAACGGGTAACGGGAAGCGCGGCTTGCAACCGCGCAAGTGGTGTCCAAGCGGTCGTCTGTTCATCCCTTCAGGCGGCTGCTTGGACGCCGACCCGACCAATGAAAGGGATGACGGATGACCACGAAACAAGCCACGCCAAAGATAGCGGAACGTAAGCGCAAGAAGGCATATGACACCATCCTCGCGGGCAAGGCAACCGTTCGTACCATAGCAGCCTTCGATGCTTGGGCTAATCCACAAGACACCCCTCTCCGGCTTGATCGGTGCATGACCGCACACCTCCTGCTCGTGGACCGTAGCAACCCTGCCGAGTTGAGACAGAACGTGGTGACACTCTACACGCACTGCTGGAACCGTGCGAAGCAACTGTTTTCGCACGCGACAACTCCCTCGCTTGCCCGGTCTATGGGCTTCCCTATGCTGCCCGGAAGGACCGCCTACCCGTGCGAAGGGCTGAAGAGCATTCATGATTGGTGCCAGGGAGCGCAAAGGCCTTATGTGGACTCAGTAAAAGAGCTTGGTGACTTCTCTTTCCGCCTTACCGATGAGGAAAAAGAGGTCAATGATTGGCGCTCTACGCTCATGACTGTGGACGATACTTTTGACGTGGTGCTTGGTGATATGGCCTTGGTACTGGCCGAACCAAAGCGCGGCGCGGAGGCGTCGCAGCCGACGACGGACACGGGCTTCGCTGTCGTTGGCAATCAGGTTCAGTACAACGGCAAGTACATTAACCTGCCACAGCCCCATATCCGCATTCTCACGAAGTTGATCAAAGCCGATGGCAAGGTTGTGAAGAACTACACGCTGGACAATGGCAACGGTCGTTCTCCGAAAGCCTGCGACCGACTGCGCACCCGCATTAGCCACATACGCACCGCTTTCGACAGCCAAGGAATACCGTACACCATTAAGTCAGAGGCAACTGTCGGCTACGTTCTTGTGCGCAAAGATACATAGAATCTCCGCCACATAACACATCTCTCATGCCCTCATGTCACGATGCGGCATACCGTTAATTTCGTGGTCACGTTTCGTCACAAGATACCACAACTCGTACGGGGACGCCCGCAGAATCTGCGTCGATAATGTGAGCAGCACGATTGAACACGAATCATTACGGCGACGCGGAGGATAGCACGGTGGAAATCAAGTCAACTAAAGAAGTGGCACTGATGCTCGGCGGCGTACAGCCCAGCGCCCTGAATCGCGCGATCTACGAGGGCAGGCTCGACCCGCCGACGAAGGGACCGGGCGGCTCGTTTCTCTGGGTTGAGGCGAACATACAGCAGGCATCATGGCTGCTTCGCGGCAAGTCGGCAGACGACGTGCTGACCCCACAAGCTGAAGCCGCCGGCGCGAAAGGGGCCACCCGATGACGGACGCACAGACCAAACCCGAACCCCTGTTGAACGAGCACACGGTTGCTGAGAGACTTGCCATGTCGGTGAGAACGGTCAGGGATTGGCGCGGCAAAGGTTACGGCCCGCGCTGGATCAAGGTTGGCAGAAGTATTCGGTACAGCTCAAGCCGCTTACAGGAGTGGTTGGATAGTCAGGAGCGGGGCGGGGAGGACGGGAACGCATGACCGAGACGACTACACTGGAAACAGGCACCACCCCCGACGCGATTGACCGACTCGCAGCCAAGCGCGGCTGGACGCGCAAAGCTCTTGAAGAAGTTGGCGCGGAGTCGCAGGGCGACATCGTGCGCTTCCCCATGCGCAACGGCAATGGCAAGATAACTGGCTACCGACTCAGGCGAGGCGATGGTGCGCTCTTTGCTGGCGGACAGAAAGCGAACACCAACACCGGCGGCAGACTTGGCTTGCTCTATTCTGCCGACTTGACCGCGGCGACAATCACTCCGCCCCTTCTCATTCTTGAGGGCGAACCCGACTTGTGCGCGGCGTACTCGCAACGCGGTTATCAGGCGGTTGCTTTGCCGGGAGCAATGCCCGGTAACGCCGTGCAGCAGGACCTTGTGGAACTCGCCAAGAGACTTGGGTGCCCCGAGTGCGTTCTTGTACCCCACGGCGATGCTTGCGGCGAAAAGTTTCTGCACTCGGTCGCGACCACCCTACAGGAGATCGGCTGTGAAGTGCGCTTCGTGGCGCCAGAGGAAGGGCGCGACCTCGACGACCGGCTCAAGGCCAGTGACGATTCCCCGATGCTCCTGACGCAACTGGTGGACGAGGCGATACCGTACAGGAAACCCACGTCCAAAGGCGCGGAGATTGAAGTTGCCGAAGGCGGACTCAATATCCGTATGTTCCCGTGTACGGATTCAGGCAACGCCGAATTGTTCGCAGCGCGGCACGGCGACAAGGTGCGGTGCGATCACAAGCGCGGTCGTCTGCTGCTATGGACCGGCAGTGTGTGGTCGGCAGACGCTGACGGCGAGATCAGACGGCTGATGCTTGATACGGTAAGGTCACGGCAACAGTTGGCTCTGTCTCTGGCTGACACAGCGCTCAAGAAAAAGCACGTCGATTTCGGTATTTCGAGCGAGAATCATTTCCGGCTTCAGGCAGCGCTTGAGTGCGCCAAATCGACTAAACCGATTGCCGACGCGGGCGAAGGATGGGACGCACATCCGATGCTGTTGGCGTTCAACAACGGGACGCTCGACTTGGTGACCGGTGCGCTGAGAGAGTCGCGGCGCGAGGACAAGTTGACACTCAGGATTCCCCGCGACTACGTTCCTGACGCAAGAGCGCCGTTGTGGGAGAAGTTTGTATCGGAGATATTCTGCGGCGACCTATTCCTGATCGATTTTGCTCAAAGGGCGGTTGGACTCTCGCTTACGGGGTTGACGATTGAACAGTGCCTGTTTGTCCTCTACGGCAGTGGCGCGAACGGCAAGAGCGTTTTCTTGGCGCTACTGCGCTACATCCTCGGCCCTTTTGCATACAACGCCCCGTTCACCGCGTTCGAGCAACATCGCGGCGGTTCGTCGGGACCAACCAACGACCTTGCGGCGCTCGTCGATAGGCGGCTTGTAACTGCGAGCGAGACCCTTGAAGGCTCGAAGTTTCACGAAGCCCGTCTGAAACTCCTGAGCGGCGGCGATCCCGTGACTGCCCGGTTCTTGAACAAGGAATTCTTCGAGTACAAGCCGGTGTGCAAGCTCTGGCTGGCCGTGAACCACAGACCCAAAGTGCTCGACGATTCCGAAGGTTTCTGGCGGCGCGTCCGGCTCATTCCATTTCTCGCGCATTTTGGGCCGGACAAGGCTGACAAGAACCTCACTGAGAAGTTGGAGACAGAGGCTCAGGGCATTCTCGCTTGGGCTGTTCAAGGCTGTCTGAACTGGCAGGACGCGACTCGGCAGATCGAAGTGCGCGGCCTAACCCCACCCCCCGCCGTCACAACGGCAACCGAGGAATATCGACAGGACTCCGACGTGCTTGGGGACTTCATCGGCTCCTGTTGTCGCGTTGAACCCGGCTGCACCGTCACGCCGTCCGCTCTATTTGCGGCATACAAGACTTGGGCCGATGCCGAGGGCTTGACGGATAGGGAGCGACTGACCTCCACGATGTTCGGGCGGCGGATCAAGGAGCGTTTCTCGCAAGGCAGGAGCGGAAAACAGCGGCTTTACGTCGGTTTGACGGCCTTGTGACGGGTTGTGACGGGTTGTGACGGGTTTTTCAATATTCCCCGCGAGGAGAGATATACATAGAGGTTTTATGAAAATGACCCCCAAACCCGTCATACCTGTCATTCCTCCGCGCACCAAACGGACTGCCCAACTTCTCGGTGTGGGCATAGCGGCGCTCTATAGGACACAACGTGAAAGCGAGGCTTCGCATGGCAACACCGGACGGGCTGACGGTTCTCTTGGCGACACTCTCGATCATGGGACTGATGCGGCTGCTCCGGGGGAGGGTTAGCCCGTGACCAGACCGACCAAGACGTGGAAAGACACCGAACGAACGTTTGCGGCATTCTTCGGCTCGACGCGCAACGCTCTGTCCGGCGGGAACTCCGGGATAACCCGAAGCGACTCGCGGCACGAGCGGCTGTTCATCGAAACGAAACAGCGCAGACGGTCGGAAGTGGCGACGTGGTTTCGTGGAGCCCGAGAGAGCGCGATGAAAGAGGGCAAGACGCCTCTTGTCGGGCTTCACATGACGGGAACGCACCAATGGTTGATCGTGTGCGACGTGCGGGACCTTCCCGCGATAGCAAAAGAGTACGTTATCAGCGACAGCGCTGTGGACAGTGACAACCCGGCAACACCGGATGGCGTGAGGGCGCAAAAGGAGCAAACGTGCAAATCGTAGGTTGTGGCAAGGACGGCGTTAGGTTCAAGGATGGAAGTACGCTCGACGTGAGCAAGTTCAGCACCATGGAAAAGGCCGCTGCGGACGCGGCGATCACCGAGGCGTTCGCCGCCAAAGCAGACGCCGGCATCGTGATATACGTCCGGCCAGACATCGACGGTATCTGCATCACACAGGCGGGAATGCCCGCAGCCTGGCCGACAGAGGAAGCCATTGACGCCGTAGGCAGAAAGGAATAGACATGACCAGCGTATACAACCAAGACTGTGAGGATCTGTCGCTCGGCCTGGGCGACAACAACTGAACCGGCCCCCTCGTCAAGACCGGCACAGGCGACTACGCCGACGATGCAACGTTCAAGGCGGAAGGGTCGGCATCTTTCCGCTGCGGCACCACGAGCGGCGCGGGCACGGCATACGCGATGAAGGCTCTTGTCGTGACTCGCGGCCTCAACACGGTTACGCACATTCACACCCACTTCGCGTACAACGACGATACTGACCCCTCGACCTCGCCTGCGAAGCCCGTCATCACTGGTGGCAACGCAACCATCATGAAGATGGTAAGCGGCGCGGACGACAAGGGATTGCGGCTATGGGTCAACAGCGCGGACGGCACAGTAGCGGGCAAGAAGGTACTTCTCGCTACCAATGACAGCGGGGCTTACGTCAATTCGAACATCTACGCAGACGGCATCGCGCCCGGCACGCTTACGGCAATGGATATCTACTACTTCCGCCATGCAACGCGCGGGTGGTTTCAGATGTGGCTCGGCGGCGTGAAAGTCTGCGAGAAAGCGGACACAAATACGTGGAACGCCGCCTTCGACGCCATTTACTTCGGTTCCATTGCCAAACCCACGGCTACCGACTATGGGTTCTTCTGGTTTGACGGCATTGTGATCGACAATGCGCTACCTCCGGCCTTGCCCGCAGGCGTTTCGCTGCATCTGTGGAGTTACCCGGACGCAGACTACACGGAATGGAACTCGGCGGCAACCAACGGCGGGACCCTCTCCTACCCGGCTGGCCGGTCGACATCCTGCGTTCAGGCGGTCAACGCCGACAACTCCGGGCAGACGATGAATTACCGCACGATTCCCGCTCAGGCGGCGGGTGATCTTCTCTTTGACGAATACTTTCAGATTGACGACGACGCAAACACCGGGGCGCTTAGTCGTATCATCGCCCGGTTGGAGAATGCTGCCAACGCCGCCGGCGTCCTCATTTCCTACATGGTGCCTCCGAACGGTTCGGAGCAATGGAAGTTGCGCGTATCCAACACGTCGGGCGACAGCCTGACGACGACAGCGCATTTCGACCTGACCGCGTACACTCACATTCAGGTGTGGGTGCGGCTCAATGCGACGAGTGGTGCCGTGCTTATGAAGGTCGATGGCACTACGGTCTTGACGGGCAACTTGGTGACTCTGCCGAACGGCTCTATCGACAGACTCGGAATCGGCTTCGACAACAACGGCAGGCACGACGGATGGGCAGTAAGCGTCCGGCACGACGACGGTTCGCTGACCATCAACACACCGTCAGAGTGGTCGCCAGGGGTTGCTGCAAGGGCTTTTCTCCTGCTGAAGGCCACGCATGGGGGATAGAGTATACGTTGTTCATCTGTGGAGCGTCGTGGGCCGCGGTTCCAGTTGAACCTCCGGCATAGGCTTCTACGCCCCGGCCAGCTTCGCCAATAAGACGGCCTATGGCTTCCCCGGTGCCGAGACGCCGCACGATCACCCTGAATTACTGTAGCCGGCGGGCAGGGTTCTAACATGAGGCGGGTCGGTAGGACACGGCCCGCTTCTTGCGTTGTGGGACGCGGCCAGGCGCTGCCTCTCCCTTGCTTGCGCGCCATGCCTCTATGCCTTGTTGGGCTTCAGCAGCCACACCAACACGGCGGCCACCACCGCGATCATGAGCCAGACGATGAACATGACCACCAAATCGATCGCGCGCGTCCTGTAAGTTAATTCGTAATATCCCATGTAGCGTCCGACGCCCCAAACCCCTGCCACAATAAACGCCACGAGCGCCAGCGACACTACCGTTTTCTGCCACTTGGTCATTATCTTCCCCCCGCTGCCTCTGCCAGCCTCTATCGGGGCAGGCAACTCGTCATCAGCCTCGTTTGCGGACGGGCTCTCGGTTCCCGGCTGAGACGACTCTGCCTGCACAGAGCCCGAATCCGGTCCCGCGACAAGATGCTTCCAGTTCCAAGAGTCACCACCGTTCAATGGGTATGTGGCTCTCACTCTCTTTGACTTGCTAAGATATGAATACCAGATAGCGCAATAGGCGAAGCTGCCTACTATGGTCTTGACGCCCTGTCCAAACATCGCTCCGTTTGCGGTGGATGGAAGCCCCACCATGAACGGCAGAACCGCCGCCACCGCAGCATAGACCAGACAGAACAGCAGATATCTCTTCGCGGTCTGCACTGCACCCGGTCGAATGCTCCACAGACCAGTGCCCGCGTAAACGCTGAAAACCATGAGGCCAAGGCTCAGGACCGCGTCAACTAAAACGAGCAGCCGTAAACCCGGGAACTGGCCGAGGTAAGGCGAAACGTCGTCGTAGCCCGTCATGCAAGAGATGAACGTAGCAAGTGGGCTGATCACAGTGAGCACGACACATAGGAACAGCAACCAGCCCCTGACGCCCGGGTATGGCAAGTCTGGCGATTCGCCGTATTCCCCGGATGGCCCCAGTCTTCTCATGAGTCAGATGCCTCGGCGTGTAGCCCGTCGCTTTCCAAGAACGCACTCTGAGCAGGCTGAGAAACATGGTGTTCGGGCAGTCGGCGCGATACTGTAACCTTTTCCACGGCGGGACGCAAGTGCATTCTGGAAAGGGACATGTGCCAAGCCACACAGCGCCTTGCGGCACAAATACACACATTCGGCAAGCGTGACATCGTACGTATCCCATGACGCGGCCTGTAGATACGTGCAGCAGACGACCGCGCAATTCTGTTTGGCTTTCTGCGGCGTTTTCGGCGGCAGGATTCCCCTAAGTCTGTGCTGCTACGGCACTAACACAAGGCACGGCGAGATAGATAGTTGCGCGATGTGCGGAGCGCCGGGAGGATTCCCGCCAGCGGCAAGGATTCCCCAGGGCATATCCCACTAATGCAATAGGAATAGAGAACGCTGACCCAATCCAGTCCCTCGGCTCCCGTTCCCGCTTGTGACTCCCCGTGACAGCCTGCCTTATCGCCTGCGCGTGCAAGCACTTGCGGCATGTTTGCGTCTGGGACTCCTGCCCATGTCGACCGCTTGCCGCGCGGGATTCCTGCCGGGCAGCGTGATTTACTTTGGGACTCCCTGCGACGGTAGGATTCCCCCGCGAGACTCCCCCGACGGACGATCCTACTTGGCGCACACGTCGGTGGATTAGACTCCCATCACTCGGAAGGTCATCACTCCAGCACGGGTGGCACCCCTACCCGGTAATGGTACGGGTACCCCTGTCATGGCACAGCCTGTCCTGCTGCGCTGGCACACCTTTGCAAAGATTTTCACAACGTCATTAGTCCAATGTGCGCCAGCACTTGCGGCTGATTTGCGGGCAACCGCGAAGATTTTTTTCTTCCTGTAAGAGCACCATCCGTTTGCCATTAACGCTATGTCCTGCCAACACTTACGGCAGAAACCGCGTTCCGCGTTCTTGTATTGGAAAGCGCGTGTGCATTGACGGCAAGATGGACTTGCCGGGAATGTAGGGGCGCAAAACCTGAGAAGGGGTGAATCATGGCTACGCAGGGGAAGAAGGCTGGCAGAGGCAGTCAGGGGCAACAGGGGGATAGCAGACTTGCGCTGTTCCATCGCACAAAGGGCGTGAAGTGGCACAAGAGCACGTGGGGATTCAAGGGCTGGTTCAACATCGACGACGACAGCATGGCACCGAAGTTTCGGCGTGGATACGATGTCGGGTTCCGCAACATGCGCATGGCGGAAATGCTCCACGGGCAGAACATCCCTGTAGTAGTTGCCGTTCGGCGCGGACGCACTACGGAGATTCTCTGCCGGCTCTATACGATGCGGGAGTATGCCCCCAAAGACTTCGGCAGCAGCAAGATCGTCCTTGCATGTCCGAACGGTCACAAGACGCGGCTTACCATGAAGAACGTCGAATGGATAAAGCGCGTTCACATGTTCTTGGTTCCCGAAAGGCTCTTGCGGACCGGGACGGCGGGTTAGGAAGAATCGAATCAGGGGCTGTAGCCTGTCCGGGGCAGCCCCTTCAGGACATGCGCGCAACCTATGACGGCGGGATAGTGGAAATGATGCAGCCGAGCGTCGCAGAATCGGCGATCAGGCGGCGGGACGGCCCAGAGTATCGGTCCGACAGCAGTTATGCGGTCCTGCGTTCAGGGGAACGTGCAGGAAGGCGTCTGCGGAGGCGTAGAATCGACGCGGCTACCGGGACGACCAAAGGGACGAAGAACCGCAAGTGCCATAGGAATTCGCCAAGAGGCATGGCGGCGTGACGCGTTGTGGCTTGCGAGACAGGCGCGGCTTGATAGTCGCGCAGGAGATACGAAACCCTGAAAGGAGAGGCAATGGCAAAGGCAGGTAGGCTATACACAGTCCCACAGACTGCGAAGGCGCTTGGAATCGGCACAAGAACGGCATGGCGCTTGATAGCCGCGGGCAAGGTGCCGACCGTGAAGATCGGCGGGCAGCGGCGTATCCGTGGAGCGGACCTGAACACGGTTCTCGAACGCGGCACGGAGAGCGGCCAATTGGCGGCAGAGGGATAGCCACAGATGGGGCAGGGGGACTACAAGATGAATACCAAGCCGGTAGCGCGAGCGCTGTCGATCATGGCGCTTGCCGCTATCGCCGGGTTCTACGTCTGGCAGGCCGTCACGGTTCCCACGATGACCTACGATGAGCCCCTATGGTTCAACCGCTCCCGGACATGGCCGTGGAAGGTGTCGCAGCCGTTTCAGCGGGATTGGGATACCGACGTGCCCGGTCTGAATCGCTTGGTGTGGGGCTGTGCGCTACGTCTGACAGGCACCAACATCATCCCCAAGGGAGAGCCGCCGTTTCTGACGGCCGCAGACGGTCCCCGGAACGCCTATGAATGGAGCTTGACTAAGAGGCCGTGCCCGAGGAAGGCGATTCTTGTAATGCGCGGCGTCAACCTTGCCGTGTTCTTCACGCTCCTGGGCGGCGCGTATGCGACGTTCAGGCGCATGGGGTACGGCAGGGGACGCGCTTTCCTTGCGCTCTGTTTCGTCGCGGCGATTCCCCGATGGTGGATGCGAGATTGGCCTGCCGCTTACAAGTGTTCGAGCGGAGACGTGTTCCTTGCCTGTGCGGGAGTGTGGACGCTCTACGCCCTTTTTGGATCTCGCACGTGGCGAAACGCCGTCCTTGCGGGAGTCATCGCGGGCCTTGCCACGTCCTCGAAACACACCGGCGCGCTGCTTGTCGTCGCGGCGGCGCTCACATATTGGCGATTCCCGGCGCGCGCTCTTGTGGTTGGCGTCGTCGCGTTCGGCGTCTTTGTAGCCGTAAACCCTATCGTCGCCCTCGACGCGGCCGGGCCTGTGGCTGTGCTACGGGACATGATCGAGCGCAGGGGCGCTCTTGTAGCCTTGCTTGACAAGGGGCAGAGCGTCTGGCATGAACTCTTCGAGCATTGCGCCGTGTGGGTAGTCGCCGGCGCCGTTTCGCCCATCTTCGCGGTCTACGCGCGGCAGAGGACGCTTGCACTGTGGTGCGTCATCTTCGCAGGCGGAACGCTCGTGGGGTTCCAGGCGCTGCCGCTGTTGCACGTTCAGTACTTACTGCCGTTAGAGCTGGCGGCGGTTATGACCGTTTCCGTCGCGGTTCCAGCGCTTGAGCCGTCATGGAAAGCCCGCGCACTCGCAATGTCGCTTTCATCGTGTTCTTGGATGAAACGTAGCCCCGGCGTAGCCCCGACGCTTTTGTGGGAAAGGTGGAGCAAAGGCTTGTGTGACGTAAGTCTATGGTGTGTAAGGAAATTAAATGGTGCACCCCGCGAGACTCGAACTCGCGACCCGCTGATTAAGAATCAGCTGCTCTACCAACTGAGCTAGGGGTGCACCCAAATGAACTATTATCGCATTATCGGCTTTTGTGTCAAGGCAGAATCACACTTCCGCGCGGCGCTCCTGCGTACGAACGCCCGCCGCCCGCCAATGGCTGCGTTTGCAGTTGAACGCCCCCCGTATGCCGGGTATAGTTGTCGCGCACAGCGATATGACAGATCGCTGAATGCCGATACCGAGGGGCATGCAGATGACGAAGATACCCGTGGCGTTGGTTCTCGCATTGACGCTCAGTGCTGCTGCCTTTGCGGCCCAGCAGCCCAAATCCCAAGTCGTGATGGTCACAGACGTTGCCGGCCTTGGCGACCAGGGGTTCAACGACGCCGCATGGGCGGGTGTCAAGCGCGCTGCGGACGAGTTCGGCCTCAAAGTGAGCACCATCCAGTCACGCGATCAGGCCGATTACGTCGCAAACCTCGCCGCGGCGGCCGAGAAAGCCCAAGTCGTCGTATCCGTCGGCTTCATCATCGCCGACGCGGCAAAGCGCGTTGCCCCTAAGTATCCCAACGTCCGCTTCATCCAGGTCGAAGGGGCCATTGACGGCATTCCAAACGTCGTATCCTACGACTTCAAAAGCGAGGAGGCGGGATTCCTTGCCGGCGTGGTTGCCGCGCTCTACACGAAGACCGGCAAGGTAGGGGCCGTGTCGGGGATGGAGATACCGCCTGTGGAGGCATACTCCGCCGGCTACATGGCCGGCGCCAAGGCGGTGAAGATCACTACGGGCAAGAAGGTCGACGTGAGCATCCTCCCCGCCGGGACGTTTAACGACCCTATCAAGGGCAAGTCGCTCGCCGACAGCCTCATCTCCAGGGGCTGCGATGTTATTTTCAGGATCGCCGGCAACACCGGCGTCGGTGCCTGGGAAGCCGTGAAGGCGCACAAGAACGTGAAGATGATCTGGGAGGACATCGACCGCGACGCGACCGCGCCGGGGCAGATTCTCGCAAGCACCCTGAAGCGCATCGACAACGCGGTCTTCGAAGGCATCAATGCGTCGGTGGAGGACAAATGGAAGTCCGGCCACTATCTCCTTGGCTACCGCGAAGGCGGCGTCGGCCTTTCAGCGATGAAAGAATCGCGCAAGCTCTTTTCGGCCGCCGATCTCGCGATGATCGAGCGCGCGAAAGAACTCTTGGCGTCGGGAGAGGTAACGATCCCGGCGCGTCGCACCGATGTCGCGGACTGGCCGGCGCCGACCCTGAAGCCCAGACAGGCAGCGCCTAAGTGAGTCGGCCATGAAAAATGCGGGACTTGCGTCCTGTAGGGGCGACGCACGCGTCGCCCGCCATCGTAGGGGCGCACGGCTGTGCGCCCGGTACGATCCGCCAACGGCGGACCTCGGCGGATCGACCTCACAGGCGTGTTTTGTGCGCCTGCACAATCCCATTGCCGCGTGCGCAGTGTCTCCACGCTCAGCGTATCCTTCGCAGCCGGGAGATAGACTGTCTTGGCGACCTGGGGCGGTCTATGGGGAATGATACCCGCGAGGCAAACGGCGGTTCCAGCGTACGGCTTCTCGGCATCGTGAAGCGCTTCGGCCGCACGGTTGCCTGCGACAGCGCCAATTTCTCCGCGTTCGCCGGCCACATAAGCGCCCTCGTCGGCGAGAATGGCGCGGGCAAGACCACCCTCATGCGAATCCTCGCGGGCGAGATTGCGCCTGATTCCGGAGCCATCCTCGTCGGCGGGCAGTTGATGCACTTTGCCTCTCCCCGCGAAGCCGCCACTGCCGGAATCGCTATGGTCGAACAGGAGCCACGAATCATCGACGCGCTCACAGTGTTCGAAAATGTCATCCTCGGCGACGTTCGCGTCGGGCTCTTCTCGAGGCGGCGCGCAGCCCGGGGTATGCGCGAGGTCTTCGCCGGGCTTGGCCTTGACACGCCACTTGAGACGCCTGCGTCCGCGCTTACGCCTCCCGAGCGTCAGCGCCTCGCGATTGCCCGCGCGGTGTTTCGCGGAGCGCGCGTCCTCGTCCTCGACGAGCCGACGTCCCTCTTGGGCCCCTCGGAAAGGCGCTCGCTCTTCAGTACAATGCGCGACCTGGCCTCACATGGCGCGGCAGTCATTTTCATCTCGCACAAGCTGAGCGAAGTGTTCGAGGTTGCGGACAGCGTGACCGTGCTCCGCCGCGGCGAGACCATACTCTCGAGGTCCACGGCGGACGCGTCGCCGACCGAAATCGCCGAAGCGATGGTGGGCGCCGACTTCACCTCCGAAGCGGGAAGCCGCGCCGTGCCCGGCGACATTGTGGTAAAGCTCACCGGCGTTTCGACCTTCGGCAAAGGCCGCAAAGCGCTCAAGAACGTCTCGCTCGACCTGCGGCGCGGTGAGATCGTCGGTATCGCGGGTGTTGCCGGCAACGGCCAGAGGGACCTCTCCGATGTCATCACGGGGCTTCTCAAGCCCGCCTCTGGTATTGTAACCCACCCCTTCGGCCCGCCCGCAACCGCCCTCGTGGGCGAAGACGTCGACGACATGGACCTCGCCAGCGGCATGAAGGTCTGGGAGAACAGGATCCTCGGGCGGGAGGATGAGTTCACCCGCTGGTTCGGCATCGCACGCTGGCGGTCGCGCAAGGACACGCAGCGCCTTGCGGCCGAGTTCGACATCAAGGGGGATACGGACCTGAGGACAAGTGCACTCTCAGGTGGAAACCGCCAGCGCCTCGTAGTCGCGCGCGAGCTCGACGGCGAGCCGGGGCTCCTTGTCGTTGAGGAGCCCACCCGCGGCCTCGACGTGAGGGGGGCGGAGCTCGTCCGGCAGCGCATCCGCGAAACCGCCACCTCCGGCGCGGCCGTGCTCCTTATCTCCTACGACCTCGACGAGCTTTACGCCCTCGCCGACCGCATCCTCGTCATCTCCTCCGGCCGGCTTCTGGAGCCCTCGGGCCAGCCGCCGCTGAGAGCCGAATTGGGCCGATTGATGACGGGGTAGGAATCTTATGCGCTTTCCCCCATGCACGAGCCATGCAGCAGTTTACCTGTAACGCTTCCGCGTTTCCGCCGTTCTTACTTGCGGAGACACCGGTACTGAGCCTGTGAGGAAGGAAGATGGTTGAGCAACCGCCGGACGCTGCGACAAGCGATACTCGACTTGTCGCGCACGCGCTTCAGGGCGACAAGGATGCCTTCGGCGCTCTCGTGGAGCGCTACTGGCAGACCGCCGTCGGTATAGCCGCAGGACGTGTTCGCACCATGACGGACGCAGAGGATATCGCGCAGGAGAGCTTCGTTACGGTGTACTCGAAGCTCGGCGACCTCCGGGAGCCGGCGCGATTCGGCGGCTGGCTGTCGAAGATCGTCGTGCAGCGAAGCATCGACCACATCAGAAAGACCGCAAGGGAGGAGACGATGCACTTGGTCGGCGATGACGAAATGCTGTCCGAAGTCCAGTGGCAGCCGACCTCTACGGACGGCCTTGAGCCGGAAGAAATCGGCGCCGTAAGGCGGGCGGTGCGCGCGCTGCCTGAGAGATTGCGGCAGGTAGTGATCCTGAGATTCATGAGCGGCCTTTCGGCCGGCGAGATCGCCGAGAGGATTGGGTCTAAGCAGGGGACCGTCAGGGTATGGCTTCACAGGGCGGCAATACGCCTCGAAAAAGACCTCGCACATATCTCGCTGGAGGCGAAACGATGAATTGCGCAAGATACCAGGCGATGATAGAGGCATACGAGAGCGGCGAGCTTGAGAGTTCGCAGTTGGAGTTGCTCATCGCGCACGCCGAATCGTGCCCCTCGTGCAGGGCCGCCTTCGACGCATGCCGCAAGACCGAGACGCTCGTGAGAAGCGCTTTTCGTACGACGACGTCGCCGGCTGCGGCAAGAGAGATGGTCCTTGCAAGGATTGAGGATGTTTCGCCGGCCGTCGCCCCGGCCGCGCGTATTCATGCAAAGCGGTGGCATGTTCCCGTAGCGGCCGCCGCCGCGCTTCTCATCGGCGTGATGATAGGGGCGGCCGTGACGAGATGGGCAACTGCGGCCAGGCCCGCCGGGCAGCCCGTCGCACTGTCTATCGCGAAGCTCAACGGCACCGTCCTGCAGAAGCATAAGGGATCCTCGACATGGGCCGAGTTGACCCCCGACGCCAGGCTTTACGTGGGCGACGATCTGCAGACGCTTTCCGGCGCGACTCTGGCGCTGGCGCTTCAGAACAAGTCGACAATGCGCCTCGAAGGAGGCACCAACCTCCTCGTGAAAGAGTACAACGGCGAAGCGGAGTTTGTACTCGGCTCGGGATCGCTCCGCGCGACCCTGACGAGCCCGCACCCGTCGTTCGTGATACGTACGCCACAAGGTCTCATCCGAGCGCTCGGGACCGACTTTGCGGTTTCAGTACAGTGAACCGGAGAAAACGCAACCAGAACAAAGGAGTGTGAGCTATGAAAGGGAAGGGGCTTGTGTGGACCGCGATCTGCGTGTGCATCTTCATGGGTGTGGTCGTTGCACTCGGGGCCGAAACTGAAGTGCGGGTTCTCGGCGGCAAGGTCCAGGCCGAAACCGCGAGCGGCTCCGTTACGCTAAACGCTGGGCAGAAAGCGCTTCTCGAGCAGGGCAAGGCGCCGGCAAAGACGTTTGACGAGCCGCTGGTACAGGATCTTCTGACGCTCAACCAGTGGGCCATCGCTGACAAGGCGACGTGCCCTGCCGGGACCGGCGGCATGATGGTTGCTGTGCACAGTCTCGAGAGCGACACCGTGTTCAAGGGAGCAGTCCTCAGCCAGGGCAGAAGTGTAAGCTTCAAGGAAACCGACACTGAGCGGTGGGGGCCCACTACCATGCCTGGCGCGGCCAAGTTCTACGACATGGACGGCAGCCTTCTTCCGACAAGATTCGAGAAGATCGACAGCGCGGCGAATGGGGAGCAGCTTGGTTACCTGTACATCACGCACACCAAGGCCACGGCACCGAATGACCTGTTTCCCCCAATCATCATGGTTACTGAATCACAGGTATCGACCTACGGCGATGCCCTCGTTCACACCGGGCCGGTCTGGCAATTGGCTCTCGGCAACGAGACCCAGTACTGGCTCAACTACTACGAAGTGATTCTGCCCGAGTCTGCGATCCTCATCGACTGGAACATGCCGATAGTGACGGTCTTCAGTCGCGGTGGCAGGACGGCTGTGGTGATGAGAAACCTCACCGGCAAACAGGCGCGCGGCCGATATGCCCTCTCCTTCGTCTGGCCGAAGAAGGATAACACGTCCCTTAAGGACGTTCCGCTCGGCTACTTCTCCACATTCGGCGTCCTCAGCAAAATCGCCGCCGCGCAGGACGTGACCCTCGATACCTACGCGGACCGCCTGAAGCAGGGGAGAGCCCTTGAAGCGGCCATAGAGTCAAGCGCACCCGAGGCGGACCGCAAGCAATAGGAACCACCTCATAGCATCCAAATACGCCCGGTTGGCCTCCAGCGCCAGCCGGGCGTTTCTTTCGTCTCTATTTGCCCCTCAGGCACATCGGCAAATTCTTGTTCTCGCGGTGGTATGCGACGCACTGGCAGCACATGCCGTGGCGCTCGCAATCCGTGCTCGGACACGCGCACTTCTTCTCGTTTTCCTTCTTCTTGCAGTCCATTCGTGACCTCCCTAAGCGGATTCTCTCCGTCAGCACTTACTCTGCCGAAAAGTCATACCTTATGTGCCGCTGGCGGCTTGCCCGCCAGTGCGAGACGCCAGACGGCCACCATGCATGCGTTTCCAGACAGGCTCTGCGTTGCCACAGTGTCCTTCTGGAAACGTGACAGCGCCCATATTACCCGCCTGGACGCCCTCCGACAAGCCACTCCCGCTTCTGCCGCCGCGCAAATCCCGCCGCGCAAATCCTTGCGCTGTACCCTCTTACGGTGTACCATATGCTACGCTCGCCTGGGCAGCCGGCGGCGTCTGATCCAGGGCAATCCGCGCGATCGCGGGAGCATATCGACGGCAGGCCGCATCAGGACTGGTTTCCCGGGGTCTCCCATCATGGCAGCCATGGACTACAGTACGGGCTTGAAGGGTCTCGATGTCGTTATCAGGGGGCTGATTCCCGGCGACAATGTCGTCTGGCAGGTCGATTCCCTCGACGACTACCGGCCGTTTGTGGCCCCCTATGTCGCCGGCGCCATGGAGCGCGGCAGAAAGCTTGTTTACTTCCGCTTCGCCAAACACGAGCCGCTTGTTCCGCCCGGAAGCCCCGCCGAAGTGCACGAGCTCGATCCCTCAAAAGGCTTCGAAAACTTCATCACCCGCATCCACGAAACCATCGAAAGCTCAGGCCGCGGCACGACCTACCTCTTCGACTGCCTGAGCGAGCTTGCCGGCCACTGGCATAGCGACCAGATGCTCACGAACTTCTTCCTTCTCACGTGCCCCTACCTCTACGACGTGGAGGCCATCGCCTACTTCCCGCTCCTGAAGGAATCCCACGCGCTTGACACCGTAACGCGCATCCAGGAAACGGCGCAGGTCATCATGGACGTTCATAGCCGCAACGGCCTCCTCTACGTCCAGCCCATCAAGGTCCAGCAGCGCTACTCTCCGACGATGCACATGCTCCACGTGCAGCGTGGCGACCAGTTCGAGCCGGTCACGGAAAGCGCTACCATTGTCGAGATACTCACGGCCTCGCGGTCGCTGAGATTCCCCGGCGCGAGCATCCGCCGCGGCATATGGAACAGCACCTTCGTCAAAGCCGAGGAAGTGCTCCACGCGATCGAGACTGCCCGCTCGCCCGAAGAGCGTTCTGAGGAAGAAGCGCGCGCGCACGATCTCCTGAAGGACATCGTCACAATGGCGATCTCCCGCGACTCCCGTGTCGCGAACCTCGTCAGGGAGTATCTTGGCGTCGAGGACCTCGTGCAGATCGGCAGGCGGATAATCGGCACCGGCCTCATCGGCGGTAAGGCGGTCGGCATGCTCCTCGCCAGAGCGATACTCAAGAAGACCGAGCCGCACCTCAATGAGTTTCTGGAAGCGCACGACTCCTTCTACATCGGCTCCGATGTCTTCTACACGTTCCTCGTCAGTAACGGCGTCTGGTGGATGCGCCAGAAGCAGAAGGACCCCTCGACCTTCCTGAAAGAAGCCGACAGGGCCCGCCAGCGCATCCTCGTCGGCACGTTTCCGGCGGACATCCAGGAGCGCTTCGAGTGGATGCTCGACTACTTCGGCCAGTCACCGATAATCGTCCGCTCCAGTTCGCTCTTGGAAGATAACTTCGGCAACTCGTTCTCCGGCAAATACGAGAGCGTCTTCTGCGCCAACCAGGGCCCGCGCCACAAGCGCCTCGACGATTTCCTCTCGGCCGTGCGCACCATCTATGCCAGCACCATGAGCGAGAAAGCCCTCTCCTACAGGGCCCAGCGCGGCATCCTCGACAAGGACGAGCAGATGGCCCTCCTCGTTCAGCGCGTGTCCGGCGCGATGTACGGCAGGTATTATTTCCCCCAGTTGGCCGGCGTCGGCTTCTCCTATAACCCGTACGTATGGAACGAGTACATCGATCCCGAGGCTGGCATGCTTCGCCTCGTGTTCGGCCTTGGCACGAGGGCCGTTGACCGCGCCGACGACGACTACACCCGTGTCGTCGCCCTCAATGCCCCTACGCGGCGCCCCGAAGCCGACTTCCAGGAAGTCAAGCAGTACGCCCAGCGGCGGGTGGATGTGATCGACCTGGAGGCCAACCAGCTCGTCTCGGTTGACTTCCCGACCCTTGCCGGCGTCGCCAACTCCCTGCCGCTTGAGATGTTCGCCTCGCGCGATGAAGAGCTCGCGCGCGTCGCGGCCGACAGGAACATGTGGGACGTCTTCCCCTGGGTACTGACGTTCGACAGGCTACTGACGGATACGCCCTTTGTACAGAACATGAGCGATATGCTCTCGGTCCTTCAGAAGGCGTACGATTACCCCGTGGACGTCGAGTTCACCGCGAATTTCCTTCGCAGCGGCGAGTACAAGATCAACGTCCTCCAGTGCCGCCCCTTCCAGGTCAAGGGCGGCGGCGTAATAGCTGACGTGCCCGACGGCACGCCGAAGGAAAGCACCATTCTGGAGTCTCACGGCGCGGTTATCGGCCAGAGCAGAATCGTCCCCGTGGACCGCATCATCTATGTCGTGCCGGAAGTGTACGGCCAGATGAAGCTCTCTGATCGCTACTCAGTCGCGCGGCTTATCGGCCTTGCGTCCCACGCCGACGGTCCGGTTAAGCCCAAGACCATCGCCCTCCTCGGCCCCGGCCGCTGGGGCACCACCACGCCCTGGCTCGGCGTGCCGGTTTCGTTCTCAGAGATCAACACCGTCTCCATCCTCTGCGAGATCGTCGCGATGCGCGAGGACCTGATTCCGGACGTTTCGCTCGGCACGCACTTCTTCAACGACCTCGTCGAAAGCGACATTCTCTACATGGCGCTCTTCCCGACCAAGGAAGGAAACTTCCTCAACGGCAGCCTCCTCACGAGCCTGCCCAACAAGCTCGTGGAACTTGTCCCCGAAGCCGCTCAGTGGGAAAACGTCGTCCGCGTGATAGACGCCGCCGACCTGCCGGCAGGGAAGGGTATACAACTCCACGCTAACACCATCAAACAGCGCGTCCTCGTCTCCATCGGCAACGGCCGGTAGTCCAACTCGGCGATGTCACCAGCGGGGTACGCGGCCAAATCGTAGGGGCGCTGCTTGCTGCGCCCGCGTCGTGGGGGCGACTCGCCTGCCGGTGATCGCGTAGGGGCGACGCACGCGTCGCCCGAACTGTAGGGGCAGGCGCCCCTGCCTGCCCTGGTCGCGACGGCAAGATGCTCCCGCCAATCATCGCGGTCCGCTCTCGCCGCTGATCAGACGTGCCTTGTGCCCCCGACGGCCTTGGCGTCAGAAGCCTTGCCGAAGGACGCTCGCCCGCCAGTGATCGCGTAGGGGCGACGCATGCGTCGCCCGCTCTTGCGGTAGCAACTCGGTTCTTATGTGCCACCGGTCCGCCGACGGCGGACCCGCCAGTGGCCACGTAGGGGCGCACGGCCGTGCGCCCTCAGTACGACAGGCATTCTTGCCTGTCGACCTTATCTGAGCGCATGGCGCTCAGGAATCCCCTCTCCCTCTGGGAGAGGGACAGGGGTGAGGGAACGCTCCAAAGTGCGCTCTGTACGAAAGTCTCTGCTTCGCCGCCGGACTGCACCTCTGCCGAACGCTCTGCTGCTCCACTTTCTGCGGCCGTAGGCCGCCGCCCTTCACACCCTTCTTACCGTTTCCTTATGAAAATCCCCGGCTCCGCCCCCGTATGCTTCCCGTGGTCCATAACGACCACGCCGTTGACGATCGTATACGCGATGCCCGTTGGCTCCGCCGTCGGCTTGTCCCAATGCTGCTCACCCCTGATCGTCGCCGGATCGAAGACGACGACGTCGGCCTTCATCCCCGGCCTGAGTACCCCCCGATCCTTGAGGCCGACCATCTTCGCCGGAAGCCCCGTGCACTTGTACACGGCCGTCTCGAGCGGGAACCACTTCCGCTCCCGCACGGTGCTGCCGAAGAAGATCGCAAATGAGTTTCGGTTCAAGGGGTCCGGCCGCTTCACCGTCGTGCCGTCGTCGCCGTCACTCACGACCATGCACCACGGGTCATTGATAAACACGCGGCTGTCTTCCCACGTCGACCCGTTGAACTCGAACGCGACCCTTCCGAAGCCCCATATCCTCACAAGCGCTTCGGCCGGCGTCGTACTCCACGACTCGGCTATCTTGTCGAGCGTCATGCCGACGAGTTCTGCATGCGATTCGCATCGGTAGAGGTATGGATCGGCGTTCGGCCAGTGTTTGCGCAGCTCGGTATCGATTGCCTTGAGATCGTGCGCTCCATCCTTGTCAAGGCCCTTGAGATTGGACGACCAGAGTATCGACGGCCGCCAGTTGGAGTAAACCCTAAGCCCGCCCGCGCGGGCGTCGTCGAGGACCTTCTCCAGACGCCCCGACTGGTGCCAGACCTCCGGCGATCCCACCTTTATGTGTGATATGGAGAGCGGTATGTTGCCGCCTTCGCGACAGATGCGGATAGCCTCTTGAGCCGCCTCGAAGACCGTAACGTCCTCATTGCGCAGATGCGTTTCGTAGTATCCGCCGTATGGCGCCGCCACTTTCGCAAGGGCGATAAGTTCCTCGGTTGTGACGTAATCGCCCAGGTACTCCAGTCCCGACGACAGGCCGAACGCCCCGTCCTTCATCGCCTGGTCGATTATCGCGGCCATCTTCGAGATCTCTTCAGCCGTTGCGGGCCTCTTCTCCTTACCGATCACCATGAGCCGCGCGTTGGCGTGCCCCGCAAGCCGCGCGATATTGGCGCTGAATGGGTATTTCGCAAGATCCTCGGCATATGCCGCTAGCGGCAGTAACCCCCAGCCGTCCATGCCGACGACGATAGTCGTCACGCCCTGCCCGACCACCGATTGCATCTGTCGCCCCTCTTCATCCTCGCGCGGCCCCTTGTCCACAAGCCCCTCGTGAACGTGGCAGTGCGCATCGATGAATCCCGGACACACCGCAAGGCCCGACACGTCGACTATGCGCGCGTCGGCGGCTGACAAATCGCCGCCTATTGCCTTAATCGTGTCTCCCTCGACAAGCACGTCGGCCCTTACGCCCGGCGCGCCCGTTCCGTCATACACAATCCCGCCGCGCAGAATCATCGCCTGCGCCCCCTGCGCCTCCGTCGCAAACGCACACGCGCACATGGCCGCCGTTGTCATCGCAAAGGCCACAGCAGATAGCGCCATCGAAGGTATCTCACACTGCATGACATTCTCTCCCACGCTTTCCCTTACGTGTTCTTCCTACACAACTATGTGCCACTGGCGGCTTGCCCGCCAGTGATCGCATATGGGCGCCCGCTATGCGCCCATGGTGGGCCAGACATTCCTGTCTGCCACCACACGGCGCTGCCTCTTCCGCCGATCAAGTCCCCTCGCCCTCTGGGAGAGGGGAAGGGGTGAGGGAGCGCTCCACAATTCGCTCTACGTATACCCCCGGTCTCGCCGCCGGACCGTCCTTCTCCTGAACGCCCTACTGCTATCCTGTTCACCTTACAGCGCCGCCTTCTGCGCTGGTTCAACTGCCTTGCACCTTTCCCACCTTTGCCACTCTTCCCACCCCGCGCTCTGCGAGGGTCCCTTCGCACCCTTCTCACCGTTTCTTGATAAAGGTCCCCGGCTTCGCCCCCGTATGCTTCCCGTGATCCATCACCACGACCCCGTTGACTATCGTATACGCCACTCCCTTCGGCGGTGTGCCGGCCTTGTCCCAATGGCTCTCGCCGGCGATGGTGTTGGGATCGAACACGGCAATATCCGCCTTCATCCCCGGTTTAAGCATCCCCCGGTCCTTGATGCCGAGCATCTCCGCCGGAAGCCCCGTGCACTTGAACACTGCCGTCTCCATCGGATACCACTTCCACTCCCGGACGCACTTGCCGAAGAATATCGGGAAGCAGTTGCAGGCCATCGGATCCGGACGGCCGGGATTCGGCCAGTCGGTGCCGTCGCTTGATACCATGCACCACGGGTCGTTGAGAAACACTCTGTTATCTTCCCAGGTCTTCGAGTCGAACTCAAACCTCGCGTCACCGAATCCCCACATCCTGGCCATTGCCTCTGCGGGGCTCAGATTCCATGATTCGGCGATTCTGTCGAGTGTCTGTCCCGCCAACTCCGGATGCGAATCGCACTTGAAGCAGTAAGCGTCTGCCTTCGGCCAGTACTTGCGCAGGTCAGCGTCAATCACCTTGAGGTCGCCGGTCTTTGCAGTGTCCAGACACTCTTTGAGGTCTGACGCCCAGTTGATGGAGGGGCGCCAGTTTGAGTAGATGGTGAGGCCGTTTGCGCGTGCCTCATCAAGGAGCATCTCCGCTCTCCACGACTGGTGCCAGACTTGATAGTAACTGACCTTTATGTGCGAGATCGACAGCGGGATATTCCCGCCCTCGCGGCATATGCGGATGGCTTCCTCAATCGCGTCGAAGACCTTGATGTCTTCGTTGCGCATGTGCGTCTCGTAATACCCGCCGTACGGCGCAACCGCCTTTGCCAGCGCGATCACTTCCTCTGTCGTTGCGTAGTCGCCCAGATACTCAAGGCCTGAAGAGAATCCGAACGCCCCATCCTTCATGCCCTGCTCGATGAGGGCCGCCATCTTCCGGATCTCTTCGGGTGTGGCGGGCCGGCGCTCGTCGCCTATGACTGCGTCGCGCGCCGCGCTGTGCCCTACGAGGCGCGCGATGTTCGCGCTCAGCGGATTGTCGGCCACCTGCTTGGCGTACTTCTTGAGATCGAGTTCTCCGCCGCCGTCCATGCCTCCGACGGTCGTTGTGATGCCCTGCTGGACGACGCACTCCATCTCGTCGTACTTGGGATTGCGCGGGCGTCGTCCCGGCCTCTCAATCCACTCGCGCGCGTGCTGATGAACGTCGATGAAACCGGGGCACACAGCCATCCCCGTAACGTCAAGCACCTTTGCCCCTTCGGTCTTGATGTCGGGCGCGATTTCCCTGACAGTGTCGCCCGCGAACAGCACGTCCGCCTCGAAACCCGGCGCGCCGCTTCCGTCATACACCGTCCCTCCCTTGAGGACGTACTGCGACGCCGCGCCGGACGACTGCGGCTGGCCCTTGTGGACCGGCGCCGCGCATGACGCGAGAGACATCGCCGCCACGATCACGAATATGAGAGAGTACGCGCCTGATTCCATTTTCGCCCCTTTGCTCTATGTCCTGAGTTTCTCCCGACCGTATGCAGTCTGAACGGCACACAGGCTACGCGTCAACCCCCAACCCGACAAGCCCTTGGTTACTGCGCCTCACTGCCTTCAGTCTTCAGCCTTCAGCCTTCAGCCCGGTCTTCCTGATAAACACCCCCGGCTTCGCCCGCGTGTGCTTCCCGTGATCCATAACGATCACCCCGTTGACGATCGTGTACGCGACTCCCTTGGGCGGCACGTCTGCCTTGTCCCAATGCTCCTCGCCGTGAATCGTTGCGGCGTCGAACACCGTAATGTCGGCCTTCATGCCGGGCTTGAGAACGCCGCGGTCCTTGAAGCCCAGCATCCCCGCCGGAAGCCCGGTGCACTTGTACACCGCGGTCTCCATCGGGTACCACTTCCACTCGCGCACAACCTGCCCGAAGAATATCGGAAAGCAGTTCCAGATCAGCGGGTCCGGCCGGCGCGGGCTCGGCGCGTCCGCGCCGTCGCTTGCGACCATGCACCACGGATCGTTGAGAAGAACGCGCTTGTCCTCCCACAGCTTGGCGTCAAACTCGAACTTCGCGTCCTTGAACCCCCATATCTTCACTATCGCCTCGGCGGGGGTCACGTTCCATGACTCGGCGATCTTGTCGAGTGTCTGACCGGCGAGCTCGGGATGTGACGGGCACGCGAAGCAGTAGGCGTTTGCCTTCGGCCAGTACTTGCGAAGCTCCGCGTCGATCACCTTCAGGTCGCCCGTCTTCTTGGGGTCGAGATACCCCTTGAGGTCGCTCTGCCAGTTGATGGAGGGGCGCCAGTTCGCATAGACCGTGAGCCCCTTGGCCCGCGCATCATCGAGAATCTCTTCGAGCCTGTACGCCTGGTGCCATACCTCGTAGGAGCCGACTTTGATGTGCGAGATGGAGAGTGGGATATTGCCTCCCTCGCGGCATATGCGGATGGCTTCCTCGGTTGCGTCAAAAACCCCAACGTCCTCGTTGCGCAGATGCGTCTCGTAGTACCCGCCGTACGGCGCAACTGCCTTGGCGAGGGCGATCACCTCTTCTGTTGTGACGTAATCGCCCAGGTACTCGAGGCCCGACGACAGCCCGAACGCCCCGTCCTTCATTCCCTGATCGATAAGGGCCGCCATCTTCTTGAGTTCGGCGGGCGTGGCCTTGCGCTTCCTCTTGCCGATCACCTCCATGCGGGCCGCAGTGTGTCCCACGAGACGCGCGATATTCGGGCTGCATGGGTGCTTGCTCATATTCTTCGCGTACTTCCTCAGGTTGAGCTCGCCGCTGCCGTCCATGCCGCCGACGGTTGTTGTGATGCCCTGCTGGACGACGCACTCCATCTCATCGAACTTCAGCCCCACGGCGCCTCTCGGCCTCTTCATCCCCTCGTGCGCATGCTGATGCGCGTCGATGAAGCCGGGGCACACCACCATCCCCGTCGCGTCGAGCACCTTCGCCCCGTCTGCCTTGATGTCCGGCGCGATCTCCTTGACCGTGTCGCCCACAAAGAGCACGTCCGCCCTGACGCCCGGCGCGCCTGTTCCGTCGTACACCGTCCCGCCCCTGAGCACATACTGCGGCGGTGCCACAGCAGGCTGCGTGCCCGTCTTGTGCGCGGGGAGGGCGCATGATATGAAAGATAGCGCCACCACCAGTACGAATACCATCGAAAGCATTCCGGATTCCATCTCTGCCCCTTCTCTTCAAGCCTTCCTATCGACCTTCGCGTGGCGAACACGCTGCTCTATATGCCACTGGCGGCTTGCCCCGCCAGTGATCAATGTGTGGCACTGGTGGCTGGCCCGCCAGTGATCATTGTCTCGATCCGCGCGGCGGATCACCTTTGTTTTTCAGAAACCGCGCCCTCCAGCCGGGACCCAGTCTACGCCTCAAGCGCCCTGCGGCAAGTAGCTCCTTATAACACCACTGCTATACTTCCGCCGGCGCGGTCTGCCTTTGTAGGGGCGGACGTCCCTGTCCGCCCTGGTTGCGGGGCACGTGGTGCTAACGCCCATCCGCCACCCCAAGGCGAACGCAAAGCCCGTTTCCCTTCTGTAGGGGCGACGCACGCGTCGCCCGCAGATCGGCCGCACGCGCAAGAAGAGCCTGATTTCTCCCGGCAGTAGCTCTCCTCTCGCCTTGCCGCGAGGGCCTTTCCATCGCGCCAAGACCACATGCCTCGACGTTGTGTTTGTGCTGTCGTTACACCGCTTTTTCCTCGAAAGAATTCGCTCCTCTCTATAGAATCTATCGTTGCAGCCCGGGGTCTCTGCGAGGGTTCTACAACAAGGCCTATTACCAGACTGTCGCGCTGATTTGCGGATGGGGCTCCGAGTCTCAAATAGGCCCTAATCTGCGTAATCTGCGGATGATCGGCATTTATCTGCCTGGGTGTCAGTCTTGCATCCGGATGGTTGGATCGAGAGGGTATTGGCTCCTATGCGTACGACGTCACACCGCTGCACCAACATCGTTGTCTCCGCGCTTCTCGTCGCGCTCCTCGCGGCCTCAGGCTGTTGGAGTCCCAACTTCTGGCCCTTCTCGAAGAAGTCCTCCGACGAAGGGGCCCTCATCGACACCTCCAACCACGCCAAAATCGCCCAGCCGCCGTCCCGAGGCGTCCAGGTCAAGGCTCCTCCTGCGCCTCCGCGCCTTCTCGCCTTTGATTTCGGCACGGCGGTCGCCTGGGAGGGCTTTCTCCCTGTCCCCGGCGCCAAAAGCGTAAGCCTCTCGCCGGGCGTCCAGTTCGGCACCGACGACACTCACGCAAAGGATTTTCCCGACCCGCTCGTCGGCGACTACGCCGCGTCCGACGAGTTCACGGTCACAATATCCGGTCTCCAGAAAGGCGTATACCGCGCAGCGATCATCGCCCAGAACGTCGGCGCCGGCCTCGTGCCCGCCAAGCCCTTCCAGATCGCCGCCAACGGCAAAACCGTCATCAGCGTCGACGTCGCGCCCGACTGGTACTTCAGCGACAAAGGTTTCTTCTACGGCGTTCAGTTCGACGACACGCCCTCGAGCCCCTACTGGGACCGATATGTTGAGCCGGTCGCGCCGTGGCGTTCTTTCGAGTTCAACTCCACCGGCGAGCTCGTGCTGACGCTCACCAATTGCCGGCTCTACGGCCTCGTCATCGCTCCTGAAGACGACGTGACTGATAGCGAGTTCAACACGTTCATCGAGTCCACGGAGGCCGCCCGCAAGGCGTATTTCCTGTTCAATCAGTTCCGCTTTACTGAAGCTCCGCCGTCAGGCAAGACCGCCGGCGAGAAGCGCTTTCTCGAGCGCGGCTACGCCGTCTTCAGCCGCGGCTGGGGCGAGGACGTCACCTACAACACAATCCCCAAGACCGCCGAAATCACCAACGCCCTCGACGCCGCCGGCACGCCCGGCGAGCGCGTCCCCGTTACCTTCGCCGTGCGCACCTTCCGCTCGCTTCAGGAGGTAAACGTCACCGTCAGCGATCTCTCCGCCCCCGGCGGCAAGACGATTCCCTCCCAGGCCGTCACCGTCCAATCCGTGCGCTATATGATGCGCCGGGACGACAAGGGGCTCTATACAATCGTGCCCGACGCCATCGAGGACCAGACGGGCGTCAACGTCCCCGGCAATATGACCAAGCGCTGGTGGCTGACCGTCACTATCCCGAACGGCACCGAAGCGGGAACCTACACCGGCCAGATTCGCTTCTCTCCCAACGGCGCGCCCGGGGCGATCCTGACCTTGACTCTCGAAGTATACCCCTTCACCCTCGCGAAGCCCGCAAGCTCCTTCGGCGTCTGGTACGCCGATCCGCAGGACGCCGGCTACCGCACGGGCATCGTCGGCGGCGTCAATTCCGTCAAGCCCGGCGAGGACAAGTCGTCCCGCAACACTGAACGCGACATCAAGGTCGAGTCGTACCGCGTCGCGATGCTCGACGCCGACCTCAAGTCTCTCGCGGAACATGGTTTCACGGGCTTGACCGTTCCGACGCCGCGGGTAGTCTCCATCAACGCGGACGGCAGGGTCAAACTCGACTTCGGCGCTGTCGACGCCTATCCGCCGCTTCTGAAGAAGTACGGTATCGACGTGGATTTCCCCGGCCAGACGTATCTATTGGACATCGCGCGGCAGATCGTGAGGGTCGGCCTCAACGGCACGCCCATCGAAGAGTACTCCGCGATTCATCAAAAGGCATACAAGGACGCCGTCACCCAGATACGCGACTACTGGAAAGACGCAGGCGTCAAAATGCTCGCCTACGCGGTCGACGAGCCGCGCGAAAAGGACATTAACCCCTGGAACCGAAACCTTCGCGACACGCTCTCCTACCTCAATCTCATCCGCGAAGTCGACGACTTCCCCTCGACCGTCACCACCATGCGCGACGAGCAGGATCGAGTCTCCTACATGCCGATCTACCAGGCCGAAGACGTCATCCAGCCTCAACCCTCCGTACTCTGCTCCGAGGCCGCCGACTACGCCAAAAAGGCCGGCAAGCCCCTTCGTTTCTACAACGGCGGCTGGTCCCGCTACGCCTTCGGCTTCTACACCTGGGCTAAGAAGCCCGAAGCGTACTTTCAGTGGCATTTTGACATGCGCGACCTTTCCTTCAACCCCTTCTACGAGAGCGACGACGGGTACGTGGTTTTCCCGAGTCCAAACGGACCGATCTCGACGGTGAAGTACGAGCGCGCGGCGCAGGGGATCTACGACTGCCGTTACGCCCAGACGCTCTCCGACTACGTCGCCAGGGCCAAGGCGTCCTACAACCCCGAGGCCATCTCCACCGCGCGCGAGGGGCAGGCGGTCCTCGACGACATCCGCAAGGGCGTCAAGCCCTGGCTCTTGGACAAGAAATCGAGGCCCCTTACCGTGCCCAACGACACCCTCAGCCAGTGGCGCGCGAAGATCGCCGCGCACATAATAGCGATACAAAAAGCGCTGGAATAGGGAGGGGTCTACCGGCGATTCTATGTGCCACTGGCGGCTCGCCCGCCAGTGCAGAACACTTGGCGCATGCCCGGCTCCCGCCGCCACATGCCGATCCCGGGCCGATGTCCAATAACCCGACTTTTTCCAATTCTTTTTCGAATTTGCCTTGACCGCCCTCGTTGCCAAGGCTACTATACATAGAAGACCTATGCATTGAACTCCTATCTATGGAGAAGCGCGTGAGCCCCATGGACCCTGAGCTGACAAAAGGCACGCTTGCGCTTGTCATCCTGTCGCTCCTGCGGGGGGAGCCCATGTATGGCTATGCGATAGTCACAACCGTTCGAGAGTGTACAGACGGCGCCTTTGAATGGACTGAAGGCTCCCTGTACCCCTGCCTGCACAAGCTCGAAAGCGGCGGCTTCGTCCAGAGCGAGTGGGACGGCAAGCCCGGCGAGCGCCGCCGCAAATACTACCACATCACCAAGGCCGGCGAGCGGCTCCTCGCTGAGAAGACCGCCTCCTGGCGCATGCTCTCCAAAGCCATTGGCCAGGTACTGGAGAAGTCCCATGAATGAAAGGTCGTATAGGGTGCGCTTCAGCGCACGCGTCATGAAGGGGTCGGAAGGTCAGCGGGCTCCCCGCAATTCCATAGGGCCTCCGAATGCAGTCTCAACGCTTTCCGGCCGTTCGCAAGTCGCCCCGACTGGAGAAGTCCGATGAATGAGATCGAAAAGTACTTGGACGACGTCTGCCGCACGCTCGGCGGATCACACGACCTTCGCCAGCACGTTCGCGAAGAACTGCGCGAACATCTCGAAGAGGCCGTCGAAGCCCACGTCGCCAAGGGTCTCCCTCGGGACGAAGCGGTGAAGAAGGCCATCGACGAATTCGGCCGTCCCGAGGATGTCGGCAAGGGGCTCGAAGGCGTTTACGGGCACAGGATGATGGCACTGGCCATCGACAAGGCCATGGACTGGAAGGAGCGCACAATGAAATCCGGATGGAAGTGGAGCTTCGTGGCTACGGCGGGCCTCTTCTTCGTGATTGCAACGCAGGTGGCCTTCATCATGTGCATGTCTACGTTCGTTCTCCCGCGCATCGAGTTCTGGTATACCTGGTACAACCTCGGTTCAGACCCCCATGTGCTGTCCTTATCAGCGCTTCACGCGGCACGCCTGCTTGGTGCGGACTCATGGGTTGCTTGGACGCTCGTGGGCCTATTTGTCGCGGCATGGGCGCTCTTCGAGTGGCGCAGCAAGAGCGAGAACAAGACCCTCGTCCGTCTCGGCGTCGGCGCGTTTGTCGCGGTAGTCCTCATGCCCGCCGTCTGGTTCGCAACCGTTGTCGCGCTTGCCAACGCAGGGCCCCCCACCGTGCGCGGGGATATGCAGCCAATCTTCGCCTCCAGATTCAGAGACGCCGACACCGCGATGGCCGACCTCAAGCGCGCAATCGCGGCTGAAAACTGGCGTACCGCCGGGGACCGCATGCATGACATCGTCCTAGCCCTCCAGCCTCTTCGTCAGTGGCGGGAAGCCGCGCCCATTCTTGTCGCTATGAAGATGCCCGGTGAAACACAGAAGGTCCAGGGGCTGCTTGACGAGGTGACGCGGAGACAGGACGACCTATTCCGCAGTCTCTTCGAGCACGTAGACCCAGCGACCTCCGCGCCGGACGCCCGGTTTGCGGCCGAGCGCGCCCCTGCGGATTTCGACAGGTTAGGCAAGGCATGGGAGGCCCTTACCAGAGAGGTCCAGTGCGAATCGACCGATGCTGTCGTAGCGCCTGTTGCGTTGAAGGCCCAAGTGCCGGAGAAGTCCTATGAATGAGATAGAGAAATACCTCGACGACGTCTGCCGCACGCTTGGCGGTTCGCACGACCTCAGACAGCACGTTCGCGAAGAGCTGCGCGAACACCTCGAAGAGGCCGTCGAAGCCCACGTTGCCAAGGGGCTCCCACGCGACGACGCTGTCCGCAAGGCCGTTGAAGAATTCGGCCGCCCCGAGGATGTTGGCCGCGACCTCGAAAGTGTCTACGGCCGCCGGATGATGTCACTCGCCATCGATAAGGCCATGGACTGGAAGGCGCGCAACCTGAAGACCGGCTGGAAGTGGAGCTTCCTCACGTCGCTCACTATCTTGGTGATCATCGTCGCGCAGGCGGCCCTCGTCCTCTGTCTGGCGCTGTTCATCTTCCCGCTGGTCGAGGAGATGTACGCGACGCTGGCTCGGGCGCTTCCATGGTACTTTAGCGTTACGATGCGAATCAAGTTCTTCATTCAGTGGCGTGGGTGGTGGCTCCCGTGGGCGGTCCTGGGCCTGTTCATCGCGGCGTGGTTACTCTTCGAGTGGCGCAGTCGGAGTGAGAGTAAGCCCTTCATCCGCCTCGGCGTCGGCGCGCTTCTCGCGCTCCTGACGACCGTCGTGACCTGGTGGGCTGCCTTTGTTGCCGTTGTGCCCATGGCGGCGGCGATACCGGAAATAGGATGGCAGGACCTACGCCCCGCCACGGCCGCGGCGATCAAGAACGCTCACGCTGCATACGCCGAGGTTCAGAAGTCAGTGGCCGCCAAGGACTATGACTCTGCGCGCGACGCGCTGCAGTCCTTGAGCGGATCCGTCGATTGGTTCGCCAGACCTTCGGCCGTCGCAACCCTTTTTGCCATGAACAGGTTTCAGGATTTTGAGAAGGTGCAACACGCGGCCGGCGACGTGGAAGCCTGGAACGCCAGCCTGATGCTCACCCTCGGCAACCGCCCCGATGAGGCTTCGCGTGACTTGGACGCACTGAGCAAGTCCTGGGATGCCTTCTGCAAAGAGGTTCAGTGCGAATCCACGGACGCAGTCCTGCCACAGCCTGCAAACGCTCCTTCCGTACAAGGGGACTTTCGATGAACGAGATTGACAAATACCTTGATGAAGTCTGCCGCACGCTCGGCGGATCGCATTCCCTTCGCCGGCACATCCGCGACGAATTGCGCGACCATCTGGAGGAGGCAATCGATGCGCACGTCGCCGGTGGGCTGCCGCGTGACGAAGCGATTCGCAAGGCCATTGAAGAGTTCGGCCGGCCTGAGACGATAGGCCGCGACCTCGAAAGCGTCTACGGCCACAGGATGATGTCCCTGGCTATCGACAAGGCGATTGCGTGGAAGGAGCGCACGATGAAATCCGGATGGAAGTGGTCCTTCGTAGCCGGCGCGGCCCTCTTCGTCGTCATCGCCGCCGAAGTCGCATTCCTCATATGCCTGGTGGAGCTGGTCCTCTTCGGAGTCGCGGGAGTTTACAGGGAATACGCTCTCCCGGCGCCGCCCCTCATGCCTTCGCCGGCGGCCCTGCAGAACGCGCAGCACCTCTTTGGATACTTCGCCTGGGCGTTTGTCGGCCTCTTCGCGGCGACATGGGCGCTTTTCGAATGGCGCTGCAAGAGCGAGAACAAGACCTCCATCCGCCTCGGCGTCGGCGCGTCCGTCGCGGCAACCCTTATGGTCGCCGTCTGGATCGCATCAGTCGTTGCCGTCGTGCCGCTTGCGCGCTGGGGCAAATTCGTCGCGCGCCAGGACATCCGGCCCATCGTCTCATCCGCGGTTACCGGCGCCGACGTAGCCTTCGCCGGCCTCCAGCGCGCCATCGAAGCCAAAGACTGGCGCGCCGCGATGGACCGCATCGCGGCCATGAACAAGGCCCTGCTGCCTCTGCATATGCGCCAGGCCAGTGCCGCTACCCTCGTTGCAATGAAGACCCGCGGGGATGTGCAGCAGGTCCAGAGTCTGCTTGACGAGCAGGAAGAGGATAGCGACAGGTTGTGGGCGAGCCTGATCGCGAACATGGACTACAAGACCGGCGAACTCGACCCCAACGCCGCCGCCGCGCGCGCCCCCGCTGCTTTCGAGAAACTGAAGATCACGTGGGATGCGCTGTGCAAAGAGATCCAGTGCGAATCGACCGATGCTGCGACCCCTGCGGACGCAAAGAAGTGATCCTATAGGGTGCGCTTTAGCGCACGCGGTCAAGACGACTCGCGAGCGATGCGGAGGCATCGAGATTTGGTCAAACGCCCTGACGGAACCGTTGGCGGTTCATCGCTCTTCGCGTTCCCGCCAAAACGCGTAGACGTCAGTCCCACCCCGCGCGATTGCGAAAGTCTTCCACAATCTGCGTAATCTGCGAAATCTGCGGATGATCATCTTTCATTATCCAACAGCGCCATCGGCACAAACAAACAGGCGGCAGCCTCTAAGCCGCCGCCCGTATCATTCTTCGTAGTGCTGTGTTACTTCAGCGCCGCTACCACAAGGTCCCCGACCTCTGTCGTCGAGTAGCCCATCTTCGTCGCCGCGAGGGACTTCAATTTCGTCGCGGTGACTTCCTTGACGGCCGTTTCGACCGACACCGCCGCGTCGTGCTCGCCCAACTCATCGAGCATCATCCCCATGGCGCAGATGGCAGCGAGAGGGTTGATCACGTTCTTGCCCGTATACTTCGGCGCGCTTCCGCCGATTGGCTCGAACATGGAGACGCCTTCGGGGTTGATGTTTCCGCCGGCGGCGATGCCCATGCCACCCTGAATCATCGCGCCAAGATCCGTGATGATATCGCCGAAGAGGTTCGACGTCACGATCACGTCGAAGTATTCCGGATTCTTCACGAACCACATCGTCGTCGCGTCGACGTGGGCGTAGTCGAGCTTGATGTCGGGATATTCCTTCGGGCCGATCTCGTGGAACGCGCGGAACCACAGGTCGCCGGCGTATGTGAGAACGTTGGTCTTGTGGACGAGCGTGAGCATCTTCTTCTTGTTGCGCTTGCGGCAGATGTCGAACGCGTAGCGCAGGCAGCGCTCGACGCCCTTGCGCGTCGTGATGCCGGTCTGGATCGCGATCTCGTCGGGGGTGCCAACCTTCATCGTGCCGCCGGTGCCGACGTAGAAGTCCTCGCTATTCTCGCGGATGACGACGAAGTCGATGTCCTCGGGCTTCTTGTTCTTGAGCGGGCAGTCCACGCCGGGGTAGAGCTTCACGGGGCGGAGGTTTATATACTGGTCGAGCTCGAACCGGAGCTTGAGGAGAATGCCCTTCTCCAGAATCCCCGGCTTCACTTCCGGGTGCCCGATCGCGCCGAGGTAGATCGTGTCGAAGTTTTTCAAAGTCTCGGGCGCGTCCGCGGGCAGCACCTCGCCCGTGCGCATATAGCGCTCCCCGCCGTAATCGAAGTTCGTCGTCTCGTACGTGAACCCCTTCTTCTTCGCGACGGCGGCCAGAACCTTGAGCCCCTCGTTAATGACCTCCGGGCCAGTCCCATCTCCCGGTATAACCGCGATCTTGTACATTTGGCGCCCCTTCCTGTAGTTGGGTACCGAAACGGAATGCACAGTTATACAGGGGCACGGCGGGCGCGTCAAGGATGCGGCCAAGGGCCAGGATGCGGCCAAGGGCCGCGGGCTTGAGGCTTGGTGCGCCCGGCAGGGCGCACTCACTTGGAGGTGGAAGTCCTCTACAGGCCTGGTAGGAGGAACTGTTAGCCGGACGGCAAGGGTGTCCGTCGCGAGGCGGGATCCGAAGGAAGCCGCAGGCAA
>Ga0315282_10001862_pt1 | contig 39391 bp, 29 predicted proteins | sample YL17G07_20_MG_FD_203693 | JGI IMG/M metagenome (GOLD analysis project Ga0315282, IMG submission 203693) | Sediment microbial communities from Yellowstone Lake, YNP, Wyoming, USA - YL17G07_20 | ecosystem: Environmental > Aquatic > Freshwater > Lake > Sediment | place: USA: Wyoming | collected... | reverse complement strand
TCACCCCCGGTCCCTGGCTACGCCAGCGACCACCCCCTCTCCGCCAGCGGAGAGGGGGAACGGCCGGAGGCCGGGGGTGAGGTTGGGTCACCACGCGCTAGCGCTCGGAGAACGAAACGACCCTGCGGAAGCGGTCACCGGCCCTTGCGCCGGTCGTCGGGGGCCGGTATACTCCGCTGTGCCTCGCCCTGGCGAGGCCCGGGGCGTGGCGCCCCGGAGTTCACTGAGGTGAGTATGCAATGCCCCTTACCGGCACAGCGCTGAAGCGCGTGAGGATCGCTACGCGGAACAAGGCCCGTAAACGGCCGATCCGCTCCGAAGTGAAGACGCGGATACGTCGCACCAAAGAGGCCATCGCGACGGGCGAGCGGGATCAGGCCGCGGACAAGCTCAAGGAGGCCCTGCAGAAGCTCGACAGGGCCGTCACCCGCCGTGCCATCCACAGGCGAAACGCGGACAGGCGGAAGTCCCGCATCCAGCGCGCCTTCAACACGGCGTTCGGCGCCTAACCAGGCCACGCAACCGACGAAGGTTCTGTAGCGGAAGCGACATGCGCCACAGCGACCAGGACAGTCGCTTGGTGGCGCGTAGCGCCACCGTCAAGCTTCGCTTGTCCGGCTCATCCCTGTCAAAGCACAGCCTGGTCAAGTCCCGGACTACTTCGGCGATGCGATCAGACAGCGGCTCCGGCAGCCGTCTCCGGGCCGCCGATAGGAGCTCTCGCGCCGTCGTCCCCGGCGGGCACCAACCCACCAGCGGCTCGAGTGCGCGCATCAGCCCCCTCAGGCCCAGGCCGGCTCGGGCCCTGGCACCGTGCTTGGGTGCGTGGCGCCGCCGCATGTGGTACACTGCGATGTACCCCATCGGCACAAGCAGCACCAGAACCAGCATGTTCTTCAGCACCGCGGCGAGGGCCCGCCTGGCCGAGCGCCCAAGGCTTCCCGCCAGGCGCTCGACCCAGGTGCCCGTGATCTCATTGTCCGGCTCGAGGTTGTACGTCGTCCAGCCCGCGCCGGGCAGAAACACCTCCGCCCAGGCGTGGGCGTGCTTCTGCCTGACCACAAGCCAACCGGGGGCCGATGGATCCGGCTCCGTAGCGCTGTAGCCCGTTACGACCCTGGCGGGGATTCCGTCCAGTCGGCACATCACCGCAAGCGCTGTCGCGAAGTCCGTGCAGATCCCCTGCTTGCGGGTGGAGACGAACTCGACGGCAGCGTCCTGGTCCGGGTCGGGCTGGGGCGCGTTCAGGTTGTACGCGCACTCGGTCTCAAGGTACCGCTGGAGAGCGGTTGCCTTCTCGCTCACAGACGCGTGGTTCACCGTGATGCGCTGCACCAGGTCGGACAGCTCCAGCGACTCAGGGGTGACGGACAGGTACGTCGCGGACGCGGCCCACACGGGGAATGCCGCCGGCAGCTCGGCCAGTTCGGGCAGGCCTGACGGGCACTCGTCCGACACGACCCTAACGGTGCCCCCACTCGGCACCGTGCCGCCCAGCCACACGATGCCATCGCGGTCCACAAGCATTGGCGTGTCGACCTGCGGGGTGATCTCCGCCGGAGCCCCGGCTACCGGCAGGGTACCCCGCACGCGAACGGCGGGGCGCACCTCGTGGTCGATCGTGTCGCCCCTGCTGGGCCGCCCCATCACCTGGTTCGGACGTATCGACTGCTGGCCCCGGCGCCATAGGCCGCCCACCTGCAGTGCGCCGGGCAGCCAGCCATGGCCGGTATAGACGCTGTAGACTCGACGGCGGAGCAGCAGAGGACGGTCCGCTCTGACCGACAGCACCGGGCGCTGGCCCTCCGCGCTGTCCGGCGCCTCGATCTTGAGTTCATTGCTGAATGAGTCGAGGGCGCTGCCGTCGTCGGACGTCTGGAAGAAGTAGCCCGAGAACCACTGCCGCGAGAACAGCGACGGAACCGTGGCCTCCAGAGCCACCGCCATCCCACCGCCCCCGATGCCGAGCAGGAGCCCCAGGAGCGAGATGGCGTACATTATGTCCCGCGTCCCGGGAGCGACCCGCCTCCTGGTTACCACTGCGCCGTAGGGTCGCCTGATGAAGTTGGCGTAGGCGAGTACGCCCAGTGCCGAGACGAGGTAGAGCACGTAGCAGGCGGGTGTCTCGACATTGACGTTCATCTGAGCGAAGACGGCGAATGCCGCGAGCTCCGGCAGCAAGAGGAACATCAGAGCACCCGGCGCCGACGCGTACCACTGGCCGCCCACCGCGAGCCACACGAGCGTGCCGGCGAGACGGTAGTCGCTGTCGTCGCGCATGTCCGGGCTGATGACGGCGTTCCTGCCGGGCGGTGTCAGGAGCAGAAGAGCAAAGGTAGCCACTAGACAGGCCGTGCTCACAAACAGCCTCGTCCGAAGCGGGGCATCGCGCATGCGCAGAACCACCCCGACAGCATGGGCGACGATGAGGACGCCAATGCCCGCCTCCGTGAAGGGTGGGTAGCCGAATGACACTCCGGCAAGCATAATCGTGGCGAGCGCGGCGAGCGCGGCGAAGAGCTGGACCGGGCCCGCGGCCCCGGCAGCTCCCACCAGATCGTAGACGCCTCTTGTCGGTTCGAAGCGCTTCGTCATGCCTGCTCCAAGAACGCCACCGGGTCGTCGCCCGCGCGGAAGACGACCGCGCTCGGGTCAGCGGCGGGCTGATAGGTCGCTGCGGGAGAACGGACCGCCCACGGCCCGGGGCGTCCTTCGCCATTAACACCCGCTATAGGCCGCCGACGCGGCACCAGGCGCCAGTCCCGAGCGACCACGCGGTCCACCCACCTCGTGAGATGCCCCGTCAGCCCCGGCCTCAGGGGCTCCCGTGGCTCCTGCTCTCCGACGGTCTCTTCCACACCCGGCGCTTCCGCCTCGAAGGACGTAGCCTCGACGACGACCGTCCTGACCGCGCGTCCTGTCGACTGCAGTAAGTCCACGGCACGCGCCGTCGCGCCCCCGGCCGATGCCGCGATCAGGATGACCTGCGAACCGTCGCCCATGAGCGAGGCGCCGCCAACGACCTGGTCGAGCGGGACTTGGCCGTGGTCGGCTACGCGCGCCAGTCGGTCGAGGATCGGTTCAGGGTCGGCTGTGCCGCCATCGGGCGCGTAGCTCCAGTCCTCAGCCCCGACCGCGATCAGACGAACGGGGACGCTCATCTTCGACGCGGCTACGGCGAGTGTCGCCGCGAATGTGACAGCCCACTCAAAGCCGCCGTCCCCGTCCCCGCCGCCGTGTCGCCTCCGCTCCAGGTCAAGCACGATGCTCACGGCGCCCTCTTGCTGCTTGACGAACTCGATGACCGAGAGCTTGCCGAGACGCGCGGTCGTCGGCCAATGAACACGCCTCAGCTCATCGCCGGGAACGTACTCTCGCACGCCATAGAACTCGAGGGACGCGATGCCAGACCGGTCGGCGTCGTAGACGGCGGCGGGATCGTCGGCCATGGTGCCCACGCGCTCGACGAGGAGCCTGGGGTCCGCCGTCAGCTTCAGGACCCGCGGCCGCACCACGACTTCGACGTCCAGCTCGTCTACGTCAACGCTGAACTCGAAGATGCCCAGCACGTCCGTGGTCCTGAGCCGGGCGCCTTCGATTCGATAGCATCCCCGCCGGGCAGCGGTGAACGCCACGTCGAGCTGCGTGTAGCCCTCCGGGGGCAGCGTGTCGACCTGGCGCGGTCCCGCAGTCGTCGCTTCGAGCCCGCCGGGTAGGCGGAGCTCCGCGCGACAAAGCGCCCGCGGCACGCGGCCGGTGTTGTAGACCATCATCCGCATCGAGCGCGACTCGCCGCGGCTAAGCTGGATCTCGCCGGTGGTCTGTACCGACGCTCTCAGCCCTGCGAGGTAGGAGGTGCTCAGGAGCCGAGACAGCCAGGGGACTGCGGCTACCGTGACGGCAACGAAGTACACCTGTTGCAGGTCGCAGATGATAGCGATGATGCCGAGCACCCCGGCCGCGCCCGATAAGCCCCAAAGCAGCATCCCTAACGGTCTCCTCAGTTGCCGGATCGGGTGCCCGACTCAGGGGTCGGGGGAGCCGCCACGCCGGCCAGGATGTCGTCCATCAGCGCCTCCGCACCGGCGCCCGACCGGCCGGCGACCGACATCCTGTGTAGCAACGCGGCGGGGGCAAGGGCCTTCACGTCCTCGGGGATCACGTAGGAGCGCCCCTCGATCGCGGCGCTTGCCTGCGCGGCCTGCTGCAGCCCGATAGACCCGCGCGGCGAAGCGCCGAGCCGGATCTCGGGGTGGCTCCGCGTCTCCGACACGATGCGCACGATGTAGTCCCTGATCGACGCGTCCAGGTACGCCTCGCGAACGGCGGCTCGCGCGGAGAGGATCTCCTCCGGGGTCGTCACCTGTTGCACGTCCTCCACCGGGTGCCGTCGAGCCTGGCGCACGAGCATCTCCACCTCGGCTTCGTGGCCGGGGTACCCGACATGGACTCGAAGCAGAAACCGGTCGAGCTGGGTCTCGGGCAGCGGGTGCGTTCCCCGGAACTCCACGGGGTTCTCCGTGGCGAGCACCATGAAGGGCTTCGGCAGGGGATGAGTCACGCTGTCCGAGGTGACCTGCAGCTCGTCCATGCACTCAAGCAACGCCGACTGCAGCTTCGGCGTCGCACGGTTGATCTCGTCGGCCAACACGATGTTGGCGAAGACCGGCCCTCTGCGGAACTGGAACTCGCCTGTGCGTTGGTCATAGATGAATGTACCGGTGATGTCCGCCGGCAGCAGGTCGGGGGTGAACTGGATGCGGTGGAAGATGCCGCCGATGCAGCGGGCCATCGTTCGCGCCAGCACCGTCTTGCCCACGCCCGGAATGTCCTCGATCAGAATGTGTCCCCCGGCAAGCAGCCCGACGAGCGCCTGCCTGACCGTCTCGCTCTTGCCGATGATGACGGTCTCGATCTCGGTCTTCAGGCGCCTCGCGAGCTCTGCTACGTCCTGTACTGTCACTCCGCGTGCCCCCGCTCGGTTTGGTCTCACCTCTCATGTTACGGTACAGCGGACCAGAATTACGGGCCGGATTGGAGGAATCGCTCGGCTCGGGTATAATACCGAACGTAATTTCGTCTAACAGCCGTTCGCAAGGCGACCGGCCGGAAAGCCCGCCGGCGGAGTGGAGGCACGAACATGAGGCAGCTCACCGAACGACAACGCCAGGTTCTGGAAGCCGTGCGCACGCACATCGAGGAGGCTGGTTTCCCGCCTAGTGTCCGCGAGATCGGGGAGCGCCTCGGCCTGCGCTCGAGCTGCACGGTGCAGCGCCATCTCGAAGCCCTCATGTCGAAGGGCTATCTCACGCGGGACGGCAGCAAGGCCCGGACGCTCGAGGTCATCGGCGGCGGCCGCAAGACGCGCGAGGCGAGGATGCGAGACGTGCCGCTGCTGGGGCGCGTCGCCGCCGGCGAGCCGCTGCTGGCCGAGGAGCACGTTGAGGACCACGTTCCCATCGCGCGCGAGCTCTTGGGCGATGGAGAGGCCTTCGCCCTGAGGGTCAAGGGCGACTCGATGATCGGCGCGGGCCTATTCGACGGCGACATACTCGTCGTTCGCCGCCAAGAGCACGCGAAGAACGGGGACATCGTGGTCGCGCTGGTCGACGGGTCCGAGGCAACGGTCAAGACCTTCTACCGCGACGGAACGAAGGTGCGCCTGCAGCCTGAAAACCCGTCGATGCAGCCCATCTTCCCGGATGACTGCGCGATCCTCGGCAGGGCGCTCATGTCTATCAGGCGGTTCGCGTAGGGCCGACCGGCTGGTCGCCCGTTGGGCGCCCTTCAGGCCATCTGGCCGCCATCGGCGTCACCGACGGTCCTCTCGCGCGTCCGTGCTAGCGTGCAGGACCTTGCGAGGTGACCGATGATGCCGGACGAGCAGCCCGAGACGATGGAGTGGCGGCTGCGCATACCGAGGTGGCAATGGGTGGTGCCTCTGGTGGTCGGGCCGTGCATGATTGCCGCATGGGTCGGCATGTTCATCTGGCAGTGGGCACGATTGCGGCACATTCTGACCCCCCCCGGACATACCTGTCGCTCCGTTGCCCGTCCCGCCCGAGTTCTTCCGCTTCTACGCAGTGCAGATACCGCAACTCGTCCTGCTTGAGGCCTGCTCGCTGACGGCCCTCCGGACCCGCCGCTGCTCGCTCTACGGGCGCGTCCGCGCAACAGCCAACGGCCTTGAGCTGTGGCCGATGCTACGTGGGCCGGTCACAGTGCCGTGGAACCGGATCAGGCGCATCTACTACGAGTACAAGCACTGGGGGCGTATCGCCCTTCTCCCCGCTGTCCTGGTGGTCGAGACCGACCGACGCAGGCTCAAGGTGCAGCAACGTATCCTGCCCGAGGCCGAAGAGGTCGCTCGCATCCTGTCCGAGCGGCTTCACAGAGCGCGGGCGAGGGCGGGGTAGGGCCGCTCGTGACGTGGCGCAGGCGTCCCGCCTGCGGAGCCCGAGACGTTTGGCAAGGTGACCGATGATGCCGGACGAGCAGGTCGAGGCATTGGAGTGGCGGCTGAGCGTGCCCAGGTGGTACTGGGTGTTCCCACTCGTAGCGGGGTCTTGCATGATGCTCGCGTTCCTGGGCTTCATGACCTGGGAGTGGCTCAAGCTGCGGGAGTCGCTCACCCCTCCGCCGGGCGTGCCTCTTGCTACGGAGTTGCCAGCGTCCATCTTGGTGTGCTCGGTGTTCTTCGGATCGCTCGCGCTGGGGCTCGTGGGACTCGCGTGCCCCCTCCTTGCGGCACTGCGGATCCGGCCCTGGGCCCTCAGCGGGCGTGTTCGTGCAGCGTCTGACGGCCTCGAGCTGTGGCCCACGCCGCGGGGCCCAGTCACCGTGCCGTGGGGTCGGGTCCAGGCGATCTACTACGAGCACAAGCACTGGGGGCGTATCGCCCTTCTCCCCGCTGTCCTGGTGGTCGAGACCGACCGACGCAGGCTCAAGGTGCAGCAACGTATCCTGCCCGAGGCCGAAGAGGTCGCTCGCATCCTGTCCGAGCGGCTTCACAGAGCGCGGGCGAGGGCGGGGTAGGATCTGCACCACCGGGGCGCCCGACGATGGCACGACCTTCGGCGCACCCTATCTCCACCTTCCCCTCGTCACGTTTCGGCGTTAGCATGACCCTGGGTTGCGCACTCCGGCGCCCGGTGGCCTTGGCGACGCGGAAACAAGATGATCGACGATGGGCAGCGTGCTGAGCATCCGCGTGGCTCCGTGGGTCGCTGTGTTCGTGCTGGGCGTGTGCGGTGCCGCAGTCGCTGACGACGGCGTCGGCGCCTACGGGCTGGCAGGCGAGCTCAACCGGCTCACCTATGACGGCCGTAGCGCCGGTATGGGCGGGGCCGCGCTTGCCGTGGAGGGTCTGCCCTCCGCGCCGGTCGAGAACGCGGCGACCCTCGGCCTCGGCCGCAGAGGCGACATCGAGATGGGCTTCTTCGGCGAGTCGCCCGCAGGCCCCGCCGGCACGGGGAACTACTTCCTGGCCGGGCCTCCCTACAAGGCGATCATGCCGCACCACTTCGCCCAGCTCTACGGATGGGCGACCGGCCTCGCGGGCAGGCAGGGCTACGGCGAGGTGACCGTGTTCGGCTCGGTCGGTGCCGGGCAACTCGTCTTCTTCGGCACGAAGGGCGGCATCGCCAGGCCGGCGATGACCGCGGACACCGACGCCGGCGAGGACACAGTCACGGTTCGCGGGCCGGGGATCGAGTACGAGACACTCGGGTCCGCGTACGGCACGCGGCTGTCGGGCAACACGTATCTGGGCCTCGCCGTCAAGCAGATTCGCATCTTCCGAGCGGCGATCGACTACACCGCGCGCCGCGCCCCGGACGGCACTGTTCGCGTGCGGCCCGACTCAACGGTGATCCAGGAGGGGCTCGCGTGGGCTGAGGACCTGTCGGTTTACTACCGCGGGTCGGGCCGCTGGAGCGGCGGCCTGGTGCTGCGCCACCTGAACACCCCGCGGTTCCACTCGTTCAGAAGCGCCGCGACTTGGCTCCTGGCGCCGTCGGCGGACATAGGCACTGCGTGGCGCTCCGGGCGCGACATCGTCGCGGCAGACCTTCGCAATGTGTGGGGCGCCAACGGCGGCGGCCCGATGCTGAGGATTGGTTGGGAGCACAGCTTCGGCAGCCACGGCCGCTGGCTCGCCCGGGCAGGGCTCCGCGACGGCAGGCCGTCACTGGGCCTGGGCTGGCATGGCTCGCACGGGTCGGTGGACTTCAGTGTCGGCCCGAACCCCGCCCAGCGGGCCTCGTTCTCGGCGAGCGTGGTGTTCTGATGGGGGCCGATCACACCCCGGACGCGCGCAGATACTCGCGGCTGACGCGCAGGTCCTCGAGCGGATCGCGCAGATGCGTGTCCTGCTCGACGCCCACTGCTCCGCGGTAGCCGCCCTTGCGCAGCGAGTCCACCACGGCCGCGTTGTCGAGCCCTATGTTGCCCGCGCCCAGCTCGCAGAAGCGCCCGCGCTGGTACCACGCGTCGGCCTCCCGCTCGGCGATCCAGTCCTTGAAGTGGACGAAGGCGATCCTGTCCGTTAACTCCGCGGCTATGGCGACGGGATCGCCGCCGACGGCCGCGAGGTGCGCGGTGTCGAGGATAAGGCCGGCCTTGGGGCAGCGGCGGAGGTACTCCAGCACCTGGTCGTGGGTCTCGACGCACTGGCCCATGTGATTGTGCACAGCGACGCTGACACCGTAGGTTTCGCACGCCTCGGCCTGGTGGTTCACCTGGCGGCAGTAGGTGTCGAAGTCCTGCCCGGACACCATCGGCCAGACATACGTGCACCCGAACGCGGCCGACCATTTGATGCTAAGCTCGGCCGACGGCGCGCCCACGGTGCAGAAGACGCACCCAAGCCGTCGGAACGTGGCCGCGCCGGCGAGCGCGGCGCCCTCGGTGCGCGCGTCGAGCCGCTCGAGGCCGTCGTAGCCTACCGACTTAAGCGCCGCCAGCCGGCTCTCGAGGTCGAAGAACCCACCGTAGTAGACGTTCTCACCGTAGTCCGCGACAACGACCTTCCAGCTCATCGGGGCCCGCCTCCGTGTTCCTCCCTCGCCCCCGACCCGGGGGAGCGGGCAGGGGCGACGGGATGAACGCGGTCTTCGCCGTGGCACGCCGCGCTCCTGCGACGCGCCGCCCCCTTCACCACGGCACATCCGTGTAGTCCGGCGTGTGGTCGTTCGCGTAGTGGCGGCCCCAGCGGGCGTCGAAGCCGCGGATGTCGGTGTGCAGGTTGGCGTCCAGGCCGGGCCCCGGCGTCCTGCCGACCTCGTACACCCCCGTTCCCCCGATCGCGACCTCGCCCCGGTGCTCCATCCCGCGGATGATTTGGCCGACGACGATCGCGTCGTTGATGTCGACCTTGCCGTCGTGGTTGAGGTCGTCGAACAAGCCGTCGCCGTCGTCATCGACCTTGAAGTCCATCGCCTGGCCGCGCATGTGCCGGCTCTGCGAAGCGCCGAACACGGTCGCATTACATGCGGGGCTGCGGTAGCCCGAGTAGCAGTACACCGGCTTGGTCGCGAGTCCGCGCCTCCGCAGCTCCGTGTTCAGCGCCTCGACCTTGTCGACGAGCGCGTACTCGACGGGCGCGTAGCGAGGCCACCCGCAGGCGCGGTCAGTTGGGTCGTGGGAGAGAAGCGCGCCGAGCGTGAGGCCGGCGGACAGGAGCGCGCTCTCGGCCGACTCCGGCACCTCCACCCACGCACGGGGCAGCGGAACGCCCTCCGGGTACTCGCCGATCCGGTAGCCGCGCAGCACACCTCCCTCGATCTCCGATGAGGACACCGGCACGCACACGAAGACGCTCGTGCTCGCCGACAGGTCAGCGGTGTGGCGCGGCCTTCCGCTCTCGTCCAGCCACTCGAACGTGCATACCGTGCGCACGACCATCTCGCACGTGCCTGCGCGGTCTCTCGGAGCCGCTGACACGAACCGGGCTTGTGAGCTCTCCGCGCGGCTCTCCAGTGGCCCCTCGAGGGTCCTCGCGACCGATACGACACGCCAGCCGTCGTTCCCCGTCGTGTCCCGGCCGACGTTCACGATGAAGCGGCCACCGGGCTTCACGACGACGGCGAGAGCCCGGGCGCCGTGGAGCGTCCTCCGGCCGGAGGGCGCGTCGAACTCAACCGTGAGTGTATCGCCGATCGTCGGAGGCGTCGGTCCGAGGCGTCCGGCTGTCATGGGCACGAGTGCCGCCACGACCGCCACCAGGGCCGCCACCGCGACGACCGCGATGAGGATCCTCCATGGTGTGAGCAGGCTCCGCACGGCGGCGCCTCCGGGGACGCTCGGCCTAAGGGGGCGCGAAGAACCTGTCCCAGTCGGCCTGTTCGGCCTCGTTGCGCGGAGTGGGAGTGAACCCCATGCTGAGGTAGAGCCGGACTGCCGGGATGCGGAACGTCTGCGTCTCGAGCATCGCGCGCGACAGCCCGACGTCGCGCATGTGGTGCAACACCGCGAGAGTCACTTGGCGACCGAGGCCGAGGCCGCGACGCTCCGGGCTCACTCCTACCCAGTGGACGCGGCCTGTCTCCTTCTCGCCGGGCTCGTCCAACCACAGGAACGCTGTTGCGCAGAGCACCCCATCGCAGCGTATGAACATGACGCCCTCGGGCCGGTACTGCGGCTGCTCGAGGAACTGGGTGCGCCACCTAGCGGGCTCGAAGACACCGTTCTCCGGGAAACACAAAGTGAGGAACTCGGTCCACTCCTCAAGAACACCACCGGTGTCGTGTGTCAGCACGTAGCCGCGCGGCAGCGTGAGAGGTGGCAGTCCCTCCAGGTCGGGTCGGTCCATCCGAACCGTCAGGTGATCTGCCATCAAAGGCACCTTACCGAAGCCGAGGCCGCGCGGTACGCGACCGTATCTCGGCTTCACGCGGGATTCGATACTACGGAAGAGCCGGGGTTCCGGTGCGCGCAGGCGGCCACCTTCCCGGCCGGCTCCCCCAGAGAGGGATGGACTGCGGTGAGAAACCGACGTTCGGGGCGCCCGACCGGCGGGGCTGGCGTGTCGTGGCGTCCAGGCGAGGAGTACGGCGAGGCCGGCGACACCGTGCTGGTGTTTGCCGGCACCGCTCTGCCCGAGGGCTCGGACGAACGCACGCTGGACGAGCGCATCGGCGCCGAGGTGGAGTGGACACCCTTCATCGACACACACGAGCACCTGGTGGAGGAGTCGGCGCGTGTGAACTGGGAGCCGGGCCGCCACATTCCGTGCGACGACTGGTCGGCGCTGTTGGGCCATTACATCGACTCCGACCTCATCTCGGCGGGGATGCCGGGCGGCGATGTGCAGAGGCTGCGCAGCCCCGACACCGACCCGCTCAGGAAGTGGTCACTGGTTGCGCCCTACTGGCCCGCGGTGAAGAACACGGGCTACGGGCAAGCCGTACGGGCCTCTGTAGAGCGGCTCTACGACGTGCCCGATCTCGACGATTCCACCGTGGAGGCGGTCGCGGAGCGGTACCGCTCAACCGTGAAGCCGGGCTACTACGAGCGCGTGCTGCGGGAGCTGGCCGGCGTAGAGTCCTGCCAGGTCGACCCGATCGACGGGTCGGTGTATCGGGAATCGCAGCTCCCGACGTTGCTGATGCAGGACATCTCTCTGATCACACTGCACATGGAGCCGGACTGCCCGCGCTTGGCGGGCCCCTCCGGGATCGAGGTGCGCGACCTAGCCGACTACCACGCGGCGATCGACTGGTGGTTCAGCACGTATGGGCCTTACGCGACCGCGGTGAAGACGCAGGCGGCGTACTCCCGGGGTCTTGACTTCGAGGACGTGCCTGCTGAGCGGGCCGAGGAGCCTTTCAAGAGGCGGCTGGACGGTGAGAGGCTGTCCGAGCAGGACACCAAGCTCGTACAGGATCACCTGTTCTGGTACGGGACGCGCAAGGCGCGTGAGCACGACCTGCCCGTCAAGCTCCACACCGGCTACTACGCCGGAAACGATGGAATGCCTATCAGCAGACCAGCCGGCAATCCATCGGAGGTGTGTGAGCTCCTCCGCAAGGCGCCGGAGATAACCTTCGTGCTGATGCACATCTGCTACCCGTTCCACGAGCAGATGATCGCCATCGCGAAGCACTGGCACAACGCGGTCATCGACATGTGCTGGGCCTGGATCATCAGCCCGACGGCCGCGGCACGCTTCCTCCGCGACTTCCTCGTCACCGCGCCGGCCAGCAAGGTGCTGACATTCGGCGGTGACTACATCCCCGTCGAGATGGTTGTGGGACACGCCGCCATCGCGCGGCAGGGGATCGCGAGCGTGCTGACGGAACTCGTCGAGGACGAATGGCTGAGCGCGAACGATGCCGCGGAGCTCATCGACCCCATTATGCACGGGAACGCGCGGCGCATCTTCAACCTTACCAAGAAGGCCGAGCGACTCGCCAAGGCGCCGTGGGCGGCGGGGTAGAGGCCTGGGAACAGTGGGAGGTCCACACGAATTGCATGCCCTAGCCCCAGCCGCGCAGTGTCTGTTGCTCCTGCCGCTTGTCACGTCCGCGCCTGCGGGCCCCGGCGATCAGCCGATAGCGTACTACGACATGACCGAGCTTTTCGCGCTCGACCTCAACGACCCCGCCCAGCTCCGGGAGTTCTGGGACACCACGCACCTCGTCGTCTCGCTCCAGGGGCTCGCGAACCGGAGCGCCCCGCGGCTGTACATCCGCTACGTGCAAGACCCGGACGACTTCTGGTGGGATGTGATGGTCCGCGAGGGCGGCTGGCTGGCAGGCCGCGAGGTCGTGCGGGTCACGAGCTTGGTGGGCCTGCTCGAGCGGTTCCGGGATTCGTATGGAGGCGCTGTCGTGTGGGACGAGCGCGTGCCGGCGACCTCGAACCTGGCCTCAACCATCGCGGGCAGCGAGAGCCTGCTGTGCCTGCGCTACGACCCCTCGCCCGAGTCACTCTACGGCAAGCTCACGCGGGGCGCCAAGGCGAAGCTCGACGTGAAGGTCGACCTCCGCGCGCCGGATGGTGACCCGATGTTCACGGGGTCGGGCACGATCGTGGGCACCGACCTGCCCTCGAGCCGCAGCGCGAAGTGCGATGCCTACCTGTGGCTGATCGAGAAGTACGTGAACGCCGGCAATGTGAACCCGGCGGTGATGGGCTACTACCTCGACGGCTTCTGGCTGAAGTGCTGGCAAGCGGGCGACCCGCGCAACCACACACTCACGAACCAGGACTACGTCATCGCGAACCGGGGCATCCTCTTCGACCTGGGCGTGTGGGGCGACGAGTCGCCGATCGACGACCCCGGCCAGCCACCGGGCACCGATGAGCGGACCATGTGCGCGCTGCTGCGAGCCGCCTACGACCGGCTGGGCGGAGACGGGACCATCCACGTCGCCGGCTTCGTACCGTGGGGGTACAAGTACACGAACTGGTCGACGCCCGGGTGGAGCGCCGGCGGCAAGCGGGACGGAGTGCCGTGCGAGTGGCGCTACGCGGAGGTGCTCTCCTGCTTCAACGCGTACATGGATGCCGACGCGCTCGGCCTGAGCGCGATGGCCAACGCGTCCTTCTTCCAGCACTTCCCGCTGCGCGAGCACTACCCCCAGCCGAGCAAGCCCACGCGCGAGTCGCTTACCGAGCGCGGGATCCTTGACAAGGACGGCCAGATCGTCAACCGGGGCTACTACTCGCACTACGTCGGTGACTACGATTCGGCGGCATGGCTCTACCGGATGCTGCCCGGCATGTGGGCCGATGATGCTCGGGGGTCCGTGCCGCTGTCTTGGGCGTTCAACCCCAACCTGTGCCAACGCTTCCCGCTCGGGATGGACTGGGCCAGGCGAAACGCCACGGCTAGCGACTTCTTCATCGCCGGGGACTCCGGTGCGGGCTACCTGAACCCGGGCTTCCTGTCGGAGCCGCGGCCCTTCTCCGGGCTCCCGTCGGGAGTGGCCGCCTGGGAGCGGCACTGCGCCAAGCTCTACGCGCAGTGGGACATACCGGTAACCGGGTTTGTGATAGACGGCTTCGCGCGCGGGCTCAGCGCCGACGGACTCGACGCGTACGCGCGGTTCTCGCCCGGGGGGATCGTGGCGCAGAAGATCGGCCAGCAGGGCGTCCACAACGGCATGCCCTACCTGCGGATGGGCGGCGATCTGCCGCACGATCCCGTCGAGGCGGCGAAGGTGATCGAGGCGCGCTTCGGCGGTCGGCGGCCTCAGTTCGCGGTCTACAGGTCGATCCTGAAGCGTCCGTCATGGTACGCGGCGGTGGACGCCGAGGTGTTCAGGCGAACGCGGGGCAGGGCCGTCGCGGTCGACATGAACACCCTGATGTGGCTGCTCAAGGAGTACGAGAACCACAAGGACGAGTACGCCCCTCCCGCGTCGCCATACGCCGGGGCGGAGGAGGTGAGCGCCGCGCCCGAGGCCGAGAGCGGGGTGCGCGCCGTGTACTGGGAGGACGGACCCTTCACGGTAGAGGACCTCCCCGGTGGCGGCAAGGCGTGGCGCCTCCCACTCGCCGGTCGCACTCTGTTCCTCTACTTCGACGTCGAGGACGACTTCCTGGGCAACCCGAGCCCGCTATCGGTCGAGGTCGAGTACCTCGACCAGGGGTCAGGCAGCCTGCGAGTGGAGTATGACTCCGCCGATCCGTCGGCAGCGATCGACGGGGCCTACAAGGGAACCGACACCGTGCGACGGGAGGGCTCCGGCGCGTGGCGCACGGCCGGCTTCGCCGTCTCGGTCCCGTTGCTCAAGAACCGGCAGAACGGCGGAGCCGATCTCCGGCTCGCGGCCGACGGGGACCCGCTGCTAGTGCGGCGGGTCGTGGTGAGACGGACACACTGAGCGCGAGGTGCGTGGGCGATGGAGCATGTGACGATCAGTGAGGCTGCCGCGCTGCTGCAACTCAGCGTGCCGACGATCAAGCGGTACATCTACCAGGGGGTGCTCAGGTCAGCGAAGCTCCCCGGCGGGCAGCATCGCATCCCGAGAGCTGAGATTGACCGCCTCCTGACCGTTCACGCTGAAGAACTCGTTGCCGCGAGCGTGGAGGCGTCCGATCACCCGGTTGAGGAGCGGCTCGGGTTGCTCGAGAGTTGGGTGACCGACCTGCAGGTGGAGAACGAGCGGCTCGGCGCCTCGCTCGAGGTGCTCTCGCGCGTGTGCACGCGGCTGATGGAGCGCGCAGGGGAGGGTGGGGAGGCGCACGTCCCCGCCCCCGAGGATGCGCGGGTGATCGTGCTCGGGCCAGGCTGCCGTCGTTGCGACGCGCTATACATCCAGGCACGAAAGGTGCTCGACGGGATGGGCCTCAAGACCACAGCGATGACGCACGTCCGCGACGTCGATGAGATCGCCGACTACGGGCCGGTGCTCACACCGGCCTTGCTCATCGACGGGCAGCTCGTCGCGTCGGGCCGCATCCCCTCGGAGGAGGCTCTGCGCAGAGCTTTCGGCGCCGCACTCGGATCCCCGGCCGAGGCTGCTCGGCCTCGCTAGGCTCCGTCCGCGATCCAGCCGACCGTGAACCGAGCGAGAGTCAGGCGCTCGTAAGGGTCCCTGTCGCCGCGCTCGTACAGGCAGCCCACGGTCTCGTCCCGCAGCTCCGTGAGGCACGAATAGGCGGACGGCCCGTCGTGCAGCACTCGCTTCGCGGGCCATGTCCGTCCGTCGTCGCGACTCAGCCGCACCGTCATACGCACCCGCTGCTGCGATGCCGGGTTGGCGAACAGCAAGGCGCCGTCGGCGCACCGGATCAGCGATGCTTGACACACCGGCTCAACGAGGGCCTCGTCGACCAACGGCCGGGTCCAGGTTAGCCCGCCGTCGTCGCTGAGCGCCACAGCGCGACGGTGACGGCCGTCGTAGTTCCTCATGTTAAGCATCAACCTACCGCCCGAGAGCTCGACGACCTGGCACTCGTTCACCTTGGGAGTGACCGTCCCGCCGAGGCACCAGGTGAGGCCTCCGTCGTCGCTGATGATCACATGCGACTCGTAGAGATTGCTCCCCGCGAGCGCGTGGTCGCAGGGGACGATGAGCCGTCCCGAGCCCGCCTGGATCCCCACGCCCGGGCCTGTCGCGTACCACGTCCAGCCAGGGGCCTTCGTGGTCGCGGTGATGTCCGCTGGTTCGGTCCATGTCGCGCCGTCGTCCTCGCTTCGCGTCATCCACACAGAACGGGTCTCTTCGGACGTCCCCGAGAGGATCTCGCTTTCGGTCTCGGACGCAAGGTTGCGGGTCAGGAGTAGGGTCACGGTGCCGCTGTCGCGGTCTACCACGGGGCACGGGTTGCCGGTGGTGTAGCCGGCCGCCGCGGAGATGACGCGGGAGGGCTCCCACGCCATCCCGCCGTCGAGGCTGCGCCGCATGAGTAGGTGGATCTCCCCGCTGTCGCTCCGGCCGCGCACCCGCCCCTCGCAGAACGCCAGGACCACGCCGCGCGGAGTCGTGATGATGGCGGGAATGCGGTACGTATGGTAGCCCCCGGCGCCGCCCACCCACAGGTCCTGCTCGGCAAGCCCTGGCGCGGCGGCCACCACGGACGCGAGTATCGGGAGCATCATGATGGGGCCTCCTTGCTCGCACGAGCGCCCTCGCCCCGACGCTCACCCGGCGGGACAGGGAGGTCACACGTGCGTGTACGGCATCTCAACGTCCATGTACTCGACCGGCGTGTCCGGGAACACCTCCCGCAGGTACCGCGCAAGGGCCATCATGCCCGGCTTCTCGGCCGTCGCGTGGTTCACCACCAACAGCGGGATAGCAATGTCAACGGCCCACAGCCCACCGTCCCAGTAGTTCATGCCATCGTCGGTAGCAAGGATCGCGTCGACTCCCAAGTCGTACATCGATGGCAGATGGGTGATGGCCCCCGTGCCGACCGCAAGGCGGTTCACCTGCTTCTGGAGGTCGCCGAGCACGAGCACCGTGTCCTGGCCGAGCTCGGCCACCTCATCGCGCACACACTCGGCAAGCTCCTGTACGCGCAGCCCGCCGGGCAGGCAGACGCGGTAGAAGGACCCCGTCATCCTGGGCTGGGTCGGGAAGCCCAAGAATGCCGCCCAGGTGTCGACGATGCCGACTTCGGGCATCCTGTCCCAGGTGTCGTGGCAACGCAGGAGCGTGATCCCGTAGTCGTTCAGCAGCTCGCGCTTCTGCTCCGCGAGCGCGTCCGCGCTGGGGCACCCGCCGTACCCCCCGTAGAAGGCCGGCTCGTGGGTGATGAAGAGGTCGCAGCCGGCCGCGCCGGCACGGTCGATAGCGGTGTTGGTCGGTATCCAGGCGACCGCGATTCCGCGCACCTCAAGCCCCGGGTCGCCGTGCAGGAACTCGTCGCAGGTGTGGTCCCAGTCCACCCAGGTCCCCACCGCGCGGAAGTGCTCTCTCACCTCTGCCGCTGTCATCGTCCCGCTCCCTCCCCAGGTCCGTATTCGGCGATGCCACTCTGTCCGAAGGGCTGGATAGGACCAAACGACTGCCCCGTGCGAACGCCCTCACCCCGCCCTCGCTACACTCGGGACCCCTCTCCTTAGGGAGAAGGGCCGGGGGTGAGGGCCTGCGCCCCGCCGGCCACGAACTCCGCGAACCCCGGCAGCTCATCGACCCGGAAGCCAAGCCCGGGCCCGGAGATGGAGCCGGCCTTGGCGACCCCGTGCCGCGCCTCACACAGGCCTGAGTGCACGGGTAGGAGATGCTCGTTCGACGCCGGGAAGAACTGGCGTGAGTTCGCCTCAACACCCATGATCGTGTGCGAGCGGGCCGCCAGGCCCATTGACTCGACCAGCGCGATCGACGGGTTCGTCAAGTCCTGCACCGCATAGGGCACGCCGCGCATCTCCGCCATCGCGATGAAGAGCAGGTCGGAGGAGAGGCACTTGCAGCTCTTGAGAGCGATGCCGGACCACCCGAGCTCCATGGCCAGCGTGAAGTCCTCGGCGCGCGAGAGGCTCTCGTCGATGATGACGGGCTTGAGGGCCGCGACCCCGCGCATGTCCCACTGGTTCCTACCCAGGTCCCGCTCAGTCGGCTGCTCGATGTATAGGATCTCATCGAAGACGTCCGGCGCGGCATCCCGGATATGCCGCAGGTACTCCACGATGTACTCGGGCGTCTCGCACATCTCGTTGGTGTCGGCCGTTAGGTGCGGGCGCGGCGGAAGCGCCGTAGGGTAGTCCTCGCGCACATCATGGTAGACCCTGGACACGTCGATCGTGCGCTCGACGTCCCACTCTATGTCTCGGCCCCTGAGCTTGACCTTGAGGCAGTAGACGCCGTCGCGCTTGATCCAATCGTCGAGGGAGTTCGGCACGCCGTCGCGTGGGGCGCCGCCAGGCACCTCCTCCGGATGCAACGGATCGAGTCCGCCCACGAGGTGGAACACAGGCACCGTGGGGGCGTAGTCCTGTCGCAGGAACTGCGACGGATACACGTCGCGATACTCACGCCCGAGGTAGCGTGACAGATCAAAGTCCATGAACTCGGGCGAGTACCCGTCGTAGCTGTCGATGCCGTTCACCTTGCCGAAAGCGTCGTGAACCGCATGGTCGATCGGGCTGGCCGCGACGAGGGCCCCGAGGTGCGGCATAACGTCACCCGGCGTGTGCCGCTCACTGACCTCGCGGTTAATGCCCTCGAGCTCGGCCTCATTCTCGCAGAAGATCTCGATCGGGTGGCCCGGCGTGTCCCATTGCGAGAGGAGATCGGCGTAGCGCTGGAAGACGTCGCAGATGACGCGGCTGCGCGCCTCGGGGGGAATCGACGGGTCGGGCCAGGACCAGAGGTGCATCAGAAACATCGCGCCCCAGCCGTCCGCCCGAGCGCCGGCGCCGTTCTCGACCGTCACGCGCGCGAAGCCGATTGGCAGCTCGTCCACGACGACGGCGCCGAACTTCAGCGGAGTCCGGCACCTCACGCGCACCTGGAATGTCTCGACTTCGCGGATCCGCACGTTGCTTGTCATGCGCGTCCCTCCAGAGCGGCGGCCGCGAGGATCCTCTCGGCCGCCTCCATAGTCTTCACGGCGTCGGAGAAGCACGAGCCCGGCCTAGCGCCCGTCCGCACGCTGTCGATGAACTCGCGGCTCTTGGCCCTGAAGCCGCCGAACACGAAGAACTCGTCGCTCCCGGCGACCTCGCGCGTGTCGAACTCGTGGCCCGTCGTGTCCCCGTCGGCGTAGAGGTGGCCCTTCCCCTCAAGCTCCGCCTCGGCGCAGATGCCCGGCGCGTGCATCTCGACGCTGAAGATGCGCCTGCCGCTCGTCCAGTTCGACAGCACGAGGCCCGTCGCGCCGTTGTCGAACTCAATGGTCGCGAGGATCAGGTTGATGTCCGGTGTCCCGACGCGGCGCAGCACGGAGTGAATGCGGGTCACCTCGCCGCCGCACATCCACCGCACCGTGTCGAGGGCGTGGACGCAGTCGTCGTGCATGTGATCGCTTGCCCCGTACACCGGATCGAGCGCGCACTTGTAGAACGTGCACACCGCGTGGCTGATCGGCCCGCGCTCGAGGCACTTCTCGCGCAGCATGACCGCGATGGGACAGGCCCGGCGCTGGAAGCCGACCTGCGTGACGCACTCATGCTTCTCGGCGAGATGAGCCAGCGTGCGCGCCTGGTGGAGCGTGAGCCCCATCGGCTTCTCGATGAAGAGGTTGCAGCCGCGCTGCAGGCACCACACCCACACATCGTACATCTGGTGCGGCGGGCCGACCGCGTACACGGCGTCGGGGGCTACCTCTTCCACCATCCGCGTGAAGCTGGCGTAGCGCTTCCCAACGCCGTACTTGTCGGCGGTGGCGTTCAGGCGCTCTGAGTTCAGGTCGCAGACGGCGGCGATCTCAACGTCCTCGAAGGACGCCAGGGAAGGGTAGTGGACGTAGTTAGCCATTCCACCCGCCCCGATGAACCCGATGCGCACCTTGTCGGCAGATACCGCGCTCATCCGCACCCCTCCCGTGACCGTGGCTACCCTTTCAGGGCCCCCAGCGTGATGCCCTTCGTTAGGTGCTTCTGCAGAAGCGAGTAGACCAGCAGGGCCGGCAGCATGGCCAGCACAAGCCCCGCGAACGCCATCCCCCAGTCGCTGCGATACTGGCTGACGATGGTGATGTTGGCCAGGCCCAGGGGCAGGGTCCGCAGTCGCTCCGACCCCTCTCCCGACAGGAACATGAAGGCCATGAAGAACTCGTTCCAGGTGCCTATGAACGTCAGGATGGCGATCGTGATAAGGCCCGGCCGGGCCAGCGGCAGCATCACATGCCAGAACGCCCGGAACTCGCTGGCGCCGTCGAGCACGGCCGACTCGTGGAGGCTCGTCGGCAGAGACCGGAAGAACCCGGTTAAGATGAAGATCGAGAACGGCATCCCGAAGGCCACGTACGCCGTGATCAGGCCGGGCCGCGAGTTGAGCAGATGCATCGCCTTCATCTGGAAGAAGAGCGGCACGATGGCGAGCTGCATGGGAATCATCAGCCCGGCTAGGAAGTAGAACAGCAACGGCTTCACGCCGGGGAACACGAAGCGCGCCAATGCGTACGCGGCCATCGCGCTCAGGAGCAACGTGGCGACCACCGTCGCGATCGTGACGTACACGGTGCTCAGGAAGTAGTCGCCGAAGTGACCGTTGACCCACGCATTGCCGAAGTTCGACCAGCACGGATTCGCCCAGTCGGGCGGAGCGAAAGGATCGAGGAAGATGTCCTTGTCGGTCTTGAGCGAGGTGAGGACCATCCAGACGAGGGGGTAGACGGCCACTATGAAGTAGCCGACCAGAACGAAGTAGGTCCCGATCATGCTGCCCACCCGGGCCACCACGTCGCCCAGCGACCGGCTCGAGACTGCCCTTACCTCATGCATCAGTACTCCACCCTCTCTCTCCTCATGAGCCTGAGGGTGGCGGCCGTGCCTATGAACACGAGCAGGAACAGGAGCACCGCGATTGCGGTCGCCTGTCCCACCTTGAACTCGGTGAACATGGAGCTCACCATCATGGTGCCGATGACGTGCGTGTCGCTGGCGGGAGCCTGGTTGGTGAACAGCCAGATCGCCTCGAAGGCCTTCATCCCGCCGATCACCATGAGGACGATCGCGATCGCCAGCACGTCCCAGATCAGCGGGAACGTGATCGTCCAGAACTGGCGCCATTGAGAGGCGCCGTCGAGCTCAGCGGCCTCGTAGAGGCTGACCGGCACGCTCTCCATCGCCGCCAGAAAGAGGATGATGTTGAAGCCGCAGCCTCCCCAGATAGACATCGGCACAAGCGCCCAGTAGAGGTAGTCCTGCGATAGCCACGCGAAGCTTCTGAACGCCGCCAGCGTGCCGGCCAGCCACGTCGCGCCCGGAAGCTGCGCGAGCAGCGGGTGGTTCTCACCGACCCGCTGCATCCAGTCTCCGACCCCCGCAAGGGACGCGTTGACCGGCCCGCCGCCAGGGTTGTAGAGCTGGATCCAGAGCAGTATGGCCGCTACGCTCCCGAGGATGTTCGGGAAGTAGAAGACGATCCTGAACAGAGTGGAGCCCGGAAGTCCGCGGCTGATGCAGGCTGCCAGGAACAGCGACAGCGGCAGCACGAACGCGGGGATCACCAGCATGATGAAGAGGTTGTGTACGAGCGCCTTCCAGAAGATGTCGTTGTCGAACAGCAGCCGCTTGAAGTAGAGCAGGCCCACGAACCGCATGTCCGTCAGGCCGTCCCACTCGTTGAGGCTCCAGCCGAACGACTTCGCACACGGGACGATGACGAACACGGTGTAGAGCAGCGCCGCCGGCCCGACGAACAGCACGACGTTGCGGAACCTCATTCGTATGTTGCTCTCGGCCTCGGCGCCGACGGCGCGCTCACTCGCCCGCCGGGCCCTGTGGACTGTGCTGAGGACCCAGTAGCCGGTCCCCAGGACCAACAGACAGATGAGGATGGCAGGCTGCGTGACGAACCGGATGCTGACCTCATCGGGATTCTCGGCCCGGTACCTTACGGCCTGGGCTCCCTCCTCCAGGCCCGTCGCGCACTGCGCCGGAGTAGCCTTGCCGGTCAGCAGCTTGGGGCGCCAATCGTCCCACTGCTGCGTCATCTCGGGGTAGCCCTCGCCGGGCACCTGGCCGTACACGTTCTTGGCCTTGTCGATCATGACCAACAGCTCGTCCATGTCGGAGCTCAGGCGCCCCTCATTGGCGCCGCGGATGGCTGTCGGCATGTCGCGCATGTGAGCGAACGTCCCGGCCTGCTCGCGCGATGTCATGAAGCGAAAGAAGTCGACGGCCTCCGCGGGGTGCTTGCTGTGGGACATGACGAAGTAGTAGTTGCTGCCCACGTACAGCGCATTCGGGTCGGCCTTCGTCGGCTCGGCGACCGGCAGGTTGAAGCAGCCGAGCCGGAAGCCGTCGGGGATCTTCCCGAGCATCTCGCTCTTGAGCCACGTGCCGCACGGGATCATGGCGGTGCGCCCGTTGAAGAACTGCTGCTGGGCCTCGGTGTGGCTCATCCCCATGCAGCCGTCCTGGAAGTACCCCGCCGTCTTCTGGACAAGGCCGAGCGCCTCCGCGAACTCGGGGTTGTCGTAGCTGCCCGGCTCGAGGTTGGTCTGGTCGAACCAGCGATTGGCGCCGGCAAGGTGGTAGTAGCCCGCGTCTATGAGGGCCTGGGAGTAGCCGGGATAGCGGCCCTGGAAGGCGATGGGGGGAATGTCGGCCGCCTTGATCTCGTCGCAGAGGGCGAAGAACTCATCCCACGTGTGGGGCGTGGTCCAGCCGTGCTCCTCGAAGATCGTCTTGTTGTACCACATCACGAAAACCGAGTAGAAGAACGGAACGCCATAGACCTTGCCCTCATAGGCGAACCGGTCGAGGACTCCCGGCAGGAACGAGTCGCGCCAGGTGTTGTCGCCCTCCCAGTTGGGTCCGTCCAGGTACTCGTCGAGAGCAAGCACATCCCCGTTGCGGATGAGCGGCCAGAAGTTGATGAAGGCATTGGTGGCCTCGAAGAACGTCCCTTCGAGGATGCGCACTCTGACCTTGTCCGCGATGCGCGGGTCGCCGTAGAGGTCGACACGGATGTCGGGGCGCGCCCCCTCGTACGCGCGGGCGCACGCGATGAAGAAATCCGTCCCCTCCCCACCCTCGAAGATGGGGATCTCGATCGTGATGCGCTCGTCCTGCGACGTGGCCGACAGGGCGGGCGGCCCCGACTCCGCGAGCGTGCCGGGTGGGGCCGACTCCGTGCCGCCCAGCAGCAGGACTGCGAGCATTGCAGCAAGCGCCAAGCTAAGCCTCCCGGTGAGTCTGTCGCCAGCCTCGGGAGGGCCTATTCGTGCGGCAAGGTCGGATCGCCTGTCTGAGGGAGGCGCGACCAGCAGGCGCGGCCCCAATGGCTCCCGGCAGGGAGCCCACTCGCCGGGGCGAAGCTGGGGAGAGAACATGCCGGTCGCGGTCCGGGCCCGGCGGGCGTCAGCGGAGGCTTGATGGGCGAGCGCATACGCAACGAGCGCGGGAGGCCGTACGAGGGCAGCAGCCGGTGCCTTCTGGAGTGGGGCCGAAGGGGCGCCGCGACGGCGGCCGGACGCGGAGACGTTGTGGTGATCGTCGACACGCTCTCGTTCGCCACAGCCGTCGCGACGGCGACGCACTACGGGGCCGTCGTGTACCCATGCACCTCAGAGCACAAGCAAGCTCTGGCCCAGCAGGTCGGCGCCGTGCCGTCGGTGCGCCGCGTCGAGGTGCCCCGGGAGGGCCGCTTCTCGTTGTCTCCGCTGACATTCGTCGGGGTCGAGGCCGGAACAAGGGTGGCCCTCAGCTCGCCCAACGGCGCGGAGTGCTGCCGCCTCGCGCGCGGCTGCCCGCATGTGGTGGTCGGCTGCCTTGTCAACGCGCGCGCCGTCGCGACGCGCGTCGGCGAGCTCGTTGCTCGCGAGGGGCTCTCGGCGACCGTGCTGGCGTGCGGCGAGCGTTGGCCCGACGCCGCTCACGGCGAGGAGCTGAGGGTCGCCGTGGAGGACTACCTCGGCGCAGGCGCGATCATCTCCTCACTTGACCTCGACCTGTCGCCGGAAGCGCACGTCTGCCGCGCCGCGTTCCTTGCCGTCCGCGACCGGCTTGAGGGGATTCTGCTCGAGAGCGACAGCGGAGCCGAGCTCCGGGCCATGGGCTTCGCGGACGACGTCCGCCACGCCGCGCAACTGGACCTGTACGAGAGCATTCCGGTCCTTACCAGCGAGGGTGCTCTCGCCCCCGCGCCCTCGATCACCTAGGAGGTGGGTGCAATGACCTACACGGAGCCGACCCGTGAGACACCGGTGGCCCGCGACGTTGACGTGCTTGTGGTCGGTGGCAGGCCGGCCGGCCTGGTCGCGGCTATCGCGTCCGCGAGATCCGGCGCCCGGACCGTGCTCGTCGAGCGCTTCGGCTACCTAGGGGGCACAGCCACCGCATCACTTATGGCCTGTGTGAACGGTTTCCGGAATCAGGTGGAGCCCGATGCCACTCAGACCGTTCGAGGGATCGCGGAGGAGATCATCCTCGCCCTGAAGGAGTTGGGCGGCCTGGGCAAGAGCCCGTACCCGCAGAAGAGCTACCCCACAGAGCCCGGCCGGCTCGAGTACAGCTACGCGATAGACACGGAGCTGCTCAAGTACACCGTTCTGCGCATGTGCGTAGAGGCGGGCGTGGACCTGATGTTCCACACGTGGTTCTCCGACGCCATCGTCGAGTGCGGCACTGTCCGCGGTGTGGTTGTGGAGAGCAAGTCGGGCCGGCGGGCGCTGATGGCACGCGTGACGGTCGATGCCAGCGGCGACGGCGACGTGGCGGCCCGGGCGGGGGCGCCCTTCTGGCAGGTCAGGCACGATGAGGCGCGTCGGCTCCATGATGGACTGATGTACCGCATCGGTTTCGGCTCGCAACGCCCGTCCGGGACGTTCGCGTGCGACTTCGGCACCACGGCGGTCGTCTGGGGCCCCGGCGTGGGTCCCGTGGACGGGACGAATGCCGACGAACTCTCGAAGGCCGAAGTCGACGCGCGTCTTCGCGTGTTGGACGATCTCGCAGCCAAGCAACGCGAGCACCCGGAGCTCGCTGACGCGAGGGTGCTCGATACCCCACCGCTGCTGGGCATAAGGCAGACGCGTTTCATCGAAGGCGAGTACAAGCTCACCGCCGCCGACGCCACCGAAGGTAGGCGCTTCGACGATTCCGTCGCCGTGAGCTCCTGCCCCATCATCCACTACTACGGGTACCGACGGTACCTCGCGCACGAGGGCTACGACATCCCTTACGGGTGTCTGGTGCCGAAGGCCGTCGAGGGCCTACTCGTCGCCGGTCGGTGCATCTCGAGCGAGCAGCAGCCCTACGAGTCCCATCGCGCCATGGCGCCTGTGATGGCCATCGGCCAGGCCGCCGGAGCCGCGGCCGCGCTCTGCGCGGCTCGCGGCGCCAGGCCTCGCGACGCGGACGTGCCCGAGCTGCGCCGGCGGCTTATGGAGCAGAGGGCGGTTGTGGGACTGTAGGGAGTGCGGGAGGATGCGCGAGCACAGGGGGGAACTTGTGCCGCGATCAAGGTGATCGACATGAGAGGGCGGTTCCCATGAAGGAGATGACGGCGGCGAACCTCCGCAGCTCCTACGGCGGCGAGTCGATGGCGCACATGCGCTACAAGGTGTGGGCGGACAAGGCGGAGAAGGACGGCTTCCCCAACGTGGCTCGGCTGTTCAACGCCGTGTCCCACTCCGAGCACGTTCACGCGTGGAACCACTTCTCCAGGCTCCGCGGCGTGCCCGGGGACTTCCAGGTCGTCGCCGGAGCGGTCTTCGGGGCCGGCGCCACGGCCGACAACCTCGCCGGTGCGATGGGTGGCGAGTGGTCTGAGATCGAGGAGATGTACCCCATGTACATCACCGTGGCCGAAGCCCAGGGCGAGGAAGGCGCGGTGCGCAGCATGTCCAACGCCCTGGCCGCCGAGAAGACGCACCACGCGCTCTACGCGCGGGCGAAGACGGCGGTCGAGGCCGGTGCGGACGCTGAGCTGGGCGTGATCCACGTGTGCGACATGTGCGGCGCGACGATGGAAGGCGACGCGCCGGACAACTGCCCGGTGTGCGGCGCGCTTAAGGAGTTCTTCATCACGTTCGCATAGGGGCGCAAGGCATTGCGCCCTGCGCCCCTCCGTTATCACTTGGGCGCATTGCCATGCGCCCCTACCTGCTGAGCACATAGCTCAGCACGTTCATCGCGAGCTTCGCGTCGTCCATGTTCCCGTCTGAGATGCCCTCGGCGAGCTTGGCGAGCGTGCCGGGCAGGGCAAGCCCGACCAGCTTGCCGTCGAGCTCGATCCCCTTCACCTCGTGCGCCGCCACGTCGTACAGCGTGCCCGCCGCGGCGTAGATGGCGTGGTCGGCGGGGAGATCAACGACCTTCAGGCGCCCATCCGACGCGAGCACAGCAGCGAGGAACGCCTCGTCCTGCCCGTCGAGCAGCAAGAACAGGCCCTTGTCGAGCAGACTGGGCAGCTCCGCGAGCCTGGCGGGCAGGTTCTCCGCACCGGCTTCCGCGGCCGGGATGATGAGGCACTTCAAGGCGCTGTCCTGAGCCGCGGGGACGCTGAGGCCGGCCGAAGACAGATACTGCGGAGCGTCGTCCGGCACGTTGACGAACTGGCGCGCCGCCATGGCCGCTGTGACGACGCCTCGTAAGGCCTTCGGCGCCTCGGCAGGTGGCCGCTCGCGAAGCACCGCAGCCCACGAGAACGGGACGTCGGAGCTGTACAGGTCCTCGCCGCGGATGAGTATGTCGAGCACGGCCGACAGCCCCAGAACCTCGAGAGCCCGGGGAGCCCTGGCCCCGAGGCCCTGCTGCCCAACCGGCCCGGCAGGGAAGGTCGGAGGGCCGCTCGACGCCACGCCCGACCCGTATGCCCTCGTCCCCCCGCCATACCCGCCGCCAGCCAGCCCGCCGCCGTAGCCTCCGCCGGCGTACCCGCCCTTGCCGGCAACCGCTAGGGCGTTGACCTCGTGCACGCCCGAGTCGCCGAACACCCCCTCATAGCTCACGCCCTCAGGGATCGGGACCGGGACGGCGACGGTCTTCACGACGCCGTTCTCGTTGACGACCTTGTCCTCGACCGCGACGAAGCTGGTGTAGGGCGACATCAGCCTGAACTCGATGGCGAGTGACGTGATTTCGCCCACCGTGTCCTCGTTCGGGCCCGGGTACATGGTGCCCATCAGGTCCGCCATCTTCTGGCGGGCCCAGAGCCCGGCGAGGGCCGGATTGCCCGACTCGCCGCCGGGGAGCTTGACCGGGATCACCGTGGACCACGGCTTGCCGGCGATCTTGCCGGTCACCCTGATCCTCCCTTCGCCTGCCTCGGCGTATCGACCATGGACGATCACCGGCTGGGCCGAGAACAGGTCAGGGATTCGGGCAGGGTACAAGTCCTCCAGCGTCACGCCGTCGGCCTCGATCTCGATGTCAGTTAGGTACGGATTGGCGATGCGCTCGTAGAACCGGGTAACCACCTGCTCGGTGTCCTCGTCCTGCCTCACGTATTCGACGGTGCCGCGTCCGACCTTGGCCATGCTGTCGAGGAGGTACCGGTTCACCGAGCTGCCGACGCCGAGCGAGAACAGCCTCGAGCCGCCCAGCTTCGCGTCGATGGCCGCGAGGATCTCCGCCTCGTTGCCGATGTAGCCGTCGGTCATGAAGAACACGGTCCTCATACGCTCCGGGTCGCGGGGGTAGTCGAGCGCGGCCTCGATCCCCTTGATCATCATGGTGCCGCCCTCGCCGCTGAGTCCGTCAATGAACTCGCAGGCGGCGGCGATGCTCTCCGGAGTGGCCGGCACCGGAGCGTCTCGGAACTTGCCGGCATCCAGCGAGAATGTGATGACCTGGAAGGTGTCCTTCTTGTTCACGCCCTTGATGCAGCGCTTCGCGGCCTCCTTGGACTTCTCAATGGGCGCCCCTTGCATCGAGCCGGAGCAGTCCATCACGAAGACCATCTCCTTGGGCGTCACCTCGCCCGGCTCGACGTTGGTCTTGGGCTGGATCATGAGGAGGAAGTACCCGCCTTGTGAGCCGTGGTAGGGCATGATCGCCGATTCCGGCGCATCGCCCCCCACGTCGTAGCGGAGGATGAAATCCTTGTTGGGGATGCTGTCACCGGGGCTCAGGCGCACGTCGGCGCTGAGCGCGTCGATGACTTCGCTCTGCGTGTTGTGCGAGATGCACCGGAGACCGCGGATCGGCACGCCCGCGTTGAGCTTGACGTGGAGCGCGATGTCGTGGCCCGAGCGCTCATCCGGCCGCAGCACCGGGGGGGTGATCTTGGAGGCGTCGGGCACCGTGGTGGTGTCCGGTGACCATCCGAGCCCCTTCTGCGGGTCAGGGAGCGCAGCCCCGGGGATGAAGCGAGGACCGACGACCATCGGGAACACGTACTCATAGGTACCGTGGTCGTACTTCAGGTCCTGGGAGTAGGTGATGGTGATCAGGATCTTGTCACCGGGCATGATGTTGGCGACCGACTGGGTGAAGATGTTCGGCCGCTCCTGCTCCAGAAGCGAGGCCCGCTGCCCGGCCGCCTTGGCCGCCTCGTAGGTCTCGCGCGCCTGTTCGCGGGTCTGTATCTCCGCCCGAATGCTGCGATCACCGATCTTCATGGTCATGTCGCTGACCGCGGAGTTCTCGGGGAGTGGGAAGACGTACACGGCCTCGATCGGCTCTCCGTACGGGTTGCCGAACTCCTGCGTCACCTCGACCCGGGCCACGAGCCCGGTGATCTCGGCCTCGACCGATGTGTGCTCCAGCGGGAACTGGAGTAGCCTCTGGCCCGGCTTGCTGAGCACCATCAAGGAGCCCTGTGTCACATCATCGGCCGCCGCCCCGGCCGCGGCCACAAGGACCGCGCCGACCAGGAGCACTGCGACCACCAACGAAGCCACGCTCGTGAGCTTGCTGTAAGGGGTCACCACGGGCCCGTCGCCTCCTCGTGCGTTGCGCGCTGCCACGATCTCGGCCGCGGTCGCGGCCAGTACGGATATGACCACCGGTTGGTCCCCTTTGTTCCGATCCGAGGGCAACTGGGAGCGCCGGCGTCCTCGCCGGCTGGGCCACGAAGAGGCCGCAGCACGGAGCCAGAGCGCAAGGAGTGTCGTTGGCGTCCGAGAAGACACGACGAGTGCGACGAACGGGTCGACGGCGGGAAGTACTGCGAATGTCCCCAGCAGACAGACGCGAGACAGAACACACGCTCCGCTCCGGCGTGACGCTACGCGTCATCCCGTGGCTCGCGGTGCTGCTGCCGCTCAACGCGTGGTGGGTCGGGCAGATAGAGTGCATCCGCTACTGGTCGAGCCCCACCATGCTGTCCTTGTTCTACAACGTCGTGTTCCTGCTGGCTCTGGTGTTGGGCCTTAACACCCTCATCGGCCGCATCTCTCCGTGGGTGCGCGAGCGGCTGGCACTGGACGCTCGCCACCTGGCGGTCGTGTACGTCGCGCTCTGCATCACGAGCTCGATGGCGTCGCTCGACAACTTCCAGCTTCAGGTCGTCGCGATGACCCACTGGAAGGCCCACGCGACGCCCGAGAACCAGTGGGCGGCACTGTTCCACAACCTGGTGCCGCGCGACCTCGTGGTGTCGGACAACACGGCGCTGAGGAACATCGTCGAGGGTGGGTCGTCGCTCTACAGGCCCGAGAACTACCGGCCTTGGCTCGGCCCCGCGGCGTGGTGGTCAAGCTACGCGGCGGCGGTCTGGCTCGTTACCCTGTGCATGAGTTCTCTGTTTCGCAGGCGCTGGCTGGAGTCGGAGAGGCTGCAGTTCCCCATCATCCAGGTGCCGCTCGAGATGCTGACGTCCGGCACGCGTCTCTGGCGCCAGCCGGCGATGTGGGGCGTCGCGGCGGTCATCTTCCTGATGGAGACGTCGAACGCGCTCCACAGCGTGAAGCCCGTGTTCCCGATGTTCCCGTTCAAGGTCGACGAGGTGCCGTCGCTCAACCTCGGGAGCTTCCTCGCCCCAAAGATGACCGAGGCCCTCGGCCTGCTCTACCTGTCCTTCTACCCGTTCGCGATAGGCCTCGCGTTCCTCTTGCCCACCGAGCTGGTGTTCTCGACCGTGTTCTTCTGGTGGGTGTACAAGCTGCAGATCGCCATCACGGTCGCCATGGGCATTCCGTCGGGGGAGGGGAAGGCGCCCTTCCATGACCAGCAGATGTTCGGCGGCTACCTCGCGATCGGGTTCCTGTCGGTCTGGCTGGCGAGGAGGCACTTTGGGCGCGTGGTCCGTACGGCGCTGCGTCGTCCGGGTGGGTACGACGAGCGCGACGAGCCGTGGCCGTATCGCACTCAGCTCATCTTGACTCTCGCCGGCGTCGTCTACTGCTTCTGGTTCGCCATCGCCAAGACGCGAATGGCCTGGTGGATCGCACCGCTGTTCTACGCCGTCTACTTCACACTCGCCCTGGCGGTGATGCGCATACGAGCGGAGATGGGCATTCCCGCCCATGACCTGCTCGTGAAGGGCCCGGTGCAGTCGATCCCGCGAATACTCGGGACCAACACCCGGGTGTTCGGGGCCGAGCTGCTGCCCAAGCAGACCCTCGCCTCGTTTGCCTTGCATAGGTTCTACAACAGGGGGTACCGCGGCCACGTGGCGCCGCACCAGATCGAAGCGTTCAAGCTCGCGGAGCGGATGGGAATGTCGACCCGCGGGCTCTTCAACCTGATGTGGCTGCTACTGCCGCTGGGGACGCTGCTCACGTTCTGGGCGGCGACAAGCGCCCTCTACACGGAGGGCTCGGACGCGAAGGCGGCCACCAACAACATCTTCTACGGCAACGAGCCTTGGACGGAGCTCGTAACGCGCCTGCGCGATCCGCAGCCCTTCAGCAAGGGGCCGCTCGTCGCTTCGTGTGTCGGCTTCGGCGGAACGCTGCTCATGATGGCCGGCCACACACGCGTCAACGCTTGGCCGGTGCATCCTATCGGATATGCCCTCGGGAACTGCTGGGCGGTGCATTGGCTATGGGGGCCGCTTACGATGGGGTGGGTCGCGAAGGTGCTGGTCCTTCGGTATGGCGGCAACCAGGCCTATCGCCGCGCGACGGCGGCGGCAATAGGCCTGGTTCTCGGTGACATGTTCGCCGGTGGCTTCTGGGACCTGTTCGGACTGGCCAGGCACCGGATGTACTTGCGTATCTGGAGCTAGCGCGGCTGCGACTCGGTCTTGGTTCCCGGGGCGAGCGCGGCGCGCATCTTGGCTACCTTCTGCTTCGCCTCTTCGATGATGTCAGTGTACTGGAGTGCCCCCGCTACCTGAGCCACCGCCTGGATGACCGCACCCTCCTCCGTGGCGCTCAGCACCTTGCGCAGCTCCGCCTTGGCCAGGTCCGGATGCTCGGTTCGACCGTAGATGTCGGCGAGGCGCAGGCGGTCCATCGGGTTCTTTGTGAGCTTGCTCGCCGCTGCCAGGTCCGTGAGCGCGCTCTCGTTCTGCTTCGTCTCCAGGTAGAACTTCGCGCGCTCCATGTAGACCGTCGGGCGGTCGTCATCGGACGCCAGGGTCAGCATCTGCTGGAACATCTCGAGGGGCTTCTGATTGTCGCCACTCCGGTAAGTGGCGACGGCGAGAGTCATGAGGATGGGGAGCTTCTCCGCGCCCAGTGCCGCGTCCGCGGCGATCCGGAGCTGCTTCACGGCCTCTTCGATCCTGCCCTCGCTGAAGGCGCCGTAACCAGCCAGGGCCGGATCGAAGATCTCCAGCCCGCCCGCCTCGATGCGCTCCTTGTGCCACTTGGCGACTGCGGCTTGCCCGAGCGCCTGCTCGATCCGCTGGCGCAGCTCCTCCCGTTTCTGGGAGTCGGTCGGAGGGTTCTCCTGGCTGAACTTAAGGACCTTGATGATGTGCCAGCCGGTGTCGGTCTTGAACGGCGCGGAGACCTGCCCCACTTCCAGGGACCAGCAGACCTGGTCGAACACCTCATTCACTATCCCGTACTGGATCGGGGCCGTCTTTCCGCCGCCTTCTCGCTCGGGGCCGTTGCTGTACTTGGCCACCACGTCCTCGAACTTGCCGCCGGCCTGTAGAGCCGCGTTCGCCCGGTCGATCTGGTCCTTGGCATCCGGATCCGACAGCTCCGGCTGGCCGGGTACGGGCGAGTGGTATAGCGCGGCGATGTGAAGCACCTCGGCGGTGCGCAGGTAGGTCTGCAGGTCCTGATCCGTCACGCTGATGCTCTCGGTGAGCTTCTTGCCGAGCAGGGCCCGCTGGGCCGCGTTCGTGAGCTGTTCACGCTGCTTTGACAGTATGTCGGCGGCGACCTTGTCACGAAGCTGCTCCGCCGTCAGCCCTTGACTCGCCAGGTACTTGTCGAAACTGGCCTTGTCTCTGAACTGCCCCTGGATGCTGGACTCGGCCGCCGCTCTGGCGGCTTGATTGAGGTCGTCGTCGGTGACCGTGACGCCGTTATCCTTGACGCCGGCTGCGACGATCCTGCGGTCGATCAGGTCCATCAGAACGGTGTATCGGGACGACAGGTATACCTGTGCCTGGATGCCGTCGTCAGTCACGCCCTTAGCCGCCAGGAAGCTCCGCCAGGCCTGGTCGTACTCGGAGGCGGTGATGGTCTCGCCGGCGAATTTGGCGACATCTCCCTTGACCCCGGCAGGCCGGCTAACGCCAGCAGCGGCGCCGGCATCGGTCCCGCCGGTCCCGGCCTGAGCCCCCTCGGAGGTGGCGTGCACGTACCAGAGCACTCCGCCGACGACAGCCACGAGGCCTACAATGACGCAAGCCGCTATGCCCCCCACGACATACCTTCTCGATGAGTCCACGCTGGCAGCCTCCTCGCCGCGATCAGGGGAGCGTGCGGCCCCGAACGCGGATATGACGACCATCATACGCCAACGGCCCCGCCGTGACACCCGCATAACGCACGGACGGCGCGAATGGTTGCGCCTCCGCGCCGCCCAATGTAACAACCGAGCCCGCCAAACGTCCGTGAAGATGACACCGGGCGTCGGTATCTGCGGTACAATAGCAGCGTAGCGGTATGAGAGAGGGGCCGCGCACTTGCCTCCGGACGTTGTCCTAAAGCGAACGCTCAGAGCCGTCGCCTTGCGGATCAGAACCGTCCGGCTCGTGCGCAGGCTGATCGTGGCTCTAGTGGTCGGCCTCGCGCCGACCGCACTCTACTCGTTCTGCTATCTGCTCGGAGCGCTCGGGCGCGTGGGGCTCGCGGCGGCTCCGCTCTGGTACGCCCTCATCCCCCTCGGGGCGGCGGGCGTTCTGGGCGTGTTGTGGGGGCTCTGGGGCCGGGTCTCGGACTTCGAGGCCGCACGCGCCGCCGACCACGCCCTGGGGCTGCGCGAGAGGCTGGGGTCGGCTGTGGCTCTTGCCAACAGGCCGCCCGGGTCGCCGGAGTTCCTCCTCGCTCTCCTAGAGGACGCCGCCTTCCATTGCGAAGAGGTGAGACCCGGGCTCGTGACCGGCCCATTGCTGCACAGGCGGGCTCTCATGCTGCCGCTCCTGGGGTCGGTGGCCGGGGCGCTGTTCTGGATGGCCGCGACGAACCACAATCCGTTCGTCTCCCCCGTGGTACAGGCTGAGCACCAGGCCGTGCAGGAGCAGGGCAGACGGCTTCTCGATCTCGCGCGCGAGATCGAGAAGCGGAGCGAGAAGGTGAACCTCCAGAGGACGCTCGGCGACGCCCAGCTTATCGACTCGCTGGGCAAGCAACTCGCCCGCGGGACGCTCGGCAAGCGAGAGGCCATGAAGAAGCTCGCGGAGCTGTCCGACGACGTCCGAGCCGAGCACGACCGGCTCGCACAGGACGCGGGGATGAAGGACCTGACCGGGAAGCTCCGCCAGGCGGCGGCTGAGGAGTTCGCCAACGACCAGGCCGCCGAGTTCGCGAAGGACCTGGCCGCGGGGGACGTGGACAGCGCTGAGCAGACCCTATCAGACATGCAGTCCAAGCTCGAATCGGGCCAGATGAGCGCCGAGGAGCAGAAGGCGCTTGCGCAAGACCTGGACAGGCTCGCAAAGGCCCTCGAAGGCACCAACATGGGCGACGTCGGCGAGGCGATGAAGCGCGCCGCGGAGGCCCTGCGACAGGGCCAAGGGCAGCAGGCGTCCGAGGAGCTCAAGCAGGCGCTCGAGCAGCTTGCCCAGAGCGAGGGCGCGCAGAACCTGTCCAAGATGGAGCAGCTTCAGGCGCTGCAACGGGAGCTCGAGTTCAGCGAGGACCAGATCGCACGAGGCGGGCAACAGAGCGGGAACTCGGGTGGACAGTCGGCTTCGGCCGGCGATCAGCGCGGTGGCGAGCGCGAGGCCGGTGCCGCGGGCGGCCAAGAGGGTAGGGAAGGGGCTGACAACGCCGGCGCCACGAGCGATCCGGGCCAGACGGGTCCGGGCGGCGACGAGCGCGACACCCCGCGGGGCATTGAGGGCGGCAGCACGGACCAGGGCACCGCGCCCTTCGAGGGCAACTACATCGGCGGGCAGGAGAACTCCGACAAGGAGCTGAGCCGCCAGTACAACGCAGGTGACTCGAGCGGCGCAGACGTCAAAGGCGTCAGTGCGCGCGCCCGCGGCCGCGTTCGCGACCTAGAGGCTACGCCCAGCATGGACGTCCGCGGAGTCGGGCCGCACACCGACGCGGTGACGCCCTACTACAACGTCCGTCCGCCGTCGAGGGCGGAGCTTGAGGACGCACTCGAGCGAGAGAGCATCCCGCCGGCGGATCGCCCGCTCGTGCACGGGTACTTCAGCAACCTGACGAGGTAGGGGCTCGGGGCAGGAGCTGGTGCGACCGGGCGAGGGAGGGTCAGGCCCCGCTCTCGACTTCCAGCTTGCGCTCGCGACGCGGGTCGCGAAGCTTCGAGCGCCACGCGCGCACCCTGTCGACCGAGGCTTTCAGTGCCTCGCGCGAGACGCGGCCGTCGGCCGCCGCGCGGCGGAGCTCCACCAGCGTCGCCCGCACGTTCTCGTAGGATCTGCTGTCGATCAGCAGGTCGGCTCCGGCGGCGACGGCCTGCACCGAGGCGTCCTCAGGTGATACGTCCTTCTCGTCCCTGCCGACCAGGCCGGCCACATCGGCGATCGCTACGCCCGCAAAACGTAGTTCGTTGCGCAGCAAGCCCGTCACCACGCGCTTCGACCTGCTGGCCGGGACCGACTTGTCCAGCGATGGGTAGATCGTGTTGGCGAGGAGCACGGCCCCCAGACCTTGCTCGAGCGCCGCTCTGAAGGGGGCAATGTGCGTCGCGCGCACGTCGGCGTCCGACACTTCGACGAGCCGCGTCTCTGTGCTCGCGGCACCCATGCCCGGGAAGTGCTTGCCGACCGGCTCGATGCCGGCTGCCCGCAGCCCGGCTATCACCGCGCACCCGAGCTTGCCCACCACCTCGGGGTCGCGCCCGAAGGAGCGCACCCCGATGAGCGGGCTGCTCGTGTTCGTGGCGACATCGAGTACAGGCGCTAGGTCAACGTTGGTGTAGACGGTCGCCATGAACTCGCCGATCTTCTTCGCGTAGTCCTGCATGCCCGTCTCGCCGAGGTTGGTCAGGTACTTCACACTACCCCAGTCCGGCACGCCGACGGTCGCGAGTCTCGAGATGACACCCCCTTCCTGCTCGACGCAGATGATCGGCGGCGGGTCGGTCGTGGGCACCGCCAGGTAGACGGAGCGGCAGAGCTGGGCGAGTTGCTGCCTGCCCGCGATATTCCGGGGCTTGATGATGACGCCCGCGAGCTGGCCGCGGCGCAGGGCCTGCCGTGTCGCGTCGTCCAGTTCGTCGCCCGCGACGCCCGATACCAGGATCTGGCCTACCTCGTACCCGAGCTCGACTTCCGGCTCCGACGATGCCTTGGCCGCCATCGGCGACGTCCAGCCACGGTACGGCGGCGACCAGACGAAGGCCGCGACCAGGATGACGCCGATGATGACGCACAGCGCGATCAAGGCCCGTTGCGCGCCTCGCGCGTCATCGGGCTGCGTGTCTGCCGGTTGTCCCACGCCGCGCGTGATACTGCACCCCACAGTACGCACGATGCTGCCGCCCGTGCATGGTCGGCAGACGGCTTATTCGGTCAGCCGCCCGCCTGGCCTCCCGGCAGGCCTACTCGTAGGCGACCCGGACGGCCACGCCGAGCGGATCACACGCGAACCTGAGCAGAGCTGTGTCGCCGTCCTCCTCGATCGAAACCGGCGCCGTCTTGCCGTCCGTGAAGATGGCCTCCGCAACTGACGCCCGCCGACCGGCGCAGTAGAGCCGCGCCGCGCCTCCCGTTCCCTCAGGTCCCTGGAGCAACAGCCTGGTCGAGCCGGCGGCCTCCGCTCGGTACTCGACGTGCGCCGAGCTGGCGATGAGGGCCGGCTCGCCCCTGTCGCGGATCGCGGTCCAGTCCTTGTAGAACCCGCAGGTGTCAGGCCCTAGGGTCACGGTCGTCACAACCGGCAGCCGGGCATCGAGCAGGTCGACGTAGAGCCCCTCTGCGGAGTAACCGCCGTTCTCCAGGCCTCTGACGGACAGATACGGCCCGCGCCTGCTAGACAGCGAAGGACTGATCTTGGGCGCTTCGAGAAGGAGACGCGGCAGCAGGTCGTCCCAGTCGCGGGACGAGCAGAACACGCCGGGTTGTAGGCCACAGAAGGTCACAGTCCCGGCCCCGACCTTGGTGCGGAACACGAGCGCGTTGCCATCGACGTCGCGCAGTGCGTCCAGCCCCGGGGCCTCGTAGGCGGTCACCGCGGCGCTGATCGGCACCGTGACCGGGTCAGCGAGGAGCGGCCCGCGGTAGGACCGCTCCGCCGTCTCGATGCCGCACGCGGAGATGATGTACTGGTTGCCGACGGTGACGTGCGCCCGGACCTCGCAACCCCGGTCGACCGGGAAGCGGTAGACGAAGAAGCTCGAGCCATCGGCGAACCGCGAGCCCGGTGCCGCGCTGGCGCCGCCGGGCACCATCACGTAGCTCTCCTCATCGGGCGTGCCGGGCGCGAAGTCGTAGCGCACCGGGCGTCCGTCCCGGGTCGCGTCGATCGTCACGCGCGTAACAAATGCGCCCCATCCGTCTGCCGGGATCGAGTCCTCGAAGCGCAGGAGCACCTCCGACGCGGCGCGGGCGAACCGGGTCAGATCCAGCTCGATAGGCGCCTGGTTCTCGAGGTCGTGGCCTATGTAGTCCGTCTTCGCTATGACCTCGAAGTCGCGGTCGAGGTCAATCCCCTGAGCCGCGACGCGGCGGCCGACGTCGGTACCCAGACGCTGGAACAAGTGATCCTGCGGCGACGGGTAGCCCGCCCGAGTCCACCATTCGTCGAGTGCGTTGTAGGAATCGGTGCCCCCGAGCACGAGCAGCTCACCGCCCGCGCGGACCCATTCCGCGATGCCGTCGTCGATGGCCGGGTCGAGCGGCTTCATCGCGTCGTAGGACAGCAGCAGCGTCTTGTACGGCGACAGGTAGGACGGGTCCGCCGCGCGCTCGAGCTGGGCCACCTGCACGAGCACGCCGTCTCCCACGAAGGGAAGGCACAGGCCGTAGAAGCTGTCCATCGAAGACCGCGCCGGAGCGCCGCGTTGGAGCTGAAGCGAGTCCGCGATGAAGGTCGCAATCGGTGCCCGGTCGGGGTCGAGCTTCCAGTCCGGGTGGTCCTGGATGTCGCCCAGGGCGTTGACCACGGTGCAGATCGTGGTGGCGTACTCATCGGGCACGTGGCCGAAGATGCGCGTGGGCCACGGCATGACCTCGAACCGATCGACCTCCGGGAAGAAGAGAGACGCGCACAGCGTGCGGGCGTAGTTCCCGATGTAGTCCGCCATCGTGCGGTCAGGGTTGTCCTCGAGCGGGTCCATCAGGAACCAGAGGTCGACCCCGGTGTCGCGGGCCAGCCCGACAAGCGAGGCGTACTCCAGGTATGCGTTCTCGAACGTGCGCTCAGCCGTCGAGCCACGCAAGGTCACGGCCGACCTCGCCGTGCCGGTCCACACCTGGCCGACCAGCGACTGCACCCGCCCGGAGGACAGGATGTCCCAGTGGGGGCACACGATGCCCCACGCCGAGTAGTTCACCGGGCTGTGCGCCAGCAGGAAGAGCCGCGCGTTGGGGTCGGCCCGGCGGGCGCCGTCCCAGCACGCGTCGAGCAGCTTGTGTTCGAGTCTGCCCTTGAGCCGGTCGGCTCTGTAGCGCGCGTCGACCGACGAGGCCGGGTCTTCCCACGGGCGACCGTACTCGTCCTGGTAGATACGCTTGAACGACCCCGAGTAGCCGGCCTGGGAGAAGAACTCGGGCTCCTCCGGGCAGGCGGCCTTGGCGCCCCTGGTTATCGCGTCAAAGAAGTATCGCTCGAAGATGGTCCTGCGGTTCTCGGTGGGGACCATGTAATAGCTGCCCGGACCGCACGTGAGCGGGCTCCCGTCGGCGGCGGCCTGCACCTCGTCGGGATGCTCCTTCACATAGTCATCGCCCGCGCGGAAGCCCACCATGACGTGCGGCTCGTAGCCCATCGCCGCCCAGCTTCGGATCCGATCCTCGGCATTGTCGGCGACGATGACAACGTCGGCCTTCACGTCGTTCTCGGCCAGGTAGCCGGTGGGCGTCTGGAACGAGATGCTCGGCCTGCGACCTGCCCGGGCGAGCTTGTCAGGCACGTGCGCGTCGGTGCCAAGAACCGCCTCGGCGGCGTCTGTGAGCCCGTCTCCGTCCGCGTCCGGCAGCGCGGCCGCCTTGGAGCCGACCACGGTGAGCTCGACCTGCCCGGGGCGGTCGCCCCGCAGCTCATCGACGGGGGCGCCGAGCGCGACCGCGAGCCCCGTCACCTCGACAGCGGCGCCGATATCCCACACCTGTAGCGAAACGTCCATGCGCGCGGCAAGGGCGGGCGAGGTGACAACACCGGACACCCACGTCCACTCGCGTGCACCAGCGGGGATGGCAGGGCCCTCTTGCCCGATGAAGCGCCCCGCCGAGTCAAGGAAGCGGACATGGAGCCGGGTCTGCGCGAGTGACACGCCGGACGACCTGATCCAGGCGCCTACCGACACCGTCTCGCCGCCTTTGCACGGGAGCGGCCGGGAGATGCCCAGTCCGACCCAGTCGTCGGCGTCGGTCTTGGACAGACGAACGGCCCACAGGGCGCGGTCGGCCGACGCCACCCAGTCGACCCGGCCGCCACCTCCGCCCTGGGCTGTCCACCCCTTGGGGAACAACAGCCCTTCGGACAAGTCGTTGTTGGGTAGCATGTTCACGACCCCGGGCTGCCCCGCAACGCCGGTCAACGCGAGCCCTAGCCTGTATCATTCACCACAGTACTCGTCCTTGAATACCGGAATGTGGTGAGAGGCGGTATTAGACCTGTGGGTCCGTTAAGGCGGAGGCTGGCCGGGCGATAGGCACGACCCAACGACCCCGGT
>Ga0315282_10001861_pt1 | contig 39393 bp, 25 predicted proteins | sample YL17G07_20_MG_FD_203693 | JGI IMG/M metagenome (GOLD analysis project Ga0315282, IMG submission 203693) | Sediment microbial communities from Yellowstone Lake, YNP, Wyoming, USA - YL17G07_20 | ecosystem: Environmental > Aquatic > Freshwater > Lake > Sediment | place: USA: Wyoming | collected... | reverse complement strand
ACAAGCGCCGCACCCTCTTTGGGCACAACCGGCCGGACCCATCGCAGCTGCGCAGAGCCGTCGAAACCAACTTGCTCAAATTCCACCCCCAAAAGTGACACTGACCTATGCAAAACAGCACTAGGCCCCAACTCCGGCCGCGTGTTCCATGGGTCCCAACGCAACCACTCCAGCCCTGCGGCGGCCAGCGTGGCGCGTAGGCTGCGGGGCGTGAAATGATGGATGTGCTCGAATGAGATCAGGGGATAAGCATCCGGGTCGTGCGCCTTGCCGCGGGTCAGTTGCCAACGTCGGAGCCAGAAGTTCGGCGTCTCGACGTAGAGCACACCCCGTGGGCACAGGAACCGGGCGGCGGCTCGCACGAGCTCGACGGGGTTGGGCACGTGCTCGATGACGTTCCACAGGGTGAGCGCACCAAACGTCTCGGGCGCAAACGGTGCCTCCTCCAAGGGGCAGCAATGCGCGTCCAGTCCCCGGCGCCTGGCCTCGGCGATGGCGGCGGGCATGATGTCGCAACCCGAGGCCTGGAAGCCCTCTTCCCGTGCCAGCTCCAGGAACATGCCGCCGGCGCACCCCACGTCGAGCAGCCTGGGCCCGGACGCCAGGCGGCTGAGCAGTCGTAGACCGCGCTGGTAGTTGGGTCGGTACGCCTCCTGGTGGGCATAGTCGAATATCGCCTCGTGGTCTTCGGGAATGCGGTGGCGGGCTGCGATGATGCCGGCATCCACCAGCGCGTTTCTCACTGCTGGCGTGTGCACTGCTTCGCGCAGTGCGGCTGAAGGCCGTGGGCTTGTGAAGGCTAAGCCACAGCGCATGCACTCCACGACGCGGAACTCGTACCCGGCGAAGCGCTCCCGGCACAGCTCGCGTCTGTCTCCGCTGCCGCATAGACAGCACTCCACTTCCTCGAGCGGCAGACAGGGCCACTGGCTCACGATATCCGCTGGTTCACTGGCGTCCATGCTGCTGGCACTCTCGGTCCTAGCACTCGGCTCCGAGCGCGAAGCGTCCCCTCCGCGTCTACCGGCGCCCTGCCCAGGCGTCCTCGCCCGCGCCAACGGACGCGGGCATCAGCCAAGCCGACGCAGGCCAATCTCGCGCAGCTCATCGTCTTCGAAGTGGAGACGAACGCCCTCGCAGCAGTTCAGCTCTCCGCCCAGCAGCTCCAGAGACCAGTTCCCGCCGCCTGCCATGACGGCTGGTTCGATGGCGCCGCCATGTGACACGATCAAGGCGGCCTGGCCGTCGTGCAGGCTGCGGGCCACGTCAACCACTGCCTGCCAGTACGCCTCTGCCTGCGGTCGAATGGCTTGGACTGCTTCCGGCAGCGCCAGCCAGGCCTCCAGGATGGACAGGCCTCGTTCACGGCAGAGCTGGGCCACGCGGTCTTCCAGTGGCGCAAGGCCCTCTCCGCCCATGGTCCCGAAGCGCTGGTCCACCTCGTATTCAGGGAAGCCGAAGGCCTCCGCCGTTTCCTGCGCCCGCTTCTTGTCGCTGGCGATGACCCGCGCGTAGCCGGGCAGCAGGTCCGCCTTCGCCTTCTTCGCCAGCTCTAGGCCCTGCGGCGACAGGCTCTGGCCCTCGCCGCGAATGCTGTGCCGCCGCAGCTCCACTGTCTTCATCGGCTCACCTCGGTGTGGGTGCCGACTGCCACGGTCTGAGCACCGCGCGCCACCAATGGCGTGCGTCTGTTTCCCCCCTCGGCCCTCTCTCCCCTTCGGCTGAGTCCAAGACCTACGCGACTAGCTCGGCAAGTGAGCAGGAGGCACCTGTGGCTGCCGACTAGGTCGTGCGAGGGCCTGGCAGGAACGGACCCACACCCCAGGGAACTCCCACGGCGAGGCCCTGTGGGCGGCCGGCCCGTGGTTGGGCCCAGCTTCGGGCAACGCAAGGATGATGCGACATGGCGAGGCTTGCGATTGGGATCACCGTGCCTATGCTCTTCGCCGCAGTCGCGGCGTACACCCAGATGGGCGCGGCGCCACCGCAAACAAGCAGCCGCTACGCGCAGTGGGAGTACGGGCCGCCGTCTGACCCCAGCTACTTCCCCATTGCCGTCTGGCTCCAGGACCCGGCGAACGCCACCAGGTTCAAAGAGGCGGGCATCAACGTCTATGTCGGCCTGTGGGAGGGTCCTACCGAGGGTCAGCTCGCCGCCCTCAAGCAGGCCGGGATGCCGGTCATCTGCGACCAGAACGAGGTGGGCCTGGCGCACCGAACCGACCGCACCATCATCGGCTGGATGCACGGCGACGAGCCGGACAATGCGCAGCCGGTGACTGACCCCAACACCGGCCAGGGGACCTACGGGCCACCGGTCCCGCCGCCGAAGATCGTCGCGGACTACCAGAAGCTGCGCGCGGCCGATCCCACGCGCCCCATAATGCTCAACCTGGGGCAGGGCGTGGCCAACGACGAATGGATCGGGCGCGGCAGCGCAGCCCGCCCAGACGACTACCTGACCTACGTGAAGGGCTGCGACGTGGTCTCGTTCGACGTGTACCCGGTGGTAGGCATTAGCAAGCCGGACGGCGAGAACTACCTGTGGTATGTGCCCAAGGGCGTGGACCGGCTGGTCAAGTGGACGGACGGGGAGAAGATCATCTGGAACTGCATCGAGTGCACCCACATCGGCAACCCCGACAAGAAGGCCACGCCCCACCAGGTGCGGGCCGAGGTGTGGATGGCGCTCATCCACGGCTCGACGGGCCTCATCTACTTTGTGCACCAGTTCCAGCCCAGGTTCGTCGAGGCCGCGCTTCTCGCGGACCCAGAGATGTTGGCCGCGGTCACCGCGATCAACCGGCAGATTCGGGAGCTGGCCCCCGTGCTCAACAGTCCGAGCGTCACCGACGGCGCGACGGTGAAGTCGTCGGCGGCGGAGGTGCCCATTGACCTGATGGTCAAACAGCAGCAAGGCGCTACCTACGTCTTCGCGGTGGGGATGCGCAACGGACCGACGCGTGGCTCGTTTGAGGTGCGGGGGCTGCCGGCGAAAGCCACGGCTGAGGTCCTGGGCGAAGGCAGAAGCATTCCGGTCGTGGGCGGCAAGTTTGAGGACGACTTCCAGCCCTACGACGCGCACATATACAGGATTCGGTAGAGCGGAAGAGGCGTTACAGCAGGAGCAGCATCATGCTCCATATCGCGCCCGAGAAGGTCTACATCACCGAAGAGGTGCAGGCGCGGCCGGAGTGCAGGGCGCGGACAGAGCGCATGATCGGCGCCATGAGCCCCGGCGAGGTGCGGGTGGTCAGCCTGCGGGAGCTGAACGACCTGGTACAGCAGCGCGGGTGGAAGTCGCTGCCGCGCTGGGGCGAGATGCAGGAGCCGCACGACCCCGACCTCGTGTTCGCCCTGGCCCGGTTTGACGGCGAGGCTAATCACAAGGAGCTGCTGGCGCGTTACCCCAACCTGAGCTGCCGCGACCTGGCCGGCTATCAGACTTTGATGTTCCGCCCCGACGGCGAGCCGTGGTGGCGGCAGCAGATGCAGGGCATCGTATGCCAGTCGGCCTACCAACTGCACTCGATCATCGGTTGTCCCTTCCGCTGCGCCTACTGCTCTTTCGGCACCATCAACCGCGTGCTGGTCAACATCGAGGAGTACTTCGAGCATCTGCACGACTGGCTGGCGCTGGGGGGCGAGCAGCGGCTATGGAAGTGGGACAACTGGGCTGACGTCAACTGCTTTGAGCCCGAATACGGAGCCAGCGCGCTCTTGGTCGAGTACTTCGCACGCCAGCAAGCCAAGTACCTGGAGATCTACGCCGGCAAGAGCGACAACGTTGACCACCTGCTGCCGCTGGGCCACAACGGCCAGACCATCATCCAGTGGAGCGTCGGCGGCGCGACCCAGACATCCAGCTTCGAGCCGCGCACCGCCTCCTGGGAGGAGCGCATCGAGGCGGCCCGCAAGTGCCAGCAGGCAGGCTACCTTGTGCGCTATCGCTTCTCCCCCATCATCCCCGTGCAGAGATGGCGCGAGGAGAACACGGCCCTCATCGAGCGCATCTTTGAGCGCACCAGCCCCGACGTGATCAGCCTCTGCGCCTTCGGCTGGATGGACCTCGCGGACGCTGAGCGCTGTCTGGACTTTGGCGCCCTGGACCCGGACTTCGTGGCCGCCATGCGCGCGGCGGCGCCGTTTCTGCGCGAGCGGGGCTACACCGCCGGCGGGGGCCGACCCATGCCGCACGAGGCCCGCTACGTCCTGTTCAAGCACCTGATCTCCGAGATCCGCCGCGTTAGCCCAGGCACGGTCATCGCCCTGTGCCTGGAGACCGAGGAGATGTGGCAGGCCTTGGGCCGCGAGCTGGGGCAGAGCCCGCGCAACTACGTCTGCAACTGTGGGCCCATGTGCACACCCGGCGCGCCGCTGTATGATCGCCTGGTGCCGGAGAGGCTGGCCGCCCCCGCATAGCAGACGCCATCAACGAGGTCGTCGGTCATGTGGAGCGAAGCGAAGCATCTCTCGGTCGCCACTAGCGGCACATGCACGCGCCGGGGCTTCCTGCGCCGCGCTGGCGTGGGCACGGTCGGCCTGTTGGTCACGCGGTCACTGCCGGTCAGGGCGGCGGAGGCGACCGTGAAGATCGAGCGCCTGGAGACGTTCCCCGTGCGCTATCCCACCGTCGGCTACTTCAAGTTCTTCGAGGGCCCGCCGGGCACGCCGCCTGGTCGGCCGGCGGTGCTGGTCAAGATCACTGCTGACAATGGCGCCGTAGGCTGGGGCGAGAGCGTTCCCATCCCCAAATGGAGCTACGAGACGCTCGAATCCGCCACCACGACCATTGCCGGCTACCTGCGGCCGATGCTGCTTGGCCGCGATGTATTCGACCTGGCCGGCGCCCACGAGGCGATGGATTCGGCCATTGCCGGCTCGTTCTCCACCGGCATGCCTATCGCCAAGGCGGGCCTGGACATGGCCCTCCATGACCTGGCGGGCAATGTCGTCAAGCAGTCCCTGGCGCAGCGCTGGGGGCGACCTCGGGGTGGGCCGATCACTCTCAGTTGGACGCTGAACCCGCGCACGCTGGACGAGGTTGAGCCCCTCATCGAGGAGGGCTGGAAGCGCGGCTACCTCAACTTCAACGTCAAGGTGGCGCCCGATCCGGAGTTCGACGTGGCCATGTGCAAGCGCGTCAAGCAGCGGGTGCCCGGCGGCTTCCTGTGGGCCGACGCCAACGGCGGCTACGACCTGGCCACGGCACTGGAGGTGGCACCTAAGCTGGCCAACGCCGGCGTGGCCGTGCTGGAGCAGCCGCTGAAGCCAAACCGCCTATCGGGCTGCCGGGAGCTGAAGAAGCAGGGGGCGCTGCCCATCATCTTAGACGAGGGAGTCGTCTCGCCGCAGGACCTGATCGAGTTCATCCGCCTGGGCCTGCTGGACGGGGTGGCCATGAAGCCAGCGCGCTGCGGCGGGCTGCTGCCGGCGCGGCGGCAGGTTGAGATACTGCGCGACGCGGGCCTCATGTTCCTGGGCAGCGGGCTTACCGACCCCGACGTCTCACTGGCCGCCAGTCTCGCACTGTACGGGGCCTACGGCTTGCAGTTCCCTGCCGCCCTCAACGGGCCGCAGTTCCTGGGCGAGAGCTTGATCAAGAAGCCCTTCAAGCCCCGCGATGGGCAGTTGGAGGTGCCGGAGGGGCCCGGCCTGGGCATTGAGGTGGATGAGGACAAGGTGAAGGACCTGGTGCGGCGCAGTCAGACGGCGGGATAGCCCGGTAGGAGCCGCGCCTGCCCTGAGCCCTGCGAAGGGTCCTCGCGGCGACATGGAGGCGATTCACCCATGGCCCAACCCAACCTCACGCGGCGCGACTTCCTCGTCCGCTCGGGCGCGGCAGCAATGGCGCTGGGCTCGCTAAGCATGCCCTCTGCCCGCGCCCAGGGCGCCAACGACCGCCTCTCCATCGGCATCATCGGCTGCGGGGGGCGCGGCGCTGGCGCCTTGATGCCGGAAGTCTACAGCCAAGGCAAGGACCTGAACGTCGAGATCACTGCCATCTGCGACGTCTGGCGCCCGGCGCGGGAGAAAGCGGTCGCCCAGGTCAAGGAGTGGTACGGCCGCGAGCCCCGGGCTTTCAGCCGCTACCAGGAACTGCTCGCGCTGGACGACGTGGACGCCGTCACCATCGCCACGCCCGATTTCGCCCACAGCCCCATTCTGGCCGCTGCGGCCAAGGCCGGCAAGGACGCCTACTGCGAGAAGCCCATGGCCACGAAGCTGAAGGATGCCAAGGCGGCCGTGGACGCCGTGGTGGCCAACCAGCGGGTGGTGCAGATCGGCACGCAGCGCCGCAGTGACGGGCGGCACAAGGGCGGCGCCGCATTGATCCAGTCTGGCGTGCTGGGCGCCATCAGCGAGGTAGAGGCCGCCTTTCACGATGCCGGTCCGCGCTGGGCGCGCGGATACGGCGACGTCAAGCAGGAGGATGTGGACTGGCAGGGATACCTGATGGACTTGCCCAAACGGCCCTTTGACCCGGCACGCTACCGCCGCTGGCACCTGTACAAGGACTACACGGTAGGCACTCCGGGCTTGCTGGGCAGCCACATGATGGACGTGGCCGTCTGGTTCATGGACGACCTGCTGCCGCTCACCGGCACGGCCAACGGCGGCATCTTCGTCTGGCGCGACGGCCGGGAGCACGCCGACACCTTGCGTTGCCTGCTGACCTACCCCAAGGGCTGGCTGCTGAACTATTGCACCCGCCTGGGGAACACCAAGGCCCCCGCCGATGTCGTCTTCTACGCGCTCAAGGGCACGTTCGACACGACCTCCTGGACCGCCGTGGGCGACGGGGGCGGGCGCGAGAAGCTGACTCAGCCGGTCAAGGCCGAGGCCCAGCCCGGCGAGAACCACATGCGCAACTGGCTGGAGTGCATCCGCTCGCGCCAGCAGCCCAACGCGCCGGTGCAGGCGGGCTACGCTCATTCCGTAGCTTCCATCATGTGCTTCCAGGCGTTCGAGACCGGGCGCACCCAGCTCTACGACGCCGAGAAGCGGGAGATTCGGCCGGCGTGACGAGCATCGCGTGGGGCGGGCATTCGTGCCCGGCATCGTGCTCCAGGGAGAGGTGAGCGCGTGATCGGCAAGTACGGCATGACAGTTGGGGGCATCGCCTTGCTGGGCGCTCTCACGCCCTGCCCCGCACGGCCGCTCGCCATCGAAGTTGGCGTCCGTGCCGCGCCTGCCGTCCCGGTGCCGGTCGCGGCGCCTCTTCCCCAAGCGGCTGCACCCTTGCTGCCGCCCCCCACACACGGCGTGTACCGGGCGAACGGCCCCCAAGAGCGGGGGTTCTCGGTGCAGGTCTGCCGTGTGGGCCCTTGGGCGGAGGGGGCCCAGTACCTCGCCTTCCTGCTGCCTGCCAGTTGGCCCGCAGGCCGGCAGCGGCTGGAGGTTGACCTGGCATTCGTCAGCCCGGATGTGCCTGGGTTCCGCTTCGAGGAGGCCAAGGGGAAGTATCTACGCGTGTTCGAGGGCGACCGGCCGGTGCTCACCTACAACTCCGGCATGATGCTGGCGCAGGGCGTGCCGGAGGATCGCGGGCGCTCGTGCTACCTGCACCCACTCTATGGCCTCGACGGGGAGGTCCTCAGCGGCGACTTCGAGCCCGACCACTACCACCACCGCGGCGTCTTCTGGGCCTGGCCGCGCATGAAGGCAGGCGAGCGCGGCTTCTCGCTGTGGGACCTCAGGGGCGGCCAGCAGCGCTTCGAGCAGTGGCTGGGGCGCGAGGCCGGCCCGGTCTGTGCCGTCTTCGGGGTGCGGAACGGCTGGTACGTGGGCGAGGAGCGCGTCGCGGTCGAGACGTTATGGCTGCGGACCTGGCGCACGGGCCAGACCGGCCGGGCCATTGACGTGCAGCTTACCTGGGAGGCCACGAGCGGGCCAATCGAGATACTCGGCCAGGTCGAAAAGGGCTACGGCGGCTTCAACGTGCGGTTTGGCCCGCGCCAGGACACCGTGCTGACGACGCCAGAAGGCCCGCAGCAGGACAGCAACCTGCTCAGGTTCGCCTGGGCGGACCTGTCGGCCAGGTTTGGCGGCGCGCCGGAGACCTCCGGCGCAGCGGTCCTCGTGGATGTCGGGAACCCAGGCTTCCCGAATGGCTGGACGCTGCGCAACTACGGCTTCCTTGGCGTAGCCTGGCCCGGCCTGGAGCCCTACCTCCTGGAGCCCGGCAAGCCGCTAACCGTCCGGTATCGCCTGTGGGCCCACCGGGGCGACGCGCAGGCCGGCCGCGTCGCCGACGCCTACACGGCTTTCGCCCACCCGCCGGCTGTCACAGTCAGGTAGAGCCGACCCCCCTGGATGTCGGCCGCTTTACGCTGCTGGGCCGGCGTGCTATAGTTATGCGCTCGCGGCATCATGCGGCCGCCGAAAGGGGGGTGCCGAAGTGGGACCCGAGTTGCTGAGATTGCGGTCACGGGCCTTGACTGCCTGCGCTCTGGCCGCGCTGCTGGCGGTGGGCGGCTGCCCGCCAAAGCCGAGCGGTGGTCGCCCGGCAGGACCCACAGGGACCACCTCTGCGGCGGAGCAGGCCCGGCTGCACAACGGCCGAGGCGTGGCCTACATGGAGCGCTACGATTACACCAGGGCGGCCAAGGAGTTTGAGGCCGCCGTCACCCTGAAGTCTGACTACCTCCCCGCCCTCGTCAACCTGGGCTTGGCATACTTCTACGTAGGCGGCGATTCCCTTCAGCTCGCGGAGAAAGCCCTGAGGAAGGCATACGCCCAGGACCCGCGTCAGCCCACGCTGCTCTACGCCCTGAGCCTGGTACTGATGCAGCAGGGCACGCAGCCGGGCGCCGAGGAGGCCGTGGGCCACCTGCGCGAGTTGGCCAAGATTGCCCCCAGATGCCAGTACACTCAGTGCCAGTTGGGCATGGCCCTGGCCCGCCTGAACAAGGAGTCGGAGGCCACAGCCGCCTTTCGGCGGGCCCTGGAGATTGACCCCAAGGCAGCCACGGCGCACTTCAGGCTGGGGCAACTGCTGGTCGCCCAAGGCAAGCGCGAGGAGGGGCTGAAGCACCTTCAGATCCATCAGCGCCTCAGCCAGTCGCCCAAGGCAATGACCCTGGGAAACAAGTACGGCGAGACGGGCCCCTACGGGCTGGCGATCATGGTCGGCCCTCCCTTCCCCCTGGCCGCGTCACTGCCTCTGGCACTCACCTTTGTGGACGTGACAGACCAGTCCGGCTTAGGCGCTCCTGCCACGAGCGCTGCGAAGGGCTCAGAGGCCGCCGGGCCGGCCGCTTACGCCAACCTGGGAGGCGGTGCCGCGTTCCTGGATTTCGACGCCGATGGCCGGTTGGACATAGTCCTGGTGGACCCCAAGTCTGCCCAGGTTCTGGTCTATCGCGGCCTTGGTGGAGGCAAGTTCGAGCCCCTGCCTGCTGAGGCCCTGCCGAAGCTGCGGGGCCGGCCCGTGGGCGTCGGGGTGGGCGACTTCGACGCCGGTGTCGGCCCGCCGGAGGCCGCCGGGGCGACGGCTCCGGGCGGCGAGGCCGAGAAGCGGGAGCCAGAGCGGTGGCCGGACCTGTTCGTCTACGGCTACGACTGCAACGCCCTCTGGCGCAACGTGCAGGGCAAGCGCTTCGAGGACGTCACCGACCAGGTCGGCATAGAGCGCAAGGGCTTCTCCCTGGGCGCAGCGTTCGTGGACTGTGACCACGACGGCGATCTGGACCTGTACGTGGCTCGGTACGGCGGCCTGGAGGAAGCTGCCCGGAGCAGCCTGCCGCTTGTCCGCCCGCGCTTCCGCCGCGGGCCTGAGCCCCATGCGCCTGATGCTCTCTACCAGAACGCTGGAGGCAAGTTCACCGACGTGGCCCAGCAAGCCGGCCAAGCCGGCCTGACGGACGTGTCGCGCAAACGGGGCCTGGCCTGCTTCGACGCCGACCGCGACCGGGCTGTGGACATATTGGTGATGAGCGACTACACCTGTCCCCGCCTTTACCGGAACATGTGGGCTGGCACCTTCAAGGATGTGAGCCGTGAATCGAAGCTGAGCACGGTGCAAGCTGCTTCCGGCGTGGTCGCCGCCGACCTCGACGGCAGGGAAGGGCTCGACATCTTCCTGCCCCCGTGGGATGGCCTGCGACCGCAGCTATACCTCGATCAAGGCGCCGGCCAGTTTGCGGCTGGCAACCTGCCGGAGTTGGCGGGGAGGGAGAAGGTCAGGTTTGGCTGGGGGGCGGCGGCGGCCGACTTCGACAACGACGGGCTGACCGACCTGTTCTTCGTGGGGAGCTCGGACACCGACCCGGCCAAGGCAGAAGGGGCCTGCGTGCTGCTGCGGCGCACGGCGAAGGGCTGGAAGGATGTCTCGGAGGAGGCGGGCCTGGCAGGTGTGAACGCCGCCTCTCTGCGCGGCGTGGCGGCGGCGGACTACGACGGGGACGGCGATGTGGACCTGCTCCTGGGCTCGTGTGATGGGCGCCCGCGCCTGCTGCGCAACGACAGCGCGGCAGATCGGGGCTGGCTGGACGTGCAGTTGACGGGACTGCACAGCAACCTGGGCGGCGTCGGTGCGCAGGTCGAAGTCATGGCACCGGGGCTCCAGCAGTGCCAGGTGCTGCAAAGCGGCAGCGGCTATCTGGGGTCCTCAGCGGCGCCGCTGCACTTCGGCCTGGGCGAGGCCAAGCAGGCCGACTGGCTGCGCATCCTGTGGCCCAGCGGCATCGTGCAGTCGGAACTGGACCTCCCTGCCAAGCAGCTCGCCCGCGTGCGCGAGCTGGACCGCAAGCCGACCTCCTGCCCAATCATCTACGCCTACGAGGGGCGAGAGTTCCGCTTCGTGACCGACGTGCTGGGCAACGCCATCATCGGCTACCTGCTGAAGCGCGGCGAGTACTGCCCCTGGGACCCAGACGAGTACGTGCGCATCGAGGGCACGCAGCTCACCCCTGCCGAGGGCCGGCTGCTGATTGAGATCACTGACCAACTGGAGGAAGTCATCTTCCTGGACCAGGTGAAGCTGCTCTGCGTGGACCATCCGAAGGACGTGCAGGTGTTCTCTTCCGACGTCCTCAAGTGCGCGCCGCCCTACCCGGAGTTCAAGCTGTACGGCATCGAGCAAGTGCGGCCGCTGGCGCAAGCCCGGGACACCAAGGGCCGCGACGTGCGCAAGCTGTTGGCGGCGGCGGACCGCAAGTACCTGGCCGACTTCGAGATGCTGCGGGGGCTGGCTGGCTACGCCACGCCACACAAACTGACGCTGAATCTGGGCGACCTGGCTGGCGCCAAGCGCGTGTGGCTGCTGTTGGAAGGCTTTCTGGACTACGCCCACTCCAGCTCCAACCTGGCGGCTTCGCAGCAGGGGCTGGAGTCCGTGCCGCCCGTCCTGGAGGTGGGCGATGGGCGTGGTGGCTGGAAGACGGTGAGCCGCGACATGGGCATGGTAGCTGGCCTCACCAAACGCATCGCCATCGAGTTGACGCCAGCTCTGCTAGTCAGCGACCCGCGCGTGCGCATATCCACCAACATGCCCTTCTTCGTTGACTACCTGGCGGTGGGCCTGGCACGCCAAGACATACCGCTGACGGCGCGCGAGGCGCCTATGCTGGCCGCCAACTACCACTGGCTGGGGTACCCTACCCCCACCTATCCCGGCGGCGCGGAGCCGGTACGCTACGACTACTCTCATCGGCGGCCGGCCGCGCCCTGGCAGACCCCGCGGGGCTTCTACACCCGGCCTGGCGAGGTCGGCGAGCTGCTGACTGCGGCCGACGACGCCTACCTGATCATGCGGCACGGGTACGCCGCGCGGCTGGAGTTCGACGCCCGCAGCCTGCCCGCGTTGTCCCTGGGCACGGCGCGCACGTACTTCCTGTATGTCTACGGTGTGGGCAAGGACATGGACATGAACGGGGCGTTCGCCAATACGGTAGAGCCGCTGCCGTACCGGGCCATGCCGGCCTACCAGCCGGGGGCTAAACTCTCCTACCCGTGGACGCCGGCGCTCGCCCGCTCGTGGCTGCGCTATCAGACGTTGGATCAGTCGGGCCCGGCGGCCGCGCCGCAAGTGTGCGAGTGGACCTGGGGGAACCAGTAGGCACAGAAAAGCTGCTGTATACCGTAGGGAAGCGATGGACAGGCGGCAAACGACTGCGCACGTGCTCGGCTGGGCCCTGGCGGGCGCCCTCGTGGTGCTGCTGAGCGCCTGTGGCTGCGGCCCCAAGGAGCACAAGCCCCAGGCACCGACCCACCCCACGTCGGGACGGCCGACTCCTCCACCCGCTCCGACCGGCAAGGTGCGCGAGTTTGTGGACGTGACTGAGGCTGCCGGGCTCGACTTCGTCCACTACATCGGCGACGAGCACCTCAGCAACCTGGTGGAAGCCGTCGGCGGCGGGGCGGCGTTCCTGGACTACGACAACGACGGTTGGCTGGACATCTACGTGGTCACCGGCAACTACACCAAGGGGCTTAGCGAGGGCCGCGACCCGCGGGGTCGCCAACGCAATCGCCTGTTCCACAACCGGGGCGACGGCACGTTCGAGGATGTGACGGACAAGGCCGGGGTCGGCTACCAGGGGTACGGCATGGGGGTGGCGGTGGGCGACTACAACAACGACGGCTACCCGGACATCTACGTACTCAACCACGGCCCGAACGTGCTGTATCGCAATAACGGTGACGGCACCTTCACCGACGTGACCACGCAGGCCGGGGTGGGCGGCGGGGACCGCTCCACGGTGGCCGCTGGCTTCCTGGATTACGATAAGGACGGCTTCCTGGACCTGTACGTTGGTAACTACATCAAGTTCGACCCCAACTACCACAACTACTACAGCCCCGACGGCATGCCCGGCCCGCTGGACTACTCGGGCGAGCCCGACATACTCTACCATAACCGTGGTGACGGCACCTTTGAGGACGTCACCAAGGCCCTGGGCGTGTACAACCCCGAGGGCCACGCCATGGGCGTGACCACGGTGGACTTCGACGAGGACGGCTGGACGGACATCTACGTGGCCAACGACGCCATGCCCAAGTTCCTATACCGCAACATGGGGGGCAAGGGCTTCGAGGACGTGGCCGCCACCAGCGGGACGGCCTTCACCGAGGGGGGCGAGTCGGTGGCTTCCATGGCCTCCGACTTCGCCGACTGCAACGGCGACGGTCTGCTGGACATTGTCGTGTCCGACGATGCCTATGGCTCGCTCTACATGAACGTCAACAACGCCCGCTTCGTGGACCGCACGGCCAGCGCCGGCGTGGCGCAGCCCAAGGGGCAATACGTCTCCTGGGGCGTCGCCTTCCTGGACTACGACAACGACGGCGACCAGGACATCTTCATGGCCAACGGCGATTTCCATCACCTGTATCCAATGGAGGACCTGCTGCTGGAGAACGACGGCACGGGACGCTTCACAGACGTCTCCGACCAGCGTGGCGCGTGGTTCCACCAGAAAGCGGTCGGGCGCGGGGCGGCCTTCGGCGACTACGATAACGACGGGGACGTGGACATCTTCATCATGAACCTGAACCAGCGCTGTGCGCTGCTGCGCAACGACTGCGGCCAGGGCGCTAGCTGGCTGGAGCTGCGCCTCATCGGCCGGCGCTGCTCGCGAGACGCCATCGGGGCCCGGGTGAAGGTCGTAGCTCGTGACCTCGTGCAGATCAGTCAGCGGAAGGGCTCCTATGGGTACCTTTGCGCTCACGATCCCAGGCTTCATTTCGGCCTGGGCAAGCAGAAGAAGGCCGACCGCATTGAGGTGACCTGGCCTTCGGGCAAGACGCAAATGCTGGCGAATGTCCCGGCGGGGCAGATTCTGACTATCGAAGAGGCGGAGCGATAGCACGCAGTGAGCACCAGGCGCAAGGCGCTGCTGGCAGCGGCGGCTCTACTGGCAATCGTTCTGCCGGTCGCCTTCTGGCTCAGGGGTGGCCCACCGGCGGGGTCGCTGGTCTTTGTGCAGGTGCCGGCGGGGGCGCACTCCGCGGAGGCGAAGCAGCCGGGCTCATGGCCGTGGCTTCTGCCCTCGGATAGCCGCCTCGTCCTGCTGACGCCAGACGCAGGCAAGGCCCACATAAAGGTGCTCACCAAAGGCTTCCATGCTGCCTGTGACCCCAGCCTCTCGCCGGACGGGAGCCGGTTGGTCTTTGCGGGCCAGAGGCGCGAAGGCGATGAGTGGCAGGTCTGGGAGATGAGAGCTGGCGGAGGACGAGCCCGGAGGGTGTTGGCCTTCGCCGGCGATTGCGCCGGGCCCATCTACGTCCCCGAGAACGGGGACCCCTCCTCCCCATGCTACATGCCCGACCAGCGCGTGCTATTCGCTGGCCAGGCCCGCCGGGGCAGTGCTGAGCCGGGTGCGGGCCACTGGCAGCTCTTCTCCTGCCGCCGCGACGGCTCTGACCTGACGCAACTGACCTATGGCATGAGCCCGACCTACGACCCAGTGATGCTGCCCGACGGACGCGTGGTCTTCGCCACCTGGCATTGGCAGCATACCAGCGCCGTGCAGTCGCCCGTCAGCGCCCTGTGGCACATGCAACAGGACGGCACAGGCGCGGATAGCCTGTGCCCGGGCCCCGAGGGATACCTCAAGCGCTCGCCCGTGGCAGCGCAGGGCCGCCTGTTCTTCGTCGCCAGCGACCAAGCCAATGGAGCAGGCAGCCGGCTGGCCAGCATTGCGCTCAATCGGCCCTTCACCACCTACGAGGTCGTCAGTCGCGACCTGGAGGGGGAGTTCCAGTCGGCTTATCCGCTGGGGGACGGGCGCCTCGTGGTGTCCGACCGGCCTCCCCAGCCGGGGGCCAGCTTTGGCCTCTACGAGTTCGACTGCGCGCAGGGCGTGCTGGGTCGCGTGATCTACGATGACCCCCGGTTTGACGAGGTTGATCCCGCAGTCGTTGAGCGCCGGAAGCCGCCTCATGGGCATGTGACGGTGATAATGCCCGAGGCCACCACGGGGGAGCTGTACTGCCTGAACGTCTACGAGTCGGAGTTGACCCAGGTGCGCGCGCTGGCGCCCGACGGCATCCAGGCGGTGCGTGTCTATGAGGCGGCAGCGAGCCGGCAGGGGGGGAAGCTGCTGGGAGAGGCGCCCGTAGAGGCAGATGGGTCGTTCTACCTGGAGGTGCCTGCCAACCGGCCGCTGCAATGGGAGCTGCTGGACCGCAACGGGGAAGCAGCAGCTCGGTCGCCGGTCGGGGTCTGGGTACGGCCCTTCGAGCATCGCGGCTGCGTAGGCTGTCACGCGCCGTGGCAGCACGCCCCCAACAACTTCATCCCGCAGGCCATCACGCGCAAGCCCAGCGCGGTGGGCGTGAAGAAGAAGGTCGAGATCGTGGGCTTCCGCGAGAAGATCATGCCGATGATCGAAGCCCGCTGCGCCACGGCCGCGTGTCACGGGCCAGGCGGCATGGGTAAGCCCAAGTTCGGGGCCGAACCGGCGCAGGCGCCCGACGGCACCACGGTCAACCAGGCTTATGCCAATCTGGTCTACACGACCGATCCGGTGACCGGGTGGCCGCGCTGGGTCTACCCGGGCAGCGCACGCACGAGCCCGCTGCTCATGGTCATGACGAAGCACGCCCGGACCGATCGGGTTGAGCTGGGCGAGGAAGAGCGGCAGACGCTGATGAAGTGGATAGACGGCGGGGCTCACTGGCAGTTGGAGGGAGCCCAAACGCCGCCGGCCGGGCGGAAACCGGCTGGCGCTTACGGGGGCGGGGGCTGATGATGTCCGTGCGGCGTATCATCCTGGTCGGGGCGGTGGCGCTGACGCTGGCGCTGCTGGCGGGGGGATACGTTCTGGCCGAGCGGCACGTGGCGAAGTGGACGGCTATGTCCGGCCAGCCGATCAACTGCATCGCCTGCCACCTGCGCCCTCAGCAGTCGCCCAGCATGCACGAGGCGGGCTACAAGACCCCCGTGTGCCTGGCTGTATCGGCTGACGGGAGGCGGCTGCTGGCCACGGCGCGTGATGCCCATGCCTTGGTGGTGGTTGACCTCGGCTCCCGCACCGCGGCGGCAGCTGCCCCGGTGGGCACCGAACTGGACGGCGGCGTGGCTTGGGCAGCGAGACAGGGCTTGCAGGAGGTCCCGGTGGGCGAGGAGCCGGAGGGCCTGGCCCTCAGCCCTGACGGAAAGACCATCTACGTTGCCAACCGCTGGGAAGACACCGTCTCCATCATTGACGCCGCCACGCTGAAGGAGACTGACCGCCTCCCGGTGGGCGACGATCCCTGCGGACTGTGCACCGACGCCAGTGGGCGGGCGCTTTACGTTGCGAACTGCTCTTCGAACGACATCTCCATCATCAACCTGGACCGGAAGACCGAGATCAAGCGCCTGGCCGCGGGGCGCCAGCCCTACGCCATGGAGCTGGGGCCTGACGGAGAGACCATCTGGGTCACCAACCGCATCACCGATCGCATACCCCAGCGCACACCTCCGGTCACCGAGCTTACGCTCATTGATACCCGAAGCCAGACGGTGCGCGAGCGACGCAAGCTGGTCAACGCGCACCTGGTGGAGGGCCTGGCCTTCGCGCCGGAGGGGGACCTGGCCCTGGTCACCCTGGTGCGGCCCAAGAACCTGCTGCCCGCGACCCAGGTAGATCACGGTTGGATGATCACCAGCGGGCTGGGAGTTGTCGAGACGCGACCGGGCGGGCGTGTGCTGCAGGTGCTGCTGGACGATGTGGGGCAGTATTACCCTGACCCCTATGGAGTGGTGATCACGCCTGACGGGCGCTATGCCTTCGTCAGCGCGGCGGGAGCAGACGTCGTTCACGTCGTGGATGTGCAGCGGCTGCGAGGGCTGCTCGCGCACGCCAGCGACGAAGAGCTGGCCACGCTCGGCAACGACCTCAGCCTGAGCGAGCAGTACGTGGTGAAGCGACTGCCCACCCGGCCTAACCCCAAGGGCCTGGCCGTCAGCCCCGACGGGCGCTACGTGTTCGTGGCGGAGCGACTGGCCGACTCGATAGCGGTCATTGACACCGAGTCGCTGGAGATCGTGGAGCACATTGACCTGGGCGGCCCGCCCAAGGAGACCATCCTGCGCCGGGGCGAGCGTATTTTCAACAGCGGCGCGCAGACGTTGTACGGGCAGCATAGCTGCCGGAGCTGCCACTGCGACGGGCACATGGACGCCCTGACTTACGACTTCGAGCCGGATGGCCTGGCCCGCGAGATCGTGGACAACCGCACGCTGCGGGGCATCGCCGGCACCGCGCCCGTCAAATGGACGGGCGGCAACATCAGCACTATGAAGCAATGTGGCCCGCGCTTCGCGCGCTGGCTGACCCGTTTGGAGTCGTTTCATTTCTACGACCTGATCGCCTTGACGGCCTTCATGGATTCGCAGCAACTGCCGCCCAACCGCTATCGCGGGAAGGACGGGCTGACGGAGGCCCAACTGCACGGCAAGCAGCTCTTCGCGCGCAGCCGCGACAAGGAGGGTCGGCCCATACCACTGCGCAACCGGTGCATCGGCTGCCACGGCGGGCCGCTGGCTACGGATAACAGGCTGGCCGACATCGGCTCCGGTGCGGCCACCGATGCGGGCCGGGTGTTCGACACGCCCTCCATCAAGGACGTTTACGACACCGCGCCTTATCTGCACGACGGGCGCGCGCAGACGTTGGAGGAGATCTGGACGCGCTCCAACCCCATGGACACGCACGGCGTGACCAACGATATGAGCAAGCAGGATCTGAATGACCTGATTGAATACCTCAAGACGTTGTAGCAACAAAGGGGTTGAGGCTTATGGCACGCAGTGGATTGGTCTACCTCTTGTCGGGCCTGTTCCTCGTCATGGGTCTGACGGCGGCCGTCTTGGTGCTGGCCGGGCAGCAGGGCCCGAAGTTCCCCATCTACGAGCACTGGGACACCTACGGCGTCCACGACGGCCTGCCCTCCGAAAAGTGCTTCTCCGTGCGTATGCAGGGCGAGCGCGTGTGGGTGGGCACTGACAACGGCTTGGCCTGCCTCGAGAACGGCCGCTGGCGCACGTACACCACAAAAGACGGCTTGGCACATCGCGCCTGCCTGTGGATTGCCGTCAGCCCAGAGACCGAAGACGTGTGGATCGGCACGATGGGAGGCGGGTTGTGCCGTTACTCGGCCGGGCGCTTCGACACCTTCAACCAGTTCAACAGCGGCCTGCCCAACGACGTGGTCTTCGCGGTGGCCTGCCAGGAGGAGTACGTCTGGACAGCGACCCCCGCCGGAGTCGGGCGCTACAACACGCGGACCGACCAGTGGTCCATCTGGGACCAGAACAACGCGCCCATGCACGAGCCCTGGTGCTACCATGTCTCCTGGAGCCCGGACAACAGGATGATCTACGTGACGGCCTGGGGGGGCGGGGTGCTGGAATACCACGTGGACACGGGGGAGTGGAAGGACTACCGGGATCCCGACGGCGAGTTCGAGATTGACCTGTTCCCCAACGACGGGCTGGTGCAGATGATCGCCACGGCAGCCAGCTACGACGACGGCATGATGTGGGCCTCCTCCTACTTCGGCATCAACTCCTACGACTACCGCCACTGGAACACTTACTACCAGGACGACAGCGGGCTGGCCAGTGACTTCGTGAACATGCTGGAGGCACACGGGCCGGCCTGCTACTGCGCGACGGACAAGGGGATGAGCGTCTTCGATGGCACCTATTGGGCCACCTACAAGGCGCTGCCGAGCCATCGCGGGGAGACGCTGGTCTACCGCGGCGCCCGCTTGTTGGAGAGGCGAGAGACCCCCACCGGCATAGCGCACAGCTATGTGTTCAACCTGGACGCTGAGGACAACGAAGTCTGGGTGGCCACCGCGCGTGGTGTGAGCCATGCCCGCGTCGAGAAAGGGCGGTGAGCGACCATGCGCAGCCGATGGCTCATGCTCGGAGTCGTGGTGCTGCTGCTGGCCGGCCTTAGTATCAGCCTCCTGGCGGCGCGCGGGCCCCGGCGGCCTGAAGCTCAACCTCCTGCCGTCAGGGCGGCTCAGCTCGGGGCCTACGATGCGCAGAGGCCGTCGGCGGACCCCACGCCGGAGCCGTCGGTCCGCCTCCCCGAGGAGCCCACGGTCTATGGCCTGCCGCCTAAGGGCGCCGAGCCGTTCAGGCATTTCGGCGGGCCGTACAAGCGCTTTTTCCTGATCCCGCTGGAGGATGCCGGCCCCGTGCGCGAGGAGCCGGAACGCACAGGCGTGGAAACCGTCAGCATCGGCTTCCTGGGGCCAATCAAGGCCCCTGGCAAGGCCAGCGCCGTGCCCGGGTATGAGGTGCCCTACGGGCAGGCCATGCTGCGCGGCTGCCAGTTGGCCATCGAGCAAGCCAATGCCGCCGGCGGCTACCAGGGCAAGCCCTTCGTGCTCAAAGTGCATAATGACTCCGGTCTTTGGGGCGCCACCAGCAACGAGGTCTCCAAGATGGCCTACGACGAGAACTGCGTGGCCTTCCTGGGGTCCATCAACGGCGCCAACACCCACATTGCCCTGCGCGTGGCGCTGAAGATCGAGATCCCCATGATCAACAGTGCCGACACCGACCCCACCCTGACCGAGACCAGGATTCCGTGGCTGATGCGGGTCAACCCCGACGACCGGCACTTGAGCTATGGACTGGCCGAACGCATCTTCAGGGTGCTGCGGTATAGGCGGGTGGCTGTGCTGCGGGCGAACGAGGACTATTGCCGCCGGGCGGTGGTCGAGTTCCGCGACACGGCGCGGCGCCTGGGCTATCCCATCCACATGGAGAAGCGCTTCGTGCTGGGCACGCGCGACTTCAGCCCACACCTGAACGACATCAAGCGTGCCCAGGTGGAGTGCGTGGCCATGTGGGGCGAGCCGGACGACGTGGGACGAGCCGTCAAGCAGATGCGGCAGATGGGCATGCAGCAACCGATCTTCACCGGTCACCGCATCATTGACCCGCGCTTCCCGCAGGCGGCCGGCGACGCTGCCGAGGGCGTTGTTGCGGCGTCACAGTGGGACCCGACCCGCGACGACCCCAAGCTGAAAGCCTTCCTCCAGGCCTACGAGAAGCGCTTCGACATGCCGGCCGACACCTGGGCGGCGCATGCCTACGACGGTATGCAGCTTGTCATTAAGGCGATCGGTAAGGCCGGGCTGAACCGGGCGCGCATCATGGACTCACTGGTGCAGGACTACACGCTCAAGACCTATCAGGGCGTAACCGGCACCATCAAGTTCGACCACGTCCTGAACGATATCGGACCGGTCTGGCTGGCGCGCTTTGAGGGCGGCAAGTGGGTCTACGAAGCGGCGCCCAGAACCTACGAGATCGGCCTGGGGGCCGGCTTGCAGGCCCACCCTCAACGCTGAGGAGGCGGCGGGCAAGAGTGCGCTCGACTGGGGCGGCGGCTATGGCGCTTCTGCTTGCCCTGCCCCTGGAGGGCACGCTGAGCGGCTGCCGCCCGCGCGAGACGAAGGCCGTCGCCCCGACCCCGACGGGTCCCAGCATCCCCGCCAGCCAGCAGCGCACCGAGGCCTACGCGATCGGCATGCTGGTGCCAACGCGGGGGCCACGGCGGAGCCTGGGAGATGAGGCCAAGGCTGCCGCCGCCATGGCCGTCGAGGAGGCCAACGCGGCCAGCAAAGGGCGGCGTTTCGTGCTCCGTGTGCGCGCCGATGACGGCCCCTGGGGAAGCCAGGCGCGCGAGGCGGCAGCCCTCATCTACGACGAAGGCTGCTGCGTCTTCGTGGCCGGCCTGGACGGTCGGGTAACGCACGTGGTCGAGCAGGTGGCCACCAAGGCGCAGATCCCGGTGGTCACGCCGTGGGCCAGCGAGGATACCGTCACCCAGGCGGGCGTGCCCTGGGTCTTCCGCTGCGTGCCCAACGACCGGCAGCAGGCGGCCGCCTTGCTCAACGTTGCCTGGGCCAACGGACCACCCGCGCTGCTGGTCGAGGCCTCCTTCGACGGACGCGGAGCCAGCCGCGCGCTGCATCGCGCGGCCCAGAAGGCAGGCAAGAGCTTCGCTCTGGAGGCCGAAGTGCCCGGCGTCGCCGCCGCGCAGCAGGCTTTGACGCGGCGAGTGGCCCAAAGCGGCGCCGGCGCAGTCGTCATGCTGGGCGGCTCGGAGGGGGCTGCAGCCATGCTTCCGGCGCTGCGCAGGCAGGCGCCCAAGTTGCCCGTTTTCGCCTCACTGGAGGCCTGCACTCCACAGCTCCTGGCAGCAGCCGGCGAGCAGGCGGAAGCGGTGCGCGTCCCGTGGCCGGCGGCAGCAAGCAGTGAAGGCCTCGCGGATTTCGCGCGCCGGTATGAACAGCGGAACGGCGCCAGGCCCACACCACTGGCAGCCTTCACGTATGACACTGTCTCGCTGGTCGCGGAGGCCTTGCGTCAGGTCGGGCCGTCGCGAGAGCAGATGCAGCGATTCCTCGGGGCTGCTGATCGCCAGGGCGTAACCGGGCGAATCCGCTTCGACCGCAGCGGCAATCGCGTGGGCAGACTTGACGTGGTGTCCCCGCCGCTGATGGGTAGGCCGCTTCTTCCCACAAAGGCCTGAGTGACTCGGTCGGCCCGTTGCAGGCGGCGCCGCCTGCTTCCAGCCCGGCAGGGGGCCGTGCGCCGGGCGGCGAACAGAGCGGGCAGCAGGTGATGAGCACGTGCGGGAGCGCAGGCGCCTGATAGGAGCCATGGCCTTGCTCGTGGCGGCCCTGGCTTTTCTGGGCTACCGCGTGTACGACTACCGGCGGGAGCGCGGGCACCCGTTGCTCGCCGACGACCCCATCGTCCTCCAGGCTCGGAACCTGTGCGCCAGCGGCCAGCGAGCCGAGGCGCTGGCGCTGCTCAGCCTGTCCCATCGGCGGGACCCAGGGAATCCGGCCGTAGCCCTGGAGTACGCCCTGACGCTCTACAGCACAGGGAACTCGAAGGCTGCCGAGGCGGCTGCGAGTGAGGTGCTCCGGCGGGACCCTAACCTGCCGGAGGCGCTCGCCTTGCGCGGGCTGGTACGGCGAGACTCGGGCAGGCTGGACGAGGGGATCAGAGACCTGGAGGCCGCCGTGGCGGCCAGGCCGGATGAGGCCCCGTTCATGTACGCCCTGGCCCACGCACTGCTGATGCGCAGCGCGCGCCAGGTTGAGCTGACGGCTGAGGCTGAGGCGGACATGACCCGGGCCACGCAGCTTCTACAGCGCGCCGCAGCCCTGCAACCTGACCCTGAGGTGCTATCCGACCTGGCTTTGCTCCAGAAGAACCGGAGCCAGTGGCCCGCGGCCATTGAGACCTACCGCCGGCTGGCCGAAATGCTGCCCCAGGAAGCCGGCCCACTGGCAGCCGCCGCCGAGTGCTGCCTGAAGACCGGAGACGCACAGAAGGCCGCCGAGATGGGCCGCGGGGCGGTGAAGCGCGACCCGCACTACGCCCCCGGCCACGAGCAACTGGCCCGCGCCCTGAACATGCTGCCGGCTGAGTCCGTGAACCCGGACGAGTACAAGCGGGCGCTGCGGGCCTGGTGGGACGAAAGCGACGCCAACTCGGCTGACCCTGCTCTCTGGCTGGCGGAAGCGCACCTGCGGGAGCGAAACGTGCAGGCGGCGGAGGCAGTGCTGCGGGAGGCTGTCGAGGACGAGCGGGCGCATCGCCACGTACCCAGCCCGGAGGTGCACACCCAACTGGCGCGGCTGCTGAGTGAGCGCGGCCGCCGGCAGGAGGCCGAATCCGAGCTGGCGACGGCCCGACGGCTCCACCAGCAGTGGGACCCGGTGGGCGACTTGATCAACCGCATCACGGCCCGGCCCGGACACAGCCGCAATGAGCGCCTGGCCCTGGCCGGGCTCTACAAGAAGCTAGGTTGGCCTGATCTGGGGCTCCCCTACCTGCGGCCCCTGCTCAATGCCCAGCCACCGGATGGCGAGGCCGAGAAGCTGGCCCAGGAGCTGCGGGACGCGACCGCTTAGCACTTGCCAGGCCGGCGCGGGCCGGGCGAGGAGCGAAGTGTCTGTATGAAGCCCGTGCGCCAGATATGGGCCGGTCTACGGCCCCGGCTGGGGCTGACGGCGGCGACGTTGGTGCTTGTTGCCGCGCTTGGATTCCTGGGCTACCGCACTTACGAATACCGACGCGAGGCGGCGCAGCAGCAGCATCCCGTCGTGACGGAGGCGCGCGTGCTGCTGGCGGGCGGCGAGCCCGAGAAGGCCTTAGCCTTGCTGAGCACCGCGCACGGGCAAGATCCAGAGAACACGGAGATCGGCCTGGAGTACGCGGCGGTGCTGCATGTGACCGGCGACTACGCCCGGGCGGAGGCGACCATCGAGGGCGTGCTCCAGCTCAAGCCCGGCTGGCCGAAGGCGCTTTGCCTGCGGGGGATGATACGGCGCAATGCGGGGGACCTGGAGGGCGGGCTGAAGGACCTGGAGACGGCAGCCGCCGCCGATCCGGACAATGCGCCCGTGCTTTACGCGCTGGCACACGGGCTGCTGCTGCGCCGCCGGCACGGGCGTCAAGGTACGCGGGCGGGCGCCGCTGATCTGACGCGTGCGCTGAGCCTGCTGGAGCGTGCTGTGGAGTTGGCGCCCAAGCAGCCGGAGTACCTAACCGAACTGGCGAGGCTGTATGGGGTGCAGAAGCAGTGGCCCGCGGCCGTCAAGGCTTACCGGAGGCTGGCTGACCTGCTGCCGGACGCGCCGGAGCCACTCGTGGCCGCGGCCAAGTGCTATCTGAGGAGCGGGGAGGCCGAGCAAGCGGCGCAGATGGCGCGCACGGCCGCTCAACGCGACCCGCACCATTTCCCCGCTTACGAGCAGCTCGCGAGGGCCCTCCGCCTCTTGCCAGTCGAGTCCGTGGACGCCGAGGAGTACAAGCGCGCGCTGCGCTCCTGGTGGGACGAGAGCGGCGCCATGTTCAGCACGCCAGCCGGCTGGCTGGCGGAAGCTTACCAACGCGAGGGCAACCTGAAGGCCGCCGAAGCGACGCTGCGGGAAGCGATAGAGGACGAGCAGGACCCACGCCGCCCGCCGGACTGCGAACTGCATGCCCAATTGGGCCGGCTGCTGCGCGAACTCGGGCGCACAAAGGAGGCCAACGCTCAATTCGTCATCGCCCGGCGCCTGCACGAGCAGTGGGACCCCATCGGGGGGCTGCTGAACCGCATCCAGGCTCGGCCGGCAGAGAGTCGCGACGAGCGGCTGGAGACGGCACGCCGGCTGCGGGATCTGGGGTGGCCCCAGTTCGCCCGGAAGCTCCTCAAACCCTTGCTGGAGACGGAGCCACCCGATGCGGAAGCCAAGAAGCTGGCCCGGGAGCTGGGATATGAGAGCCCTTAGCCTGTACCTGGCTGCCCTCCTGGCCATGCTCACGGGCTGCGCCCGGCAAGGCTCGGGTGCGGCCACCCCTGGCGCGGCCTCGAAGGGCCCCCTGTTCGTGGAGATCGGCACCACCTGCGGGACTGACTTCCAGCACGTCCATGGCGGCAGCGGCAAGCACCATTTCATCGAGACCGCCAACGCCGGGGTGGCGCTCTTCGATTACGACGAGGACGGCGACCTGGACATCTACTTCACGCAGTGCCAACTCCTGGACAGCCCGCCCGACCCCAAGCTGGTCAACCGCGTCTACCGCAACGACGGGAACAACCACTTCACCCCGGTCACCGGCACCGGCCTGGAGGACCCGGGCTACGGCATGGGCGTAGCCGTGGGCGATTACGACCGCGACGGCCACGAAGACGTGTACGTCACCAACTACGGCCCGAACTGCCTCTTCCACAACCTCGGCGGAGGTCATTTCGTCAACGTGGCAAAGCAAGCCGGCGTGGCCGACCGGCGTCTCGGATCGAGCTGCACCTTCCTGGATTACGACAACGATGGCGACCTGGACCTGTTCGTAGGCAACTACCTGGACCAAGACCCCCGGGACGATGCCGCCTGCCGGTACATGGGCCAGTCCTCGTACTGCCCGCCGCAGTTCTACAAGCCCCAGGCGAACGTGCTGTACCACAACAATGGCGACGGCACCTTCACTGACGTGTCCGCGACCAGCGGCATCCGCTCGGTCCCTCCAGGCCGGACCTTGGGCTGCCTGGCGGCGGATCTCGACAACGACGGAGACATAGAGATCTACGAGACCAACGACGGCATGGCGAACTACCTGTTCGACAACGTGGGCGGCCGTTTCCGGGACGTGGGGATGGAGGCGGGCATCGCCTATGGCAGCACCGGGGAGCCCCTAGGATCCATGGGCGTGGACGCCGGGGACACTGACGGCGACCTGGACGTGACCGTGGCCACCTTCAGCGACGAGAGCTTCCAGATGCAGAACAACCAGGGCGGCCTGCGTTTCCGCGACACGGCCAATGTGGGCGGCATCGCCCGCGACACGTTCCCGGCCCTGGGCTTCGGTGCGCTGTTCATTGACTTCGACCTGGACGGCGACCTGGACGTGTTCTATGCCAACGGCAGCGTCTTCGACGATGCAGAGAAGCGCTCGGCCGGCGGCTCCTGGGCCCAGCAGGCCTTGCTCTTCCACAATGACGGCCAGGGCGTGTTCAGCAAGGTGCCGCCTGAGGAGGCCGGGCCCTATTTCGCCCAGCGCTTCGTTGGCCGCGGCACCGCGCGGGGCGACTTGGACGGCGACGGTGACGAGGACATCGTGGTCAACAACTGCGTGGGCCGACCGGTGGTGCTCATCAACCAGGCCCACGCCAACTACCTGAAAGTGCGCCTGCGCGCCACCACCAGCAGCCCCAGCGCCATCGGCGCCCGCGTGTGGGCCACGGTGGCCGGCCGCAAGCTCTACCGCCAGGTGGTGGGCGGCGGCAGCTTCTGCGCCGCCTCCTCGCGCGACATAGTGCTGGGCCTGGGCCAGGCCCGGCAGGTGGACGAGCTGCTGGTGGCCTGGCCCTCCGGCAAGAAGAGCCGCCTGCCAGACATCGCCTGCGGCCAGACCATCGTTGTAGCGGAGCCCTGACCGCGAGGTTGGCGCCGGGCACCCGCGAACCCCGTCATTGCAGTGGCCGACCGCTGGAGGATTGGGCGGGCCCCACGGACAACTACCCGTGGCTGTTATCACTGGAGGTGGTAAGAATGACACCCGACCCACGACAAGAGCGCGCGAGAACGCGGCTGACACGCCGCAGCTTCCTGAGGACGGCGGGCGCCACGGCCGCAGGCGCAGCGGCGGCCCTGAAGGTAGGCAGCCTGGCCGGCGCCCCAGCCCTGGCCCAGGCGGCTGGGGACGACGAGCGGCTTGGGGTCGGGTTCATCGGCTGCGGCGGGCGTTCCGGCGCCCATATTGACGTGGTGCAGCGGCTGAAGCAGCAGGGAGAGAAGGTAGACCTCGTCGCCGTCTGCGATGCCTACCGACCACGGGCACAGGCGGCTGCCCAGCGCACGGGCGCCAAGGCTTACAGCGACCGGCGCGAGCTTCTGGCCGATCCCAACGTTGACCTGGTGTGCATTGCGACCCCTGACCGGCTCCATGCGCTCGACGCGCTTGACGCCGTGCGGGCAGGCAAGGACGTGTACTGCGAGAAGCCCCTGACGCACTGGGCTCAGTTTGACCTGGCCAAGCAGCTAGCCCAGGAGGTCAGGAAACGCGGGCGCATCCTGCAAGTGGGCACACAGAGCATGGCCGACAGCATCTGGCAGCAAGCGGCGCACCTGGTGAAAGAGGGCGCCATCGGCCAGCCCATTCACGTGCAGGCGGGGTACTTCCGGCGCGGCGACTGGGGCGAGCGCATGCCCATTCCCGACCCCAACGCTAAGCCGGGCCCAGACCTGGACTGGCAGGCCTTCCTGGCCGACGCACCCAAGCGCCCGTTCACCGTCTCGCGCTTCTTCCAGTGGCGCATGTACTGGGACTACTCCGGCGGGCCCTCCACGGACCTGTTCCCCCACACCTTCACGCCGCTGGCCAAGGTCCTGGGAGTGAGCTTCCCCAGCATGGTCGCGGCCTCCGGCGGCAAGTTCTACTATGACGGCGAGCGCGAGGTGCCCGACACGTTCAACATGCTCATAGACTACCCGGAGAAGGTCTCGGTCGTCCTGACGTGCACACTGGCCAATGAGTACGGCCTGCCCGTCGTGGTGCGCGGCGCCGAGGGCACCATGACCTTCGAGGGCCCAGGGATTGTCATCCGGCCTGTGCAGGGCCAGCAGCGCGAGATTGCCCGCGAGCGCGGCGGCGACCTGACCGAGCACTGGCAGAACCTATTGCAGTGCGTGCGCACCCGCGAGCAGCCCTACAGTGATGTGGAACTGGGTTACCACGTCCAGACCGCCCTGTGCATGAGCGTGCTGGCCCTGCGGCAGCAGAAGGTCGCCCGCTTCGACCGCGAGCAGGAGAAGATCATCATCTGAGGGAGGCAGCCGATGCGAAAGGTGCTGGTGTGCGTGCTGTTGGCGAGCGCCACCGTCGTGCAGGCAGCCGAGCTTGAGCTGGCTGTAGACCGTGCCGCCTCAACTGTGAAGGCTGCCTGGGACGGGCGGCCCCTCTTCGTCTACAACTACGGGACCGACGTGCCCAAGCCCTGCATACATCCACTCTACACGCCCGCCGGCCGCGAACTCACGCTGAACAGCCCCGCCGACCACGTGCACCATCGCGGCTTGATGCTGGCCTTCGGGAACGTCATGGTCACCGAGGGCGGAACGCAAGTGCACGTGGACTTCTGGGGCGAAGCCGGCGCCCCTGAGGGCTTGGGGCGCATCGTCCATAAAAGCTTCGAAGGGGTCAACGCGGTCGAAGGCCGGGCCTGGCTGATAGCCCGCAACGAGTGGCGCCGCCGCAGCGACGATGCCCTGCTGCTGACCGAGCGCCGCGAGATCACCGTGTTCAGGCCCGACTCGCCCCGCTGCTACCTGCTCACCTGGCTCTCCGAGCTGACCGCCGCGGAGCGCGACCTGGTGATCGGCGGGACACCAGGGCGGGACGTGAGCTACTACGGCCTGGGCCTGCGCGTGCCGCGCGACATGGATGGCGGGCAGTTCCTCGACTCCGAGGGCCGCTCTGGCGTGGAGCAGGTCAACGGCCAGCGGGCGCGCTGGTGCGCCTATACCTCGCCCAACGAGCCCGTGCGGGGCTTCGCCATGTTTGACCATCCCGACAATCCGCGCTACCCGACGGGCTGGTTTGCCATGAACACGGACTTCGGCTACCTGACCGCCAGCCTGGTGGCCCACGAGCCGTATCCATTGGCCGCCGGCCAGAGGCTGCGGCTGTGCTACGGCGTGCTCGCCTTCGATGGGCCCGCCGATGCCGCACTGCTCAACCAGCAGTACCAGCGCTGGCTGCAACTTCCGGCAACCCCGTAGGGGCGGGTGCCGATCTCGGGCCCTCGCTCGACTCGGCATCCCGACCCGGCCCGTAGGCCGGGGGTCGGGATTCAGCGCCCGCTTGCCCGTCATCTCGTTCTCCTCCTTTCGTTGACGCTCGACTGTAGTTGACGGGTAATCGCCGCTCTGGTACAATCCAAGGAGCACTTCTACGAATTCACCCTGACTGTAGTTGACGGGTAATCGCCGCTCTGGTACAATGGAGAAAGCAACAATGGCTGACAACGGCTTACTGTAGTTGACGGGTAATCGCCGCTCTGGTACAATACGCTTGAGCACAGGAGGAGGGCACGGGTGGACTGTAGTTGACGGGTAATCGCCGCTCTGGTACAATCACTCGCTACCTCCTTCCCTGGGCCGCATAGTGGCGACGGCGGGGTGCGGGGAGTTCCGTGCGGTCTCGAACGCGCTCCTGCGAAAGTGCATGGAGCCCGAACGTTGGACCGAGAAATCTTAAAGGAGCGTTGCATACGCCAACTAATCCCGACCGAACAACCGTGATGCTGGACAAGGGCGTGGACGCCCTACTAGAGCAGCTAGTCAACGCCTACGGGGTGACAAAAGTGGACGTGCTAAGCGGCCTAGTACTGGCGCTGATGGAGCAGCCCGACGGGGTGGTGGCCCACGTGCGAAAGTACCGGGCTTGGGCGGCAGACCAAGTTGTCGGCCAGCCAGCGCAGGTCGGCCCGTAGGGCCTCCAGGTAGCGGCTCTCACGCAGGCCAGCTGCAGGGTGGTAGGCGAAGACTGTAGTTGACGGGTAATCGCCGCTCTGGTACAATTCGAGGCCCCCGTAACCGGCGTGGTTACGGGGGTTTCGCCGTATCTGGGCCTCAGAAAAGCAGCAATTGGTCCGGTGGTTTCTCGGCTGGGCGGACGGTTTTCCCCAGGAAAACTTCCATCTTTGCGAACTGGCGGTCGGTGACGCTCAAGAGGCGAACTTCCCCCCGTGGTGGCAGCGCCTCCTGCACGCGGCCCCGGTAGACCTGGCTGGCTTCCTGGCTGGGGCAATAGCGGGCATACACGGAGAACTGGAGCATGGTGAAGCCCTGGGCCAGGAGGCTCTTGCGGAAACGCGCGTAGTCGCGCCGGGCCTCGGTGCTGTCCACGGGCAAATCGAACAGGGCGAAGAGCCACATGGCCTGATAGGCGGAGAGATTGAGACGGCGGCGCGGCATCTCATAACTCCGGGAGAATCAGGGCCCTGGCTTTGCGTGCATAGACCGTTGCCAGGCTGGCGGCGGTGCGCGCCGCCATATCGGCCAGGGTGCGGGACTCGCCCCCTTCGACTTGCGACGCTTCGCGTCGCACGCTCAGGGCAGGCTCCACGACGAACCGGCCCATGACCGCCCCAATGAGGGCGGCCTTGGCTTGCCGGGCAAAGCGTTCCCCCTGGACGAAGTGGGCTTCCAGGGGCAGCAGCATGGCGGCGGGCATATGCTGGGCATCGCAGACCACCAGGCTGGCGCCGGCTTGGGCCAGCCCCGCCACCACCGCGCTGGTGAAGCTGACACAGGGGTTGGAAACCACGAGCACAGCCACCTCGGCCAGCGGGACCGTGGTCTCGGGCTGCCCCTCGCGCTCGATGCGCAGGCACTGGTTGCGCACGCTGAGCCGGGCCGGCTCCTGGGCCAGGTCAATGATGCGTTCAGTCATGGGCCGACCGCACCTCCCCCAAGGGTGTGACGACCACTTTTTCGCACCTCCTGCGGCGCAGCACTTCGGGTGAGAGCTCTTGCAGGTCTCTCTCACTGCTGGCTCGCGCATCATTGATGTGCGCAATCCCGACCGTGACGCGCTCGCCTTTGTCTCCCCGCCTCCTCGTGACCTTCTTCACGACATATAACGCTCTTGCGCAGTCCGCTTCGCCGTCAATCTCGATGATTTCGCCGGCCGCCAGGGAGAAGAGGAAGTTCTTGCCGGGGCCGTGCTCGCGCTGCACGATGGGTTCGTCCGCCCGCAGGCGGCGCATGGCCTCGTAGGTGGAGACCACCTCGCCCTTCCAGCGAGAGCGGCCCTTGGCATCTTTCGTCTCCAGGATCTCAATGTGGTGATTGGAGCCCAGGATGACCCAGCGCTGACGAGCGCCCTCGCCGATGGGAGTGGTGGCGTCGTAGCAGCGGACGCGGACGCTGTGAATGGGAATCTGCCGGCCGTCTTTGGTCCTGAGGCGGGGATGGGTGGAGCGGTCCTTGAAAGCAGTCTTCGGATCATCGCGGCGCAGTTCCCGAAGTTTAGCCATGATGGCCTCGCGCACTACGGGGTCAACAATATGCTCCAGGTCTCTCTTGGATAGGCCCCTCTTGGGGTCGCCCAGTGGCTTGCGGATGTGGTGGCACTCTCGCCCTTCCGGGTCCTTGTGAGGCTTGCTGTAGATGGTCTCCTCGTGCAGGGCGGCGACCACCTTGCGCGAAGTGCGGTGAGAGACGATGATGTTCTCCACTACACTGCGTACGTCGTCCAGGAATCCCGGCCAGGGCGGGTCGAGAGGAGCTGTACGGCCACGGCGGCGGCGCTCGGAGGGGGCGCGCTTGGCCGCGTCGCTGAGCATCTTGACCGTGGCCGGCTCGGTGAGCGCCACCACCACGGCGTCAATGGCGTGGTGGCGGTGATCGTCGCGGCGCTTCTCGCCGCCCCCCAGGATTCTATTCAGCTCCCACTCATTGCGGAGGTGCTGTGTGACCTGCCCACGCCCCGCTTGAACGCGTGTCGTGTCTGCGGGGTCAACCCCGTCCGCCCCCGCGCCATACAGCGTGCCGACATACTGGACCGCCAGCCGGGAGGCATAGCGAGTGTCGTTGAGTTGGCGGCTGGTGTAATCGTCGAGGCTCTCTACCTCTTGCATCTGGAAGCGTTCCAGTTTGGCCGTGCCGGCGGTGCCCTGGAAGCGCTTGACGCGCTCGATGATCTCGCTCCAGCGGGCGTCGTCCGAGCCATAAGCTTCCCAGGGGGTCTGGTTGCGCTTGCGATTCCGATTCTCTTCGTTGTCGCAGAGCGTCTTGTTGATGAACGAGTTATCGAGGCAGCGGTGGAGCGGAATGATGTGCTCCACGTCGAACTGCGGGGAGGGGCCAAAGAGCGCGTCCATGCAGATCATCTGGCCAGTGTAGGGGCATTGCCGGCGGCACTCGTTCCACAGGAGCAGTTTCTCGATGTCGCGGCGCTTGGGGTTGGGGATGCCGTATTCCTGAAGCTTTCCCCTTGCCTGCTCCCTGGCCTTGCGATTCTCCCAATTGCGGCTCGCGATCTGTTGTCGGTCCTTGCGAGTCTTCTTCAGGTCCCGCGCCAACTCGATGCGGATGGAGGCGGGCTTGCCGTGCTCACGCACCAGGGCATTCACCACTTTGCGAACCTCCGTGAGCGCGCGCTCAACGGCGGGGTTGCGGACGTCCAGGGCGTCGGCGACGGGAGGCAGGATGTCCACGGCCTCGGCTGGCGGCTGTTCACCATAGACTTCCTTGCGCGCGGTGGCGTAGGACTTGCCCTGCTCCAGGAGGGGGAGGATCTTCGCCAGGGCCTTGCGGGAGAGGTGGCAGTAGCCGTCTTCGAGCGCCACCTCGGCTAACTCCGCCGCCCCCTTCTCATCCAGCCCCCACCTGCGCATGGCGCGGCGCTTCAGGGCCTCCCGATCCTGAATGCTGCGCACGTCCTCCACAACCTGGTCCTTTTCCTCGGATGAAAGCTCCTTCCACCGCTTGCCGAACACCTCGACCAGTTTGGATGCCGTGCGGTTTCCAATCAGCCGGTCTTCGCCGTCTCTCTCAAAGTTGAACGTGTGGCGTCGGAGTTTCAGGAGGTTGCGGATCCGGCCGAACTTCAGGTCGCCCTGTGCCTCGAGGGCGTCCAGCAGCGTTTGCCTCTCCTGCGGCGTCAGTTTGCGGCGCGGACCGTCCGGGGTGGTCACCTCCAGATCGTTCACTTTCTGGAGCAGGCGGAAGCGCTGGGCCGCCAGCAGCGCAAATGGGGCCCGCTTGCAGTTCGGCTCGAGTTCACACTGGCCGACGCGGTCTGGTCGCAGCTTGAGCGGCCGCTGGAAGAAGATGGCGTGGTGCACGCGCTTTTTCAACTCGTCTGTCAGGACTTGGGGGTAATGCGGCGCTTGCGCCGTCCAGATCGCCTCAAACTCGTCCTGGTACATCGGCCGCCCCGTCCACCGCGAGCGGATGCGTTCCTGTGTGGGGTCCAGTCCGGAGAAGTACTCGCCGAGCGTGCGCGCGCCGGCCTTATGCATGCTTTCGGCGAGTTTGCCGATCTCCTGCTTGACCTCGCCTTCCTCCTTTTCGCGGTCCTCGCGCCCGGGTCTGAACCTGCGGCTTGAAAGGAATCCCCGCCGCTGCGCCAGGTGGTACAGCGCGCGCCCCAGTTCATGCGGTTCGAGCCTCTCATCGAGCGCCCGCGCGCGCATCCGATAGAGCTGCACATGGGCATCTGTGCCCCTCGGCGCCTGCGGGAAGAGGGAGCGGTCAAGGTCTGTGAAGAACCTCGTCCGGGCATGCGGCGAGCTCAGGTCGCCCGGAGGTAACAGCCCTGCCTGCTGGAGCAGCAAGGCGAGCTTGTCCAGTCGCCTCCGGCTGCGCTCCAGCATGCGGCGGCGAGAACGCGCCTCCCGGCGTTTTGCGGCGCGCGATTCATCCCTGCCGGTGGCAACATCCCCCTCGACGCCCGCGGCAAAGACCCTGACCCCTGCTCTCGTCAACCCAGCAAGCTGTCCGTTGTCTAGCGTCACAAGCGCCCAGCCCACGGAGTTGACGCCCACATCCAGCCCCAAGATATAGTCCCCTGCCTGGAACTCACTTTTCATTGTCAACCCCCTTGACAAGTTCGTCGCCATGTGTTATGGATTATAGCAGGATTGTACCAGAGCGGCGATTGTCCGTGCAATTACAGCAAGGACTTTCTCCGCGGGCAACGCTCTACGGAGCGCAAGACCCGTTGCGCCCCTCACCTGGTGGGGGGCGTCCTGCTTTCTGGACGGTCCGTACAATCCCCGCAGCACCAGCCTCCCTGGGCCTGAGCGCGCGGGCCGTGGCGCTGGGCCTGTTGCTGCTGCCAGCCAACGCCTGGTGGCTGACGCAGATCGAGTACGTGCGCTACTCGGACAACGCCACCACCTCTGCCCTCTTCTTCAACTGCGTGGCGATCCTGCTCCTGTTAGCCGCCGCTAACGCCCTGGTGAGACGACTGAAGCCCACCTGGGCCTGGGGCCGCTCGGAGCTGCTGACCGTCTACGTCATCCTGGTCATTGGCAGCTGCGTTGGCGGCCACGATCAGCTTCAGATCCTGTTCACCACCCTCACCTACGTCTTCCGAGGGGCCACGCCGGCCAATCGCTGGGCCGAGGACATCCATCCACTGCTGCCGCGCTTTCTGCTCGTCTCGAACCCCGACGTGGTTGACCCTCTGTACCTGGGCTCGGCCAGCCTCTACACGCGGCTGCGCCTACTCAGTTGGCTGCCAGTGGTGGGCTGGTGGACCGCCTTCGCCCTGGTCGTCGCCTGGGTCATGCTGTGCCTGAGCGCAATGGTAAGGCGCCAGTGGGATGCGGAGCGGCTCAACTACCCCATCGCCGAGGTGCCGCTGCTCATCACTTCGCCCACGGCCAAGCTCTTTCGGCAGTGGCAGTTGTGGGTGGGCGCGGCCCTGGCCGCCTCGCTTCAGCTTCTGAATCTCGCCCACTCGCTGCGGCCGGCGGTGCCTGGGGTGCCCATCGGTGTGCGGTACTACCAGGCCGGCTCGCGGCCCTGGTCGGCGGCCGGGTCCATTCCCATCTCCTCGTTCCCCTTTGCCTACGGGCTGGCCTACTTGCTGCCTTTGCATCTGGCCTTCTCCTGCTGGTTCTTCTTCTGGCTGGTGCGCGTGGAGATGGTGGTGGCCGACGCGCTGGGGCGCTTTCAATGGAGCGGCTTTCCCTACGTGCAGCAGCAGGGCTTCGGCGCCTACCTGGCCTTCTGCGCTTTCATGTTCTGGGTGGCGCGGCATCGCATCGCCCGTGCCATCGCCCGCCATAGCGGCCAGGGGCCGCGAAGGTGGGTGCTGCGCCGCGAGTACTCGCCGGCGGAGGACACGGACGAGCCCCTCCCCATGCGCCTGGCCCTGCTGGGCGCGCTGGCGGGCGTGGCGGCTCTCGTCGCCTTCGCCTCAATTGCGGGCATGAGGCCGTTGGCAGCCGCCTGCTTCCTTGTGCTGCTGTTCGCGGTGGTGTTGGTGGTGGCCCGGCTGCGGGCCGAGCTGGGCTTGCCCACCATTGAGCTGTACCAGGTGGGGGCCGAGGACGTGATGCAACGGGTCGCGGGCACGCAAGCCTGGACCGGCAAGGACCTGACGGTGATGAGCCTGCTGTTCTTCCTGACCCGCACCCACCGCCAGTTCCCCATGCAGAACTACGTTGATGCCCTGCGCATCGGCAACCAGTCGCAGATGAAGCTGCGGCCCCTGGCCGCGCTGTTGCTGCTGGCCACGCTGATCGGGGTTGCCTCCGCCTTCTGGGCCTATCTGCACGTCATGTACCAGGTCGGCTACGAGTCGGCCACCTTCACCGGCCCGGCCATCTGGGCGTTCGGCCGAGCGCCCTGGGCCAAGCTGGAGAGCTGGCTGGCCCAGCCCAGCCAGCCCGACCTGGGCTCCAGCATAGCCTACGGGGTTGGCTTCGTGCTGATGCTGGTGCTGACCGCGCTGCGCGTGCGCTTTGTGGGCTGGCCGCTGCATCCGGTCGGCTATCTGGTAAGCGGCAGCTTCGGGCTGTTCCGCCTGTGGCTGCCCATCTTCTTCACCTGGCTGGTCAAGCTGCTGCTGCTGCGGTACGGGGGGCTCAAGGCCTACCGCAAGGGGCTGCCGTTCTTCATTGGGCTGATCCTGGGGGAGTTCACGGCCGGATTCGTGCGCACCGTCATAGACTTGGCCTTCGACCTGCACCTGCCGCCGGAGGCGGGGATTGGAGGGCTATAAGGCCGCCCGTGTCGGCCAAGAATGGCCGACCTACGTAACAAAGGACAGATACGTAGGTCGGGCATTCTTGCCCGACGCCGCCCACTGGCCGCTCGTTCCGTGCTAGAACCCGAACGCCCTGCCGATTGCCAGTTGGAGACACGTCGCCGCAACGGTTACCAACAGCCCCGCTGCGGCAAGCGCAGCAGCAGCTTTCAGGGTCCTCCCCCGCCAAAGGGACAGCACGAGTGCAACCCCGCATACAAAGAGGGCAAGGCCATCGGCTGCAAATGAGGTCCAGGTCGGATATGCAGGCAGCGTCGGTTCCAGTTCGCTTGCCTGCCGCAACAGCACCAGTAGGGGCCCGTAGACCGCGCAAGCCAATGACAAGACAAGGCCGAGGAGTGCCAGAGCAAGCGCCAGCCACTCTGACCCAGTCCGCTCGGGACTCCCGGATGGTGGCTCCTCGTTGGCCATGGCAGAACGGTGCCGCCGCGAGGCGCTGCCTCCCGGTAGGCACGGCCCAGACAGCGGCCCTGTCATAGCCCCGCGGTGGGCACCATGCCGTCCTTGTCAACCAGACGGAGCGCGGGCTTGCCTTGCTTGACGACGGCGCGATAGACGCTCCCACAGGCGCGGGCTTCCAGCGTAACCTGGCCCAGGCCGGGCACTTCCACGGTCACCTGCCGGTCCTCGCCCGTCGCCGCCCAGGCGGTCAGCAGCCATTCGGAACGCTTCTGGTGCCTGCGGGCCAGCACGCGCACGCCCTCATCGCCCGTAGGCAACTCGTAGGCGGGCAGGTCCTTGGACCAGCGGTGCATGTTGGGGCCGGGCAGCAGGTCGCCCTGGCGCAGGAACTCCTCCAGGTGAGAGAACAGGGCGTGGACCTGGCCCAGGGCCATGAGCTGCCAGATCCAGTTGGCCGCGTCGTCGTACTCGAAGTAGCCCGCCACGCCGCCGATCATGCCGGCCGTGTAGTAGCACTTGAGATACCCCAGGTAGTGGGCCTGGTCAGAGATGGGATTGTCCACCCAGCGCCCGGTGCCCGGCCAGCCGGCGCAGGTCCAGTTGTAGCTCAGCGCGTCCCCGACGCTGATCTGCTGGGCCACGCTGTTGAGGGCCTGGGTGAGCATGTCGTACTGCCCGCCCCAGCCGGTGTTGTAGTGCCCATAGTACAGGGAGCTATTCGGCAGGTCCGAGATCGGCCTCATGTACTTGTAGTCCCAGGCCCACTCCCACCACCCGTCGTAGCGGCTCCGGTGCGGGCAGCCGTCGGTGTAGTAGTAGATGTAGAGCTGGCGTTGGGGGCACAGCTCGCGAAGGCGCCGGCTGATGATCAGCTCCTGGTGCGCCTTGCGCTCAGAGATATAGCCATACCAGTCCCGATCCCCCTTGGCCTTGAGGACTTTCGGGTCGCGCTCCCAGTACTTCAGGTTGTGCCCCACAACGCCCAGGGCGTACTCGCCGCCATTGGTCAGTATGGCGATGGGCGCCTTCTCCTGCACCTTCTTCAGCATCTGCACTTCGTAGTCGGCGATCCGGCGGAACGTCTCGTCAGGAGCCTCTGGGCTCCACACCTTCTGGTCGTCAATCAGCTTGCCCTCGGCATCGCGGCACCAGGTGTCGGGCGGCAGGTCGTCCAGGTACTCGCGCACGGAGAACGCGGGAGCCGTGATCACGTGCAGCGGCAGGCCCTTGGGGTCGGCCGCAGCCTCGGCGCAGACCTTCGAGACAACGCTTTCGGGGTCCTCAAGCTGCTTGACCAGCTCGGGCCGCAGGCGGCCGAACTGGAGCGCGTAGCCCCAGTGGCGGGCCAGCTCCATGCGCACCTCGAAGGGGAACTCCGGCCCCCAGAACGAGAGCGGCAGCAGCGTGTGCCCGGCCCGGAAGTGCGGCCTGGGCGCGGCCTGGAGCTGCTCGAGGGCGGTCTGGGCGTGAAGCGAGACTCGTCCCTGACCACAGCAAAGCAAGAGCGAGAACGCAGCCGCTACGTGGAGCAAACGCTTCATGTCGCGCACCTCGTCTGAGCACGGAAGCGGTGGTGGCGCCAGGCCGTATGCTGTGGGTAGTCGCGGACTTCAGTCCGCGGAGGTGGAAGCGGGTGGGCTCGTTGAGACGCCACCGCTCGGCACCCCCGCAGGCTGAAGCCTGCGGCTACCCACAAGCCACCCGCCCCAGGCCAATCCACCACTTCCCCTATGGCATCCGTTGGTTCAGGAACACATGCAGCCCGGTCTTGCAGCAAGAGACGATGTCCAGGCGGCCGTCAGCGTTGATGTCCACCAGCGACTGCTGGAGGCCAATGCCTGCGCCGTCGTTGTAGCTGACCACGTGCCGGTTCCACTTGCCGGCCTGGCGGTCGTAGTCGTACCAGTAGACGCAGATGGGGTCGCTGCTGCCGGGATCGCCCTCCCCGTGCGCCTTCCAGCGCTTGCCGACGACCAAATCGTCGTCGCCGTCGCCGTCTATGTCGCCTAAGGCCGGCGCGTGCCCCTGCGAGAAGCTGTCGTCAATGGTGTGCTTCGTCCAGGTGCGCTGGCCGGCAGCGTCGCGCTGCTGCTCCAGCCAGAACACGCCATAGTCGTGGCCCATGCCCCAGATGATGTCGCCCAGCCCATCGCCGTTGACATCCATCGAGAGTATCGGGTCCGAGGTGGCGCCCAGGTTGAACTCCGGGTGCCAGCCCCACTTGCCTGCCCTCCTGTCCTCGGGGGCCTCGTACCAACCGCCGGGGCAGATGATGTCCAGCCGGCCGTCGAGGTTCACGTCGCCGTAGCCCAGCCCGTGGGCGGCGCCGTCGGGCCCGATGATGTGCTCTACCCACTTGGGCTCGCCGCCCGGCTCGCGCACCAGCTCGTACCAGCGGATGGGCGCGCCATCGTTGGGCAGCAGATCGCCCTGGCCATCGCCGTCCACATCCACGAGCAGCGCAGTTTCCCAGAACTGCGTGCGCTTGAACACCAGGTGCTGGGGCCAGAGGCCCGGCTGGTTCTGCGGGTTCTCGTACCACCAGATCTCCTCGGTGTGAAAGCCGCCGGAGACCAGGTCGGTCCAGCCGTCGCCGTTCACGTCCAGCGCCAGGTCGGCCCAGTCGTTGGCGTAGTTGGCGTCCTTCGTCATCTCGCGGAGTTGGTGCGGCGTCCAGGTGGGGTTCTCGTACCAGAAGCCGCCGCTGACGATGTCGAGCTTCCCGTCGCGGTTCACATCGAACACGGTGCAGCACTCCACCAGGCTGGAGCCATCGGTCAGTTGCAGCTTCTGGAAGCGAAGCTCGGTGGCTGCTCCACGGCCAGCCCATAGGAGGGCGCAGCAGACTGCCACCAGACACTTGCTCGTCGTTGTCATGCGTGTTTCTCCTTTGCCAGCGGTGCCTACAGATGCCACGGCGCGCGCATGGGCCGGTCGGTGAGCCGATCGGCCTCCGGGTCGCCGATGACTTGCTCTTTCTCCCAATCCCAGTGGATCTTGCGCCCCGTCCAGAAGGCGATGTTGCCCAGGTGCGGGGCAGTAGTCGAGCGGTGGGCTATCTCGATGTCGCTGCGGCAGCGTTCGCGCGTCTTCACGCAGCGGAGGAAGTCCTTGACGTGCGGCAGGTGCTGGTCCGAGCCGCCGCTCTCAATCGCCTTCATGCTATCCCCCTCGGGCACCACGATGAAACCCTCGCGGTCCAGTATCAGCGTGCCGTTGGTGCCGAAGAAGGCCATACCATAGCCCTTGCCGGCCATGGGCAGGTAGGTAGTGCCATCCTGGACGATGGGCGGCTTGAGATTGGCTGGCGCCCAGAGAGGATAGCCGTTGCCCTCGTGCAGCGAGTACATGGCGGTGAAGCCGGGGTAGTCGTAGATGACCCCCAGCGTGTCGGGAGTCTCGCGCGCGTCGTTGAAGACGTAGTTGCCCCCGCTGGCCGCGGCCGCGTGTGGTGCCTGAACGCCCATGGCCCAGTGCACGATGTCCAGCAGGTGGGTGCCCCAGTCGGTGAGGGTGCCGCCGGCGTAGTCCCAGAACAGCCGGAAGCTGCCGAAGCAGCGCAGCGGGTTGTACGGATGGTAGGGCGCGGGCCCCAGCCACAGGTCCCAGTCCAGGCCGGGCGGCGGGTCGCTGTCCGGCGGGAAGCCCACCGGCCCGCCGTGGCCGATGTTCCAGGTGCGGCAGAGGCTGATCTGGCCTAGCTGACCGGAGGAGACGATCTCCACCGCCCGCTGGAAGTG
>Ga0315282_10001860_pt1 | contig 39417 bp, 32 predicted proteins | sample YL17G07_20_MG_FD_203693 | JGI IMG/M metagenome (GOLD analysis project Ga0315282, IMG submission 203693) | Sediment microbial communities from Yellowstone Lake, YNP, Wyoming, USA - YL17G07_20 | ecosystem: Environmental > Aquatic > Freshwater > Lake > Sediment | place: USA: Wyoming | collected... | reverse complement strand
TGCTTTCCTGACCTTGGAGATGTTGCGCAGCAAAAAAAACTTCTGGGTGGACCCTGCCACAGACACGCCGTGAGATCCAACGCCTGCTGTTCACCTGGACCGGAGAGTGCGCGTATTGTGGCGGCATAATTCGCAGACGCAATCGATCGCCGTAACTTAACGTAGTAGTACTAGTCCCCAGCCCCTTTTCCATGAACCACGGACCACGTCTGTAGCGCTATGTATTCTGACCAAGTGCTCGACCACTTTCAGCATCCGCGCAATGTGGGGGAAATCCCGGAGGCCACATTGGTAGTGGAGACATCCAACCCGGCCTGCGGCGACCTGATGAAATTGTGGGCGGTAGTGCGTGAGGGCGTGATTGTGGATGCCAAATTCAAAGTGGCAGGATGCGTTCCGGCCGTAGCCTGCGGGTCGTGGTTGACGGAAAAGATCAAGGGAATGCGCCTCACGGAACTGGCCCACCTTACACCCGACCATATGGATGCTGGCCTGGGCGGGTTGCCTGCTGCCTCGAAGCACGCTGCCGTGCTTGCTTCTGACGCCCTCAAACAACTCCTCGCCCGATTGCTTGAAGCGTGAATCCCCAAGCAAAACAAGGTTCTGGTGTTCCGCGAGTGACCTCGACCCGGTCATGCTGAGAGCGGCGAAGCATCTCTGCGGTTCGTCGTAGGCTGCTGAGTTGGAAGAGCAACTGCGGAGATCCTTCGTCCGTCAGCCCACGGACCCCGGATGACAGACGGCATCATCTTACGAATTCGGGCTGAAGCGGGAGGCCACATCCGCCAATTCCTTGGCGCAGAATGGGCAATAGAGATCGCCGACCTGGACAGGTCGGTGACACTCCGGGCAGGCAGGGTGCAATTTGAACTTGCACTTCGGGCAGAAGTTGAAGCCCGGGTCAGCCAGGGCTCCGCACTTGGGGCAGGTGGTCCTCAAGGGCTGCCGCATCAGGAAATAGATGATCAATCCAATAGCATAGGGGACGAAGATCACCAGGACCGTCCACATGGCTACGTTCATTCCCCGTCTTCTTGCATCGCGGTTCACATAACCGACGAGTAGCACGAAGAAAGCAAGTCCCACGCCGGCCAAGAAGCTGAAAAAGATCCGCAAAGCTAGGGGGGGCGGGTGCGACTCGCGAGGGAACAGGACAACGTGCATCAGCACCTGTAGCGCCACGAAAAGCGCCACGGCCAAGCCGATGGCCCACCAGGGGATCAATCTAGCTTCCTCACTGATATTTGGTTTTGCTTCGGGCATTGTCATCCAACCTATTCCTGCGACTGTTCCTTACTGCTCGTCTTGTGCTCGTCACTTGTCACTCGTCACTGCTCTTCTCCCACATTGCCCCCGCGCGCGTGCCTCCAGGCTATGACCGCCGCGACGACGGCGGCGGGCGCCACCCAAGACAGCGCGAAGCCTGTCATCCACACGGCTCTTGAAATTGCCAGGCGATGTCCGAGCAACGCGAAGGCCCGCCACAGCAGAGGCGCAGACACCACTCCTAGAACCCAAGACAAGCCGCAGGAAATCCAAAGAGCTCGCATCCGCGCCGCATTCTCGACGATTTCACGGGCTTGAACCCGAGCACGCATCTGGGTCGCCAACACCAGCGTGAGGTCGAAGCGCGGCACGATTGAACGCAGCGCACGCAAGACGCGTTCGGTCTCAAGCGCCCGCTTTTGACAGCGGGCGCAGCTTTCCAGGTGCGCCTGCAACCACTCGCGCTCCTCGACTGCGAGGCCTTCCACCTGCATCTTGTCGATAAGCTGTACGGCCCGCTCGTGGTTATCTTCCCTCATGCGTTTATGTCCTGCAACCATTCTCGGAGCGTTGCCAGCCCACGGTAGAGCCTTGACTTCACGGTGGAAAGAGGCGAATCGACCACCCGCGCAATCTCCTCCAGTTCCATACCCTCATGGAAACGCAGCGTCAGCACCTCGCGGTAAGAAGGAGTCAGGTGCGCCAGCGCCGCCGCGACGCTCGCGGCCTCTTCACCCTGGAATGCCTGCTCGAACGCGGAGGATGAAGCGCTGTCTTCAAGCTCGAGGGTTTGGTTTGTTCCAAGCGGTTGTAGCAGGGCATCAAGGCTCTGGGGCTGGCGGCGTCGCCGGAAGTCGATCGCCAGGTGCCGAGCGATGGTGAAGAGCCAGGTTTCGAACTTCCAGCGCGGTTTGTACTGGTGGCCTTTTTCGAGTACCCGCATCCAAGTTTCCTGGAAGAGGTCTTCAGCCTCCTCGCGCTTGCCGGTGAGCATGAGCAAGTAACGGAACAGGCGGTACTGATACTGCTGGATCAGATAGTCAATCAGCGCGGGATCGCGTTGCCGCAACCCTCGGGCCAGTGACCCGGCTTCCTGTTCAACCGTCTTCATAAGCCAGCAATTCGCGAGTCCCATTCTATCCATATATACGCAAAAGGTCCTCGAAAAGACGCAGCATCGCCTTCGCCACACATTGTGTTTTCTCCGTGACAATCCCTATCAACAATGCTATTCTGTACTTGCAGTTTGTTGTTGTAATTCCGGCGAGTCTCGCAAGAGCTAGAGGGGGTGGCTTGATTACCCTCGGGTCTTGCGACTGGTGGTTTTACAGCGGATCGTCGGGCGTACCCGCCGTTGCCGTCTCCACAAATTGCAATCTCAATCGAACAAGGACACACAGCAGCATGAAGGAACAAGGTACAGTTAAGTGGTTTAACGCCGCAAAAGGCTACGGGTTCATCCAGCGCGAAAGCGGAGAGGACGTTTTCGTCCATTTCTCGTCTATTGTGGGCAACGGATACCGGTCGTTAGAAGAAGGCGCGAGAGTCACCTTTGAAGTGAAAACCGGCCCGAAAGGGTTGCAAGCCGCGAACGTCGAGCGCGTCTAACTCAGCCGGATAGCTGCTCCCGGCCGCGGCCGCAGTGCCGGGAGCATTCTCACCTGAAGACCCGGGCAGTAAATTAGCTCGCCAAGGGAAGAGATTTTGGTCTTGGGGGCAGAAGTGCGCTCGCTCTTGACCTGCCCTCGGATGGCCGCGCCCGCTACACGCCGTCCGCGAGGTTACCCGCGGTGCGTGTCGAGGCGCGGCGTGATTTCCCTTTCCGCGCCAGCCTCTCGTAAGCCCGCTTGAACTGCGAATTCTCCGGGTTGCGGGTATAGGCGTTGCGGTATTCCCCCAGTGCCCCATCACGATCACCCTGTTTTTCCAGCCAATAAGCCAGGGAATAGTGGAGCTGAGGATTGTTCGGGTCGAGGCGCAGAGCCGCGCGTGTTTCGGCAATGGCCCCGTCAAGGATGCCCTTGGTGCCCAGGGCGATGCCGAGGTTGTAATGCGCGGAGTCATTCTCCGGGTTCAGGCGCAAGCCCTCCCGGTACTCTGCAATCGCCGCATCCACGTTACCCTTTTTGTAAAGGGCGGAGCCAAGGTTGTTGTGGGCGTTTTCATTGCCCGGGTTGAGGCGCAGCGCCTCGTGGTACTCCCCAATCGCTCCTTGCAGGTCACCCTTATCGTCCAGCGTCATGCCAAGGTTGTAGTGTGCGATGTCATTGTTGGGGTTCAGGCGCAGGGCCTCGCGATACTCCTCAATCGCCGCCTCCAGGTCGCCTCTGTTGTCCAGCGCCAAGCCCAGGTTGACGTGTACGTTGTCATTATTCGGGTTGACGCGGAATGTCTGCCGGACGGTATTCAACGCAGGTATGGCACTCGCGGCTTGCTCGTGGACCTCGACATTAAAGAGCTGGAACTTGGAAAAAATGTGCTCATTGCGCAGCCGCTTTCGGCCCCACTCCACACTCACCGTCACGCGATGGGGGAGGAAGAAGGTGATGGGCGAACTCAAGAAGTGGTAAGGACGATAGTCAATCTCCGAGGTCTGCCGGCTCAAGCTTATCTTGGGAACCGGGTGGAGAAGGTCCGTGCGCAGCCGCAATACCCGGTAGTCAGAAGAAATCCAGGCGATTCCCTGAAGGTACATGGAAGTGACGTTGCCCAGACCCATGATGAATCTGCCCATGGGGATCGAGTGTTCGGGCTTCTGGGCAAAACCAACTACATACGTCAACTGACCTGCCAAGGGCTGTGAGCCTAGAAATCGGTAGCTGGTTTGGGCTTGAAACTCAGGATGAAGAATCATCAGGCTGTTCACAAAACCGGCAGTAATCATGAAGCCCCCATCCGTTTTTCCCGGGCTTAATAGCTGGCCTGCATTGTTCCCACGGAATTCTTCCATCATGGAGTGCCCGTTTTCTGTGCGATGGGCGAAGACGTAGTTGCACTCCATCGAGCGAGCACTCCGCTGTCTGCCGTTTCTGTCCAATTGTGTCTGCCGGACTACTTCCGAAGCCACAGTGTTCGAAAAATTGCGGAAGGTCTCTTCAACCCTGACCCCCACCTGCTTCAACAAGCCTTCCAATCCACCTGGGGGCGGAGTGCCGGAAGGGTCCAGATCCTTGAGTTCAGTCGCCGCCTGTTTCAGTTCACCGACCGGCTGGATCATGACGTTCTCAAGAGGCTGGACCGAACCTTCCTGCACGCGCCTTTGGAGGTCGTTCACAAAACTCCGCGCTTCGGGAGGGAGGTGTTTTCGCCGCAGGTCTTTCGCGAGAATGTCTGCTTCCAGCGACGCCCCTTGGAAGTCGCCGAGCGCCATCATGGCCCGCGCCCGCAAGTAGTGCGCATGGGGAGCCAGAGTGCGCTGGCGCAGAGGACGGTCGAGCTTTTCCGCCGCAGTGGTCCAATCCTCCGCCTGCACCGCCGCGCGTCCCAACTCGAGAGCGATCAAAGCGTTGTGCGGGTCAAGCGCTCGCGCCTTTTCCAGGTCTTGTCGGGCTTCCTCGGGCCGACAGAGGAAGTTCCAGCGGACTCCGCCCAAAAGAAGCTCCTCTTCAGAAATCCCGCCCGGCAGCGTGTTCGCGGCCAGCGCCCTCCCTGCTCCCTGCCAACTTCCCATTCGCATCAGCACCAAGGCCGCCAGTAATCGGTACTCGGGAAGATCGGGTTTTCGCGCTGCCTCCAGGACTTGTTCGACGGCGACCCAATGCATTTCGTGCTTCCGAAAGCGGGTCACCGTTGCCTGCAATACTCGGCACGATAACCCAGGTTTCGCGCGGCAGCTTCGCGAGCGAGCGATCCGGGGCAGCAACCAAGCCTCGATCAAGTCCAGGCTGGGTCCGTCAAGGCTCTCATCCAGCCTTCTCAACAACAGGCTCATTTGGGAGGCTTGCCCCGGTCTACTGAGGTCGAGGAGTTCTCGCGCCTCCATGCACTGCGGGTGATTCGCTCCCAACGTGATTGAGCTGCTTGCTTCGGCTTGAGCGGGCAAGACAACCTTGAGGGAGTAATCCCCCTTGCTGTCAGTCCGCGTTTGAGCTAAATGCTGGGTGGGCAAGGCGAAGTACGCCACCCATACGGTAGCTCCCGCAAGGGGTTCACCCTCGACTGAAGTGACCTTCCCCTCGAATGCCTGCATTCGTGGGGTTGATCCTGCCGACTCCATCTCGAGATTTGAAACCCCATGGCTCGCTTGGGTTGCGGGGGATATGTTCTGCTGCGTCCACAGAAGATAATGAAAGAAAAGTCCAACAATTATAAGTACTCGGGTTGCTGCCCGGACCACCTTATCCTCCTTCCGGGCGGATTTTCAGTTGGCATACCGAGCTGCGGGGCAGAGCTTATACCGCTAAGGGCCCGATGTCAATCGTATGCCACCCTTCCGCATGCCACCCTTCACATGCCAAGCGTGTCAATAATGCTCGTCAATGATAGTCTGCAACAACCTGGAGGCGGCAGGCCCGTTGAGACAGTCATGGGAGCGATGGCTCAGCCCGTGCGCGGCCACGAACCCCGTCACGACGGACAGCAGCAACCGCTTGCGCCCAAAATAGTTCAGGAGCCAGCCGGTAATTGGTAGAATGACGCCGTTGGCGACCAGGTAAGAGGTCGGTATCAAGGTTGCCCGCAATGTGCGGCAGGCTGGCAGGCAATCCGCCAGCCGACGGACACGCGCACGGCTGGGTGCCGCGGATTAAAGCCGACGCTTTAATTCCCCTTTACGAATTCCACGTAGCCGTGTTTGCGGAGAAACCGGAAATACCCAACAAAATCAATCTTTGTGGGCCCAAGCTCCATCTTTGTGAGATGAATCACCTCGGCAAGCGTGCGATGACCGTCGCACCAGTACAAGGCGGTGATGACGGGTATGTCCCATGCCCCCGAGGGATAACCTTCGCGTTGGTCCGGAGCGATATCATCGAGAGGAATCGTGCCAAATCGCACGCGCTTGACTACAATCGAAGACGCAACAGCCGTGTCCGGATCTGAGGTTTCGACTGGCTCGATGGGGGAGCTGATGCCTAACACGCCGGCGCGCGCGCGAACCGCATTCTGTATGCGCAATGACTGGTTGTCACCAAATTGGTTGAGTCGCGCCGCGAGAGGAGCTAGGGAAGTCTGCAAAGCCCCACGGTCCGGCTCGGGCACCAAACGCTCGACGGAATTGACGGCCTGAATTCCACGCCCCACTAAATACGTCATTTTCTGTTTCGCCTCAAGCAGCAGCCCCCCAAGTTCTTGCGGGCTCTTCGCGACAGCGATGCGATCCAGATACGAGTCAACTGAGCGGAGAATCAGGTCATAGCCGCGGCTTTCGCTCAGTTCAGCCAGCCATTTGGCTTCGTCCCGGCCGGCATTCGCGAGGTAATAGAGAAAAGCAGCGTCCACGGTAGAAAGATCTCGAAGTGACCGCGAGTCGACGCGATCGGGCGTATCCTCGCTGTTGTGATGTGTCACGACACCGCTTCCACCGTAGACCCAAATGTTAGGAACTCCGATCGTCGGATCTCCCAGATAACTGTCCGTTCCGGTGCCGAAGGGACTCCAATGCCAAAGTCGGCCGATCCGGCGAACGTAAGGGTCAGGCGTGCCCATGTCCACGGTCGGAAAATAATCTTCAGCAATCTTCAAAACGAAAGCGTCGACGTAGGAACTGGACACCTGCGGATTCATGAAAAACGTGTACTCTGTGCCGGGAAGTTCGTAGGCAGCGGCGGGCGTGTCCAAGCAAAGGGCGGCGATGGTGCGGTGGATGCGGTCAGAGTGAGTAGCAATGTAGTGCATGGAGCCATACAGTTCCGGCATGGTCAAAATGCGGATAGTCCGTCGCGGGCGAGGTAGCTTGCCCGAGGTAATCAGGCGATTCAGGGTCGCAGCACCTTCCAGCATTGCGGAAACCCCTGTGGCGTTGTCCTGAGCGCCTTGCTCGGAAGTGTGGCCGAGCGTGAGAACCTCTTCACTGTCAACTCCCGGGATCACGGCTGTCGCGTAGGGATATGGCCCGTTATAGTAGCGGCTTTCGACGGTGGCCTTGACGCGCACCGTGCCGTTTTTGGCAAGGAGTTTGCGAACCAATGTTGCCTCCCGAGGCGAAATGGAGAAACAAAGGAGCCGAGTGCTCCCCTTGGTAAAAGCCCAGCCATTATCTCCCCACGCGTTGACCCATTGACGGCCGTCGGGCAAGTTGGGATTCTCGGTGGAGGTGTTGATCGCACCGAGGGCCCCTGCCTTGGCGAGCGCCCATTTCAGGTCGGCAGCATTGTGAGGGGTCAGCACCAGTTTGCCGTGTAGGTCCAGCTTGGCGATGGCTTCAGGTTTGGTTTCTTTCAGGTCCGCCACTTGCGCCGTGATGCCTTCCGGCGGAGTTGGCCCGCTCCACATGCACACCGAACATGGCGCCTTTTGAAAATCGGCAAGAGTACGTTCACTGTGCGGCAGAGCGGGATCGATGATTTCCAGCCGGGCCTCCTTAACGTCCCAGGCGAGCGGCTCGGTCCAGTAGCCGAACTGGCTGGTGCCATCGGCTGGCGCGGCAAGGGTCTCCACCTGCTGGAGCCCGATGCCGGTCATAGCATTTTTGAGATACTCGGCGGTCTCGGCATACTTTGGAAAAGTAGACCAACGGTCCGTAGAGTAAAGCCGCCGCATGAAGTCCATGGCCTCGTCAGGATAGACTTCAGAGCGAATCGCCTGAATCAACCTTTCCAGGCTGAGATTTGACTCGGAGGCTGGAGAACTCAACAACACCGCACTGAGGCCTAGTAAGACACTCAGCACAAGCAGTATGCGTTTCATAGATTCGGGTCTCCTATCTTGATCTGAAACTACCAAATGGTGGCCGACTGGCGCAGACGTCGGTCGTGCCAGCATAAGCCCAATCTGATCTCGCAAGCCGAAAAGGAGCTGCCTTGTAATTACCCATTCCACAGGCAGCCAATCGAGCGTGAGCGGGAGTAGTCCCGCCGACGAAGCCTCGAGCGGCGAATTCGTGAGCCGCAACGCAAGTGACGCCCCGAACAACCAGGAGCAGAATCCGAGAATCCAGCCAGATAAAATCGTGAGAAAACGACGGGAAAACATCCTGGCGTGTTACAGCTAAGAAATAAGTCGGCGCCACTTGAAGTTAACCTACGAGAGAACGCAATGTATCAAATCCCTTTTCAGATGTGAAGCCTTAAGTGATGTGTGAAGCTTTTTGTTGTTGACATAGGGCGGTATTGTCGCACTATAGTGCTCATACAAAAACAGGAGGTTAACCCTAATGAAGTGCCTTTCCCCAGGGCTAAACCGACGCAACTTTTTTCTTCGCTCGAGTCTTACGGGGGCGCTGGCTGCAATCCCGGGTGTGCAGCGGCTGGCCGCTATGGCCGCTAAGTCCGCACCGGATTCCACCGAGGTTTACACGCGAATTGGCCTCCGTCCAATAATCAACGCTTCGGGCACCTATACGCATCTGGGAGGTTCCCTGATGCCGCCCGAGGTGATTGACGCTATGAATGACGCGGCGAAGCATTATGTTCCCATTCGTGACCTGACTGTGGCTGCGGGCGACCGCATCGCGAAGCTCACCGGGAGCGAGGCCGCCCTCGTTACTACCGGAGCGGCCGGGGCGATTTTTGTAGGCACCTGCGCGTGCATCGGAGGCGACGACCCGGACAAGATGAAGCGCATGCCTTTTACCGAGGGCATGAAGAACGAGGTGGTCGTCCAGAAACTGCACAATACCGGCTGGACACGCCAGTGCGAAGCGGCAGGCGCCCGAATGGTGGAGGTGGAATACAAAGATCAACTCGAGCGTGCCATTACCGGTAAAACGGCCATGATTTACTTTCTCGTCGCGGATAAGCACTTCGGCAAGTTTCGCGACCAACTGGATGCGCCGGGGGGGAAGGTGTCGCTCGAGGAGTGCATTGCAATTTCGAAGGCGACGCGCGTGCCGCTCTTAGTAGATGCCGCTGCCGAGTTGCCTCCGCCCGAGAACCTCTCGTTCTACACCAAGCAGGGCGCGGATCTGGTGGCGTTCAGCGGCGGTAAGGGGTTGCGTGGACCGCAAAATGCCGGCGTCCTGTTAGGACGGAAAGACCTGATCGAGATGGCCATGCTCTACCAAAGCCCTTATATGGGACTGGGCCGTGACCTCAAAGTTTCCAAAGAAACAATGATCGGCATGCTGGCCGCGCTCGAGCGCTACCTCAAAGTGGACCACGAAGCGGAGTGGAACTTCTGGAAGTCGCAGGTCGACCTCATCAAACGTGAGATGGAAAAGGTGCCCGGTGTCGAGACCGGATACGTGCCCAAAGAAATCACCAACCACGTCCCGCGCCTCTGGGTGCGATGGGATGAGAAAGCCTTCAATTTCTCCCGCGATGACTGTTTCAAGGCGCTCGAGGAGGGTGAACCGAGCGTGGTGGCGCTTCGCACGCCGCTCGGGGTGACGGTCGTGACCTGGATGATGGCTCCGGGAGAAGAGGTCATCGTAGCTCGGCGCCTGAAAGAGCTGCTCGAGAAGGCCCGGCGGACGGCGAGTGCGCACCCGAGTCGGAGCGAGGCCGAGCTTGCATCGGGATTTGGTGTGAACAGTCCCCTCGGCGAATGGGCTCCGCACAAGGATGGGCTGCTGAGGTAGTGCCGGTCCCATTTCGGATGGATGTTCGCGTGTCGTCTATGCGGACCAGCGGATGCCGTCCAGGCTATCCCCGTTGTTCGCCGGACCCACCAGCACAGCGGACACTTGGAGCGGTTTCTCGCCGGCGGCGCGCAAGCGGAAAACCAGTCGGTTCCAGCCAGGCTGTAGTTTAACGGCCTTCTGCACCTGGCCCACACGGTAGGGGGCCGTGTTCTCCTCTTCGAGGATCTTCTCGCCGTTCAGTTCCACCTTCACCTTGCCGCTGAGTCCGAGCCAGAGGAAACCCTTCCGGTGGCCGTCGGCCTTTACCATTGCCATCGCGGCGAAAGCCGGCGCCGGGCCACCCAGCGCCTTCTCGCCATAGAGCGTGTCGCCGAACGAGACGAAGCGCTTGGTGGCCGCCATGCTCGAACTCAAGGTGCTCAGGTCGGCCTCGGGGTCGCGGCTGACTCGCCACTCGCGGTTGCAGCGCGCATACCAGTCGCTCGGTTTGGCAAACTTGCGCGCCAGCCGGTCCAGTTCGTCGCCCACTATTTCAACCTGGTTCAGGTCGTACGTGCCCAGCCCCCGAGCCTCTCCCATCAGCAAGTACTCGATATCCTCAGGCTTGAAGCCCATGAACCTGGCTGCCACGGCGTCCACCGCGACCGTGTCCTCTCCGGCCATGATAACGTTGTTGCGCAGCATCTGGTCGCGCGAGTTGTTGTTGTGCTCAGTGGATTGCAGCCCGCGGATCGCGTCTACCACGTTGTAGTCGGGCGGGTGGAAGGCCGCCAGGTCGGCGATGAACGAGTCGATGCGGTTGTCCACCGAGTGGCGCTCGTGCAGCAGGACATCCCAGAACTGCCCCGGTCCGTGATACGCGACCCGCGGCGCCGTGCCCACGTAGTTCTTGAAACAGGCCGTGATCCCACACTGGCCGTGGACCTTGGCCACTGGTACCGAGATCAGGAAGTCGCAGTTGCGGATCGCGTTCGTGACGGCGTAGCGCGTCACATTCGAAAAGGATCCCACCCCGTTCAACCGCGGCGCCTCCAGGAACGCTGGCTTGCCGGAGGCGTCAAGCACGCAGTCGTAGTTCAGGTCCACGTAGTCGAACTTCTTGCCCGGATACCTTGTGGAGAATTCCCTGAGCATACCCTCCATGGTTCCGCCCGTGCCGGGAAATTCCTTGTCGCCCCAGTCAAATGTCCAGGCGTCGGCGCGCACGCCGTTCTGGATCACCTCCTCGCTGGTTTCCGGGTCGCCGATCCTACGATAACTGCCGCCCTCCGCCACGGTGATGCGGGACGCCCTGGACTTCTCCGCCACATATTCCAACACCGCGCGTGTCACACGCTGATCGGTGACGTCGCCTGTACGGTAACCACTCTGAGACTTCAGGAAAACAATGTTGGGCTTGATGAGCACCCAGGAGCCCGGCTTAATCTTGGCCTCCAGGCTGCCGGCTCGGGGCTTACCGTACTCGATGGCCTTCCAAACCATTTCGCGCACCAAGGGGTAGTCAAGTTCCTGCTCCGGTCCCACCGTTCTCGAGAGCTTCCGGTGCGTAGACTGAATGAGGCCCACCTGCGTCTTGCCCGTTGCCCCGCGCGCCAGTCTGGCGGCAAGCGTCTGCGTGGCGGCGAGCGTCTGTGCGGCGGTAACAATGAACTCCCGACGATTTAGCCTTTGCATCACCATCTCCCCTCCCCGAAAAAGACCCGATTATCCTACGCTTTAAAACCGTCCTTGCGAAGTTACAGCCTCGGTGAAGGTGTGAAATAATCCACAAAGGGAAAAAGGGTTCATCCGTCGGCTGACGGACGAAGGTCGCAACGAAAGAGAACGACTTACACTTTGCGCGTTAGCGCCTTTGGGTGAGCGGAAGCGCCTGGCGTGAGTCAGCCGGCTGGCGCCTGACCTTCACACTTTGTTCAGGACAAGGTCGTGCACCTCTTGGTAGTCATTGTAGCGCAGGCGGTACTTATAGCTGCCGGAAGCGTATTTGGCCGTGTTCCATGCCGCCATGTGGTACCCGGCTTCACAGATGGCGTTGGAGATCACTTCCAGGTTGTGACCGTTCTGATCGAGGATCTCCACGAGCACCCATCCCCTTTTGGGGACACTATGCTCGATGGCCAGTTGCGGATTGTTGGCGTTAGGATAGTGCTGGTTGAGCACCCGCGTGGTGGGCCTGGCGGGAATGCTGAGTTTCTTCTCGCTCACCTTGGAGTAGTCGAACGGCTGATCGACGAGATGCCAAAGCGGCTCTTTCGTGCGCTGGTGGAGGTAGAATGATCTCAGGGGCGTGCGGGTGAAGCTGGTCAGCGGACGGCGGACTGCGACACCATCCTGCCACTCATACACAGGAATATTCATCGGATTCAGCACGTCGAGCTTGCCGCGCTCCATGGCAATATGGAACAAGCCGAAATTCCCGGGCTCATGACCACTCAACCAATGGCCCACAATATCAACCAGGTAGGGGCTTTTGCCGAAGATGACGACGTTCGTCATGTAGTCCCAGGCTCTCCCATCGTAGTTGTTCTCGTTGCCGAGGGGATTCGGCCCCTGGTTGAAATCGCCGTCACGGCCGTAGATGCCCTCGATAATATGAAGGCCCATGGGGGACGCAGCGTGATTGTCGATGGTTCGATGCGCCCATAATTCCATACACAGGGCAGTGTAAAAATACGCCTCATTGAAGCCAGGGTCGTTCCGCGGCACATCCGGGGTACTCCATCGGGGAATAGTGCCTTCGTGCCGCTTGAAGCTTGCTTCTACAACTTCATGAACTTTGGGGTTGATACATTCCTTATTAATTACCTCCTCGAGCTTTCGCATGGTATCGATATTCCACCACTTTTGGCAGTATCCTTGAAAGGGTGCAGCGTTGGCACCCTGCCAGTTCTTACAGGTCAGGGTCATACCCATTTCGTGGGCCTTGAATTTCGCCACATTCAGGTTCCAGGAGTCCGGCGCATTGAAGGGCCACAGGTAGGGGATCTGTGTATACACCACGCCGCCGCCGGGAACCTCTTTCCAGACAAATGCCCGGGCATCATTCGCATCTTCCTCTATTCTTATGGTGTTTTTCCCCGCGCGAACGGTCGCACCCACCCGCCGGCCCATCGCTAAGTATCCGCGGGCGTCCAGCACGCCGCCACCATTGACATCGCGCGTGTGCATCTTGCTGCCCGCTACGCCCAGTTCCTTCAAGGATTCGAACAGACCCTCGACGAAGCAGACGTCGGTGGTAATGCCCATCGTGTCCTCAAGGGTGAATCCTCTCTTCTTGTCCACTGGTTCGTGCGCGGTAAGATTCGGCTTGGTCGCGATGTTGTGAGTCACCGGAATGCCGGTATCGTCCATGGGGACGAATATCGAACGTCCCAAATCAAGTCCCACCTGCTTGCAGGCCTCAGAATTCGTCTTGTAATCCACATGCGTCCGCAGGATGAAGACCGCTTCCGGGTGCTGTTCCACAAACGGATGCACGCCAAAATATCCGGACGGTTTCGACTCGGACGCAAAAATGGAAGCTGGTCCGATGAAACCCAGACTGCCATAAAGCAATGATGAAGACTTAAGAAAATCCCTTCGATCAATCATATAAACCATACCTTTCTAATGTCACGTTACTCCTCTTGCCACTCGATGCCTCGCCAGCGTCGTACGCAAAGCTTTCCTTTCTTGCCTCCTGAGTCTCTACGGCTTGCACCCAGGATTTACCATTTTGAGAACCCAGGCAGGCGATTATCGCCGATTCCAGATGCGGGGTCAACCCAACACAAGGAGTATGAGGCCGCTAAAGTTGACAGAATGGCGATTGTCTCGGCAGTCTGTGTGTGCCAATATGACTTTCTGTCGTAGCTTGCCTTGCGAATCGCCCCCTCCCAACCTTACACCACTGCCTGCCGCCCATACTTTGCCTTGCTTCACCCACAGTCTGGCCTCCGGTCCGTTTTCTTGGAATGAAACCCAGATTCTACCTGCTGCTCACCGGCAGCCTCGATCCGCCGCACCATGCCCCCGAACGGGCGCCGCGTCAGATGGCTCCCGGCCAGCAGCAGCCAGTAATAACGGGCATGCTTGATGAGCCGCCCCCCCTGCCTCCACCAGAGGTTGCTGCAAGCCGGAAACGGACTCCACAAAAAGCATTTTAGATGGGAAGGATTTCGTGTTAGAAAGGGCATGTCGATGACGAATCGGGACTCGCATTCTTTTCCGATGTTCGGGTTGCTTGTCGTTGCTCTGGGGACCACTCTTCCGGCGAACGCTTCGGAAAGCCTCGTTGTCCGTGGTTTGAGCCAACCGGTTGAGATCCCCAAGGACCACTGGGGGATCTCGCACATCTACGCCAAAAACGAAGCCGATCTCTTCTTCGCCCAAGGCTACAACGCCGCGCGCGACCGGCTGTTTCAACTCGAGCTTTGGCGGCGCCAGGCTACGGGCACGGTGGCCGAAATCCTCGGACGCAAGGAATTGAAGCGTGACGTCGGCAACCGCCTGTTCATGTTCCGCGGCGAGCTTGGGCAAGAACTGAGCTGGTATCATCCCCGTGGGGCGGCGATCGTCCAGGCATTTGTAAATGGAATCAATGCCTACGTCGAGGAGACGCGACGTCATCCCGAACTGCTGACGCCCGAATTCAAGATGCTCGGCATCGCGCCAGGCAAATGGACACCAGCCGTGGTTATCGCCCGCTTCAACGGCCTCATGGCCAATATCAATGAGGAGCTCAACGTCGCCCTGGCTATTCGAACCCTCGGCGCGGAGAAAGTCAAAGACCTCTGTTACTTTCAGCCTGCTAATCCAAAATTGGAGATAGATCCTGCGATCAACGCATCGCTGCTCTCCCGAGACATCTTGGAACTGTATGCCGCATTCAAGCAGCCCATCAGGTTTACACCGGATGAGTTGGTGGCGGCATATCGTGACAACTCTCAGATTCTGGTTCCTGTAGGGGCACGCCATGGCGTGCCCCTACAGCCGGTCGATCCAAGCCAGCCGCAGCAGGAAGTGGGGAGCAACAACTGGGTGGTCAGCGGCCGGCTCACCCCGAGTGGTTTTCCGCTCATGATGAACGACCCGCACCGCGCACAGGAGGCGCCGTCACTGCGTTACTGGGTGCACTTGGTGGCGCCGGGGTGGAACGTGATCGGCGCCGGCGAGCCGTCGCTGCCCGGTGTCTCGATCGGACACAACGAATACGGCGCGTGGGGCCTCACGATTTTCGGCACGGATGAAGAAGACCTCTATGTCTACGACACCAATCCGGCCGACCCCTCGCAATACAAGTATGGCGGCAAATGGGAGGCGATGACAGTTATCAGAGAAGCGATCCCGGTCAAAGGCGAGCCGGCGTTTGCGGCGGAACTGAAATACACGCGGCACGGGCCGGTGGTCCTTGAGGACAAGGCGCATCACAAGGCCTACGCCGTGCGGGCAGCGTGGCGAGAGGTTGGAGCGGCGCCCTATCTCGCCAGCCTGCGGATGGATCAGGCGCATAGTTGGGAGGAGTTTCTCGAGGCGTGCACTTACAGCCGCATGCCTTCGGAGAACATGGTTTGGGCCGACATCGAAGGCAACATCGGCTATCAGGCAGTTGGCATTGCGCCCCTGCGGCCAAACTGGAGCGGCCTCGTTCCCGTGCCCGGCGATGGCCGCTTCGAGTGGGACGGCTACTTGCCCATCAAGGACCTGCCCCACGTCCTTAATCCACAGAAAGGCTTCCTCAACACCTCGAACAACTACCTGATCCCGCCCGGCTGGCCTTTCAAAGAGGCGCTCCACTACACCTGGGCGGATCCTTATCGGGGGGATAGCGTGGCGGAGTTTCTGGCGTCCGGCCGGCTCTTTACCGTCTCGGACATGGTCGAGCTTCAGAACAGCGATCTCTCGCTTCCAGCTCGCAGCTTGCTCCCGCTGCTCTCAGGCCTCGCGCTAACCAACCCCGTTTCTCAGCAGGCACAGGCTCGTTTGCTGCACTGGAATTATCTCCTCGACAAAGACTCTGTGCCTGCCGGCATCTATGAAATGTGGCAGCGTCGGCTGCGGGAAAACGTGCGAGTGCTGATGGTACCCAAAGAAGCGCAGGCGTTCGTCGGATCCCTTTCGATGACAAAGATCATCAGTTGGCTTTATGCCCCCGACGGCCGCTTTGGCCGCGACCCGCTGGAGGGGCGAAGCATGCTCCTCGCGAAGAGCCTCGACGAGGCAGTGAGCGAGCTTACCAAGCGGCTCGGGCCGGACATGGAGAAATGGCGGCTGGGCGCCTATCACCATGCGCTGATTCATCATCCGATGAGTGGTGCGCTCAAGCCTGAGTGGCGAGCAAAGTTCGATGTGGGCGATCTGCCGCGCGGTGGCGATGGCTACACGATCGCGGCGACCGGCGGCGAGGATAATCAGACGGGGGGTGGGTCGTTCAAAATCGTTGTGGACACCGAGAACTGGGATAATTCGGTGGGGCTGAATAATCCGGGGCAATCGGGCGACGTGAATAACCGGCACTATCGCGATCTCTACCAACTCTGGGCGCGCGGCAAGTATTTCCCGGTCTTCTATTCACGTCCGAAGGTGGAGTCCGTGACGGAGGAGACATTCGTGCTCGAGCCGGCATCGGGCTCCGCGAACCTCGGGGCCAGAGCAGGTGGAACACCTTGAATCGGACTACTCCCTTGCCCGTCGAGGCACGATTGAAGGCCCGCTATGCCCTGTTAGCCGGATTTCTCGGTTGGACGCTGGACGCGTTTGACTTTTTCGTGCTCGTGTTTGTTTTGTCTGCGGTAGGCAAGGATTTTGGCCGCTCCATTCCCGCGGTTGCCTTGACATTGACTGTCACGCTGGCTATGCGACCTGTCGGCGCTTTCGCCTTCGGCCTGTTGGCAGATCATTACGGCCGGCGACTCGTGCTGTTGGCCAATGTCGCCTTTTTCTCGCTGATGGAGGTCATGTCTGGGCTGGCGCAGAGCTACCCGCAATTTCTCGTTCTCCGGCTGCTCTATGGAATTGGTATGGGAGGCAATTGGGGTGTCGGCGCATCGCTGGCCATGGAGTCAGCGCCTCCCAAGTGGCGCGGCATCCTTTCCGGTCTGCTCCAGGAGGGCTATGCGCTCGGCAACGTGCTGGCCGCCATCGCCTACTTGACAATCTTTCCGCACTGGGGCTGGCGTGTCATGTTCTTCATAGGGGCAGTGCCGGGCCTGCTGACCATGCTGATTTGCCTGCGCGTCGAGGAACCCCAGGCGTGGCAGGAGTCGCGCACCGATTGGTCCAATTACCGGCGCGCCATCTTCAAGAATTCGCGTCTGTTTCTCTACTTGGTCGCCTTGATGGCGGCGATGAATTTCATCTCGCATGGTACGCAAGACTTGTACCCGACCTTCCTTCAGCGCCAGCGTCATTTCGGTGTGAACGTCACCGCGCTGATCACCGGCCTCTCGATGATTGGCGCAATCCTGGGTGGTCTCACTTTTGGCCATTTCTCCGACCGGCGGGGAAGACGGCGTTCGATGATCTGGGCGGTGCTGCTGGCAATGGCCGCTGTCCCTTTATGGGTCCTGGCGCCCAACCGGCCCCTGATCGTTTTAGGGGCGTTCATCATGCAGTTCATGGTGCAGGGGGCGTGGGGCGTCATTCCTGCGCACATCAATGAGCTGTCGCCGCCGCAGCTCCGGGGATTTTTTCCTGGCCTGGCTTACCAGTTCGGAGTATTGATTGCCTCCTCCATCGGCTACCTCGAGGCTTTGCTCGGTGAGCATTTCAGCTACACGATATCCATGGGAAGCCTCGCCATTGTGGTGCTCTCCCTCGGCGCAATCATTATCTCGGCTGGTCCGGAAGCCAAGGGTGTGTCTTTTATCCGCTGATTTTTCTTGCCAGCATGGTACGGTACATGTTAATTGAATGGATTTCCACTTCTGATGTGCACCGTGAATGCCCATGAGCCAACCCAGAATTCAATTCGCAAACCGAGTCGCAGTGGCGAAAAAGCCGCGTAGGACCGTCGGGCTAGCCGTAGTGGGGCTGGGAACGGTGGGAACGGGCACGGTCAAGGTGCTGGTCGAGCACCGGGGCGAAATCCAACGGCGGCTGGGCTGCAAGCTGGAACTCAAGACCATCTGTTCGCTGGGCATTCGCCAGAAAGATGTAGCCTGGGTCGGCGGGCGGGTGAAGACCACGGTGGACTGGCATGAAGTGGTGCGTGATCCTGAAATCGCTATTGTGGTGGAGCTGGTGGGAGTGCTTCCCGTAGCCCGCGCCATTGCCTTTGCGGCCATCGACGCCGGCAAGCACCTGGTGACCGCCAACAAGCAATTGGTGGCGCAACACGGGGTGGAGCTGGCCGAGCACGCCCGCGCCGCCGGGGTGAACCTGGGCATTGAAGCTTGCGTGGCGGGTGGCACACCCCTCCTGCACGCCATCCGCGAAGGGCTGGCGGGCGAGCGCTTCGTCGGTGTGTACGGCATTCTGAATGGGACCACGAACTACATTCTCACGGAAATGGAGCGCCGCGGCTGTAGCTTCGCCGAAGCTTTGGCCGAAGCGCAGCAAAAGGGCTATGCCGAGCCCGATCCCACCTTTGATGTGGAAGGCTACGACGCGCGCTACAAGATCGCCATCCTCGCCATGCTCTGTTTTGGCCAGGCGGTACGCGTGGAAGAGATTCCCGCGCAAGGGATCACGGCCATCGACCAGGTGGACTTCGCTTATGCCCGCCGCTTGAACCATACCATCCGCCTCATTGCTTCCGCCCGCCGACGCCCAGGGGGCCGCCTGGAGATTTTCGTGCGGCCCATGATGATCCCCTCGAGCAGTCAACTGGCCAAGGTGCTAGGCTCGCTCAATGGCATCCTGCTGATGGGGGACAAGGGGGAAAACACCACCCTCACCGGCCGCGGGGCAGGAGGTGAACCCACCGGCGTGGCGGTGGTTTCTGACGTGATTGAAATCGCGCGCGCCCTGGCGGCGGGCGGAGCGGGCTCGACTCCGCTGGGCTATGAAACCTGGCAGCCCTCCAAAATCGCTCCGGCTGCGGACAGTATCATCTCTGCCTACCTTCGCCTCGTGGTCCGCGACCGGCCCGGCATCCTAGCGCGCGTCTGCGCCTTACTGGCCCGCCACCGCATCAACATCGATTCCGTGCTCCAGGAGCCCGCCATGCCCAAGAGCCATCTGCCCTTCGTCATGACCCTCGAACCCAGGCGCGAGAAGCACGTGGCGCAAGCCGTCAAAGAAATCTCGTGCCTGCCCTTCATGGCCTGCCCGCCACTTATGATGCCATTTGCCGAACTGCCATGAGGGCAGTCATGAGTGACAAGTGACGAGTGACGAGCAAGAAAAGCAGGAGCCAGAAGTCAGAACGAATAGGTTTCGGTTGGTTGGTGCCGGGTGCCGAGCAGTAATATGAATGGGGAGTAGTGAATTGAACAGCTAAGTTGACTCCTGCGGCAGTCGACCACCACGCTTCCTCAATCCACTATTTACTATTCACTGATTGTAATTTCTTGCTGCCCACTGCCTTCTGCCTTCTTGTTTGGTGAGCCGGCTGGGACTCGAACCCAGAACCCCTGCCTTAAAAGGGCAGTGCTCCACCATTGAGCTACCGGCCCACAATTTCCCTTGCAAGGTCGGTCATTCAGCGATCCTGCAGCTGGCACCCAGGGTGCTGCCCCTGCCTCAATATTCAGAACGGCAGGACACCAAAAGGTCTGACCTTGCGCTGCATCTCCTAACACCTTACACCAGTGCGAGCGCGCCCGTAAACACCAATCCTCGTTTGCACCCTGTGCATTCCACTGTTATTCCGATCCGTCAGCCCACGGAGAGGAATCTCGCTCTGATTTCTGTTTCCACGACCACTCACATGCGCCTTGAGTTTCGGCCGCAAGCGCCGAGCGAGATTCCGAGCTGCACTCGGAATGACAGGGGGCAGGATTGGCGTCCGGCACCTGAAATCGCTTATCCTGACTTCTGACTCCTGTTCTTCCACTCGTCACTCGTCACTGTCCTTGAGATATTGCCGCTTGTGCGCTACTCTGTTTAACTTCCAGGTCGCCGCCGAGAAAGGCGGTAACGTGCCGTGAATTTCCAATAATTCATCGCGGCTCTCTCTGATTTAGGAGGAGAAGAATCATGGCGAATGTTAAAGGTCTGAAGGTGGTCGAACCAACCCAGCGCTTGCGAGCCACCCTGCCGAAGATCGGGATCCGGCCGGCCATCGACGGGCGGCGCAAGGGCGTGCGGGAATCGCTGGAGAACCAGACCATGGAGATGGCCAAGTCTGCCGCCAAATTTTTTGCCGATCATCTGCGGCATCCCAACGGACTCCCAGTGGAATGTGTGATCTCTGACACCTGCATCGGCGGTGTGGCGGAGGCTGCGGAGGCTGCGGACAAGTTTGCGCGCCAAGGTGTGGGCCTTTCCCTTACCGTTTCGCCTTGTTGGTGCTACGGGTCGGAGACCATGGATATGGATCCCCTGACGCCCAAAGCGGTTTGGGGTTTCAATGGCACCGAGCGGCCCGGCGCGGTTTACTTGGCGGCTGTGCTGGCGGGACACAATCAGAAAGGGCTGCCGGCTTTTGGCATTTATGGAAAGGACGTGCAGGACGCGGGTGATACGAGCATCCCGAAGGATGTGCAGGAAAAGCTCCTGCGCTTTGCCAAGGCCGGGCTGGCCGCGGCTGAAATGAAAGGGAAGTCCTATCTTTCACTCGGCTCCGTTTCCATGGGCATTGCCGGTTCCATGGTCGATGCGGCTTTCTTCCAAAACTACCTGGGCATGCGCAATGAGTATGTGGATATGTCGGAATTCGTGCGGCGCATCGACGAAGAAATCTACGACCAGAAAGAATACCTGCGCGCCAATAAATGGGTGAAGGCGAACTGCCCCGAAGGAAAGGATTACAACGTTCCGAAAATGTCGCGGACTAAGAAGTACGCCGACTGGCACACGGTGGTGAAGATGACTATGATCGCCCGCGACCTGATGGTCGGGAATCCCAGGCTGGCAGAACTGGGGTTCGGCGAAGAGGCTCTGGGACACAATGCAATCCTGGCCGGGTTCCAGGGCCAGCGGCATTGGACGGACCACTTCCCCAACGGGGACTTCATGGAGGCTATGCTCAATTCCTCCTTCGATTGGAATGGCATTCGGGAAGCATTTGTCTTCGCTACCGAGAACGATTCGCTCAACGGCGCCGCCATGCTGTTTGGACATTTGCTGACCGACACGGCGCAAATCTTCGCTGACGTGCGGACCTACTGGAGTCCGGAAGCAGTCAAACGGGTCACCGGCAAGAACCTGAGCGGAAAGGCCAGCGGAGGCATCATCCACCTGATCAACTCCGGCGCGGCCACCCTCGATGCCACGGGGGAAGAGATGAAGGACGGGGCCAGGGTCATGAAGCCGTACTGGGAGATCACGGCGGAGGAAGTGGGTCGCTGCCTGGACGCAACGCAATGGAGTCCGGCCATAGTCGAGTACTTCCGGGGCGGCGGTTTCTCTTCCACATTTGCGACCAAAGGCGAATTGCCGGTGACCATGTCACGCCTCAACTTGGTGCAGGGCCTGGGGCCGGTGCTCCAGATCGCCCAGGGTTACACAGTCGAACTGCCCAAGGAGGTGCACAACATACTCGACTTGAGGACCAATCCCACTTGGCCCACCACTTGGTTTGCTCCCACGCTTACTGGTGAAGGTCCCTTCAAGGATGTGTACGCCGTGATGAACAACTGGGGCGCTAACCACGGCGCCATCAGCTATGGCCACATCGGCGACCTGCTGATCTCCCTCGCTTCCATTCTGCGCATCCCTGTCTGCATGCACAACGTGCCGGCGGAGCGGGTGTTCCGCCCCAGCGCCTGGACGGCCTTTGGAGCTCAAGACCCCCAGGGAGCAGATTATCGCGCCTGCGCTACCTTCGGTCCCGTGTACGGCAAGAAGTGACGCCGCAATTTCGTTATTGCCCTCTCCCGAGGGGAGAGGGCTGTATTTCGCACTTATGTCCCCCGTGTCCGGCCGAATCTTCCCTCACGCGATCAACTTCTCCAGGTACTGCTTTTCCTTCCGAATGTCCTCGAGTTGACGAGGACCGGAGATCTCCCTCTCAATAGTTAGAGGACCGTCGTAACCGAGTTTCTTCAGGCGTGAAATAAGCTTGGGGAAGTCCGCCTTTCCCTCGCCGATGGGGACTTCTTCGCCGAGCTTTTTCGGGTCAGTCGGGAAGAGCCCGTCTTTGGCGTGGGTGCCCCGCACCAGCTTGCCGACCACATCCAGGGCATCGTTGGGGTTACCTTTGCCGTAAAGGATCAAGTTGGCCGTGTCCAGGTTGACGAATTGGTTGTCCACACCCACATCGGTGATGGCCCGAAGCAAGGTTATCGGAGTCTCCTGCCCTGTCTCATACAACATCATCTGGCCGTTCCCCTTGAGATAGGTCGCAACTTCGCGAAGGGCCGGGAGCAAGTCCTTGTAGACAGGGTCGTTGGGATTTTCGGGAATGAAGCCGAAGTGCGTGTGCAGAGCCGGAATCCCCAGCTTCTTGGCGAAATCAGAAGCTTGCTTGAAGTGCGCGATTCGCTTCGCGCGGTATTGCAGGGGCACCAAACCAATGGTCAGCGGCCCTTGGTAGAAATCGTACACTGCGGGCCCGGGGCCGCTGGTATTAAGGGCGGTGACCTCGAGATTGAAGTTCTGCACTGCCTCTCGGATGCCCCTTAGCATTTGGTCAGAGAAATCGTCCGTCGAGACCTGGCAGGAGGGGATTCCCAGGTCGTGTACTTTCTGCAAGGCCGCGTGGGGATTATTTCCCATGCCTACAATCAAGCCCAGGCGCATTCCTTTTCGAGCAGGCGCAGCAGGCAGGCCGGACATCAGCCCTGCGGCGCCCGCGGCGGCGGAAACTTTCAGAAAATCGCGTCGGTCGAATGTTTGCATTGATGGTTACCTCGTGTGAAATAAGATTCGGGATTCAGGAGTCAGCCGCTGAATCCTGACTCCTGATTCCTGAATCCTGTCTTGTTGACAACTTCTGAGACTAGAGCATAGTATCCAATTTTGGGCAGAATTGCTCGGATGAAGTAGGAGCCAGGAGTCTGGGATGCGATGCTGCAACCAGCCTGTCCTAATAGTTATCACTGGATACATCTTCTCCTGACTCCTGACTCCTGAATCCTGTTATGAGACAAGCATACCTGGACTGCTTTTCCGGCATTAGCGGGGACATGTTTGTCGGCGCATTGCTGGACTTGGGCTTGCCGCTGGAGCGGTTGCTTGCCGAACTGAATAAGATTCCTCTGGGTTTTTACGAGTTCAAGCGCACGCGCGCGGTGCGGGGACACCTGGCAGGAACGCGCGTCGAGATTCTCGTCCCGGCCAAGCAGCCCAGCCGCAAGCTGCGCGACATCGAGGAACTGATTGCGCGCAGCGAACTGTCGACAGGCGTCAAAGAACGATCCATGAAGGTGTTTAGCCGCCTGGCGGAGGCAGAGGGAAAACTGCACAACATGCCGCCCGAGCAGGTGCACTTCCACGAGGTTGGCGCGGTGGATTCGATTCTCGACATCGTGGGGACCTGTGTCGGACTCGAGCTCCTCGATATTGCGCAGCTCACCTGTTCTCCCGTGAATGTGGGCAGCGGAAGCGTGCAGGCCGCGCACGGCTCGTTGCCGGTCCCGGCGCCCGCCTCGCTCGAATTGCTCAAGGACGTCCCCATTTATTCTTCCGGTGTCGAGGGAGAGCTGGTGACTCCTACCGGGGCGGCGCTCATCACCACGCTGGCCACGAGCTTTGGACCCATCCCGGCCATGAAAGTGGAGCGCATTGGATACGGTGCTGGAGCAAGGGAAATTCCCGGGCAACCGAACCTGGCGCGCTTGTTGCTCGGGCAGAGCGTGGACCTGGTGATGGCCCAGTCCGGCGCGCCCGGCGATGAAGTGGTTTCCGTGATTGAGGCCAATGTGGACGACATGAGCCCGCAGCTTTACGGCTTTTTCGTTGAACAAGCGCTGGCCGCAGGCGCGCTGGACGTAACTTGCACTCCCGTCCAGATGAAGAAAAACCGCCCCGGAATCCTGATGAGTGTGCTTTGCACTCCCGAAAAAACCGACGCCTTGGCTCAAATGCTCTTCGAGCAGACCACCACCATCGGGGTGCGCATCTACGAGGCGCGGCGCAAGGTTCTGGAGCGCGAGCTGCTCAGCGTGGAGACACCTTATGGCGCAGTCAAAGTCAAAGTGGCCAAACGCAACGGAAAAGTGCTGAATGTTGCGCCCGAATATGAAGACTGCCAGCGTTTGGCAACGGAGAAGGGCGTTCCACTCAAGCAGGTGATGATGGCCGCGCAAGCGGCGACCCAGGTGTCAGTTGAATGAGCACATTCTATCTCACGACTCCCATTTACTACCCCAACGCCCGGCCCCACGTCGGCTCAGCCTACACCACGATTGTCTGCGATGTCCTGGCGCGCTACAAGCGCATGTGCGGTTACGACGTGGCTTTTCTCACCGGCAGCGACGAGCACGGGGAAAAGCTCGAGCGCGCCGCAGCCGCAGCGGGCCAGTCGCCCAGCGAGTTTGTGGCGGAGAAGCGGAAGCTCTTCGTCCAGCTTTGGGAAAAGCTTGGCATACCAGTGAGCGAGTATCCATACGCCGACGGCAAACCAGATTCGCTGCGCTTCATTCCCACTACCCACCCCGATCATGAGAAGTCCGTGCGTCGCATGCTGCTGCGGGCGAAGGAGAATGGATACATTACCAAGCGTCAGTATGAGGGCCGGTATTGCGTCTCTGACGAGCGATACATCTCGGACGGCACCGAGCCCGCGAATTGCGACATCTGCGGCAGGCCGGCGGAGCTGATCAGCGAAGAGAATTACTTTTTCAAGCTCTCAGCTTTCCAGGATCGCCTGCTGGAACTCTACGAGAAGCATCCGGAATTCGTGCAGCCGCACTATCGCCGGAACGAAGTCAAGAGCTTTGTGAAGAGCGGCCTGCGCGATATCTCTGTAAGCCGTAAGCGAATCAAATGGGGGATTCCTTTCCCGCTTGATGCAGAGCGAAACGACCCAGAGCAGGTTGTTTATGTCTGGTACGATGCGCTGACCACCTATATGACCGGCATCGGCTACGCGCAGGGCGAGAACGGCAACGAGGAATTCCGCAAATACTGGCGCAACAAAGCGGGCGAGTCCGAGCTGGTCCACATGATCGGCAAGGACATCCTGCGCTTCCACGCTGTCTATTGGCCCGCCTTCATCATGGCCGCGTACCCGGACCAGCCGGAAATGCTTCCGACCACGGTGTTTGCTCATGGATGGATTTACTACGAGCAAGATAAGATGTCGAAGTCGAAAGGTAACGTCGTCTACCCCGAGCCAATCATCGACGCGCTCGACTCCTTCGGCGCGCCCGGCAACGACGCCCTTCGTTATTACTTACTGCGCGAAGCCCCGTTCGGGCAGGACACGAGCTTTTCCTATGAGGGGTTAATTCAGCGCTACAACTCAGATCTGGCGAATGGCCTCGGAAACCTGGTCAGCCGGACGGGGAACATGCTGCACCAGTACTTCGCTGGGCAGGTACCAAGGTCGCCCGCTGCTCTAGGCTCGCGAACTGACGGGCTAAAGACAACCGCGCAGACGGACCTTTTGGAAGCGTCCAATCCCGTTGGCTACCTTGCACTATTCGAACAGTTCAGGTTCTCGCAAGCCATAGACGTCTTGTGGGGCGCGATCGCTGAGACGAATCGGTATCTGGTACTCGAACAGCCATGGAAGGTTTCAAAGGAAACTGCTGGTATCGGCGGAACTCTAACTCGGATGATCCAGCTTGATACTGAGGGGAATCCTGTTATTGGAAAGGACGACGAGGCAAGTAAGAAACTGGCAGAAATCCTTTATACCTGTGCTGAGGTCCTTCGAATTGTCTCCGTGATTATTAGGCCTATCCTGCCCCAGGCTGCTGCAAGGCTCTGGGGGCAGCTTGGCTGCGAGGGATACCTCGGCAAAATCGAAGATCAGCGGCTGGACCAACTCAAGTGGGGCACTCTGAGGCCCGGAACCAAGGTCGGCAAGCCCGAACCCATATTTCCACGACTCGACAAGGCAGCGACGCTCGCCAAGCTTGACGAACTCGCCGAAGCTGACCGCGAACGCGATAAACCCAAGGAGGCATTCATACCCCTGCAAACAGAGAACAAACCCGAAGCGGCATCCACGCCGGCATCCGCATCCCCAGCCCCCAGCCCCCAGCCCCTAGCCCTGATTTCCATCGAGGATTTCGCCAAGGTGGACATGCGAGTGGGCGAAGTGAAAGCCGCCGAGCACGTTCCTGGCGCTGCAAAACTCTTGAAGCTGATGGTGGATATCGGCACGGAAGTCCGCCAGCTTGTGGCCGGACTTGCGGAGTATTATCGCCCTGAAAACCTGGTCGGGATGAAAGTCGTGGTGGTCACCAACCTCCAGCCACGCAAGCTTCGCGGCGTGGAATCGAACGGCATGATCGTTGCGGCCTCCGTGGGCGACCACGGTCGGCCCGTCCTGGTGACCTTCAAGGAAGATGTGGAGAATGGGGCGAGGCTGAAGTAGGGGCTCCTGTCAGTTGTCCGTGGTCCCTTGTCCGTTGCATCCGGAGGAGAGGGTGTTCTGCGATAGCTGCGAGAACCAGCTTTGAGAATCTGCAAGTTTACAAACTGGGCGAGAAACTCGCAGATGAAGTATGGACGGTTGTGACCAGTTGGGAACAGTTCGCAAGAATGACTGTCGGAAGGCAGATAGTTCGGGCTGCGGACAGCATTGGGGCCAACATCGCTGAAGGCTCGGGGAGAGGAAGTTTTCAAGACAACCGACGGTTTGTAAGGATGGCCCGAGGTTCACTGAATGAGACGAAGCATTGGCTGCGCCGGGCGTATTGTCGGGGCCTGCTCAGTAAGGAGGACGTAAAACGAATTAGGCCCATCATCGACGAACTCGCGCCCAAGTTAAACGCGTACCTTCGGTCCATCGGGAGCACTCCGGAGGCCATCCGAGTTGACGAAGTCGGGGAGGGTGCGACTGACAACTGACAACGGACAACGGACAGTTTTTGTTGATTCTCATGCGCATCTCGATGATCCCGAGTTCGACACGGACCGCGCGGCGGTGGTTGAACGCGCCCGCGCGGCTGGACTACGCTACCTCCTGACCGTGGGGGGCGGCACAGGGCCGGATAACCTGGAAATGCCCGTTGCGCTCGCCGGGCGCCACGACTGGATTTACGCCACGGTGGGCGTTCACCCGTACGACGCGAAGCATTTCACGGAACATCACGCCGAGCAAATCCGCAAACTGGCGCAGCATCCCCGGGTAGTGGGCATTGGTGAAATCGGCCTGGACTACCATTACGACAACTCGCCGCGCGAGATTCAGAAGCGCGTCCTCGTCCGGCAGTTGGAGTTGGCCCGAAGGGCAAGACTGCCGATTATTATTCATTGCCGCGAGGCGTGGTCCGACCTCACGGAGATCATCCAGGCACACTGGATATCGAGCGGGCTGGGTGGCATCCTGCATTGCTTTTCAGGCTCCCGCCAGGCCGCCCTGAAGTTTGTCGATTGGGGATTTCAGGTTTCATTTGCGGGGAATGTGACGTACAAGAAGGCGGAGAACCTGCGCGCAGTGGCGCGAGAAATTCCACTCGACCGTCTCTTAACAGAAACCGATTGTCCCTACCTAGCCCCGATTCCGTACCGGAGCAAGCGCAACGAGCCGGCCTTTGTGATCGAAGTTTCCCGCACGCTGGCCGCTCTTCGCAACCTGAGCGTAGAAGAGCTCGGGGACATCGTGGTGCATAACTTTGAACGGTTTTTCGGGTTGGAGAACTGCCACCTGGCGACGTAAACTCGCCGCTACAAGAATTATAACCTGTGTAGAACTATGGAAAACTAGCCGTGACGTTCCTCGTCACTTGTCACTCGTCACTTGTCACTATGTATTTCAACTGCTGGAAATGCCGCCAGAAGATTGAGTATCCCTCCGGAAGCCGTGTCGGAACGCGCGACACCTGCCCCGCGTGCGACGCCGACTTGCAGGCCTGCCGCAATTGCCAATTCTACGATCCGGGCAAACACAGTCAGTGCGCGGAAACCCAGGCCGAATGGGTCCGCGATAAAGAAGCCGCCAACTACTGCGGCTACTTCCAACTAAACCCCACCCTCCTAGCCAGCGCCGAACGTCCTGCCACCGAGCCCAACGACGCCAAGAAGAAGTTTGACTCGCTCTTCAGGCTTTGAGGGACCGGTGTTGTGGATGAGGCTGTACGGAAGCTTTGGAGATTGTTGGTGAAGAGGAGATGCTCTCCATCCCTCAAGGATGAATTAACGGGGTCGATGTATGTTATGCTAACAGGCATGAGGGACGGGGACGTGGCCAGTCCCTTAGGTTGCAAACTAAAATTGGAAGGTGAACATGGCCGGTAAACGCAAGGTCAATTTTCAAGGTCAGGAAGTCTGGGGCGAAGAGGTGGATTTCGAGACCGAGCGAGAGGGATGGAATGAGTATATCCTTCACGATGGGACAAGGCTAAAGATGAAGTCCGTCGTTTCCGACGTCGTCCGTCTCGAACTGTTCCAGCCCGACGGTTCACCAATATACATGATAAATGCTGCCAATGTTGTGAGTGCCATCGTCCCCGACACGCTAAGAAGGAGGGATTAGCCTATGCCACTTCCCAATCTCGGCCAGGCCAAGGGCATTGTTGCCACATCATGTTTACAGCCTAGCAGACCCACAGCTATGATCCCCGTTTTCGGGCCAGAGCAAAAGTTCAGAGCTGAGCTGCACCTGGAGTCCGAGAAATGGCGCCAAGCAGTGACAGCGCCCTTGACCTCCACTGCCACCACTGCACTGAACGAATTCATCGCCTTTGAGATTTCACTGGCGCCAGAAGTGGAGGCCGTTTTCACGGCATTCCGCAACGAGGTGTTTTATGTGTGGGTAATCGTAAGCAGATTCGCGGACGACGTAAGGGCCACAATCTATGACCGCCAGCGGGCAATTATCGATGAGTTCCGCACCTTTGAGTTTGATTTCTACATTATTGCGGGGCTTGGTAGGGACCCCTGGGACCTTGTTTCGGAATCTGTGACGCTGGCATTCCAGAGGCGAGGCTGAGTGCTGTGCCCTCAAAAGACGATCATAAAGCCAAGGCCGAACACGATAAGCAGTTTGCGGACTCGCTCGACCTCTCGACCACTCCATACCTGGACTGGGCCATTACTGCCCTTTTCTACGCAGCCTTGCATTATGTGGAGGCGTATTTTGCAACCATGAAGCGCCACTCACCTGATCACAGGACGAGGGACAGCGCGATTCAAAGAGACTCACGAATAAGAAACCTCTACAATGACTACAACGAGCTGAAGAACTACAGCATAAACGCCAGGTATTATATGGTGTCTTTCGCTGCGTCTGACGTCACTAGAAACCTTTTACCACGCCTGGAAAACATCCGGAGCCGGATCATGCCTCTGCTCTGACGGAGAAGCTCGTCGCCCGGCGTCTCGTTGTCCTTCTTAATCCGCCTCATCGTTGTATCAGAACTTCACGCGACTTCAAACCCACCGGCTTTTTCGAAGGCATCGGCGACGCGCAGCAGCCTTGCCTCGTCGAAGTGCCGGGCGAGAAGTTGCATCCCCACCGGAAGGTGTGGTTCCCCCTTGGTCTTTCCGCAAGGCACGCAAATGCCCGGGATGCCGGCCAGGCTGGCGGTAACGGTGTAAATATCGGCGAGGTACATTTGCAGGGGGTCGTCCAAACGCTCGCCGAGCTTGAAGGCGGGGATGGGGGAGGTTGGGGTGACGATGATGTCCACGTCGTCAAAGGCTTCCAGAAAATCCCTGGTGATGAGGGTGCGCACTTTCTGGGCTTTCAAGTAATAGGCATCGTAGTAGCCGGAGCTCAGGACGTAGGTGCCAAGCATGATGCGCCGCTTCACCTCGGCGCCAAATCCTCCGTAGCGTGTCTGTTTGTACATCTCCTGCAAGTCTGCGTGCTCGGGGGAGCGGAACCCATAGCGCACGCCATCGTAGCGCGCCAGATTCGAGCTGGCCTCCGCCATGCAAATGATGTAGTAGCAAGCGATGGCATAATCGGTGTGAGGAAGGCTGATGGGCGCGACCTCGCATCCCAGCTTGGCCAGCAGGTCAATTCCCTTTTGGATATTATCGCCCGTTTCCGGACTGAGTCCCTTGAAATACTCGCCGGGGACGCCCACCTTGAGGCCGCGCACGTTTTGATCCAGTCCTGCTACATAGTCCTCGACAGGAAGGTCCGCCGAGGTAGAGTCGTGCGGGTCGCGGCCGGCAATGGTCTGGAGCAGGCGGGCCACATCGCGGACCGAGCGCCCGAAAGGCCCAATGTGGTCGAGCGAAGAGGCGAACGCCACGAGTCCGTACCTCGAGACCCTGCCGTACGTCCCCATCATCCCCACAATCCCGCAAAAAGCCGCCGGTTGCCGGATCGAGCCTCCGGTATCAGAACCGAGAGAGGCCACGGCCATGTTCGCCGCCACCGCCGCGGCTGAACCGCCACTCGAGCCGCCGGGCACTCGGGATAAATCGTGAGGGTTACGAGTTGGGAAGAAACCGGAGTTTTCCGTGGAAGACCCCATGGCGAATTCGTCGCAATTCGTCTTGCCCAGGATGACAGCGCCTGCCGCCTCCAGCCTTTCAACCGCAGGGGCATCATAAGGGGCGACGTAATTCGCCAGAATCTTCGAGGCGCAGGTGTTGCGCACGCCTCGGGTCAGAATCACGTCCTTTACCGCCACGGGGATTCCCGCCAACGGACCCAAGGGCTCGCCGGCGGCAAGCTGCCGGTCGATCTTGGCGGCCTGCTCGAGGGCTCGTTCGGGGCACAACTGTAAATACGCGCGCACCTCTTTGTCGCGCCGTTCGAGGTGCTCGAAGTGAGCTTGCGCAACCTCGACCGCAGAGGTTTTGCGCTGGACCAGAAGCTCGTGGAGTGGGTCGATCGTGAGTTCAGTCAGGTTCATGCGTACGAATTAACTCTCCCCTCGCCGCCGCTTACTCCTCCTTTTCGATGACGCGAGGAACACGGAAACAGCCTGCGTTCTGATCGGGCGCGTTGGCGAGAGCTTCCTCCTGCTCGAACGTCTTGCGGGGCTCGTCTGCCCGCAGGGAAGGGTTCGCCCGCGCGGGATAGGTCACCTGGGCCATCGGCTCGACTTGCGAGGTATCCAGTTCATTCAGCTTCTGCATGTGTTGGAGGATGGAATCGAGCTGCGGAAGAAATTTCTTCACCTCTTCAGGAGTCAATTCGAGATGGGCAAGTTCGGCGACGTATCGCACGTCCTTTTCTTCGAGTGCCATCCATGCACCTTTTCACGCTTGCTGCGGAAGCATTTGACGCGGGAGCGCCCGATTGCCTGCGGCGCCACAGACGCCCTCCGTGGACCCTGCGGCTTCCAATCCCCTCGTTTGGATTCCGAAACAGAAAGGTCTTCCGACTGCTGTTATGACTTGCTTCCGCGAGCGAGTTTGCTGACGCTTTGAATCCTGAGATGTCTTACCACGGGCTTGCCCAAGAAGTTGTTCACATGGGCGCGGATTTCTTCCGCCATCTGTTGCAGGGGTTCGGCCCAGTCGGGATCCTCCGTGGCCAGGGTCAAGGTTCCGGCGCTGAACGCCACTGGCCAGCATTCCTTGGCCAGCGCCTTTCCTGCCACGCGGCTCCAGAGAGGGGCCAGGATTTCGAGCACGGGAGACTCCAGACGAGACAATTGGGGCTGGAGAACCTTGGGTAGAATTTTTCCGATTTCTTCCATCACTGGGTTCCCGCGATCAGTGCTTCTTCGCCACAGAGATTGGCCAGTCTAGCATATCGGGGCCGGTCAAGGGAATTACTTGTGAGGTCTCTTACAGGTCCCCTATAATTCTTCCGCATGCGTTTTGTCCTTGCCTCAAGTTCGCTGCGGCGCTGGGAATTGTTGCACCGCGCCGGCTTCGATTTCGAGGTCCGCGCGAGCCACATGGTGGAAGAGATCGAGCCGGGTGAACTACCCGAGGAATTTGCGCGCCGGGCGGCGCGTGAGAAAGCTATGCAAGTCGCCGCCGTCTCTCCTCCCGGTAGCTTGGTCTTGGGCGCGGATACGGTGGTGGTCATCGACGGGGAGACGCTGGGAAAGCCGTCCGACCTCGAGGACGCCACGCGCATGCTCCGCCTCCTCGCCGGGCGAACCCACCAGGTGCACACCGGCATTTGCCTCGTACGGGCTCCAGACGAAATTCGGGCGATCGAGCACGAGACAACCCTTGTTACCTTCCGGGAGCTTGATGAAGAAGAGATTCGCCGTTACGTGGAAAGCGGCGAACCTTTAGACAAAGCGGGTGCCTATGCGATTCAAGGGCTCGGATCCAAATTCGTCACCCGCATCTCCGGTTGCTATTCGAACGTGGTAGGCCTGCCGATCGCGCTGGTTTACGAAATCCTCAAACCCTTCCTTAAGGGAGAAAGCAGAAGGTAGAAGGCAGAAGGCAAGTAGAAGCTGGAAATCAAAAGGTAATAACATAGGCTCCAGCCCTCTCTCCCTTGGGGGAGAGGGTGGCCCGCGTTCCCGATGCACTTCATCGGGACGCGGGACGGGCGAGAGGGTCGCTCGCGCGAGCTCGCGAGTATCCTGCTAAAGTATGATCCGCTCGTCGCCTTCCCGCCGGGTGACACGTTCGCGGTCAAGGTACTCGAGCAAAGGGATGGCGTACTTCCTGGTCAGCCCCGTGATCTCCTTAAAAACCGCGACGTTGATGCGGTTGCTATGCGCCTTGCGCCGCACCAGCAGCTCCTTTAATTGCTGTAGCGCCGAGCGGTGAAAAATCAGACCCTCGGTTACTTTGACGAGCACATTTTCCCGTAGCAAGATTTGAAGCAGCTTTTCGGCCCGCGGGCGGTCGAGGCGCAGCTTGGCCAAGACCTCCGGCGCGCTGGGGACCGCCAGCCCCGTCTTCTCAAACGCTGCGCTCATCTGCTCCTTGGCCGCCTGCTCTTCAGGAGTCAGTTGAATCCTGCGTCCGGCGAGCCGCACCGTTTCGCCCTGCACATCAATTCGGCCCTGGGCGGCCAGTGCTTGAAGGAGCGTGTTGAACAGCAGGTTTGAAGGCAGCCCGGTGTGCGGCGAGCTTGGGACGCCGGTTCTGGAGCGCAAGTCTTGCTTGGGCAGTCCCGCAACCAGGGGGTTTTCGGCGTGGAATTTCCCGAGCTGTTCGATCACTCTTTTCGCCAATTCCTGGAAATGCTCCTGGTGCACAAACAACTCCGGCGGCTCCCCCAGCAGCAAAAGTCGACCGGCCGAGGCGAGCGCCTTGCCGAGGCGCAGAACCTCGGCAGGAAGCCATCCAGTGCGCGCCGCAAGTCCGGGGAGAGGCGCTTCGCCGGCTTGTCGCACCAGCCATTCAAGCCTGACTTGCGAATCGCCCTTCTCCAAAGTGTCGAGAAACGACACGACGCTTGAATCTCGAAAGCGGCGCCGGGCGGGCTGGTTATCAAGAACCGATCCGCCTCCGATGGTGGTAACAGGCGAGAACTGGCGGATGATAAAGCGATCTCCCGGCATAAACACGCCGGGTTCGGAAAGCCGGAGTTGACCGAAGGCGCTGCTTCCAGGCTGCAACTCTTTCCCGTCTAATAGAACCACTTCGGCAATCGTTTCGGAGGTGTGACAGTGAAAATGGACCCTGGCACAGTTCTTCAAGGGCCGGGTGGCGGGCAGCAAGTTCAACCTGCAATCCAACCGCGCTGTAGCCGCGAAGAGTCCTGGTGGCGCCAGGACCATGCCGCGAGAAATTTCCTTGGTCTCAAGGCCGGGCAAGTTCACGGCCGTCCGCTGTCCGGCCAAGGCGGTCTGTGCGGGAGCGTTATGAACCTCGATGCCGCGCACGCGCACCCGCCGGCCCAGAGGGTAGATTTCCACTTCCGCATCCTTCTCGATTCTGCCTGCGATCAGCGTTCCGGTCACCACCGTGCCAAACCCCTTCATCACAAAGGCGCGGTCGATGGGGAGGCGAAAGGGAAGGTCTTCAGGTTTGGGAGTCACCACCAAGGCGAGCCGTCGCAGCTCCTCTTTGAGAGCTTCAAGACCCGCGCCGGTCTTGGCGCTCACGGGCAGCAGCCTTGCGCCCTCGAGGAAAGAACCACGCACAAACTCTTGCACTTCCAACCGGACCAGATCGATCATGTCCCTGTCTACTAGGTCGGTCTTGGTGATGGCCACCAGACCCTGACGAATCCCCAGCAGTTTGCAGATGTCAAAGTGCTCGCGAGTCTGAGGCTTAATGGATTCGTCGGCCGCCACCACAAGTATCACCAGATCGATCCCGCCCACTCCCGCCAGCATGTTTCGAACGAAACGCTCGTGGCCCGGAACGTCAACGAAGCCAACGCGTATCCCTTCGCCGAGGTCGAGGTGAGCGAAGCCAAGGTCAATGGTTATTCCGCGCCGCTTCTCTTCCTCCAGGCGGTCGGGGTCAATGCCGGTCAGCGCCCGCACCAACGCAGACTTGCCGTGGTCAATGTGACCTGCCGTCCCCGCAATAAGATATCGCATGGCCGGTTTGATTATGCGAGAAAGGAAGCCTGGAAGCAATTGAGGTTTACTTTTGGAAAGCCTCTCTGACCCGACTCGTAGGGGCACGCCATGGCCCGCCGCCCGAAGGCTCTGGGCCGCAGGGTGGCGTGCCCCTACTTCTCGGTCGGTGATTTGCTGAGTGGGATTGCCCGCGGCTTTTCGGTTTCACCGCCCAGCCAGACGCTTACCACTTCCCAATTCCCTAGACGCTTTTGCAGAACCAGATCATATTTGGCGAGGGCAGAGGGGTCTTCGAAGGTTACGGCAGCGAGCGCGCGCTGGCGGTCTGGCGAGAAGGTGAGATTCTGAATCTCCACCTTAACTTCCGGCTTCGCTGGAGTGCGGTGGGCCTCGGCATCGAGGGGCGAGGGAGGAGGAGGTTGAAGAGCAGGAAGGAAATAGGTGCGGACGGCGGCGTCGGTCGAGCCAACCGCTTTCTTGCCTTCCGGAGTGGCCAAATACCTGGAACGAATTTGAATGACATCGAGTGCGTTTTCCAGGTCGTCGCGGATGACCACATCGTTCACCTTCTTCTCTGCCTGGCGAATCAAGTCCGCTATCTTAGGGTCAGTCCGAACCGTAAGGGCTAGAATCGCCGCCTCGGTCACCGTGCGGTCGGGCTCTGCATCTGACTTGTTGATGACGCCAAAAAGTGTTTGAGTGACGTGATCAGTGTCGTACTCAGCCAGGGCGCCATAGTAGAAGCGCCGCAGGTTAAGATCGCGCTTGTCCTCCTGTAGTTTCCAAAGGATTTGCATCGCTTGTTCGCCCCCTATAAAGGCCAATGACTGCGCCGCAAACTCGGCGGTACGGTCATCCTTGAGGGCCTCGGCCAGTTGCGGAATGATGCTCCGCCCTGCCGCGAATGTGGCGCGAAAGAGCGAGTCCGCCGCCTCCGCGTTCGGGGCGCTCAATATACCGTCCAGAAGCTCCGCCGCCCAATCGGCGGGGAGCGACGCTTGACCTTGCTCGCTGCCCTCATTTTCTGGAGCCTGCTGAGCCTGAGGGACGTTTCCCGGTGCCGTGGGCGCCCGCTGCTGCTGTGCAATGCAGGGGGCGGCAAGGAAAAGGCAGCAGACCACGAGCAGAAAGCTCTGCGACGCGCGCCTTCGCGAACCTCCACTCTCTGCTCCCTTCGTGATGCCTTTCGTCCTGTGCATTCTTTCGTCTGCCGATTCTTGGATGCCAAGCGATCCGCAGGAGTTGGAGCAACAGCCACTGGGGGCTGGGGATTTTAGATTTTGGATTACTGCTTACTCTTCCTCCCTGCCCCTAGTCCCTCGTCCCTAGCGTTCGCTCACTGCCTACTGCCTACCGCCTACTGCCTACTGCCTACTGCCTACCTTTTTTCACTATGCCGAATCCAAAATTGCCCTAGTACTTGGTGACGAGATTGGCCGTTATTTCAAGCATCACCAAAGAAATGATTTAGGCTCCGCCGATGTAACGTGGACTTACGGCACTAAGTACTAGTCCCCAGTCCCCAGGGCGGGAGGCAGATCGCGCAGGCTATCCAAGAGCAAGTCTGGAACAGCCTCTTCCAGCGTCTGCGCTCCGAACCCATAAGTTACACCGCATGTCCAGACGCCCGCGTTGCGACCGGTGAGCACATCCGTGTCGGAATCGCCGACAATGAGCGTCTTCTCTGCGGGGATTGACACCTGGTTCATCAAGCTCATAATTCCCATCGGGTGGGGTTTCTTCAGGGGAAAGCTATCGCCGCCATAAATTTCAAAAAAGTACGGGGCGAGTTCCAGACCGGTAATTATTTCGCGGCTGAAACTGGTGGGTTTGTTTGTCAGGATGGCGAGCTTTCGATTCCCGAGCTCCTCCAGAGCTTCGCGCACCCCGGGGTAGGCGCGCGTGTTATCGAGCAAGTGGCGGGCATAATAGGCGAGAAAGAACGCAATCCCCTTCTCCACCTCGCCGTCGGGGGTCTGGTCTCCCAACGCGCGCTTGATCAGAATGGTCACGCCGTGACCGACATAAGACGTGACGGCTTCCAGAGGCAGGGGGCCCAACCCCATATGCTCCCGCATGGCATTAACGCTCTGGGCCAAGTCTTGCTTGGTGTCCGCGAGCGTGCCGTCCAAGTCGAAGACGACCAGTTGGATTCCTGGCAGGATACGCTGGTTCGCTGTCATCAACTTTCCTTCCATTCACAAGGCGGGCGGAACCACCTCCGACCCCGGCTCCAGTGCGCGAAGCACGAGCGCCGCTTCCTCTGCCGAAATCGGGTTGAAATAGAATCCCTCACTGCCCAAATAGCGGCGCTCGCCCTCCACGTCCGGATGGAGTTCGATGTGCCAGTGAAAGTCGTCTGACACCGTGCTCCACCAATCCTTGGTCGGCTTGTGCGCTTCCAGGTTGGGCTCGGTGTGGACAACGAGGTGCAAAATCGCGGAAATCTTTTCGATCCTCTGAAGGCAAGGCTTCAAAAAGTGAGCAAGCGACTTCACGCGCACTGGCTCCGCCAAATCCTTTTCAAAGGAAGAGGAGTGCTGTGTCGGCAGCACCCACAATTCGTACGGGGAACGGGAAGCAAAGGGACAGACTGCGATGAAATCCGCATTCTGGTCCACCACCCGCTTCCCTTCCTGAATGTCTTGTTGAATGCAGTCACAAAAAAGGCACCGTTCTCTCTTCTGGAAATGCAATTTGCTCCACCGGAATTCAATTTCCAGGATTTGCGGCAGAACCGGCGATCCCAACACTTGGGAGTGGCTATGACCATGTTCCGTCCGGGTGACAATTCCTTGGTCCTTGAAAACAGAAACGTAGCGAAGCCGGATGTCCCGCTTGAGATCCAGGATACGATCACGATAAAGGGCGATGCAGTTTGCCATCTGGGAGACCGGAAGTTCCGCCAGGGTCACCCCGTGGCGCGGAGTCTCAACCACGATCTCATGCGCGCCAATAGGGTTCATGCGGTCGAACATGCCCTCGGCCCGCCGGTCTTCCTTACCCTCCACGAGAAAGATGGGAGCACGATCGTGAAACACCCGGGCGCTCCATGCGCCCTCGGCGTCTCTCAGTTCCTGGATCGACCGGGGCGTGAAGTGCTCATTTCCGGGACAAAAGGGGCAGAGGGCTTCGGTATCGTCGAAATCCCCCAGCACCCGCCTTTTTCCGGTCACCACCCATCGGCGCGCAACCGGGTCGAGTCGAAGTTCAGCCATGATCTTTGCCTCTCTGCGGGGTCCCCTCCCGCGGGTCGGAAACAGCCCGACTTTGCAATTGCACCTTTGACGGTAAGGACAACAAGCTCGCCACCAGTTAGTTTAGTCCCAAATGTTCCACGCGTCATCCGGCTCTCGACGGCTCAGCTCCAATATGATAGCTTGGAAATTTTGCGGATGGAGACAGCTCATGGCCGAAATTCACCCCTTTCGCGCGCTGCATTACAATCCCGCACGGGTTGGGAAGCTTTGCAATGTCGTGACGCAGCCCTACGATAAAATCTCTCCCGAGATGCAATCGCGCTACTACCGTTCCAGCCCTTTCAACCTCGTTCGGGTGATCCGAGGCCAGCCTCAGGCGGATGACAATCCCCAGGACAACGTTTATCTTCGCGCCGCACGATACTTCCGGGAGTGGATCAGAGACCGTATCCTGGTCTCGGAGGCGGAACCCGCGATCTACCCTTACCACCAGGAGTATGAGGTTCCCGGTCGGCCGGGAAGCAGGAAAGTTCGTCGCGGCTTTATCGCTCTCTGTCGGCTGGAGGATTACTCGGCGAGGATCATCCACCCGCATGAGGAAACACTCTCCGCGCCCAAAACCGACCGGTTAGAGCTGCTAAAGATAACTCACGCCCATTTCGGCCAGATTTTCATGCTGTACAGCGACCCCACCGGGCGGGTTGAATCCCTGCTGGCGAGGCGGGCGTCAGAGGAACCGTGGCAACAAGTCACCGACGAGTACCAGACGCGGCATTCCGTCTGGCGTCTTACCGACCCGCAGTCAATCCGGCACGTCGTGGCGGCGATGGCGGACAAGAAACTGGTCATTGCCGACGGCCACCACCGCTACGAGACGGCTCTCGCCTATCGGGATTATTGCTGCGCGCGGGGAATCTCCGATAACCGGGCAGAATACGTGATGATGACCTTCGTTCGAATGGAGGCCGACGGCCTCACCATCCTGCCGACTCACCGCCTGGTTCACAACCTGCCGGCCTTCGATTGGGCCGAGTTCTTGTCCCACGCCCGTTCGATCTTCGATGCGCAAGAGTTCCCGGCTCAAGGCGAGGATCCCGCTTGGGCGAACCGCTTCCTCGAACGCCTGGCGCGGGCGGGACGTGAAGCGCCGGCGTTCGGCGCCTACGCTGGACACGGGAAGTTGGCGCTTCTCCGTCTGCGCAGCGAGTTTAACCTGCGCGGCGCTCTGAACGACCTTCCGTCAACCCTGCGCCGGCTTGACGTCATACTATTGCACCGCCTCATCCTCCAGCAGATACTCGGCATCGACCGCCAAGCTGTGCGGGAGGAAAAAAACCTGGCCTATCATCGGGAATTTTCCGCCGCGGCGGAGGCGGTCGCCCGGGGCGAGGCGCAACTCTGCCTCTTGCTGAACCCCACTCCCGTCGAGGCCGTCCGCGACAATGCTCTGGCGGGACTGACGCTTCCCCAGAAATCCACCGACTTCTACCCCAAGCTGCTCACCGGGCTCGCCATCTACTGGCTGGATAACCCGGCAGGAGTCTAAGGCAGTGACGAGTGACAAGTGGTGAGTGACGAATGGAAGTGCAGGTGTCCGGTACGTGGCCCCAGGTCTCAGGTGTCGGGGGTCAATGAAGAGCCTCCCCGTACCAGAAACTCATCCCTCTCCCCCTTGGGGGAGAGGGTGGCCTGCGTCCCGGTGCACTTCATC
>Ga0315282_10001859_pt1 | contig 39443 bp, 35 predicted proteins | sample YL17G07_20_MG_FD_203693 | JGI IMG/M metagenome (GOLD analysis project Ga0315282, IMG submission 203693) | Sediment microbial communities from Yellowstone Lake, YNP, Wyoming, USA - YL17G07_20 | ecosystem: Environmental > Aquatic > Freshwater > Lake > Sediment | place: USA: Wyoming | collected... | reverse complement strand
TTCCGTGGAAGGGGCCTCTTTTTGAACAGAAGGGGTGGAGGCGCAGGAAAATAAGACGAAAGCGAAGACACAGATGATTAAGAATAAGTTTGTCTTCTTCATAAGAATCTTTTCAACAAAAAACCAATCCAGTTTTGATGCAAGGATTGGAAATCTTTTCAAACCCAGTTTATCGATGTTTTATGGACAGATGGGTACCTGCTCCTGCTCAACAGTTCTCACTTGCCCAACAGTTCTGTCTTTATCGCCCTCGGGCCAAAAAGCGTATGTCAATCCTCCCACAAGCAGTGCAGCATAACCCACCGCAATCCACTCAATTGCATTAAGCCCTAAATAGGTCCACTCTTGGTCAATGACATTCTGGGTTTCCCTTTTACTCTCTCTAACCTCTCCTGCTTGCGCCATCATTTTGTATGATTTTCCGGAGGCCATCGTGGCAGGAATCGTAATTGACTCTTTTGAAGAGAGTGCAGCGACAACCACGCGATCTTGATCGAGAATGGAAAGCGAACCCTGCAGATTTCTTATCGTTACAGACCCATTCGAGTGAAGCGTAACAGAACCAACCGTATCTTCGCTCTTGGCCGGAATGATCACAGTGCCCTTGGAAGCCTGTTGAACTCGTGGTTTTGTTACCGTAAGACTTCCCACTTTGATCGTCATCTCCTTACTGGAGGGAATCCGGAAATTCAGCCTTCCCTGGGTCAGGTGCACACGATCCACCTGTTCAAACGAAATAACACTATTCTGAGCAATCTCAAGATGGCAACTATTCCCTAGGGTAACCATGCCCGTCCCCTGCTCGGTCTTAATCTTCCCTTTTTCAAAGACCGGGAAATGAGAAGAATCAATACTTTTCCATACGTTGTCTCTCGCTTCGAATCTCACTCCTCCTTTTGAAATCATCTCTCCAATAGGAAATTTTGCATCTTTGGCTTGGATAACCGTTCCGGGAAAACCACTCACTGTGAGAAAAAAGGTAAAACATATAAGAATTGGTAACTTACTGCCAACGAATCTCCTCATTTTTTTCATCTCTGACTCCTTTATAATTCCCTTAAGGGACAATAACAATATATAGATATATTCCGCCCATCTATACCAATATATAGAGAATTTGTCAAGTACTAAATTTTAAAAGACTTTTTAACATTTTCTCTAATCACACTGGTAAATATAAATTAGCACATTTCATGCCAATTAGTTCTCATTTGTCCTGTTTTTACACATATCACTGAATGTGCCTAATGTAATAAAACTATTAAATTTTTGTTGCTCTTCTGAATTGAAACTCAATTCTTCTCTTAATCTTCAGGCAAAAGAGACTGAATAAATTCTTACCTTTGAACAATTTTGTACCACTTCTTTGTTTAATTCAGCCCATAAAATGTCACTAAGCTATCTCGTTTCCGGTATCAAAATTTTCAGCTTATCCACCAGCAAAAACCATTATTCCGAAGCCGAAAAGCCTGCTAAATTGTTTTCAGTTCGTAATAGATCTCGGCTAGTTAAGTACCAATTAAAGCAAATAATGTACCATTCCCCATTGAACATCCAACAAATTGTTATCTAAAGGAATTTTTACCCGTTGCTAAGGAACAGGTATTTAATATGCCATAATTTGTCAGGAGGTATGAAACATTTTTAGAATAAGGAAAGTTCTTGGAAACTCGAGGAAGGTTCTGTGAAGGAAGGATTTTTCTGCAATTCTGAGACAAAAAGACAGGAGAAAATAAATTCTGGTGCCGAAGGGGGGACTTGAACCCCCACAGGGACTACTCCCCACTAGACCCTGAATCTCACCTGATATATATGTCAATCAATCATTTTAAGGGGTTAGACAATTCGATAATGAACAGAACGACTTATCGGTAAAGACTTTTCGTAACCGATTCTTAACCGATTAAGCCAGCCTCATTGATCAGAAATCATGATTGATGGGGCTGTTTTTTTGTCTGGATACGAGACTGACCCTGTAAGATTAAAAACCCACTTTTTGAAGTGCCTAAAAATTTTCTTGACATGATTGAGTCAAAATGATAAAGATCAATTATGTCGAAAGAGAGATCGAAATTGAAGAAAATAAATCACAATGAGGCAAAGGAGAACAGAGAACAGATGAGGGTGAATGCGATCCAATTCATCAAAGATTGGACTGAAACGATGATGATCGATTTTAAGGAACCGATTCGTTCAGGCGTTCCAAAAGGCGATCTCATCGGTTTCGGAGCTGTGAAGAAGCGAGCCATTTATTACATGACTCTTTTCCCGAGAACGCTCAACCTCAAAGAGATAGGCGAAATGGTGGGGACTTCCGAGCATGTCATTCAGGTTTGGAGAACTCAAAAACCTTTCAGAGATGAGATCGAGAAAACGAATCGAATCCTCGGAGAGATGATCGCAAACACTCTGGAGATGATCTCGATAAAGCAAGACAGAGAGGTTTTGAAAGAGTTTAAACTTTTGACCAAAGAGCAAGATCAAGAGTTACAACGTGATCTGGATTCCATCACCGAGGGATCCTATCTTGAACTAAAACCGGACTTAAAGGATTCCTTTGCCGTGGGACTCTCTCTCATCGATCTCTTGCCTTTTTTCGACCATTCTGTTTGCCTTCCCTTGATCGAGCACACAAAGAAAAAAAGAATTCAGAATTCAGTAACCATGCGCTCATTCTTTTTGAGATTCATGGAATCTCTATCTGTCTTTGACAATATCACAAGAAGGAAATGGGAGATTGAGACGCTGAACTTTACGAAACTGGTCATCGATTCATTGATCAACACGTTGACCGATTCGGAGATCCGAAAGAGGATGACCCGGGAAGAGCTGAAAGACCTCGGCGATTTTTTCAGGGTCTTTCTCTATGACAAGTTAGATGCTTTGGCGATACGAGAGATTGGAAGGCGTGATTCACCCACGCCTTTACCATCTATCTTTTAAGAAAAGGAGGATCCGGAAATAAAAACCCCTTTGAGCCTGCCCGAACTCAAAGGGGAAGAAAGGAGAGTGACATGGATCACTCTGAAGACTGTAACAAAGATCGCAGAAAAAGAAAGAGAAGTCAAGAGGAGTTTTTTGTTATCGTCCCAAATGGCATGTGGGACGCTCTCCCTTGGCTCGATCTTACTCGATCCGAATTGAAAGTCTGGGCCAAGATTGTCAGACTGACCAAAGGGTGGAAAAAAGACGTGGATGGAATTTCATTAAATCAATTGAGTGAGGCAACCGGGATTCTGAATCGAAACATTCCGAGGGTCATTGAACAGTTAAAGGCAAGACAGATGATCGAGGTCGGAACAATCACCAAGAAGACGAACAAGGGACCCCGTCAATTCAATGCTTATCGACCCAATTGGGACTATCGATCATGGAAAAAGGGAACGATGACCTTCGGGGAATGGCAGTCTTTCGTCCTTAAAATTGAAGGTGGAAAGAGACTTGATTCCACTCTCAACGGTGAGAGTAATAAAATGGGTTTCCACTCTCAACCCCGAGACGATTCCACTCTCACCGGTGAGTCGATATATAGACCACAAGATAGAATACCACAAGATAAGAAAAAGAAAGACGAGCCCTCCCCTTCTTCTTCTCATAAAAAGAAAGGCAATACAGAAATGAGATCCGAGATCCCTTACCGGGAGATCATCGATTATCTGAATGAAAAGAGTGGAAAGGATTTCAAACTCTCTGACCGGATCATTAAACTGATCAATGACCGAATCGATGAAGGCGCTCATCTTGGAGATTTTAAAAAGGTCATTCGAATCAAATCTCTTAAATGGCGAGAAGACCCAAAAGGGAATGAATGGCTTCGACCGTCAACCCTCTTCGGTGAAGACCATTTCCAAGAATATCTCAACGAGCGGGAGGACCTTATCGAAGAGGATTCCGCTGATCGAATCATCCGAGAGGTCGAAAACATTACCCGTAAAAGAGGGGAACCCCCTGCAGAGGCATAAAGAGAAAGAGTATTTAATTATTTATCTATCATCATGAAGCGAGAAGAGACAGAAGGAAAAGGGATAGGTGAGAGTATGAGAAAGGGAGGGGAAAGACCCCATCTTCCATACTCGCATTCAAGCAAAAATCATACATTTGGTTTGGCCGTCTCGATACGAGATTGAAAGACTCACTTGATTTGATATCGAGTGACATGCATAGAACCCCAGTAAATAGAGGGTTTCCGTGAGATCGGTTAAGAACAGGTTAAGAAGAAAAGAGAGACCAGAAAGGGTTGAAAATTCCGAGGGGGGTTGAGTGGAGTTGGGGCATAAATACAGGCCATATATAAGGCGATTAGAGGCCGATTGAAGGGAGATCGATAAAAGGGTCAAGCCCAGTTTACCCTTTTTGCCCCCCATATATATCAGGGAAAGAGAGGAGTTGAATTCATGAAAGAGTTTTTCAAACCGTCAGACAATGTCATCCCACTCAAGCTCAAGGTGAAGGGTGAGAGGAGACCGAGGCGGGGGGTCGTCTGGTCCGACTTCAATGTCTTGAAACTGGATCGCCGATCAAAGACCGGGCACATGGTGCAGAGTTTGAGAGAAGACTTGATTTCCGAATTGGGTCATCAGCCGAGTGCCCACGAGATGTTGTTGATTCGAAGGGCGACCGAGATTTATTTAAAACTTTTGGTTTATGATCTCCAATTCGCAAAGGCTGCGAAGACTGACACCAATCCCTCGAGCATGGGATTCTATGTTTCGCTTGAGAATTCGCTTCGCAGACTCGTGAAACAATTGACTCCCGAAAAGAGGGCGAAGAAAAAGATCGACATTAGACAACTCCTGCTCGATAGACAGAGAGAGAGGGACGAAGGTGGTCAGGAGAAACCATCATGATCGAGATCGAGAGAGAGAATCATCCCCATTGAGATCGATGGGGAGTTTAGATAGAGGGTTCGATCCGTTCAATCTCCCTTCGGGGAGTTCACATACAGCATTTCAAAATCTCATTAAAGGAGGTCACCGTTGTCATCATGAACGAGCAAATTAAGTTATTGGAAAGCGAGGACGAGATTCAGCGTTTAGAGATTGATCTCGTGAAACTTCACAGAGACGTTGAGGGTCAAGAAGAAGAGAAGAAAGTCCCGTCTCTCTTCTCATCATTGAAAGAGAAGATTGCTTCCCTGAGAGAACTGAAACAGAAGCGAGAGGCCCAGATGATTCGCCTTCAAGACGTTGCGACTCGATCCGCCGAGAAAGTGCTTGCCGATCTCATTCGTCTCGATAAAGAGCGAGCCGAGAAGATTCGTCACCTTCGTCTGTGTCAATTGGCGTTTGAATTGAACACACCCTTGAAACGCCAGCAAATCAGTTCATCAAAGATGATCTGGATCGAACGCACCGTCATCGAGAAGAAGGCGACCGGTTATCTGAGTCTTCATGGCGATACGAAGGGCGAGCCGACCTTCTCAGAGGTCGAGACGAAGCAGAGAACCACGGTCGAGCTTCACAAACTCGATCTTTTTCTCAGAGATGGTTGGTCCGTGTCGCCGCCCGATCAAGACATCGATCCTGAGCCGTTGACGGGTGAAAACAGTATGCTCGTGCCTTCTGTTTCAATGCCAGAGATTTTTGAGCGAGCTCGTGATCTGTCAGGCGAGTCTTATTTCTCGTTCGATGCAACTGAGCGAGAGATTCAAGATTTTGCGAAGTCTCTGAAGTGAGGGGATATGGCGGAAGAAGAAATCGAGATCATCAGACTCTTAGGGGACGTCCTCGAGGAGTTGAAATGGCAATCAAAAGTTTTGGAGAAACTTCTCGACCAGCGAGCGATCAGCTTAAACAGAAACAAAACCGATCTTGATCAAGAATCCGTTCCCTCTTCTGAAGGTGAAGAGGCAAGTCCTGAACCCGAACCCGCTCCGCATGATGACGATGAGCGGCCGATTCAACCCTCTTTCTTCTTTGATCGAGATGAAGAGGAAGATCGGTTTTAAAAATCGTTTTTAAAAGGAGGTGATTCACAATGTTGAACGAAAAATTGATCGCAATCGGCACCCTCGACAATGCTTGCGACAATCTGACGAAAGACCTTCAGTTAGAGGGCAAGTATATCGAGGACAGCGAGTTTACGGCTGCCTATGACAGCGCGCTCGATACGATCACGAGTTTGCTTGAGGTGGAACTCGTTCGTTTGAAAACGCTGATTTCAGATGCCCATCGTTTTGACGATGCTGAACTCGGTTGAGGGTGGTTGGGTTACAGAAAGGAGAGATTTCTTTTTCAAAGGAGGTGAATGATCATGATCCTTTCAAAACTCATTCAACCATTGCTCGATAAAGGAAGGGCAGTCGAGTCTCAAATGACCCATCTCAAGATGGGCGGTCTTTATCGAGAGTCGAAAGATTTTCAAATCCGATTTAGCCAATGTATCAGCGAGGCGGTCTCACTTCTTGAAAACGAGGCAAACCGATTAAGCCACCTCATGCTGACCGATATGACAAAACTCTTTCCTGTCGTCTTAGATCGTTTCATCGAGCACAAGGCATTTGACAGTAAGATCGAGAGAAAGATTTTTCAGTCTTACGTCAAGCAATTCGATGACGAGGAGATGACCGTTGAGCACTTCATCTCGGTCGCAACGAGAGATCGAGGCGGTGACTTACTCGATCCAAAGGGGATGAAAATCACAGGGAAACCGGTCGTCTTACTTTCGCATGGCTTTTCTCAAACTCTCGGTCAAGAACCCATCGCTAAACCTGTTTGGATCAAAGCGGCAGAGTTCAATGGCAAAAAGGGCATCATCGCGAAGACGAAATTTTATGATGGGTCTCATTTGACACCCCCGGACAATACAGGGAGAAGACTTTACGAAAAGGCGAAATCGGGATTTATGCCAAATTGGTCGATAGGGTGGATCCCGCTTCGCTGGAAAGATTTGAAAGGGCCGAGAGGCGAAGACTGGCGGGACATTTCAGAATGGGAACTCCTTGAATACTCGCCTGTTGGGGTGCCGATGAATCCAGACGCCCAATGTTTGAGCCATTGCGGCAATTGCCTTCACAAATCGTGGTTTGGAAGTGAGACTCAAAGACTTCCGAATCGAGTTTCGGATTCGTCACAAATCAAGGAGATCGTCAACCGACTCGTGAAAGATGGCGTGCATCGAGAATTCGCCAAATTGAGGGAATGATGACCGAAGAAGAGGCGAAAGATTTTGGGCGGTGCCTTTTGATTGAGTTCCTTGAGCATCGGATCTCCACGTTTGAACTCAATGATTGGCACTTGACGTTAAGGGCATTTTTTCAGCACCTTCGCCCTCTTCAGGGCTGTTACTATAAAGCGTCGGATCAGGTCATCATGAAAACCGACCTCGATTATTTCGAATCGCTTCGCACGCTGTATCATGAAATCGGTCACAGATTGAATGGCAATGACGAGGATCGAGCGAGACTCTATGCGAGCAAAAGACTTCAAGAATGGTTGGCGATGAGTGATCGAGAGAAATCGAAAAAGATTGCCGAAGGTGTTTTGCGGTCCGCACCTCCTTAAAAACCCTTTCCCCCGCCGGTGGGAGTAACTCGGAAGACCTCGCCGAGTGAAGAACCGGCACTCCTTGTTTTAGCGTTCCCCCCTGGCCCCGTGGGGGCGGTGATCATCATCGATAAAACGGGGCATCAAAAAATCTCACATTGAAAAGGAATCGAGATGATACCACTAACCAGATTTATCGATGAGCTCGCCGTCACAGAAGATGGCGAAAAACTTTTCCTTGAACCTCATCAAAGGGCGATTCTTAATGAAGCATTCAAGGTCGATTCGGATGAGCGATTCATTTATCGAACGATCATTTATTCAGCGCCCAAAAAGTCGGGAAAGACTGCGATCAATGCCTTGACCTGTTTGTGGTTTGCTCATTGCGTTGACCCACCAAATGAGATCGTCATCAGCGCCAGCGATCTCGATCAAAGCATTTCTCGTGTTTTTAGCGCCAGCACAGGTTTCATTGAAAGAAATCCGCTCTTGAAAGAAGTCGCCGAGATTCAAAAACTGCTAATTAAATTTACGAACGGCACCACGATCAAGGCGATTCCTAACGATTATCAAGGCGAAAGTGGCGGGAATCAGGGTCTTGCGAGTTTTGATGAATTGTGGGGTTTCATGTCAGAGAGATCCCGCCGACTTTATGAGGAACTCACCCCGGTGCCGACCCGTAAGAACTCGATCCGTTTCGTCAGCACCTATGCGGGTTGGCAAGACGAATCTCTTTTGCTTCAAAGTCTCTATGAGAGAATTTTTGACAAACAGGGCAATATTAAACCCGGTGTCAAGAGACCACTCGGTGATGATTTTCCCTGTTACGCAATCGGCGATTTATTTTGTTACTGGGACACCGAAACGAGAATGCCATGGCAGACTCCGGAATACTATAAGAGTCAGCGAGCGGATCTCCGAACGAATACCTATTTGAGGTTGCACGAAAACAGATGGGTATCGAATGAGAGCTCGCTATTCGACATGGCGGACTGGGATGCCTGTATCGATGACGATCATCGACCACCCCTTCCGAATAAGGCGATCCGTCTCTATTGTGGAGCGGACGCTTCGGTGAAAAAAGATCGATCAGCAGTCGTGAGCGTTTATCGAAATGGGAATCTCGTTTGTTTGGGTCCTTTTCGGATTTGGCAGCCCTCATCGAAAGAACCTATGGACTTCGAAGCGACCATGGAAAGTTATGTCAAGGAACTCTCCACAGGTTTTCGAATCGAAGGCGTTTTTTATGACCCTTACCAATTTCATCGCTCGGCGATGACGCTCACAAATCAGGGGATCCCGATGGTCGAATTTCCACAAACGGTGAGCAACATGACCGAGTGCGGGCAATGCCTTTACGATCTCGTCAAACACAAAAACTTGAAACTCTATGAAGATACCGAGATGAGAAAAGAGGCGAGTTTTGCGATCGGTAAAGAAACGCCCAGAGGCATGAGGATCGTCAAGGAAAAATCGAGTCACAAAATCGATGCTATCGTTGCTCTCGCGATGGCGGTTCAGGGAATCTCAACCGAGGATCAAGCACAGCCGGGTCTCTTCTTTATCGGCGGGAAAGAACCACCTTCAACCTTACGCAAAGAGCAGCCTGAAAGAGTTCAAAACATGAGCAGAATTGAGAGATGGTTCCTCGATGAAGATTGACCTTCCGACGTCGGATGATCGAGAAAGAAAAGGCAAAGGTATATACTTTTTTAAGTGAGAACTATCAAGGGTTAGAGGTCACAATATTATACGAGGTATATACAAAATGAGATTTTCGACCCTATCAAGACCATTAGGGGGAATAAAAAGTCTCGTCCTGGCTCATCCTGGAAAGGAATTTAGGGTCAAAAAGGGGGTCATTTTGACAGTTTTGGGACTATGGATGATCTTATTAGATCGAGAAAGAAGAGAAAGACAATCGTGGTTGAAATCGTCATAGCGATCTTGATCATTCTGGTTTTGATGTTCGGTTGTGCTTTTCTGGGTGGAAGAGTCTTAAATTGATTGTCAGGATTCGTTAGGATCAATGATCTCGATTCAGCCCTTAATCTATCATTCACCATGGATCAACGGCTTACAGATACAAAAAAGCAGAGCCATCCTTGACCCTGTTCGCTCTTTGACAATTGAATATCACAATTTTTCAGAAGTGGTAAAAGGAAGCCGGATTTTTCGGCAATTCGGTGGAACCGATTGTTCGGCCCCTCATTCAATTATCCGTGCGATTCCATCTCGCTTCGCCTGAATTACGATGCAGTCGGCTGGTGGAATCGCGCGAAAGGGTCTGCCCCCATATTCCGCTTTTGCGGTCCTCAAGGGGCATTCGAGAACCTTTGACAACGGGATCCACATCCAATTGCTGAAGTGATCTTTAGCGCTGGCGAACGCAAACCAAACGGGGATCCGAGTAATCCTCTCAAAATGAAGATACTTCTCGATTTCATCCGACTCATCCAAAATGTAATCACCTTTCTCATGCGGCATTTTATCTTTCACATCAACCGCAATTAAACCCACTCGATTGATGACCACAATGAAATCGGGACGTTTGGTAACACCTTTGAAGAAGCGAGCAAAGGTGTCAGGAGTTTGATCGACGAAGAAGTAAGAGTAATCTCTGTCATCTAACCATTTCTTGAAATGTTCTTCCGCTTTGTTCATTGGCAATCCCCTCTTTAGGCCGAACATTACTTTTTATACTGGTGCGATGTTTCTCCTAAAAACCTTAAAGCTCCTTAAAAGGCTCGGATGCCGTCCTGAATAGATTGGCAAAAGTTCTAATCAAATATGAGTTATAATATACACCTTTTTAAAGAATTAGAGAAGTGAATGTTTTAGGAAGGAAGTGGTGAATCCGAAGATCATCTAATGAAGGTTTTGGGGAAGGCAGATCCCTGCCGACAAGGTCGGAAGGACTTGGCGAATCCTCAAAAAGAAGCTCCTATGGCCCAGAAAATGATTTTTTGGGGAGTCCCCTGTCTATTCTTGTCTAAAGGATTTTGCTTGACAAATTACCATGGCCATATATCCTCCAATTATCATCGGTGATTGGAGTCGTGTTTAGATCGAAAAGAAAACCCGTCACGCTTAGACAGAGAATCCCATCCTCAAAGGGCATGGCTTCTCTCACCGATGGTCTGGGCGTGGCGGGTTTTTTATTGATGGGAAAAGATTTCACGACTGGGAAAAGAGTTCCTATTGATGCCTATCGCCAGTTTACCCTGGTTGACCCTGGTGAACCCTGGTGGGTTGTCACGATTCTTGAATGGAAGTGAGTATCGAACGAAAGGAAGAAGATGAGACTTGAAATCGAGACCATTCGAAAATCATTCAGACCGAAGAAGATTCGCATACTCCTCATTGGTGAATCCCCACCATCGAGCGGAAAATTTTTCTATACGGGCAGCCCTATGACGACCTATACTGCTCGTGCCTTTGAGATGGCCCATGGAAAACGATTTCAAGATCAAGGTGAGTTCCTTGCCTATTTTAAAGAGTCTGGCTGTTATCTCGATGATTTCAGCACGACCCCCCTGAATCGCCTTTCCAAGATAGATCGAGAGAAATTTCTGTTTAAAAAAATTGACTCTCTCGCTGATCGAATCAGACACGCGAACCCAGAGGTCATTGTCATCCTTTTAAGAAGGATTGAAGACCTCGCTCGCCTTGCCATTGAGAAATCGAATTCTCGATCTCCTGTGTTTGTGACCCCCTTCCCTGGACAAGGTTATCAAAATGATTTTATTAACTGCCTTTCAGCGATCATCAAAAACTATGTTCCAAGCGAGAAGTCTGAATCAAACAAAGAAGGGAGGTGAGAAAAGATGAAAAAGAGAATAGACAAGAAGCAAGAGGTTAAAGAGTCGAAGGTAAAGATCACAAAACCTATCGAGAAGAAGGTAAACGGGAACAGCAAAACAAAGGTCGATCCTTCGCTGATCGAGAAGGTGAAGAAGATTTATCCTTCGAAGTTCAAACATTCAACCTCAATTGCTCGCGCCCTGGGCATTGAGAGAAAGGTCGCTCAAAAGGCGATGAGGTTAATCGAGGCCAAGTAAGATCATATCAAAAAAAAGATGAAAGAAGGTGAAAAAATAGATTAAGCGGGTGGGCCAGAAAGGAGAGCCCATATGGAAGCAAAACTCATCGATAAACTTAAAGCGATTCTGAAGACAGGAGAGATTGTTCTCTCACACCACCTATCAAGGCCATTACCAAACAGCATCATCCGTGTTGGGGTCGAGAGCATAATTTCAATGGCAAAAGAAGCAATCGAAGATATCGAGAAAGTCGAAAAGAAGGAATAAAAAGGGGGCACTCACAGATTCCGGGTAAGGAACTCATGAAGCCCCCCCGGCGAATTAACCAGATAACCGGCTCACCCGCCAATGTTTTTATACCATAGTTTATTGAGAAAGGGCAACAAAATTCTAACTCAAAAAGAGAAGAAGAGCATCGCATGAAGGATCTTGGACGGACACAGAGATTCCCACGTGGAAGATTTCAATTAGATGAAAGAACCAAATTTGGAATGGGTCTTGCGGGATATAAATATCCAGAGATCGACAAGTGGATAACGGTTCTGGATATCATGTTTCAGTTTCCCGTTGCATGGATCGGGTTGACCAAGATTGAGGCAATTGAGTTGTCAAAAATCCTATTTAAAAATACGGAAGATATACGCTTACCGAAGTGGAGAACGCACGCTGTAAATACATCGTTGAAGGAAGGGGAATTAAGGGTAACAGTCGTCACATTTCGTCAAAGAAAAACTTACAGTTCACTCTATGAAGCAACCATCAGTCTTAAAGTGGATCGAGAAAAAAAGATTTTGACAATTGACTTTCCGGGGCCGGTCGTGAGTATCGGATTAGATAAGACTGATGCGGTCATGCTCGGGGAAATGCTTATTCTGAAGGCCCAGGAGTTATGACGAAGTGGAGTATAACGAGAAAGAAAGGAGGTGAGAAGGATGAGAGAGAGATTTTTGATCCTATTCGTTTTGTGTTGTTTCATTTCTGGCTGTGCTCACTTTGTCAAGACGCATGCTGGTAACTATTGGGAAAGAACAGACGGTGAAGCATTTGATTCAGAGCAGTTTTATCAAGAGTTCAAAGACTGCTTTTACCCATGTTACTATTCCGGGCATTGGCGGTCGCTCAATCGGAGTTGGATTCCGATCTATGGCGGGATTTATAGATTAACTGTCGAGAAGGAAGAAGATAAGGCGACCGATGAGTGCTTCAATAAGTGTATCAAAGAGAAAGGATACAAGAGAAAGAATCAATAGAAAGGAGGTCGATGAAAATGGGAGTTTTAATCGAATGTCCACGGTGTCACAGGCGGCAATCCCTTAAACACACTATCTGTTACCGCCCAGAATGTCATGAGGATTTCAAGAAGGCGAAGAAACAGAAGAGACTCCGGTATTGGATCAGTTACTATACGGATGACAAGAAACAGCATTTTGAAAAGATTAAGGGCAAGGATGGACTATCTCTGGCATATGCGAGAGACGCACAGGGAAAACGAAGGGGCCAGATCAGAGAGGATACGATCTTTGAAGCCATTAAACCCGGAATGAAAATGACCTTCAAAGAATTGAGCGATTGGTATCTCGATCTCGAATATGTGAAGAGAAAGAAGTATTTTGAAGTGCTGATCTTGAATCTCAAAAAGTTTAATTCAGAGTTTGGCAGTCGAATCGTCTCGACCATCAAAACGTCCGAGTTAAAAAACTATCAGGCGAAACGAAAAAGGCAAGGCAAGGCGGATTCAACCATTGATGGGGAGCTCGCTGCCGCAAAGGTTGTGATCAATGCTGCCTATCAGGATGAGAAAATCAGCGATGCTGTCACGAAACGATTCAAGAGCGTCAAAAAACTGCTTCAGGGAAATGACAATGCTCGGAAACGAACCTTGACCCCTCAAGAGTTTCAAGGTCTCTTTGAATCATCAAACCGTTTTCTCAAACCGCTCGTTTTGATCGCATACTGGACAGGGATGAGAAGGGGTGAGATTTTCGGGTTGAATCGAAAGAAAGTCTCTCTGAAAGACCGTCTCATTCGATTGAAGGCTGAAGACACAAAAACGGAGAAGGGTCGAGAGGTGCCGATCGGTGATGTCCTTCATGAGGTTTTCACCCATCATCTCCTGGACAGGAAGGTGATTCCGATGAGAGAAGATTATCCCATCTTCAACCGTGGCGGAAAGAGAATCAAAGACATTCGGGCAGCTCTGTCAAGCGCCTGTGAAAGAGCAGGATTCACTTACGGGCGTAACGATACCGGGTTTATTTTTCATGATCTCCGGCGAACCTTCTTCACGGACATGAGAAAGGCGGGAGTCCCTGAATCTGTCATCATGGAAATTACAGGTCACAGTCGAAAAGGGGTCATTGCTCGTTATGATCAAATCGACATTGAAGACAAGAGAAAAGCGATCAAGATACTCGCTGACTATCGGACGTCTCTTTTAGAGAGTTCGGAGAAAAATCTTAACCAAAATCTTAACCAGACCCCTTTTGAGAAGAAAAACGAGGTTAGTCAAATATCACCTAACCCCTTGAAATGACTTGGTGCCGAAGGGGGGACTTGAACCCCCACGAGGAGTAATCCTCACCAGACCCTGAATCTAGCGCGTCTGCCAATTCCGCCACTTCGGCACGCTCAACAATGCATTGAAAATAAATTGTTATTATTTTATATTTTTGTGTTGTAAAGTCAAGAGCAACGAATAGGCCTCTCTATTAAATCTTCGTTCTTCCATTCAAAAGGTGGGGTGTTTGGGAATGGAAATCATCTTAGGGATTGATCAATTAAAAAGACCCTTCAATAATCCTATAGTTACACTGGGTAATTTCGATGGTGTCCATCTTGGGCATCAGACGATCTTTGGGAAGGTGAAAGAGGAGGCTCAGAAGAAGAACGGTGAAGCGGTTGTCATTACCTTTGAACCCCATCCCCTGAAGGTTCTGTCTCCCAAAACCGGCCCTCCCCTCCTCACCCCTTTTAGGAAAAAGATGATGCTCATAGAGAAGGCAGGAATAGAAACAGTACTCTGTATCGAGTTTACCCTGGGTTTCTCAAAAATCTCTCCTTTCGATTTTATCAAAGATATCTTGATCGAAAAGGTGAAGGCCAAGAAGATCGTCGTTGGGTACAATTACCACTTTGGTAGGAAGCAGAGAGGGGATGTTGAGATCCTGAAGCAGGTTTGTAAGCTCTTCCAGGTTGACGTTGAAGTGATCGAACCCCTGAGGATTGGTTCCACCACGGTGAGCAGTTCCAAAATTAGAGAGCTCATTAAAGAGGGAGAGGTCGAAGAGGCATCGAAGCTACTGGGAAGGAATTATCCCGTCATCGGGAAGGTGGTCCAGGGAGCGAAGCGGGGACAAACCCTTGGGTTCCCCACAGCCAATTTAGAGATTTCGGAAGAATTGTATCCCAAAAAGGGAGTCTATGCAGTCGAGGTGGTATGGAATCAACAATTCCTCAACGGACTCGCAAATGTGGGAAGGAACCCCACTTTCCTTCCTGCCCAGGCAAAGGAAGGAACGCCTCTTTCCGTAGAGGTTTACATTTTGAATTTTCATCAGGACCTCTATGGGGAAGAAATACAGGTCAATTTCAAAAAAAGGATCCGAGACGAAACCCGCTTTAACTCCCCTTCTGAGCTGATGGAACAGATCAGAAAAGATGTTGAATGGGCGTCAGAAAATGTATTTCAAAGACAAGAACGATGATCCTGAATTATGGGGTTGAAACGTTGAAGGGTAAGGGTAACGATGCCCGTTTCGTCATTCGGTTATGTTTGGGGTTTAGAACTTGACGTAACCCTCTAACCCTAAACGGAACGGGCTTCCTAACCGTAACCTAAACACTCCGAGTATTTTCATGCCTCGAGCCTGCCTTCGGTAGGCAAGGGTGACGTCCCCGACATGAAGGATTCGTCAGCGGATCAACTTGCCGAACCTCACCCACCTCACCTTTCCCAAAAAGTTTTCTGCATATCGATCCCATGAGAAATAGATGATGAGGGCCTTTCCCTTGACCTCGTTCACATTAACATAACCCCAATAGCGGCTGTCCTGACTGTTGTCACGGTTATCTCCTAAAACAAACAAAAATTCCTTGGGGACGAGGAAGGGTCCATGCTTTTCCATGGGATGAAGATATTTTGCCGATTGACTCCTTTCATCAAAGTGACCCCATGGATCATCGATCTTTGTGTCATTAATGAAGATTTTGTTTTGAATGATCTCGACCTTTTCTCCTTCCGTTCCAATGACCCTTTTAATGAAATCCTTGGATCGATCTTTTGGGTAAATGAAGACGATAATGTCCCCTCTCTGGGGTTTCTTAAATTGAAAATATTTTGTCCCAATGAAGGGAAACTTTATTCCGTAGATGAATTTATTGACGAGAAGGTGGTCGCCTACCTGCAGCGTCGGTTCCATGGAACTCGATGGAATTTTAAAAGCCTGAACAACAAAAGTGCGAATAAAAAGAGCGATCAGAATCGCGATCGCGATGGGCTCTAAATATTCCTTAATGAACTTTTTCTTTTCCATTCTTTCCTCGATTCAATTAAAGAACGCAGGGGGCACAGAAGATAGAGAACGTTAGCCCTGGAATAATTCTTGGTAGACTTCAGGCCTTCTATCCTTAAAAAAAGACCACTCCTTTCTCACTCTTTCAATCTCCTTCAGATCGATGTCGATGAAGGCAATGGCCTCTTTCATCCCCGTGGGTTTATCCATTAACTCTCCCTCGGGAGAGACACAAAAAGACCTTCCGTAAAAATCCTGTTTTTCTTCACTCCCAACACGATTGATGCGAAAGATATAGACACTGTTGGAAATGGCATTTCCTGAGATGACCGTTTCCCACCTCTTGTGGGAAGCAAAGGCTGCAGCGGTTGGAGAAAAGATGACCTGCGCCCCTTTTAAAGCAAGGATTCTTGACCCCTCCGGAAAGAAATTGTCCCAACAAATTTGGATCCCGATCACGGCGAATTTAGTTTTGAATACAGGGAACCCGAGATTCCCGGGGGAGAAATAATACTTCTCCTCCCAAAGAGGAATTTGTGGCACATGGATTTTTCGATACTGCCCCAAAATCTTTCCTCCCACATCGATGACGACCGCGGAATTGAAAAAACCTTCCTCCCCCTTTTCAAAAATAGGGCAGATGATGACGACCTCATAATCTCGAGATAATTTTTGCATAGAGGTGATGGATGGACCATCCGTTTTTTCTGCAAAAGAAAAATGCTCCTTGTCCATCTCCCTCGGAAACCAGGGGGTTGTAAACAACTCCTGGAAGCAGATGATCTTTGCTCCCTTTTCAACTGCGATCTGAACAAATTTCACTGCCTTCTCGATATTCCTTTCCTTCTCCTCATAACATGCTAGTTGAATCCCGGCCAGCTTTAGCAAGGGGTTACCTCTCTTTTAAAATGGCAAAAAAATATTAGAAATGCTAACAGAGTTATCTTGAGGTGTCAAGGTTACCAAATCTATTACCAAATCTATTGTTACCAAATCTATTTACCAAATCTATTTTCATGCGTCCTGGAGATGAAAAGGCATAACCAAACTTTTCTTTCAAATCTTATGATTCCAATAAGACAGAACCCTTCCACTCTCCAGAAATCCCCTGACAAGCTGCTTTAAAAAAAATTTGAAGCCACCCCGCTTTTGGCATCTTTCTTAAAGAGACAGAGAAGATTGATTAAGTGGTAATAATTACCTCATGATTTGGATAAATATTAATCAGTTGAAACCTTTTTTGTACACGTCCAAAATTAGGAATAAGAAAAAATCAAATAAATTCATAGCATTAAAAAATGGCCAAAAATTGGCACTTATTTTGCTAATGTCTATTTAACCCTTGACAAAAATTCTAATTTTCTTAATATTTTAAATTAATCAACAGACAAGAGGTAACAAAATATGGCAGATCGTCTGGGCGAATTATTGGTTAAAAGAAACTTTATCACACCTGATCAGCTCAAAAAAGCGACGGATGAGCAGAAAATTAAAGGCGGCCGGTTAGAATCCATTTTGGTGAAATTAGGATTTGTGAAGGAAGATGACCTTCTATCGTTTCTCAGTGCCCAGTACAGGGTTCCTTCAGTCAAGCTTTCCAAAATTGAAATCAACCCGAATGTGATCAAACTGGTTCCTGCCAGCAAAGCGAAAAATTACTTAATGATTCCTGTTCAACGGGCGGGACCTAAGCTGACTCTAGCCATGGCGGACCCCAGCAACATTGTCGCCATCGATGAAATTAAATTCATGACCAGCTTCAATGTGGAACCCGTGGTGGCCTCGGAGGCTGAAATCGTCGAAGCCATAAAGAAGTATTATGGGGGCGGAGGGGCTATTGCTGGAATGGGAAAGGTTGGCTTTGATGCAGCCGAGTATAACCTTGATGAAGAATCAAGTGCAGCTCTCGATAGTGCCATGGCGCTTGACGATGATATGGTCAATGTGGATGACTTCGATGCCCTCGTTCACGGTGCCGTGGATAATATTGAAGTGATTGAAACTCAGGACGCCGATGAGGGAGGTGAGATCCAAGGCCCGATCATCAAGATCGTCAACGGCATTCTCATCAAAGCCATCAAACTCGGGGCCAGTGATATCCATTTTGAACCCTATGAGAAGTCCTTTCGAGTTCGATATCGGCTCGATGGTGTGCTGAGGAGGGAGATGGCCCTTCCCAACAAGATAAGAAATGCAATCATTTCCCGTTTGAAGATCATGGCCAGATTGGACATCGCCGAGAAACGACTTCCCCAGGATGGTAGAATCAAGTTGCGGCTAGCAAAGGGACGGGAGATGGACTTCCGGGTCTCCGCCTGTCCTATCCTGTTTGGTGAAAAAGTGGTTCTCCGCCTCTTGGATAAGTCAAATTTGCAACTGGACTTAACCAAACTTGGGTTTGAACAGTCCTCTCTGGAAGACCTGGAGAAAGCCATCCATAGACCTGTGGGGATGATTTTGGTAACCGGTCCAACCGGAAGTGGAAAAACAACCACCCTCTACTCCGTTCTTTCCGAGCTGAATAAAGAGTCCGAAAACATCATGACAGCCGAAGATCCGGTGGAATATAACTTTATGGGGATCAATCAGGTCCAGATGCACGAGGATATTGGCCTCACCTTTGCCTCCTCCCTCCGTTCCTTTCTTCGTCAGGACCCTGACATCATCATGGTCGGTGAGATTCGAGATTTTGAAACAGCCCAGATCGCCATCCAAGCAGCCCTCACCGGACACCTTGTCTTGAGCACCGTCCACACCAATGATGCCCCAGGAACCGTCACCCGATTGATGGATATGGGGATTGAACCCTTTCTCATTTCCTCCTCGGTCATTTTGATCTTGGCCCAGCGACTGATCCGAAAGATCTGCTCAGAGTGTCGAGAACAGATCAAAGTCCATCCTCAACTGCTCATCGATTTAGGCGTTGCCCCGGATGAGGCCAAGAACTTCAACGTCTATAAAGGGAAGGGATGTGCCATCTGTAGCGGAACTGGATATAAAGGTCGAGTGGGGCTCTATGAGGTTATGGCCATGAAGGAGGAGATTAAAGAACTCGTCCTCTCCCGCTCCTCCGCCTCTGAAATCAAAAAGGAGGGGATTCGCTTAGGAATGAAGACATTGAGGCAAAGCGGAATTCACAAAGTCAAGGAGGGTCTGACGACCATTGAGGAAGTGCTTCGGGCCACCATGGATGATCGTTAATCTGTCGTTTGGACGCCATCCTTCCTCTCAAGGAGGAAGGGGTGAAGGGATTTGAAACCAACCTTAGGAGGGGAATATGGTTGAATTACAGCAATTACTTGAGAGTGTGATTGAGAAGAAGGCTTCTGACTTACACATCACAACAGGATCGCCTCCTCAATTCCGAATCAATGGGAAATTGACGACCTTTGACCCAGTAGGCCTCACGGCCACGGATACCAAAAGGCTCTGTTACAGCGTATTGACGGATGCGCAACGACACAAATTTGAAGAAGATTGGGAACTGGATTTCTCCTTTGGAGTAAAAGGACTGAGCCGATTTAGAGGAAACATCTATATGCAACGGGGAGCCGTGGCCGGAGCCTTCCGGGCCATCTCCTTTGACATCCTCAATTTTTCCGAATTAGGCATTCCTGCCGTTGTCAATGAGTTGATTAAGAAACCGAAGGGCCTTGTCCTCGTCACCGGTCCAACCGGAACAGGAAAGTCGACCACCTTGGCTGCCATGATTGACAAAATCAATAACGAAAAGAATGATCATATTGTAACCATTGAAGACCCCATTGAATACCTTCACCGTCATAAGAAATGCATTGTCAACCAAAGGGAGGTAAACTCCGATACGAAAAGCTTTGGTGCGGCTCTCAGGCATATCCTCAGGCAGGATCCTGACATCATCCTCATCGGTGAGATGAGGGATTTGGAGACGATCGAGGCTGCCCTCATCTGCGCCGAGACAGGTCATCTCACCTTTGCCACCTTGCATACCAACTCCTGTGTCGAAACCATCAACCGCATCATCGATGTTTTCCCTCCCTTCCAGCAGACACAGATTCGAACCCAGCTCTCCTTCGTCCTGGAAGGGGTCATGGCTCAACAGCTCATTCCCAAGGTCGGAGGAAAAGGACGGGCCCTGGCCATGGAGGTCATGATTCCCAACCCTGCCATCCGTAACCTAATTCGAGAGGAAAAACTTCAACAGATCTATTCACAGATGCAGGTGGGGCAGACGAAATTCGGTATGCAGACTATGAACCAGGCTCTCCTCCAACTGGTTGAGCGCCATATCATTTCGCTGGAGGATGCCATGGATCGAAGCCACAACCTTGATGAATTTAAACAAATGCTCGGCAACTCTCCTGCCCTCAATGTGAAAAGGGATAGGCCTGCGAAAACGGCCTAAATTTTCTAAGGAAGGAATGAATTATGCCAATTTATAAATATGAAGGAAAGACGATGAAGGGGCAGATCAAAAAGGGTGATTTCGAAGCTCCCGATGAGGGAGCGGTTCGCGTCTATCTCAGACAACAAAATATCATCCCCATTAAGATCACTCCGAAGGGAAAGGAGATTAAGTTCTCCTTTCCCTTCAAGAAAAAAGTCCAACAGCGGGCTATCGCTGTTTTTACACGCCAGCTGGCCACCATGATTGATGCCGGCTTGCCTCTTGTTCAATCGCTAGAAATCCTGTCCGTCCAACAAGAACAAAAACTGTTCAAGGATATTATCCGGGAGATCAGAGAGGATGTGGAGAGTGGGTCTACCTTCGCAGGCGCCCTCAAAAAACACCCGGCCGCTTTCGACGACCTGTATACAAACTTAGTCGTCGCTGGCGAGGAAGGGGGTATTTTAGATAATATTTTACTCCGCTTAGCAGGTTATATTGAAAAGGCAGAGGCCCTGAAAAAGAAGGTGAAATCGGCAATGGTCTATCCTACCACCATCATCGGGGTAGCCGTCATCGTTGTCATGATCTTGATGATCTTCGTCATCCCTGTCTTCGAAAGTATGTTCAAGGGAGCAGGACAAAGCTTACCCCTCCCTACCCTCATCGTGATGGGTATAAGTAAAATCATCCAGAAATATGTGTACATTGTGGTTCCGGTTGTTATCCTTCTTTTCTACCTGCTTCGCCGATGGCACAAGACCGAAAATGGGAGGGCGATCATCGACCGTCTTCTCTTGAAAAGTCCCGTTTTGGGCACCCTTTTGCAGAAAATTGCCGTGGCTCGCTTCTCTCGAACCTTGGGGACACTGGTGAGCAGTGGGGTTCCGATCTTGGACGGTTTAAGTATCGTTTCAAAAACCTCCGGGAACAAAAGCATCGAAACGGCAATCCTGAACGCGAGAAACAGTATTCGTGAGGGTGAAACCATCGCAGAACCTTTGGGTCGTAGCGGGATGTTCCCGCCCATGGTGATCCAAATGATCTCTGTTGGTGAATCCACGGGTGCCTTGGACTCCATGCTTTCCAAAATTGCCGATTTTTACGAAGAAGAAGTGGATGTGGCCGTGGGAAATCTGACCTCCCTTCTTGAACCCTTCCTGATGATGTTTTTAGGCATTGTGATCGGAGGGGTGGTCATCGCCATGTACCTCCCGATCTTCCAGATGGCCGGTGCGGTAGGCTAATCTGTCCAGTGAGAGGCACCAGCGGGTGGATTTGGATGGAACCCCCTTCAATCCTGACCTTCGAAACTGATCAAAAAATGTCTAAACACGTGAAGGGCTTGATGCTATGCCGCATCATCATCCTCACCCTTCTGCTGGCCATCACTTTCCTCTTTCAGATCTCTGAGAGAAAATATTTTTTCATCTCTCTTACCAACCAGTTCTATTATTTCATTAGCGTTTTCTATCTTGTCACCATCATCTATGCCCTGGTATTAAGAAAAATAAAAAACCTCCGTCGGTTCACGCTCATCCAAATGATCGTCGACCATCTCTTCATCACCGGGCTTATCTATTTCACAGGGGGGAAGGAAAGTTTTTTCCCCCTCACCTACATATTCTCTATTATTGGAACCAGCATCATCTTTTATAAACGGGGAGCCTTTTTCTCAGCCTCTCTCTCGTCTTTTCTTTTCGGCCTCCTTTTATTGCTCCAGCTTCACCGTTGGATCAATCCCCTGAGTCAACTTTCTCTCTATGACGCAAGCCAAACCTTCTACACCCTGATCCTCTATATGGCTGCGTTTTATATCGTCGCCTTTCTGAGCAGCACCATCTCGGAAGAACTGAAAAAGAAAAAGAAGGAGCTGATCCAGAAGCAGGAAGATTACAACCAGCTAGAGACTTTCAACCGCAACATCATCCAGAGCCTGGACAGCGGCCTTCTGACCATTGACCTCAACGGAAAGATCAATTTCTGTAATCGGACCGCGGAGAAGATCCTCAATCTGAATGGAGAGGGTTCAAAGGACGTCTCCGTCTACGATCTTTTTCCGAGAATCAATGATGTAATTCACGCCATTTATAAGAGGAAGGAAGAAGAAGTTCCTCTCGATTACCAGCGGTATGAAACCTTTTTTACTGACTCCAAAGGGAAAAAGATTCATCTGGGGTTTTCCATCTCTCCTCTAACGAATCCGGAAGGGGCTTCGATCGGCCACACCTTGATTTTCCAGGACATCACCAGATTTAAAGAGATGGAAGAACAGATGAAACGGGTGGATAAGATGGCCGCGGTGGGCTTGCTTGCCGCAGGAATGGCCCACGAAATCAGAAATCCACTGGCTTCGCTCAGCGGTTCGATTCAGATGTTGAAATCAGAACTGGTATTGGATGAATCACAGAAGCACCTCATGGACATTACCCTTAGAGAATCGGAAAGGCTGAATGCTCTGATTACCGACTTTTTGCTCTTTGCCCACCCTCCCCAAACGCATAAAATGCCTTGGGAGATTTCGAAGCTCCTTGAGGAGACCATCGACCTGCTGACCCATTCCCCCGTGTTCCACGATGGGATCCACGTTATCCGTTCTCAGCCTTATGAGGAAATCAAAGCAATGATTGATTCGGATCAGATGAAACAAGTCTTTTGGAACCTCCTGATCAATGCAGCCCAAGCCATGTCAAATGGAGGAGACATTCGTGTTCACATTGAGAAAGGGCGGGACTCTCTCGGGGGAAAAAACGTCCCATGGATCTTCCTTAGCAAGGGGAAAGAATGGGTCAGGATCTCCATCGCCGACTCCGGGCAGGGGATCCCTCCTGGAGAAAAAGAGAAAATCTTCGAACCCTTTTTTACCACCAAGGAGGGAGGAACGGGATTAGGCCTTTCCATCGTCCATAAAATCATAGAAAATCACAATGGGGTCATCAAAGTGGAAAGCGACGTGGGCAAGGGTTCCACCTTTACCATTTTCTTACCTGCAGATTAACGAAGGGAAGAGACATGTTCAAAGAAAAAATTTTGGTGGCGGATGATGAACAAAGCATGAGGGAATTCTTAGACATCATGCTGAAAAAAGAAGGGTACAAAGTGTCACTGGCCTCCCATGGGGAAGAGGTTTTGAAACTGGCGGAAAGGGATATCTTCGATTTGATTCTCATGGATATCCGCATGCCCAAGTTAGATGGGATTTCCGTCCTGAAGAAGCTCAAGACCCTTTCACCCGAAACGATTGTGATCATGATCACCGCCTATGCCTCCGCCGACACAGCGATCAAGGCCATGAAAGAAGGGGCCTATGACTATGTCACAAAACCATTTAAGGTCGATGAGATCAAGTTGATTATTAAAAATGCTCTGGAAAAAAAGAACCTCCAAAAGGAAAACACCCTGCTCAAGCAAGTGGTCAGGGACCGATACCACTTCAATAACATCCTTGGACAATGCCCGAACATGTTAGCCCTTTACGATCTGTTGGAGAAGGTCGCTCCCACAAAAACGAACATCCTGATTACAGGAGAAAGCGGGACGGGCAAGGAATTGGTTGCAAAAGCGATTCATTACAACAGCCCGAGGAAGGATAAACCCTTCGTGACCCTGAATTGTGGTGCGATTCCCGAATCCCTCATTGAGAGTGAGTTGTTTGGGCATATGAAGGGGGCCTTTACCGATGCCATTGCGACCAAAAAAGGGCTCTTTGAAATGGCTGACGAGGGAACGATCTTTTTGGATGAGATCAGCGAGCTCCCTCTCCTGATGCAGGTCAAATTACTTCGTGTCCTGCAGGATAAGGAGTTCAAACGAGTAGGGGGCACCGAGGACATCCGAGTGGACGTTCGAATTATTTCAGCCACGAATAAAGATTTGGAAGAGGCCGTCAGAGAGAAGCGATTTCGAGAAGACTTATTCTACCGACTCAATGTGATTCAAATCAAACTCCCCCCGTTAAGGGAGAGAAGAGAGGACATCTCTCTTTTGGCCATGCATTTTTTGAAGAGATATGCGGAAGAGTTGAACAAAAATATAGCGGTGATCTCCCCCGAAGCCCTTCGTATTTTATTGAATTATGATTTTCCGGGGAATGTCCGTGAACTTCAAAACATTATCGAAAGGGCCGTGGCTTTGGAGAGCCATCCAGAGCTCACTCCGCAGAATCTCAGTTCCTACCTCGAACAACAACCCCTTATGAAGAAAAACCTATTTGATCTCGAAATCCCGAGCGAAGGAATCGACCTTGAAAAAGTGGTGGAAGAACTCGAGAGGAACCTCTTGGTTAAGGCTTTGGATAGAACCAAAGGGATCAAAAAGAAGGCCGCTGATCTTCTCCGTATTAATTTCCGCTCGATGCGCTATCGATTGGAGAAATATGGACTGAATCAACAGGCCGATTCCTAATCGAGCCTGTGCGAAGCCCCGCCTTGGCGGGACGAAGGCAGGTGCCTGGGATTTGGTGCTTATCCCTTCCTTTTGAACTGTCTGGCCAATTCCTCTGGGGAGATGACGAAGAAAACTGGCCTTCCATGGGGACACGTGAGTGAGTGATGAAAGGAATGGAGCGCTCCCACCAATCCCTCCATCTCTTCCTTCCTCAAAACAAAATTCGCTCTTATGGCAGAATGGCAGGCCAAGCTCACCAGCATCCTATGAATCGCTTCCCTCCCCTTCCCCTCCCTTTTCACGAAGGATAATTCCTCGAGGAACTCACGGACCATCCCTTTAGGATCAAAGGGCTCTGTGAGCTTGGGGATGGTCCGAATGGCAACCATCCTTTCTCCAATCGCATCGATTTCAAACCCCATCGACTCAACCTCTTCAAGATAGGACATCAACACGAAGGACTCTTCAGTGGATAACTCCATGGGGATGGGGATGAGTAGTTTTTCAGCTGGGATGGAACCTATTTCATGATCCTTCTTATATTTTTCATAAAGAAGTCTCTCGTGAGCTGCGTGCTGATCAATCAAGATCAACCCCTCTGCTCCTTCACAAAGAATATAAGTGGCCTGCACTTGCCCCAAAATGCGAAAAGGGGTTTTCCGCTCCACCTCCCACTCAGGCGTCCATGCCTCTCTCACGACGGTAACAGCCTCCCCGTCCCCTCCGACCAATGGCAACGGAATGGGATAGGGTTTTGTCGATCCTAACGAAGGAAATTCCTTGAGGGAGGGCGGCTGGCCCATTCCATCCCCCACATCCTCTCGTTTCTTCAGAGACCCGGGAGAAGCCAAGGCTGAAGAGAGGGCACCCTGTACCATTCGAAAGATTCTATCAGGATCTTTAAATTTCACCTCCGCCTTGGTCGGATGAACATTCACATCGATGGCAGAAGGAGGAAGGGTCACGAATAAGATCACCACAGGAAATTTCCCTCCGGGGATGACATGACGGTAGGCTTCAAGAATGGCTTTATAAATTATTCGGTCCTTGATGAACCGCCGATTGACATACAGATAAATCCCGTCTCCATTTCCCTTTGAAAAAGAGGGAAGGCTGGCGAACCCTCTGAGATGGGTTTCTCCTTCCTCGAATTCAATGGGTTGAAGATGGCCATAAATCTCTCTTCCCAAGATGGCTTCGACCCGAACCCTAGGAGAATCTGTCTTCAGATATTCATACAGGATTCGGCCTTCATGAACGAATTTAAAGGACACGGACGGATGGGCCAGGCTCAACCGAAGAAAATGATTTAAGGAATGGCGTAATTCGGTTTGGATCGATTTGACGAACTTCCTTTTGACGGGGATATTGTAGAAGAGATTTTTTACCTCCACCTCTGTCCCAACGGGGCAACCCACCTCCGTGGTGCTCCTGATCTTCCCCCCCTCACAGAGCAGTTGCGTACCACTCATGGAGCGAGGAACTCGCGTCTTGATGGTCATTTGCGAAACCGCTGCAATGCTGGGGAGGGCCTCCCCTCGAAATCCTAAGGTGTGAATCGCAAAGAGGTCTTCAGACCTCTGAATCTTGCTGGTGGCATATCGCTGAAGGGCCACGGGGACATCTTCGGGATCGATCCCCTCGCCGTCATCCAAGACACGGATGAGCTGGAGGCCTCCTGCTTTTAACTCCACTGCAATCTTGGAAGCCCCAGCATCGAGGGCATTTTCCATCAGCTCCTTCACGACCGACGCAGGCCTTTCAATCACCTCTCCCGCCGCAATGGCTTGGGCCACGGACTCCGGTAAGATCTGAATCTTTCTTGGCATAGTTTAGATCGTTATGGTCTCGTAAAAAATCTAAGAAGGCTATTTTCTGTCATTCCTGCCCCGTATCAAGTACGGGGTAAACTCCAGCAGGAATCCAGTCTTTTTAGGTATTTAGAATTCTTCTGGATTCCCGTTTTCACGCCTGCGCGCTGAAGCGCTACGGCGCGCAAGCACGGGAATGACACCTTTTTACGAATTCATCAGATCGTGGAAGCTGGGAAGCAACAAGTAGATCATATGACGGTTTATGAGTTCGACCTCATTGATTGAACCGTTCGGTCCACTGCCTACCTGCTACCCTCCACCCTCGTCTATAAAACTCCCCATCTTCCTAAACTTCTCGTAGCGAAGTTTCAATAAGTCATCCAGATCCATCTTTTCTAAATCACTTAAATGGCGACCGATGGCCTCTCTTAAATCCTCAGCCACTTTTTGGGGATTCCGATGGGCTCCGCCCAGGGGCTCCTTAACGATTTCATCGATGACTCCCAGTCGATACAAATCGGTGGCGGTCAATTTTAACGATTCGGCAGCGACCTTTCCCTTTCCGCCATCCTTCCAAAGGATGGCCGCACATCCCTCTGGAGAGATGACGGAATAGATAGAATATTCCAGCATCAATATCCGATCGCCAATCCCGATGGCCAAGGCTCCTCCGCTCCCTCCTTCTCCGATCACGGTGGCGATGATCGGTGTGCGGAGCAACATCATCCTTCTCAGATTTCTGGCGATGGCTCCGGCCTGCCCCCTTTCTTCCGCTCCCACTCCTGGAAAAGCGCCGGGAGTGTCGATCATGGTGAGAATGGGTTTTCTAAAGACCTCAGCCATGTTCATCAACCTCAGAGCCTTCCGATATCCTTCCGGGTGGGGCATCCCGAAATTTCGATAGGCCATTTCCTTTGCATCGGCTCCTTTCTGATGCCCGATCACGACAACCGATCTTCCGTTAAATTGAGAAATCCCTCCCATGATGGCAGGATCATCCCCATAGTTTCGATCGCCGTGAAGTTCGATGAAATCTTGAAATATCCCTTGAATATAATGGGAGGTCTTCGGTCGGTCGATATGCCGGGCCAGCTGAGTAATTTGCCATCCGGTCAAATTGGAAAATATTTCTTTCTGCAAGCGATGGAGCTTCTCTTCTAAATTCTTCAAATGGTCATCCAAATGGAACGGTCTTCCACTTGAAAATCGCTTCAGATGTTCGATCTCTCTTTCAAGATCAACGAGGGGTTTCTCAAAATCAAGATAATGCTTCACCATAGAGATCCTTTTTTACTCATATGAAAGGACAGAAGATCTAAGGAGCGTCTGGACATGTCGTTGAAAGCTGGGTGAAGGATCGACCCGATATCGGTCGGACAAAGCAATGATGGTCTCTTCATTCCCTCCATCGGTCAAATGGAGAAAGACCTTAAAGGACCCTCTGTTCGCTAAGAGGACCTCCTTTAACTCCTCCAATTGTGACTTCGTCAGGGAGGTCACAGGAATTTTGAGATGGAGGGCTTTGTTTGAAGAGGTTGATCCTTCCGAGAGGGAGCGGATTTCGGTGGCCTTGATTTTGACATGATCCTCAGAAAGATCGAGGGTTCCCCGAATGATGATGGGATCCCCTCCTCTTAAACAGGGCAAGGAGGCTTTAAACACGTCCGGGAATAGGATGACCTCGACAAATCCCTTCATGTCCTCCAGATTCAAAAAGGCCATCCGGTCTCCTTTTCTCGTCACGATCTCCTTCAGGCTGCTGACCAGGCCACAGACCTTTACTTCTTCATTGTTTTTGAGCCTGGGAAGGGTCGAAGTATCCTGATCGGTCAACTCTTTGATCACTTCTTGATAACGCGAGAGAGGATGGCGGGAGATATAAAACCCGATGGTCTCTTTCTCAAAAGTGTTCAATTGATTCTCTGGAAATTCATCAAGTTCAGGGTAAGTCTCGGCCCCCTCTTCATGAGCCGGGGTCCACATGCTCATCTGAGCCTCTCCCTTTTTCCGTTGCGCCAACTGGGAGTATTCAAGGACCTCATCCAACACGGTCAACATCTGAGATCGATAGACCTTTGAGAAGTCAAAGGCGCCGCATTTGATCAGACTATCGATCACCCGTCGATTCACCTTCCGGGTGTCGACTCTCTTGCAAAAATCATAAAGGGAGTGGAATTTTCCTCGTTCTTCTCTCTCCATCAGAATGGCATCGAGGGCCGCGTCCCCCACATTTTTCACCGCCGCCAGACCAAATCGGATCTGGCCCCCAACGACGGTGAAATTCTTATAACTCTCGTTGATATCCGGGGAGAGGATGTTGATCCCCATCTCCCGGCACTCCGCGATATACTTGACGATTTTGTCCGGATTTTGAACTTCACAAGTGAGCAAGGCAGCCATGAACTCTTTGGGATAGTGAGTCTTCAGATAGGCCGTCTGGTAGGCAATGAGGGCATAGGCCGCGCTATGGGATTTATTGAAGCCGTATCGACCGAAGGTCTCCATCTGTTCAAAAATTTTCTCGGCCTTCTTTATGGGAAATCGGTTCTTCTTCGCTCCCTCCAAAAACTTCTCTTTTTGTTTCTCCATCTCCACGGCATCTTTCTTTGCCATGGCTCTCCGAAGGTTATCTGCGTCTTCCAAACTAAAATTGGCAAGGGCGCTGGCAATGCGCATCACTTGCTCCTGATAGACAATCACTCCATAGGTGTCCTTTAAGATCCCTTCCAGGGCCGGGGTTTCATATTGGATCGATACCCTGCCATGTCGACGCTTAATAAACTCACCCACCATCCCACTGTCCAAGGGGCCAGGTCGATAGAGCGCCACCAATGCGATGACGTCCTTGAAACTCTCTGGTTTAAGCTTAATCAAGAGATCTCTCATCCCAGAACTTTCCAATTGGAAAATGCCCAGATTCGAGCCAGCGCCAAGGGACGCGTAGACCTCCGGGTCATCGAGAGGGATCTCGGAAAGTTCAATCTTCATTCCTTGATTCTTTTCAATCAACTCAATCGCATGGTCGATCACGGTCAGGGTTTTAAGTCCCAGAAAATCGAATTTGACCAGTCCGATCGTTTCCACTTCCTTCATCGCATACTGGGTCATCACTTCACCGGCCTGTCCACGATAAAGGGGGAGATATTCCATGAGGGACTTGTTTGACATGACCACCCCAGCCGCATGAGTAGAAGCATGTCGCGTGAGCCCTTCCAGCGATCTGGCAATCCCAAAAAGGGTCGCCACTTTCGAATCTCTTTGGATCATCTCCTTCAGCTGGGGCTCTTGCTCCACGGCTTGATCTAAACTAATGTTGAGGGTGCTGGGGATGAGTTTGGCAATCCGATCCACTTCCGCATAGGGAAGATCCATGACACGGCCCACATCCCGGATCACAGCTCTCGCCTGCATTTTCCCAAAGGTGATGATTTGGGCCACATTTTCCTTCCCATATTTCTCCATCACATATTGAATCACCTCATCCCTTCTGTCCATACAGAAGTCAACATCCACATCCGGCATGCTGCTCTTTCGCCCCGGGTTTAAGAATCTTTCAAAGATCAAGTCAAATTCGATGGGATCCAGGTCGGTGATGTTCAGGGCGTACGCCACTAAGCTTCCAGCCGCAGAACCTCTCCCCGGTCCCACCGGAATTTTTCTATTTTTTGCAAAATGGATGAAATCGGCTACGATTAAAAAGTATCCCGAATATCCCATGGACTTGATGATCGTCAGCTCCTCTTCGAGGCGAGGCCGATAGCGTTCGGAGTTTTTTTCAAAATCCTTTTTCTGCCTTAGAGAGTCCAGTCTCTTTTCCAATCCTTCCCTTGCCAATTTTTCCAAGTAACTATCGGGGGACTCTCCCGAGGGGAGAGAGACCCTCGGAATATGCTTCTCCTCAAACTTTAACTCCAGATTGCACTGGTCTGCGATCTCCAAGGTGTGGGTGATTGCCTCAGGGATCGTTTGAAAAAGATCGGCCATTTCCTGAGGAGACTTAAAATAAAATTCATTGGAAGAAAACTTCATCCGATCGCTGTCCTGAAGTGTCTTTCCCGTTTGAATGCACAGGAGGACCTCATGGGCCTTTGCATCCTCTCGGTTTAGGTAATGGCAGTCGTTCGTTGCAACCACGGGGAGGGAAAGCTGATGGCTTATTTCTAGGAGCCGTTCATTTACCAGGGTCTGGTTTTCCACTCCGTTATTTTGCATTTCAACAAAAAATCGCCTTCCATCGAAGATCTTCCGATATTCCTCTGCCGCCTGCATGGCCTTCTTCATCTCCCCACGGCCGGCATGGGCAGAGATCTCGCCTTTCAGACAACCGCTGAGGGCAATCAACCCCTCATGATATTGACTTAAAAGCTCCTTATCGACTCGAGGTTTATAATAGAATCCCTCGAGATAGGCAAGGCTCACCAGTTTAATGAGATTGAAATACCCAATTTTGTTCTTAACAAGGAGCGTCAAATGATAGACGCCCTCCGTTCCATCACCCGTCTTTTTCTCAAAACGACTCCCTGAAGCCACATAAATTTCGCAACCCACGATCGGTTTAATGCCATGCTTGATAGCCGTCTGGTAAAATTCGATCGCACCGAACATATTTCCGTGATCGGTCAGTGCGAGAGCCGACATCCGATACTTTTTGGCCAAGTCGCAGGCCTCATCAAACCGAATGGCTCCATCCAACAAACTGTATTGGCTATGGACATGGAGATGAATGAAGTTTGAATGTTCCATGGTTTTAAATATCCGTTTGAGGTTGAAGGTTTGAGGACCGTCCCGCTCTCGCAGGACTTGAGGCATAATCTTCTTACCTATTTTTCTCCGCCTCTGACCTCCAACCTCATACCTCAAACAATGTTCTCATTGCCTCCAACCTCTAACCCTAAACCTCGGACATCGTTACTCCCATTCAATGGTGCTGGGTGGTTTGGAGCTGACATCATAGACGACCCGGTTGACGCCTCTCACCTCATTAATGATCCGGTTGGAAATATGCTCCAAGATCCGATAAGGCAGCCGGACCCAGTCGGCTGTCATTCCGTCCAGGCTCGCGACCACCCGAAGGGCGATCACATTTTCGTAGGTCCTTTCATCTCCCATCACCCCCACCGTTTTTACCGGGAGCAGGACGGCGAAGGATTGCCATATCTGATTCCGCAACCGCGTCCGTTCTATCTCCTCCAGGACGATCTCATCGGCAGCCCTCAAAATGTCCAACCTCTCTTGATTCACCTCCCCGATGACCCGGATGGCCAGACCGGGGCCTGGAAAGGGCTGACGCTTGAGGATTTCCTCCGGAAGCCCCAATACCTTTCCCAACTGTCTTACTTCATCCTTGAATAACTCTCTGAGGGGTTCTACCAGTTTCAACCTCATCTTCTCCGGCAAACCTCCCACATTATGATGGCTCTTGATCGTTGCAGAAGGCCCTTTAAAGGAGATGCTTTCGATCACATCCGGATAGAGCGTCCCCTGGGCCAGATATTCCACCTTCCCAATCTTTTTTGCCTCTCTTTCAAAGATCGAGATAAACTCCCTTCCGATCCTCTTCCGTTTTTCCTCGGGATCCGAAACCCCTTCCAATTTCTGGAGGAAGGAATCCTTCGCATCGACGTACGTTAAGGATATTTTAAAATGATAGTGAAACAAATTTACCACCTGAGACGCTTCATTTTTCCTTAACAAGCCATTGTCCACGAAAATGCACTGCAACCGATCTCCGATCACCTTGTGGAGGAGAACGGCGACCACCGTTGAGTCTACCCCACCGCTGAGCGCACAGATCACCTTCCCTTTCCTGATCCTCCGTCTCAGATCATTGCTGATCTGTTCTAAGAAGGATTGCATGGTCCAAAGACGGGAGCACCCACACACCTGGAAAAGAAAATTACGAAGGAGTTCAATCCCCCTTGGAGTATGAATAACCTCGGGATGGAATTGGAGACCATAGATTTTTTTCTTGGGATGTTCAATCGCAGCAACGGGGGTGTTTTTTGAGTGGGCGATGACATGAAATCCAGAGGGCAATGTCCTGACCTGATCTCCATGGCTCATCCAGACGATGAAGGAACTTCCCCTCTTCCCTAAACCACTGAAGAGCCGCCCTCCACGATCCATCAGCAATTTCGCCTTTCCGTACTCCCTTTTGTCTGAATGGGTGACCTCCCCCCCGAGCAATTTCCCTATTAACTGCATTCCATAACAGATTCCCAAGATCGGGATTCCCATTTCCAGGAGGCGAGGATCACAAAAGGGGGCGTTCTTCTCATAGACGCTTGCCGGTCCCCCCGAAAGGATGATCCCCTTCGGAGCCAGAGACCGAACAGCCTCCAGTCCCATCTCGTAGGAATGAATCTCACTGTAAATCTGGCACTCCCTTACTCTTCGGGCGATCAGTTGGGTGTACTGCGAACCGAAATCGAGAATGAGGATCTTATCAAAACGGGAATTTCTCTCCATACATTTTACATCCTATTCAAGGATTGAGAGGGAAAGGAAGAAAAGACAATCTCACCACAGGCCGCCCGTTCCCTCCCCGTCTTTGAGACTGTGTCGTAATGTCATTCTGAGGCGTTAGCCGAAGAATCTCTGTTTTCTAACTTGTTGATTCTATGAGATTCTTCACTTCGTTCAGAATGACAAACATGGCATCTCCCTCATTACGACACAGTCTCTTTAGGAGGGTGGGCAAGGAAGAGGCTCCGGTCAATGCTTCAAATAATATCTCCCCTCTTTTAATTCATATTGGTAGGCAACGCCCTTCCGGTAGTAGAGGTCATTCTTTTGAAGCAGACGGGTAGAGAGCAGTTCTTCGATGCGATCGGGATACTTTCCATGTTCCATATGATAAATCTCCAGAGCATTCTTGATGCGTTGCAACTGTGTCTTATGAGTCAGATTCATCGGGATCTCGATATCGGCTCGCTCAATCTTAGAATCGGTCAGATGGTGTAAAACCGAGGGTTTGAAATAGGCCAGGAGCAGGATGATCACCAGCAGAGAAACCCCACAATAGACATAGGTCAACACTTCTTTGAAACGGAAGGTGCTTACTTTCTTGAGGAAGCTCGGTGTCTCGATGCGAGCCACCTCAATCAAACCGATCTCCATCAGGTCGGCCAAAATATCGCTCGCATTGAACCTCCCCAGGAGGCTTCGGTCAATGATCTCCTGTACCGTTCGCTGCCCATCTACCAAATTGTAAACCAGCTCTTGTTCAGAAGTCAGTTTCTCCTTTAAATAGCTCGGTGAAGATATGGGATCGAGGGATTTGTCTTGGGGGGCTTTGCGAAAAACCAGATTGGGCGAATAAACTTTCTTCTCGATCTCTGACCACTCATCCACCATTCGGAGGATGCTCAACAGGACCTGTTCGGCACTGAGGGCGAAGGGGATCTTTTTATAACTCTCAACCAATTTCAGATCGAAATTAAAGGTTCCATCCTCCCACCAGAAAAGTTCGTAAATGGTTTCGTAGATTTGCGTCGAAATCACCTGCAAGATATGATCCTTGGTTAACAACTGAAGTTCGACCAGGATTTCCCCCAAGTATTTGAGCGTCTCTTTCTGAATTCTTAAAACCCGCTCCAGTTGTTCTTCAGTGATCAATTTAGCCTTCACTAAGATTTCACCAATAAGGTCCTTCTTCCCTCGATAATTCGAGTAAACGTGAACGATCATGCCATCGACAAAATGGATCTCCGCCAAATTCTTCCCTCTGCGCACTCTCAAGATCCCCGTTTTAAGCTGCTGGCCAATCAATTGGATGATCTCAGTAATGCTAAAATCTTTTAACGTCCCCTGCAGGGCCATGGTTTAACCTTTCGATCCCCTCTCTGCTTCGTACATGGGTTTGAGCCGATAGGCTCTTCGAAGGGACAGGAGGTAGAAGGCGATAAAAAGACCTCCCCACAAGATTCCCCTCACAAAGACCAAAGAGGGTTGGGAAAGGGAGAGCCTCACGGCTCCATCCCAATAAACAAATCGGAAGACGAATATAAAAAAGAGGAAGAGGAGAAAGAGCCCATAGAAAGCCCGCCCTCCCCACAGGTCACTGAACCCGACGAAAAAGTAAGAGAGAAATTGGCTCAAGCGGTGATTTTTCTTTTGGAATTGACTGACCTGACGGGATTTCTTCTCTTTGATCTTGGGATGGATCTTCTCCTTTTGAATAAAGATTCGATGACAATTGAAACAGATGGCTTCCTGATCGGTTGCCCCCATATAGAACCGAAAGGTTGGGCTTCCACACATGGGACAGCGGTTCAAGAAGCGCTTCCGCTGGGTGTACCTGGACATTCCGATCAAAAACCCGAGGAAGAAAACAGGCAAAAGGTAAATTCTTGATGGAATCCTACCAAACCAGGCCATGAAAAGACGGTAAGGTACCCCCTCCTTCCCGACGAACTGACTCAGTAGCCTTCCCCACAACTTGCGAGCGGTGAGCACTTCATCGATTACCTGTCGGTTGATGTTGGGTGAGTCGATCGACGCGTAGTAATCGACCAGCCTGGGGTCCAACTGCCTTGCCTTTTCAAAGGCTTTGCTCATTTTGCCAGAAAGAAAGGTCTCCTGGGAATAGGCACGATAGAGATTGTAATAAGAGGCCCCGTTATTGGGGTCGACATCCACCGCTTGCTGATAGGAAGCGATGGCCATCTCGACCTGTCTCTTGGCCAGATAAACATTCCCTAGATTGGATAACGCCTCGCCAAATTGGGGGGATTGCTGAAGGGACTTCTTATACCATTCTTCTGCCTGTCCGTAACGCCCTTCCCTCTTTTCGATCAATCCCAGAGTGAAGAGGACGTCCGCGTCATAGGGATGGTCTGATAACCAACCCTCTAACTTCTTCTCCAGGGTCCTGTCCCAGTCCTCTTGGTTCGCTTGGCTCATTTGCAAGATGACCTCTGAATGAGGACCATCCAACAAAGAGGAGGCGGAACGAAGGAAAAACGGGAGGTAAACCAGCAGGACGAGAAAGATCACCAGGATCACCCTCTCCCGCTTCATGACGTAGCCCCATAAAAAGATGGACCAAAACATTAAGGCCCATAGAATATCGAGGCGAAGGAAGAAAGGGATGAAGAGGGCTAAAATTTTGGCGCTGGTGAGGAGCAGCCCTTTGACGTTCTGGGTCAAATTCCTTCGAAGGTCGTAGAAGTAGAGGGGTAGGTATTTTGCCATGACCACAATACCGAAGACAACAAAGGTCATGAGCATTGCATTACAGAGGATGAAGAAGAGGTTATAAAAAAACTTAAGCGAACTTGGATAATGACGAAACTGGGCGAGTTGCCCCCGATAAATCTCAGCGAAGACCTTATGGAGTTGAAAGGGGCTCTGAAACCAAAGGATCCGGGCCAACTCGTAGTAGGTTTGGGGAAGATCAGGCGAGAATTTGATCGCATAGGTTGCAAGCGCGACGGCCTCATCAGAGTCCCCTCGCTCCCTGGCCCTTCCGGCTTCCCGAGTGAGCCATTCGGAGAGAACCAGAAGGTTTCGGACCCCCTTATCCAATTTTAACTGATAGAGCTGTTCGAGCTCCTTCCGAGTGGGAGTTTTTCTCTCACCTCCCTGGGATTTCTGTCCCCATACTCCTTTTGGATCGAAAGGTCGATCGTCTGAAGGAGACGTTTCTACTGAAAAGAATTCTTTTGAAAAGGGAAGGGTGTCTTTCTTCGCCAGGAGGCCCACATAGTAGAGGAAAGAAAAGATTAGGACGACCAGGATAAGAATTGCCTTTTTCAAAACGATCCTTTCGGGGCTTCTTATTCTAATCGATAATTGGGAGCCTCTTTGGTGATGATCACATCATGGACATGGCTCTCTCTCAATCCCGAAGATGTGATCCGAACAAATTTCGCCTTCTGTTGGAGCTCCTGAATCGTTCTTGCCCCCACATATCCCATTCCAGCCTTCAACCCTCCGATGAGCTGTTGGATACAATCGGAAAGAGCCCCGCGATACGGAACCCTTCCTTCGATCCCTTCGGGAACCAGTTTGGTCTCGCTTTCCACATCTTCTTGAAAGTATCGATCCCGGCTCCCTTCTTTCATCGCTTCCAGGGAGCCCATTCCCCGGTATACTTTGTAACTTCTCCCCTGGTAGAGCACGATGTCCCCGGGGCTCTCGTCCGTTCCAGCAAACAAATTTCCAATCATCACCGAAAGGGCTCCGGCAGCAAGGGCCTTGGTGATATCGCCAGAGAATTTAATCCCTCCGTCGGCGATGATGGGTATCCCGTGCTTAGACAAAAGTTCAGTGGTCTCCAGTATCGCAGAGAGTTGAGGGATCCCTACCCCGGCCACCACCCGTGTGGTACAGATGGAACCGGGTCCCACCCCGACTTTGATGGCATCTGCACCCGATTTGATGAGGTCCAAGGCTCCTTCCTTGGTTGCTACATTTCCTGCGAGGAGCTGACAATCCGGGAAGTTCTCCTTCGTATCCAGAACCGCATCGAGAACATCCTTCGAATGGCCATGGGCTGTATCGATGACCAGGACGTCCACCCCTGCTTTGATCAGGGCCTCTGTCCTCGCCTCTCGATCTTGTCCAATTCCAATGGCCGCTCCCACCCGGAGCCGCCCCAGGTGGTCTTTGCAGGAATTGGGATACTTTCTGATCTTCTCGATATCTTTGATGGTGATCAATCCCTTGAGATTGTTCTGTTCATCGACGACCAATAATTTTTCAATCCGGTTCTTGTGAAGGATCTCTTTCGATTCTTCCAGGGTGGTCCCAACAGGAACGGTGATGAGACGGTCTTTAGTCATGACCGTAGCAATTTCTGCATCCAATTTCTTCTCAAACCGAAGATCACGATTGGTGAGAATGCCCACGAGTTTTCCGTTCTTGGTGATCGGCACGCCGGAGATCCGGTATTTCTTCATGATCTCCAAGGCTTGATAAATTTTCTGTTCCGGATGCATGGTGATCGGGTTAAGGATCATCCCGCTTTCCGATTTTTTGACCCGGTCAACTTCTAAAGCCTGATCCTCGACCGAAAGGTTTCGATGAATGATCCCGAGGCCGCCTTCTTGGGCCATGGAAATGGCGGTTCTCGACTCCGTCACCGTATCCATGGCCGCACTCACCAGAGGGATATTGAGCCGGATCGCCTTCGTCAACTGGGTGCTGACTTCGACCTCCTTCGGCAAGACGGAGGAGGCAGCAGGAACGATCGATACATCATCGAACGTCAAGCTTTCATTGATGATCTTAGGATGGTTCCCCATCGTCTCACCTTGCTCCCGTCACTAGGTTTTTATTTGATATATCAGAGGAATCCACATTTGTCAACCTGACATTATGCGAATCCTGGGAGGAACCCCTTCCTTCCCATAGCTTTCTCTCCAAGGCAAGGAAGAATTTTGCAGGGCTTTCGGGTCGCAGGGCCGAGATTGAAACCCCGCCATATTTTTGGCAGAGGGCTTCTACCTCCTCCCGATCCAATCGATCTTCTTTATTGAAAACGAGCAATCGGGGGATGAGGTCCAGTTCCAATTCGACGAGGATCTGATGGACCGCTTCAATGTGTGAAGGGAAACGGGGATTGCTGATATCGATGAGGTGGATCAACACATCGGATTCATGAAGTTCATCGAAGGTCGGACGGAAGGCCACCATCAGGTCTTTGGGCAAATTCCTAATCAATCCTACCGTATCGGTGACCACCACCTCCCGGACTTTGCTCCCGATTGGGAGAAAGGCGCGGCATCTCAATCGCCTCGTGGCCGTATCCAACGTGGCAAAGAGTTTCTCCTCCACATGAAATTGGCTCCCCGTGAGCAGATTGAAGAGGGTTGTCTTCCCAGCATTTGTATACCCAATGATTGAGAGCACAGGAATTCGTGTTTTTCTTCTTAATCCTCTCCTCTGTTCCCTCCTCTCGCCCTGCTTTTTCAACTCCCTCTCCAAGAGGTGGATCCTTTCCCTGACCCTCCTTCGGTCGATCTCTAGTTTCGTCTCACCAGGCCCTCTTCCTCCAATGCCTCCCGTTAATCGTGAAAGGGCAAGGGTCTTCTTGGCCAATCGGGGAAGAAGATATTTGAGCTGGGCCAATTCGACCTGGACTTTCCCTTCCTGAGTATGGGCGCGCTGAGCAAAGATATCTAAGATGAGCTGGGTGCGGTCGATCACTCTCAGTTCTGTCAAATCCGATATGGTACCCATCTGACCCGGTGTAAGATTCTGATCGAAGATGATGAGGTCAACTCCCTGTTGCATGCATTTGACCAACAATTCTTTCAATTTCCCCTTTCCCATCAGCGTGGTGGGAGAGAGCTGCATCGGTCTTTGGATAACGGCGTCCACGACGAAGACGCCACTCGATTCTGCCAGATCTTTCAATTCCTCCATCGAATTTTCCAGGGCCTCTCGGCTCTCCCTTCCCACACTGAGAAGAATTGCCTTTTCTAGAGAGGCTTTCAGGGCAATCGAACGTTGACCCCTCTGAAATTCTTCCTCAAGGGACTGAATCCATCGTAGGAAATCGATATCCCATTGTCCCAGGGGGACCGGAGGGTCCACTTCCCATGCCTTCTTGTCTCGATTATCGGGAAGCAGGTGAGCGGAGTAGATCAGGCCGGGATGACCGTCCCGATTGACCGTGAGGGCAACCATCATGTCCAATCTTAGAAGGGCGAGGTCGGTCAAGTCGTCCTCTGTCAAAGGCTCCCCCTGAAGATGGGTGTGAACGAGGCGGAGACCTCTTAAGCGAAGGATGCCCGTTCGAGAACGGGAGAGATCGGGGATGGTGAGTCCCTTCTGGTCTCCAACGATGACGGTTTCAATAGACCCTCTTCGACCAACGAGAATGCCTATCT
>Ga0315282_10001858_pt1 | contig 39443 bp, 35 predicted proteins | sample YL17G07_20_MG_FD_203693 | JGI IMG/M metagenome (GOLD analysis project Ga0315282, IMG submission 203693) | Sediment microbial communities from Yellowstone Lake, YNP, Wyoming, USA - YL17G07_20 | ecosystem: Environmental > Aquatic > Freshwater > Lake > Sediment | place: USA: Wyoming | collected... | reverse complement strand
CCAACAGACCAATCGAGCCACCGCTGCTGGTGAGGGGCGCCATCAGGAAACACTTGATGTTCCATGGGCGCATTGTTGCGATCTCAGCGACGTCCGCGGCCGGGTCGCCTATGTTGACGATAGCGATCTCTTCCTTGAGGAGCACTCTGGTCGTCAGAGGGAACTCGCGAATGCTGTAGACGGGGCGGTCGGGCAACCGGTTTCCTGAGCTGTCGAACTCGGCAAGACAGCGAACCGTCCCACTCTCGCGGTCGAACTCGTAGATCGTGCAGGCCTGGCACTGGAGCAGTCCTGTGCCTTGGCGCGCAACCTCCGCAAGCAATTCGGATAGATCTAGCTGACTACACAGTCCGACCGTCATGTCGACGAGTGTTTCCAGCTCGCGTTCACGTGCACGCCGCGCGTCAGGAGGTCGCGTAGCGTTTCCCCCGCCGACGAGCTCCTTGACGTCCTCCTCTCGGAAGCGTCGATGACCACCTGCTGTGCGCACGCAGGGCACGATCCCCGATGCCGACCATCGCCGGAGCGTGTGTGAAGTGACTCCGAGTCGATGAGCCGCCGCTTGGGTGCTGAGATACATATGAGCGGTACATACCAAGGAACCTTTCAGCTGTCAACTTTGTACGCTCTCGCGGGACCGCAAGAGATCAGTATTGTCGACTGATTCGAGCTCGCGAGCTCTCACAAGACGACCTAGAATATTGGTAATGGTGCTCGTCCCGAGAATTGAGAGGTCTCTTGCGGACTGGGTGTCTCTAGAGTCGGCTCTCATCGGGGAGACGCTTGCGTGCGATGGGTGGACGCAAACAACGCCAAGTGAGTCTTCTCGAACGATGCTCCCCGTGCTGAGAGAGACCGGCACGTGCCGAGTGTGGGCGGGATGCCAGTCGAGAATCGCGGAGGAGGTTTGGCTGTGAGCAAGCCCCAGCTCACTCTGTTGTCTTGCGAGGACAAGACCTTTCTACACGAACGTGTGCTGGAGGTCCTTGAGGAGGTTGGAATCGCTTTTAACTCTCCCAAGGCCCTCGATGTCTTGGCAGCCGCGGAAGTGCCCGTGGATCGCGACAGGCTTTCTGCCCGCATTCCGCGCGAGCTCGTTGAGAAGTGCCTCTCGATGGTGCCGCAACAAGTCCTGCTTGCGGGCCGCAAGTCGGAGCATGACATTTGGCTGGGCAAGGCACCGCTGCCGGCCTTCACGTCCGATGGGTCAGCCACCTATGTCCTTGACGATGCCAGCGGGAGGCTGCGTGAGGGGACGCTCGCGGACCTGCGACGCTTCTACCGGCTCCTAGACGCATTGCCAGAGGCCGATGTGACTTGGAGCACCGTCTCGCCGCGTGATCTTGACCCGAGGACCTCGCTTCTTGAGATCGTCAAGGCCGCTTTCTCTGAGTCCACGAAGCATACGCAGGACGGGGTCAGACAACCAGAACTTGTCCCTCCCCTCATCGACATACTGGAAGCGGTATCCGGAGCGCCACTCGCGGAGCGTCCTCTGTTCTCCGCGATCGACTGCACCGTAGCGCCGCTGCAGCACGACCCTCGAATGACGGACGCCTGTCTGGACCTGGTGGCCCACAAGGTGCCGATCGTCGTCATGCCAATGCCCCTGAGCGGCACAACGGCGCCCATGAGCCTCTCCGGTACCTGCATAGTCCACCTGGCTGAGCTTCTTTCGGCCGTGGTCCTCTTCCAGTTGAGGTCGCCGGGATGCCCTATCGTTGCCTCGACCGCGGCGGCCGTGGCAGACATGCGCACTGGGGGCTACCTGTGCGCGGGGCCGGAGAAAGCACTGCTCAACCTAGCCCTGACCGAGATGTGCAAGGACTACCGGCTGCCCACCGAAGCAGACGGAGTCGGCTCTGATGCCATGACGGCCGACTTCCAGGCGGGAGCCGAAGGCATGGCGACAGGCCTCTTTGCGGCGTTGGCCGGAGCCGACGCCATCATAGCCTTCGGGTGCCTGGGCGGAGCCGAGGTCACGAGTCTGGCCAAGGTGATGCTTGATTGCGAGACTGTGCGGACGATCGAGAAGACGCTTCAAGAGGTTAGCGTTCAAGCTGACTCGACCGTTCTCGACGACATTCGGGACGTAGGCATCGGTGGTCACTACCTCGGATGCAAGAGCACTCGCCGCTTGGTGCGTGATGGGCAATCCTTCCAGTCTCGTCTGTTCCGCCGCGGATTGTCCGGGACGAGCGTTCCGCCCAGCATCGTTCTCGAGGCGGCAGAGCGGGCTGAGCGGCTCATCGCCGCGCACCAGGCTGAACCCCTAGACGACGATGTCACCACATACATTGACGGGATTATCAGGGACTTCTCGCTGCTAGATGCGGATTGAGACAAAGGATCCCCAGGAGGAAAGGGCGCCTCGAGAGAGTCGGTCGGTTCACACAGGAAGGCTGGATATGGCAGAAGTCATCTACGGAAAGATGGCGCAGACCGTCATCGACGGCGAGGCCGAGGAGGCCGCCGAGCTGGCGCGCCAGGGCCTCGCCCGAGGGCTCTCGCCGACCGCCATCCTCGATCAGGGCTTCGTCAAGGGCATCGAAGAGGTCGGCGACCTCTTCGGGCGCGGCGAGTTCTTCCTGCCCGAGCTGGTGCAGGGGGCCGAGGCCATGAAGGCCGCCGTGGCCGTGCTGCAGCCCGAGCTCGACAAGTCAAAGGAGGGCCGCAAGATCGCCGGCAAGGCCGTCGCCGGCACCGTGGCCGGCGACATCCACGAGATCGGCAAGACGATCGTCTGCGCGATGCTCTCCGCCGCCGGCTTCGAGGTCACCGACATGGGCTGCGACGTCTCGGTCGAGACCTTCATCGAGAAGGTGCGCGAGGTCAAGCCCGACCTGCTCCTGCTCTCGGCGCTCTTGACGACCACCATGCCCAACCAGCAGAGGACCATCCAGGCCCTGAAGGACGCCGGCCTTAGAGAAGGCGTCAAGGTCATGATCGGCGGCGCGCCCACCACGCGCGCCTGGGCCGACGAGATCGGCGCCGACGGCTACGCCGAGGACGCCATCGAGGCCGTGGCGGCCGCCAAGAGACTCCTCGGGGCCGCCTGAGCGACGCTGCGAGCGGCGGCGGCGGGCTTGATGGCCTCGCCCTCGACGAGCCGCCGAACCTTCCTCGAGACCGCCGGGGGCTGGGGCCGCGTACGCGGCCCCAGCCCCCCATCCGTACGGCAGCCTCTCGTGCGCTCGCCCGGCTGACCTCGCGCCGGCTCACCGGGCTGGCCTCTTGCGCTCACCCGGCTGGCCGCGGGCGCTGCGAGGGCTGTTCTTGTGCTTGCGTCGTGTCCGCGCCGACGCCTGCTAACCCGACCGTAAGAGGAGGGTATACTGTCGTTGGATGCTCGCGCCGCACGACACCTACTTCGCCGAGGTCGAGGAGCGCTACGAGTCGGCTGAAGACTTCACCGTCGGGATCGAGGAAGAGTTCCAGATCCTCGATCCCGAGAGTCTCGCGCTGACGCAGCGCTTCGAAGAGCTGCGCGATGCGGCGCCGCCCGAGCTCGACGTGCGCGGCGAGCTGATCTCGTCGGAGATCGAGGTCACCACCGAGAAGTGTGCCGACTTCGCCACCGCGGCGGCGCGTCTCGCCGAGCAGCGCCGCGGGCTGTTCGCTCTCGGTCACGGCCACGGCGCCGCCCTGGGCGCGACCGCCACTCATCCCTTCTCGAGCTGGCGCGATCAGCACATCATCGACACGCCGCACTACCGCCTCGTCTCCGAGGGTCTGCAGTACGTGGCTTGGCGCAACAACACGTGGAGCGGTCACCTGCACGTCGGCATCCGCGGCGTCGATCGTGCGGTGGTCCTGTGCGACGTCATGCGCACCTATCTGCCGCATCTGCTCGCCCTCTCCGCCAACTCGCCGTTCATCGAGGGCGTCTGGACGCGGCTCCACTCGGCGCGCTGCCAGACCTTCGTCAGGATGTTCCCGCGCTGCGGCATCCCCGACATCTTCGGCAGCTGGGCCGAGCACCGGCGCTTCGTGCAGCAGCTCTTCGACACCGGCTGCATCGCCGACTTCACGCAGATCTGGTGGAGCGTGCGTCCGCACCACACGTTCGGCACGGTCGAACTGCGCATCTGCGACGTGCAGACCGAGCTGTGGCAGGCGCTGGCCATAGCGTCGCTGGGCTACTCGCTGCTGGCGACCATGGCGCGCCGGTACGACGAAGGCCGGCCGCTGCCCATTCTCGCGACGCGCTACGTCGAGGAGAACTTGTGGCGGGCCATCCGCTACGGGCTCGGCGGTAAGCTGGTCGATTGGCAGAGCCAACGCGAGGTGTCCGCGCCCGACGCCATCCGCGCCCTGGTAGAGACCGCCGGACCCGAAGCCGAGAGACTGGGCTGCCTGCGGTACCTCGACGGGGTGGAGCGACTGCTGCGCGAAGGCAACGGCGCCCAGCGGCAGTCTCGTGCTCACGAGGCCGGCATGCCTATCGTCGATGTGTACCGCGAGACGGTGGTCAGAGCGCAGGCCGACGCCGGCGTGCAGTTCGGTAAGAAGTAAGGCGAGCGCGACGCGAGGGAGAGAGCCGCCGGTGCCCGAGAGCTGGAGGGAAAGCGCGGAAGGAAGGGCCGCATGGGCGAGAAGGAACACAAGCTGACCGACGACGAGCGGGCTGCGTTGCTGAAGGAGGAGCTCAAGCTCCTGCGCGTCGCCGAGGTGGCTTGCGACATGATGGTCACGTTGGTCACCCTGGGCTACCAGAAGATGGGCTTGACCAAAGAGACGCTCGAGCTGCGCAACCTCGACGACGCGCGTCTCGCGATCGAGTTGCTGCGCGTCATGATCGACGTGATGGCGCACGAGCCCGCGGCCGGGATCGACGACTTCCGCTCGACGCTCGCCTCGATGCAGCTCCAGTATGCCAGGACGGTGGGGCTCGACTCGGGCGGCGCCGATGGGCCCGAGCCGGCGAGGTCTTAGGCCGGCTCGTCGATGCGGCGAGCGCCCTCGCGCCGGGTCACCGGTCCGTAGAGGTCCGGCCGGCGATCGGCGAGGTAGTCGTTGGCGTCGTCGCGGCCGCGCCTCACCGACTCGACCAGCTCGGCATCGAGGTCGGCCACCAGCATCGTCTCGTCGTCGGGCGCCTCGGCGACGACGCGCCCGAGCGGGTCGACGATGCGACTGCAGCCGAGGAACTCGATCTTGCCGTTGGTGCCCGCGTGCGCGGCGCCGGCGACGTAGGCCGAGTTCTCGAGCGCGCGAGCGGTCGTCATCGTCTTCCAGATGAGCTCGCGCACGCGCCCGAACGCTGCCGGCACGAGGAAGAGACGTACGCCCTCGACGGCCAGCGAGCGCGCGACCTCGGGGAAGCCGACCTCGTAGCAGAGGAGGATGCCGCACCGCCAGCCGGCGACGTCGCCGCGCCAGAGCGCCGTGCCGGGCGTGAACCAGTCTCTTTCGCGCCGGTAGAGGTGTGTCTTGGCGTAGAGCTCGGGCTCGACGCCCGGACGCAGCACCGCGACGGCGTTGCGCAGCGTCTGTCCCTGTGGCTCTCCTTGCAGCCGGGGCAGCCCCACCACGGCGGCCAGCCCGAGCTGGTCGACGGCGGCCTGTAGGCGCTCGACGGCGGGCTCGATCGAGGCGGCTCGGCGCGCCATGTCGTGGTCGAGGTAGTAACCGGTCAGGGCCATCTCGGGGAAGACGACGAGGCCGGCGTCGTCGTCGGCCGCCTCCTGGAGGAAGCGCAGGCAGCGGGCGAGGTTGGCCGCGGTATCGGGCGGCGCGTCGCGGAACTGGACGACGGCCAGGCGCATGACTCAGGTCTCGGCCAAGCCGCACCCCGCGCACGGCGAGGCCGACGGGTCGGGCGCACCCGCGCCCGACCCGTCGGCCTCGCCGGCCGGCGGCGTCGGTTGCGCCGGCGGCTCGCTGTCGAGGGCCCAGAAACGGCTCTCGTCGAGCGTCTCGCCGGGTTCGACGACGATGAACTCGCGGTCGTGGGGTCCGCGCAGCAGCTTCTCGACGAGGCGCATCGAGCCGCGCAGGTTGTGCAGCGGCAGGCCGTAGAACCGCGCGACCTTCTCGACGTAGGGCTCATACTGCTCCATCGGGTAGGTCCCGGTGTCGACGAGGGCCACGCGCGTGTAGTGCTCGAGGATCAGATGGGCGATACGGGTCGCCTTCTCCTCGCCGTACTTGGGGACCATCTGGAGGTACTCCTGGTACGGGTCGTCGATGTACTCGATCCAGCCGCGCGTGTAGTAGTAGGTGCCGGGGTTCTCGGAGAACTCGCGCAGGTAGGTCGCGCGCGAGCCGAGCAGCAGCGCTATGCAGTCGTCGACGGCGGGAAGGACGAGGCGATGCCGGCCGGCTTCGAGCCCGGCGGTGCCGTTAGAGCAGCGCCCGTACCCGAGCAGGATGGTGCGCTCGCCCGGCGTCGCGGCGATGCGTTCGTTGAGCGTGCTGCGCAGCTTCTCGGGGTAGTCGTGGAGCAGTCCCTGGCAGAACTCGACCTCGAGCCCGCCCGTCAGGGACTCGAACTCGTCGCGTAGCGTCTCGCAGGCGATGATCTTGCAGTCCATCATGGCGCTATCGTAGCAGGGGGAACGGCGGGAGTCAGGCTGGGGCTGTGTGGCGGCCGCCTACTCGACCTCGGCCTCGTGGCGGCGCTTCATCTCGTACATGCGCTTGTCGGCCTCGTGCAGGAGCTCTTCGGCGTTCGTCCATCCCGTGGTGTGGACTCCCCTGGCCGCCGAGAGCCTGAAGCCGTTGGTGGCGTTGCGGTTGCGCCGCTCCATGGCCTGCACGATCTTCTGCTCGACGTAGCGCGCGCCACCGACGTCGGTGTCGGGCATGAGTACCACGAACTCGTCGCCGCCATAGCGCACCACGGTGTCGGTCTCGCGGCAGCATTCGGTCAACAGTGTGGCGAACTCCTTGAGCAAGCGATCGCCGGCCTGGTGGCCGAGGGCGTCGTTGACCTGCTTGAGGTCGTCGACGTCGAGGAACAGCAGGCTCACCTGACCGCCGTTGCGGTGGACCTCCTTCATCGTGTGCTCGAGTGTCAGCTCGAGGTAGCTGCGGTTGTAGACGCCGGTCAGGCCGTCTTGCACGGCCATGGCATCCTTCTCGTGCATCAGCCGCTGGTTGTCGAGGGCGATGGCCACCTGGTTCGCGAAGGTGCGCAGCATGGTCTTCTCGTCGTCGGTGAAGTGGTGTACTTCGGTGTGGTAGACGGTGATAGCGCCATAGCGACGGTCGTGGACTTGCAGCGGTGCGGTCAGGAAAGCCCGGTAGCCCCCGGCGGCGACCAGGTACGGGTCGACGAGCGGTTCTTCGTCGACATCGTCGACCGCGACCGTGACGCCTTGCAGCACCGCTCGCCCCGAAAGCGAGTCGTCGAGGGGCAGGGTGACCATGCGACGGAACCCCTCACTCATGCCCAGGACTTCTTCGGCGACCAGCATGTCGCCGCGCACGATCATCAGAGCCGACGTGTCGGCGTCCATGAGCCGGCGAGCCTCCGCGAGGATGGTGAGCGACAGCGAGGACTCGAGCTGCAGGTTGAGCTGCTCGGCGGCCTCGAGGAGCCGGCGCTCGCGCTCGGCGCGCAGGAGCTGCTCGCGGTACAGCAGCGCGTGCTCGATGGCCGAGGCCAGCTGGGCGCCGGCGGCGCCGGTGAAGTACATGTCGTCGGCCGAGTACGCGCGGCGGCCGTGGGAACCGAAGAAGAGGGCGCCCAGCAGGCGGCCCTGAGCCTTGAGCGGCACGCCGACGAGCGTCTGCAACCCCTCACGCCGGCTCTCGCGCAGACCGAGCCTGCTCGCGGCCACATCGTCGACGACGACCGTCTCTTGTCCGTCGATGATCAGCCGGCCCAGGGAGTCGGCGGCCGTCAGGCGGGTCGCCTCGGCGACGTAGCGCTCCGACAGGCCCCGAGACAGCGCCAGCACCAGCGCGTCGTCCTTGGTCAGGCTGATCCAGCCGGCGTCTACCTGGAGGATCTCCATGACCTTGTCGAGGCCGGTGTTCAGGACGGTCTCGAGCTCGAGGGAGGAGTTGACGGCGGAGACGATGGCGTTGAGGGCGACGAGCTCTTGGTTACGCCGCTCCACTTCCTGAACCAGCTCCACCGGTGGTCGCGTATAGTCGGCGAGCCGGCAGCTGGAGCAGGTGCGGAGGGCGACCTCGATGCTCTCACCGAGGACGAAGGGGTCGCGCTTGCGGCAGTACCAGACCTCGACAGTGCGACCGTCGATCTCGGCGTCGTACGAGTCGAGGAACTTGCAGTTCATAGGCGGAACCTATAGTAGCATAGGGGTCAGAGCCGTCTCGCTGGCCAGTATCGTCCCCTTTCGAGAGAAACATGAGTAGGACGTTCGCCGCGCCGGGCGGCGGGTTTTCCGAGTGTCGAGGAGGATCGTGGTGAGCGTGAAGAACGTGCTGGTCGCGGGAGCCGGTCAGATGGGCGCGGGCATCGCCCAGGTGGCGGCGCAGGCAGGCCTCGAGGTCGTCATGACCGACGTCGCCGATGAGTTCATCGCGCGCGGGATCAAGACCATCGAGAAGAACCTGGCACGCCAGGTCGAGAAGGGCAGACTCGAGGCGGCCGACCGCGATGCGGCGCTGGCGCGCATCAGCACGTCGCTGAAGATCGAAGACGGCGGCGACGCCGACCTCTTCATCGAGGCCGCTCCCGAGGCGATCGAGATCAAGCAGAACCTGCTCGAGGCGGCCGGTCGTGTCCTTCGGCCGGAGGCCATCCTGGCCACCAACACCTCCAGCCTCTCGGTGACGAAGCTGGCCACCTTCACGGGCCGGCCGGACCGTTTCGTCGGCATCCACTTCTTCAACCCCGTGCCCGCGATGGCGCTGGTCGAGGTCGTCCGCGGCCTCGAGACCAGCGATGCGACGGTGGCCACGGCGCGCGCGTTCGCCGAGCGCGTCGGCAAGTCGCCGATCACCGTGGCCGACTCGCCGGGCTTTGTCGCCAACCGCATCCTCTTCCCGATGATCAACGAGGCGATCTTCGCCCTCCAGGAAGGCGTCGCCGGCCCCGAAGAGATCGACCAGGGGATGAAGCTTGGCGCGAACCATCCCATGGGCCCGCTGGCGCTGGCCGACCTCGTGGGCCTCGACACGACGCTGGCCGTCATCGAGACGTTGCAGCGCGACTTGGGCGACCCGAAGTACCGGCCCTGCCCGCTGCTGCGCCGCTATGTGGCAGCCGGTAAGCTGGGCCGCAAGAGCGGAGCCGGCTTCTACACCTACTCGTGAGGCGATCGTTGTGAGGCGATCGAAGGGCCGCGCGGGCATATCGGCGGGTGCGGCGCGGAGATGGGGAGGACCGGCGGCGGGATGAGCAAGCTGCGCAAAGGCTACGTGCAGGTCTACACCGGCGACGGCAAGGGCAAGACGACGGCTGCCTTCGGGCTTGCGTTGCGCGCCATCGGCAAGGGGCTGCGGGTCGTCGTCGTGCAGTTCATGAAGGCCGGCCCGACCTGGGGCGAGATCCGCGCCGCCGAGATGCTCGGCTTCGACGTGGTGCAGGTGGGCCTCGACCACTGGGTGCGTAAAGGTGAGGCGACCGACGCAGACCGGCGGGCGGCCGGCGAGGGTTTCGCCAAGGCGCGCGAGCTCGTCGTGTCGGGGGCCTTCGACCTTGTGATCCTCGACGAGCTGATGACCTCGCTCTTCTTCGAACTGATCGCGCTCGACGATGTGCTCGCGCTCATGCGCGAGAAGCCGTCGCACGTCGAGCTGGTCCTCACGGGGCGGGGGGCGCCCGACGCCGTCGTGGCGGCCGCCGACCTGGTCACCGAGATGCGCGCCGTCAAGCACTACTTCGACAAGGGCGTGCCGGCCCGCGAAGGGATCGAGTTCTAGCACTTGGCTCGACGCCGTGTCAGACAGCCAGGATGCCGCCGTCGACCGGCACGACGGCGCCGGTGATGGCGGCCGCCTCGTCGGAGGCCAGGAAGGCGATCAGCTCAGCGACCTCCTCGGGCCGACCGGTACGCCCCAACGGGACCGCCGCCAGCGCGGCCGCGAGCTGTGCCGGGTGCTGGTGCAGCCGGGCGGTCATGTCGGTCGCGATCCAGCCCGGCGCCACGGCGTTGACCCGTATGCGCGCCGGCGCGAGCTCGACCGCGAGCGCTCGCGTGAGCTGGTGCACGGCGCCCTTGCTGGCGTCGTAGGCCGATGAAGCGCCCTCGCGGTCGGCGACCGCGCCGCTGACCGAGCCCACGTGCACGATGCTGCCGCCTCCGCAGCCGCGCATGACGGCGGCGGCCTTCTGCGAGGTGACGAAGAGGCCCTCCACGTTGACGGCCAGCGTGTGCCGAAGTTCGTCGAGTGTGGCTTCGGCAAACGGAGTCGACGGCGAGATGCCCGCGTCGGCGACACAGACGTCGAGACGGTCGAAGAGGCGCATCGTCTCGGCGAAGAGCGCGTCGAGCTGGGCCGGGTCGGTCACGTCGCAGCGCACGCCGGTCGCGGTGGCGCCCAACCCCTCGAGCTCGGCGGTGGCGGCCTCGAGGCGCTCCCCGTCGACGCCGCAGATCACGACGCCGGCGCCGCCGCGAGCGAAGCGCTGGGCCGTCGCGAAGCCGATGCCGCGCGTACCCCCGGTGACGACGACGACTTTGCCCGAGAACGCCCCGTTCATCGGTCGGCTCCCCGCGTCGGCGTCGCTCTCGTCGCCTTCGCCTTCGGCTGCGGCGTCGCCTTCATCGTGCGGCTCCCAGGCCGGCGTCGAGCGGGAGCACCGTGCCGACCAGATAGGAGGCCGCGTCGGACGCCAGGAAGGCGACCGCGGCGGCGACGTCGTCGGGCGTGGTCGGCCGGCTCAGAAGCGGCGGGGGCAAGGGAGGGGCCGGCGCTTCGAGGGGCGCCGCGACGCCGTTCACGCGGATGCCGTTCGGCGCGAGCTCGACAGCCATGGCCTTGACGAGGTGGTCGAGGGCGGCGTCGAGGGCGGCGCGGGCGGGCCCGCCCGCGCCGCCCTCGACGATCACCACGAAGCTCCCTGCTCGGCCGCGGCCGACCAGCAGCCTTGCAGCGCGCCGGCATACCGCATAGACGGGGCGCAGCCCGGCGTCGACGGCTCGAGAGAAATCGTCGTCCTCGAGCTCGGACAGGGTCGTCGACCGGCGATCCCCCTGGGCCGTGACCGCCGGGGTAGACTCGGCGACGCCGGCGGCGCCCGGTGCCGCGCCTTTGACCCCGCTCGCGGTCCCGTGCAGGCCGGCGACGACCACGTCGAGGCCGCCGAAGACGCGCATCGTCTCGCCGAGCGCGCTTTCGACCTCTTTCGGCTTGGCGAAACGGACGGCGAGGCCGTAGACGGCCACCCCGTGAGCGGCTGAGAGCTCGTCCTCGACGGCGCGCAGGCGCTCCTCGTCGGCGCCGAGCACGACGACCCCCGCTCCCTCGGCGGCCAGTCGGTGCGCGATGGCCACGGCTATGCGCTCGTGGCCTACGGCCACGAGCGCCGTCTTTCCGTCGAAACGCCGCGCGCTCAAGCAGCCCGCCCGGCTTCGGGATGCGCCTTCTTCACCGCGAACGAGCGGTCACGTCGATCATGCCCACGCGTTGCTCCCCTTCTCCCGCCGCCGCGTGTCGGTGGCAGTATATTCTGCCGCACGGGCCACCCGCGGATGGCGCTGTATCCGGGCCCCACGGGCCGCCGGCCTCGATGGCCACGCGGTCGAGGCGCACTGACGGGGGATCAGGTGGACCGGCGGTTGAGCCAGGACTGCCCGAGCACGCCTGCCACCACGAGCACGATGCCTGCGGCGAGCCAGGGTTTGGGATCGAGGTACACGTCCCCGCCGGCGGTCGTCGTGGTGTGCCAGGTCACCAACCCCGGTCCCTTGCGGTTGACGAACGCAACGTACAACGAGACAGCGCCGGCGCCGGCGACCAGACCGAAGGCGGAGCGGCGCGCTGCGGAGGGTGCGACCAGCACGGCGACGAGGGCCACGATGCCGGAGAAGATCTGGATGGAAAGCGAGGCCAGCGCCACGACGGCGCCCAGGGCGGCCCAGGCGAGGAAGCCGCGCCACGACGGTCGCGTGGGGCGACCACGTCGCCCAACGGGAACCACTCGACGGCTGCGGATGGACACTGCTCGAGCCTCCTGGGACGATGCGCCAAGCATACACAGCGCCAACGGCGAGGTGGGGCTGAGCGGGGCGGCGGCAAGGCGCACACTCGGCGGCGCTTTGGTGGCCGCCGTGGCCCTGATACCATGCGTACATGACCGGCAACCGCGTCCCTTCGGAGACGTGACCCACACCCTCATCTACCCCGAGACCGCCCGTCACAACGAGCGCGGCCACCTCGAGATCGGCGGCTGCGACGTCGTCGACCTCGCCGACGAGTTCGGCACCCCGCTGTTCATCTACGACGAGCTCGCCCTGCGCCACCAGTGTCGCGCCTATCTCGACGCCTTCGCCGGCGCTCCCGCCGAGCACGAGGTCGTCTATGCCAGCAAGGCCTTCACGTGCCTCGCCATGTGCCGGCTCGTCGCCGAGGAGGGGCTGTCCCTCGACGTCGCGTCGGGCGGCGAGCTGTACACGGCGCGCGCGGCCGGGTTCCCGGCCGCGCGCATCTACTTCCACGGCAACAACAAGACCGCGGCCGAGATCGAGCTCGGCCTCGACAGCGGCGTGGGCTGCTTCGTCGTCGACTCCTTCGAAGAGATCGCCCTGCTCGACCGGCTTGCCGGCGGGCGCGGGGTCAGGCAGCCGGTGCTCATCCGGCTGACCCCTGGGGTCAAGCCGACGACGCACAGCTACGTGCAGACCGGCCAGCAAGACTCCAAGTTCGGCTTCGGTCTGGCCGAAGGCGCGGCGACCGAAGCCGTGCGTGCCTGCATGGCCGCGGCCAACCTTGAGCCGCTGGGCGTGCACGCGCACCTGGGCTCGCAGATCTTCGACCTCTCGTCGTATGCGGCCTCGATCGAGGTGCTCTTCGCCGAGGCCGCCGAGTGGCGCGAGCGGCTGGGCTTCGACTGCAAGGTAGTGAACCTCGGTGGGGGTCTCGGCATCCGCTACACGCCGCGCGACCATCCTTCGTCGATCGCCGAGTTCGCCAAGGTCGCCATCGCAGCGACGACGAAGGAGGCGGCGCGACGCGGCCTGCCGATGCCCAGGTTGCTGGTCGAGCCGGGGCGTTCGATCGCCGGAAAAGCGGCGGTCACGGCGTACCGCGTCGGGACGATCAAGGAGATCCCCAAGGTGCGCACCTACGTCGCCGTCGACGGCGGCATGAGCGACAACATCCGTCCCATGCTGTACGGCTCGCGGTACGAAGCGATGCTGGCCAACAAGGCCGAGGTGCCGGCGACGGTCGAGGTGACGGTCGCCGGCAAGCATTGCGAGTCGGGCGATGTGCTGGTGCGCGACGTCAAGATCGCGCCGCCCGAGGTCGGCGACGTGCTCGTCACGCCGAGCACCGGGGCCTACGGCTACGCCATGGCCAACACCTACAACGGGCAGCCGCGCCCCGCCGTGCTGTTCGTGAGCGACGGCGAGGCGCGCATCGTCATCGAGCGCGAGACGTGGGACGACCTCATCCGCTTGCAGCATCCTCTGCGCCGGTGAACGCACTCGACTGGTGGCGTGGCGGGCTGCCGGCCCCGCGGGGCCGGCAGCCCGGATCCCCTGACCTATTCCGCCTTGGCCTGTTCCACCTGGACGGCTGGTCGACGGCGCAGCCGGTCGAGGGACAGGTAGAGCACGGGGACGAGGATGAGCGTCAGGAACGTCGAGGTGAACAGGCCGCCGATGACGACGACGGCGAGCGGTGTCGAGAGGAACCCTCCCTTGCCCAGACCGAGCGCCATCGGGGTCAGCGCGAGGATGGTCGCGATGGCCGTCATGAGGATCGGCCGCAGACGTCGCCGTCCACCCTCGATCACGGCTTGCCGGGCGTCCATGCCCTTGTGACGGAACTGCTCGACGAGATCGAGCAAGACGATCGCGTTGGTCACCACGATGCCGATGAGCATGAGCACGCCGATCAGGCTGGGCATGCCGAGGCTCGTGCCCGTGAGGAGCAAGAGCACCACCGCGCCGACGGCGGCGAAGGGGACGCTGACGAGCAGGATGAGCGGGTGTAGAAGGCTGCCGAAGGTCGCCACCATGACGATGTAGACGAGCAGGATGGCGATCGCCATGGCGATGCCGAGCGTCCTGAACGTGTCGCCCATCTGCTGTGTGGCTCCGCCGAGCTCCCAAGTGGCGCCGGCGGGCAGGCGCAGCTTGTCGAGCGCCTTGCGCACCGCGCTGGAGGCGCCGCCGATGTCGTTGTTGACGACGCTCGCCGTGACGGTGGCCGTGCGCCGTCCGTCGACGTGGGTCACCTGGACCGGCGCGACGACCTGTCTCACGGAAGCAACCGTGTCGAGGGGCACCGGACCGCGGGCGCCCGGTACGCGTAGGTGGCTGAGCATGGCCGCCACCGCTCCGGGTGTGGGAGGCAGCCTCGGACTCGGGACCGTGAGCTGCGCCGGGAGAGGGCCGGACGACGTGGGCACCGTGCCCAGCGGGTATCCACTGAGCACGAGCGTCGCGTACTGGCCGATCGTCGAGGCGCTGAGACCGGCGGCGGCGGCCTTGGCTTGGTCGACCACCACCGCGACGGCGGGCCGACCCTCCGACAGGTTGGAGTTCACGTCGGCGAGTCCGTCGACGGCCTTGACCGATCTGAGGACCATGTCGTTGGCCTGCTTCAACGCCAGTGGGTCGGCGGCCGAGACGCGCACCTCGATGGCCGAGGAGCTTCCGAAAGAGGCATCCTCCCCGGTCACCGTCACCGTGCCCACGCCCTGGAGTCGGCTGACCGCTCTGCGGACGTTGTCGACGACCGTCGTCTTGTCGATGGCGGGGTCGGTCTGGACGGCGAAGACGGCCTGACTCGCCGACGCGCTGGTGCCGCCTCCCGTTCCGAAGAGGCTGCCCGTGCTGCCTGCCGTGACCTGGTAGATGTCGATGCCCCTGGTGGCTTTGAGCACGCTCTCGACCTTGTCGGCGGCTGCCATGGTCGCTTCGAGGCTGGTCCCCGGTGGCATCTGCTGCGTGACGCTCATGGTGTTCTGGCCTGAGTTGTCGAAGAGGTTGGTCTTCAGGAGAGGTACCGCCGCCATGGTGGCCGCGAAGATCGCCGCCGTGGCCACCAGCGTGACCACCTTGTGGTCGACGGCGAGCTTGAGCACCGGCAGGTAGGCGCGCTGCAGTCGAGTGACCTCGGTGGGTTCGCGATGACCTACTTGGCGCTTGGAGAGGACCCACGTGGCCAGCACGGGCACGACCGTCAGCGCGACGAGCAGGCTGGTCAGCAGGGCGAACGTGACCGTCAGGGCGAACGGGCGGAAGAACTCGGCGGCGAGACCGTGGACGAACCCGAGCGGCAGGAACACGACGACCGTCGTCAGGGTGCTCGCCGTGATCGCCCGCGCCACTTCGCGTGTGCTCGCGTAAGCGGCGGTGCGGACATCGTCGCCCTCCTGCAGGTGTCTGTAGGCGTTCTCGATCACCACGATGGAGTCGTCGATCACGCGCCCGATGGCGATGGTGAGGCCGCCGAGGGTGAGCATGTTGAGCGAATCGCCGCGGGACCACAAGATGATCAGCGCGCCGAGGACGCTCAGGGGGATCGAGAGGCCCGCGATGAGCGTCGCGCGCCAGTTGCGTAGGAAGAGCCAGATGACGAACACGGCGAACAGCGCCCCGACGAGGCCCTCGCGCAGCAGTGAGGAGATGCTCTCCTTGATGAAGGTCGACTGGTCGAGCACGGTCGTGACGGTCGCCTGGCCGCCGAGGTCACGCGTGATCGCCGGCAGCTCACTGGCGACGGCGTCCGCGATGTCGACGGTGTTGCCCGACGACGACTTGCTGACGGAGATGCCGATCGACGGCTTGCCGTCGGTGCGCGTGATGGCCGTCACGGGCGCCGGGGCGATGCGCACGTCGGCGACCTCGCCGAGTGTGACGGCACGCCGTGAGGCGACGGGCGGCGCCGCGGTTGTGACCTGTGCGGCGCCGGCGGTCGCGCTCGCCGCGCTCGCCGCCTGCGCGCCCGGTGCGGCGCCACCCGTCGCCTCAGCGTCCGTCGCCGGCACGGCAGTCGTGCTCGTCGTGGCCGGCGCGACGACCAGTGCTCTGAGCGCCCGTACGGTCTGGGCCGTCGAGGTCACGCTGACGGGATAGACGATCGTGCCCGCCGTGACCGTGCCGGCGCCGGTCATGAGGTTGGCTTGCTGGACGGCGGCCATGATCTGCTGCGGAGAGACGCCGGCGCCGGCAAGGCGGGCGGGCTTGAGGTCGACCTCGAGCTGCATCTGCCGCACGCCGGAGAGCGTCACCGCCTGCACGCCCGGGATGGCCTGCAGGCGGGGCGCCACCTTCGCGCCGAGCAGGGCGGCGAGCTGCGGCGAAGGCAACGATGAGGAGACGGCAAGCTGCACGACCGGCAGCGTGTTGAAGTTGAGGGCGGCCACCTTCGGCGCCTGCGCTCCGGTCGGCAGGACTTGCTGCACGCCCGACAGGGCCTGCTGGACCTCGGCTTCCCTGGCCTTGATGTCGGTGCCGAACTCGTACTCGACCGTGATGATGCTCACGCCCTCGTTGGAGAAGGAGTCGTACTCCTTGATCCCGCTGGTCGTCTTGAGCGCCTGTTCGAGCGGGCTGGTGATGGTCTGCTCGACGTCGCTCGGCGCGGCGCCGGGGTTGACGGTGAACACCGTGAGGTACGGGAACGTGAGGTCCGGGATGAGCTCTTCTTTGAGCGACGTGACGGCGAACACGCCCACGGCGAGCACGGCGACGATGGCCAGGCCGATGATCGACCGGTTACGCAACGAGATCTTGGTCAGCCAGCTCACAACAGTCCTCCGTTCACGCCGTCACCGTGGCCGATCGCACGGGCTCATGTACCCGGGCGTTGCCGTTCGTCGTCCTGCGCCGCCGCCGGGATGTCGTCCTGCGCCGCCGCCGCATCGTCCTGGGACGGCGAGCGCCGGCTACTGGGGTGTCGGGTCCGCCAGTGCTGCAGCAGGTCGTTGAACTGCCGCTCGACGAAGGCGCAGAACTCGCGTGCTTCGTCGAGGGCCGCGTGGGGGGTCGCGCTCTCGCCCACCAGCTCGCTACCCCAGTCGAAAACGACTCTCATCCTGTTCGCCGTCTGGGCGCCTTCGTCGAGGAGCCGGTCGATGAAACCGGTCCGGATGCGGAAGTAGTCGCGTCGGTCGGCAGGACGGCCCACGCGCTCGATGGCTCCGGTCTGTACGAGCATGCGGGTCGTCGCACTCACCGATCCCTTGCTCACCCCGAGGAACGTCGCGATGGCGTCCATCGACTGGACCGGCGGTTCGGCCACCAGGAGGAAGCCGATGATGCGACCCTCCATGCGGGTGCGACCCTGAGCTTCGGAGATGATGCCGACCTCTTCGATGAAGCGTCTCACGTCGAGATCGCGTTGACTGGCCGGCGTCGGCGTCGCGGGCCTCCTGTTCGAAACGGTGTAGCGTACCATACATACGCAACGTTCTGAACGCAACCGCCCGACCGGCAGGAGCGGCGCAGGACTTCTCCTATCCCGTATACTGTGCCGGTGAGCCGGCGGCCGCCGACAGTCGATCCGGCCGCATGTGGGGCGGGGCGACGCGGGCGACGCCGGCTGGGCCGGCGTCGCCCCGGCAGCGCGTGTGTCACCGGCGTCGCGCGGATCATGGGATGAGCTTCGGAGGGCAGCATCGTGGAGAAGGTAGGGATCGGCTTACTCGGCTACGGCACCGTCGGCTCGGGCGTGGGTCGCCTCCTGCAAGCCAACGCCGAGGCCATCCGCCTGGCGACCGGCAAGCAGGTCGAGCTGCGCCGCGTGCTCGAGAAGAACCCCGACCGCGCCGCGCTCGTGCCGCAAGGGGTCGCGGTCACGGCCGACTTCGACGACGTCGTGAGCGATCCCGAGATCCACATCGTCGTCGAGCTGATCGGCGGCATCGAGCCGGCGCGCACCTTTCAGCTCGCGGCGCTCAAGGCCGGCAAAGCCGTCGTGACCGCCAACAAGCAGCTCCTCTCGCAGCACGGCGCCGAACTGCTCCAGGCCGCCCAAGACGCGCACACGTTCTTGCGCTTCGAGGCCAGCGCCGTGGGCGCCGTTCCGGTGATCAAGGTGTTGCGCGAGTCGCTGGCCGCCGCCGAGGTCACGAGCATCATGGGCATCGTCAACGGCACGACCAACTACATCCTCTCGGCGATGGCCGACACGGGCGCCGAATACGCGCCGACACTGAAGAAGGCCCAGGAGCTGGGCTTCGCCGAGGCCGACCCGAGCGAAGACGTCGGCGGCAAGGACGCGGCCGCCAAGATGGCTATCCTCGCGTCGATCGCCTTTCACAGCCGGGTGCGGCTGGGCGACGTCGAGTATCAGGGGATCGAGAGCATCACCGACGCCGACGTGGCGCACGGCAAGAGCCTCGGTCTGGTGCCCAAGCTGCTGGGCGTCGCCAAGCTGCTCGACGGGCGCATGAACGTACGCGTCTACCCGTGCTTCATCCCCAACGAGCACCCGCTGGCCGGCGTCTCGGGCGCCTACAACGCGGTGTTCCTCGAGAGCGACTCCTTCGACAAGCTCATGCTCTTCGGTCCCGGCGCCGGCGGCACGCCGACGGCCTCGGCCGTGATCGGCGACGTCATCTCGATCGTCAACACGGCGCCCGGGGGCTTCATCCGTAACTGCGGTTGCTATAAGGACCTCGGTTTCTACCCCGACGCCGAGGTCGTCTCGCGCTTCTACCTGCGCCTGCACGTGGCCGACGAGCCCGGCGTGCTGGCCAAGGTCGCCGGCCTGTTCGGGGAGGAGGGCGTCAGCATGCGCTCGATGCTGCAGACCGGGCAGGAGGAAGCGGCCGAGCTGGTGCTCGTGCTGCACCCGGTCAAGGAGGCCGCGTTCCTGCGCGCGCTGGAGCGCATCGCGGCGCTGTCGGTCGTGAGGGCGACGCCGAGCTTCATCAGAGTGGAGGGCGACTATGCCGGCTGATCTGGAGGGCGTGCCCGGAGGCGGGACGGGCGCCGCCGGCTCCCGCCGCGGGATGGGCGTGATCGCCCGCTACCGCGAGTTCTTGCCGATCACCGAGGCGACGCCGGTCGTCACCCTCGGCGAGGGCGACACGCCACTCGTGCCGGCGCGGCGGCTGGGCGACGAGCTGGGCGTCGAGCTCTACCTCAAGCTCGAGGGGATGAACCCGACCGGTTCCTTCAAGGACCGCGGCATGACGGTGGCCATCTCGAAGGTCGCCGAAGAGGGCACGAAGGCCATCGTCTGCGCCTCGACCGGCAACACCAGCGCCTCCGCCGCGGCCTTCGCCGCCAAGGCGGGCATGGCGGCCGTCGTCGTGATCCCCGAGGGCAAGATCGCCATGGGCAAGCTGGCTCAGGCCGTGGCCTACGGCGCCCACGTGATCTCGATCCCGGGCAACTTCGACGTGGCGCTCGAGGTCGTGCGCGAGATCTCGGCACGCCTGCCCATCGCCCTCGTCAACTCGGTCAACCCGTTCCGCATCGAGGGGCAGAAGAGCGCCGCCTTCGAGATCTGCGACGTGCTCGGCGACGCGCCGGAGTACCACTGCATCCCGGTGGGCAACGCCGGCAACATCACGAGCTACTGGAAGGGCTACCGGGAGTACCGCCAAGCCGGCCGCTCGGCGAGCCTGCCGGTGATGTGCGGCTTCCAGGCGGCCGGTTCGGCGCCGCTGGTGCTGGGGCACCGCGTCGAGCGACCCGAGACGATCGCCACGGCGATCCGCATCGGTAACCCGGCGCGCGGCGACGAGGCACTGGCCGCCGCGCGCGACTCGGGCGGCTTCATCGACATGGTGACCGACGACGAGATCATCGCGGCCTACAAGCTCGTGGCGCGCACCGAGGGCGTCATGTGCGAGCCCGCCTCGGCGGCGTCGATCGCGGGGCTGCGCAAGGCCGTGGCCGACGGGCGCATCCGACGCGGCGCCCGGGTCGTCTGCATCCTCACGGGCCATGGCTTGAAGGATCCCGACACGGCCGTGAGAACGGCCGAGGAGCCCGTGTTCACCGACGACCCGACCGGCGAGATCGAGCGGGTCCTGACGGTCGCGGCGGTCTGAGATCGAGCGACGATCGGCGAGCCGCCGGCGCGCGGGCGCGTGGCGCGATGGGGGGCGACTGGAGCCGTGAGGCGCAAGCGGATCATCCTGGTGCCCGACGGCATGGCCGACGAGCCGCGGCCCGAGCTCGAGGGGCGCACGCCGCTCGAGGCGGCGCACACGCCCCACATGGACGCGCTGGCGCGCGGGGGGCTCGTCGGGCTGGTGCGCACGGTGCCCCAGGGTATGGCGCCGGGCAGCGACGTCGCCAACCTCGCGGTGCTGGGTTACGACCCGCGCGCGGTGTACACGGGCCGCGCGCCGCTCGAGGCGGCCGGCATCGGCGTCGCGCTGGGCCCCGACGATGTGGCCTACCGCTGCAACTTCGTCACCATAGCCGACGGCGTCATGGACGACTTCACCGCCGGCCACATCGCGAACGAGGCCGCCCGGGCGCTCATCGCTCTGCTCAACCAGCGTCTGGCCGGCGACCTCCCGAGACCGGCCGGTGGGAGTGTCGCTTTCTCTCCCGGCGTGAGCTACCGCAACCTGATGGTGTGGCGGGGTGGTCGCGACGACGTCGCGACCACCCCGCCACACGACATCCTCGATCGGCCGGTCGGGGAGTATCTCGCCGCGGGCGATGGCGCCGCGCCGCTGCGCGGCCTCATGGAACGGGCGCACGCGGTGCTCGGTGAAGAAGGTCGGCACGTCGGCGGTCGCGCGACCGACATCTGGCTCTGGGGTCAAGGCAGGCGGCCGACGATCCCCACGTTCCGCGAGTCGCGCGGCCTGACCGGCGCCGCCGTGGCGGCCGCCGACCTGGTGAAGGGCATCAGCCGCTACGCCGGCTTTGCCGTTCCCGATGTGCCGGGCGCGACCGCCTATCTCGACACTGACTACGCGGCGAAGGCCGACGTCGCGCTGGCGGCGCTGGAACGGGTCGACCTCGTGTTCGTGCACGTCGAGGCGCCCGACGAGGCGGGGCACGAGGGTGACACCGTCGAGAAGATCAAGGCCATCGAGGCGATCGACCGCGAGATCGTGGCGCGCCTCGCCGGCAGCCCGCTCAAACCGGCGGTCCTCGTGTTGCCCGACCATCCGACGCCGATCAGCATGCGCACGCATGCGGACGACCCGGTGCCGTTTGTGATCGCGATTGCTGGCGCACAGGGGAAAGCCGTGCAGCCGGGTGGTCGCGTGTGTGGGTCGGGCGGCGCCGGGCGGCGGCGCGAGCCCCTGCGGGGCGAGGCGTCGACCGTCCCGGGTCGCGGAGCGCGCCGCTACAGCGAAGCCGAGGCGGCGCAGACGGGGCTCGCGCTGCCCAGCGGCGCCGCCCTCATGGATCTCTTCCTCAGCTCGACCGCCGGCTGACGGCGACAGCCTGCGTGAGCCTGCGGCGGGCCGCTCTGCGGCGCGCTGGCCAACCGCTGCCGTCCGGCGCGTCAGACGAACCGCTGCAGCACGACGACGTCGAGCCAGCGGCCGAACTTGAAGCCGACCTCGCGCAAGGTGCCGACGCGCGCGAAGCCGAACCGCCCGGCGAGCGCGAGCGCGGCGGCGTTCTCCGCACAGACTTGGGCGACGACGACGTGCAGCCCGACGGCCGGCGCGGCCTCGAGTGCGGCCTCGCAGAGAGCCCGTCCCACACCACAGCGCTGCGCGGTGGAGGCGACGTAGACCGAGCTCTCGGCCGTGTGCTCGTAGGCGGCACGCGGAGACCACTGCCAGAGCGACGCCCAGCCGATCACGCTCCCGCCTGCCTCTGCGACCAGAGCGAGCTGCAGCGCATCGCTCGCCAGCCAGCCGCGCCGGTCTGCGACCGACTGCTCGACGGTGTCGAACGTGGCCGTCGTGTGCAGCACGGCGTGGTTGTAGATGACCGCCATGGCCGGTGCATCGTCGTCTGTGGCCGTGCGGATGCTCGGATCGCCCATCCCAATCCCATCCTCCGGCGCTCACTCTACCACCGGCTCGCCGGCGGCCGCCCGCGCGATCGTGACCCGCCTCCTCGCGCCTTCGTGCTGTCTTCCCCGGGCGCGCGGGGCATATGCATTGTCGTGGGTGCGGACGGCGTGCTACAGTGAGCCATCGGGGCCGTCCGGCCTGCGTTTTCCTGCTCTCATCTCGCCGTCCCAACCACAGATACGAAACGCCGTGAAAGAAGATCTTGACGAGACCGGTATGGCGACGAGTGCAGGAAGCACGGTCCCCGGGTGGAACGTGAGAGGATCGTGAGCAAGCCCACCGACCAGCGCGCAGAGGCGGTGAACGGCAAGGCCGACCCTGCCGGCCGCCAGGCCGAGATCGTCATCGGCGACGAGCGCTTCGAGGCGCTCGACGAGCAGGGTCGCATCACGGTGAGCGCCGAACGCTACCTGATGAGCGAGACCGAGCAGCAGCGCCTGGTGGTCAAGGAGGGCGAGCTGTTCCTCTACACCGACACGGCCGGCGGCATCCCGCCCGACGAGGAGTCCCCGCTCGGCCTGTACTTCCACGACACGCGGTTCCTGAGCCGCCTCGAGATGACGGTGGGCGGTCGTCCGCCCGTGCTGCTCTCGTCGACCGCCGAGCGCGACTTCGTCTGCTCGATGGAGCTCACGAACCTCGAGATGAAGGGGGCCGACGGCCGCCGCATCCCCCAGGCCTCGGTCCACCTGCGCCGCACGCGTCTCATCGCGGACCGCGTGTATGAACTGCTGCGCATCAAGAACTTCAACGACCGGTCCGTCGAGGTCGAGATCGCCCTGAGCTTCGGCGCCGACTTCGCCGACATGTTCGAGGTGCGCGGTACGCTGCGTCGGCGCCGCGGGACGCGGCTGGCTCCCAAGGCCAACGGCGCCGCCATCACGTTGGCCTATCTCGGCCTCGATCAGGTGCTGCGCAAGACCGTCATCTCGTTCCAGGAGCGGCCGGCACGCAGCGACGGCGGCACGGCCGTCTTCCGCGTGAAGCTGGCGCCGCACGAGCGCAAGGTGCTCAAGTTCTCGATCGAGGCGGCGCTTCCCGACGGCCCGCCGGCCGGCGAGGGCGACTTCAACGTCAAGCTGGGTGAGGTGCGGCGCGACTACGAGCGCTGGTTCGCCGAGTCGAGCGACATCTTCACCGACAACGAGCAGTTCACGGCCGTGCTGCGACGGGCGGAGCGCGACCTGCGCATGTTGATGGCGCGCACGAGGTACGGGCGCCTGGTCATGGCTGGCGTGCCGTGGTTCGCGGCGCCCATGGGGCGCGACGCCGTCCTCTCGGCCCTCGAGACCTTGATGCTCGACCCGCGCCCCGCCGTCGAGACGCTGCAGGCGTTGACCAAGCAGCAAGGCACGAGCGACAACGTCTTCCGCGAGGAGGAGCCCGGCAAGATCTTGCACGAGATCCGCCAGGGCGAGCTCGCCGCTCTGAAGGCGATCCCGCACACGCCGTATTTCGGCTCGGTCGACGTCACGCCGCTGTACCTCCTGCTCGTCTGCGAGACCGTGATGTGGACCGGCGACCTCGACTTCTTCGAGTTGCTGCGCGTGCCCATCGAGATGGCCTTGAAGTGGATCGACCAGTACGGCGACCTCGACGGCGACGGCTTCGTCGAGTACCGGCGCCGCTCGCGCGCCGGCCTCGTCAACCAGGGCTGGCGCGACGCCGGCAACGCGATCGTGCACGCCGACGGCACGCCGGCCCAAGGGCCCATCGCTCTGGCCGAGGTCCAGGGGTACGTGTACTACGCCAAGCGCCGGCTGGCGGCGCTCTTCGGCGCGCTCGGCGACGTCGAGCTCTCCGAGCGGCTACAGGCCGAGGCCGGCGAGCTCAAGCGCCGCTTCAACGAGCGCTTCTGGATGGAGGACGAGGAGTACGTTGCGATGGCCCTCGACGGGCAGAAACGCCAGGTCAAGACGATCGCCTCGAGCGCCGGACACTGTCTGTGGGCGCGTATCGTCGACGACGAGTTCGTGCCGGCCGTGGCGCGGCGCCTGCTCAGTCCCGACATGTTCTCAGGCTGGGGCGTGCGCACGATCTCCAAGGTCTCGCCGGCATACAACCCGATGAGCTACTACAACGGCAGCGTCTGGCCTCTCGACAACGCCATCATCGCCCGCGGACTCAAGAAGCTCGGCTACTCGCACGACGCCAACCGCATCGCCACGGGTCTGTTCGAGGCCGCGCTCGCGCACGACTACTACCGCCTCCCCGAGCTCTTCTGCGGCTTCACCAAGCAGGCCGTCAACAAGCCGGTCGACTTCCCCATGGCCTGCAGTCCCGACGCCGGATCGGCGGGGGCGATGATCATGATCCTGCAGGAGATCCTGGGCATCTACGCCAACGCCGAGGAGAACATCCTCTACGTCCATAACCCGGTGCTGCCCAAGTGGCTCTCAGAGGTCGACGTGAGTAACCTGCATGTCGGGCACTCGACCGTGAGCGTGCGCTTCCGCCGCGAGGCCGCCCAAACGTCGTTCTCGGTGCGCGACAAGCAAGGCGGTGTGCGCATCGTGGTAGTAGAGTAAGCTTGTGCTCACGCGCAACGACACCGGTCTCCCCGATCCCTCTTCGGCCATCGCCGGGCCCGTGAAGCCGTTCATCATCGCGCACATCTCCGACCTGCACACGGGCTCGCCGTTCTTCGTGCCGAACCTCATGGACAGGGCGATCGTCGAGGTCAACGAGCTGGCGCCCGAGGTGGTGGTGATCACCGGCGATCTCACCAACGACGGCTTCCGCCAGGAGTACCTGCTGGCGAAGTCGTACCTCGATCGCATCGAGTGCCCCAACGTGCTGGTCATCCCGGGCAACCACGACTCGCGCAACGTCGGCTACGTGCATTTCGAGGAGTTGTTCGGGCCACGGAGCTGCCACCTCTACAAAGACGGCATCAGCATCATCGGTGTCGACTCCACCGAGCCCGACCTCGACTACGGCACCATCGGGCGCGCGCGCTACCGGTGGCTCGAGGAGAAGTTCGCCGAGCCGGCCACGCTGCGTATCTTCCTGCTGCACCACCACCTGCTGCCCGTCCCGGGCACCGGCCGCGAGCGCAACATGGTCTACGACGCCGGCGACACCCTCGAGGTGCTGCAGCGCACCCGCGTCAACCTCGTGCTCTGCGGCCACAAGCACGTGCCTTACGCTTGGCGACTCGAGAACCTGTTCGTGGTGAACGCCGGCACCGTGTCGTCGCTGCGCCTGCGCGGCAACACGCGCCCCTGCTACAACGTCGTGACGATCGACGGCGACGTGGTGACCGTGGTGCGCAAGTACCCGTTCCACGGCTCCGAGACCATCATCGAGTTCTCTCCATCGACCCTCGCCTTCGAGAAGCCGACGATCCACGCGTCGAAGCGCGACCTCGGCTCTTGAGGTCTGCCCGGCGCGAGGCGGCGAGATGACCGACGCCGAGGCTGGTGGCACGCTCCCCCGCGCGGTCGTCCTCATCGACGGCGAGCACTACCCACCGGTCGTGCGCGAAGCGCTCGCGCATGTGCGCGAGCGCTTCGCGCCGGTCGCGGCCTTGTTCCTCGGCGGCGAGGAGAAGCTGCGCGACGTCGATCCCGAACGTCTCGACGAGGTATATGGGCTGCCGGTTCGCGGGGCGGGCAGCCTCGACAGCGGCTGCTTCGCCCCCGGTGGCGCCGGGTGGGTGTTGCGCGAGCTTCTGGCGGAGTGGCGGGCGTCGACCGTCGTTGACTTGTCCGACGAGCCGGTGCTAAGCTACCCACGGCGGTTTCGTCTGATCAGCGCGGCCATCGCTAGCGGCGCACGCTATGTCGGAGCCGATTTCGAGTTCTCACCACAGCCTCTACAGCGACTCTCCACCAAACCTGCGCTTGCCGTCATCGGAACCGGCAAGCGGGTCGGCAAGACGGCCGTGAGCGGCTACGTCGCCCGGGTCCTGTCTGAACGATACTCGCAGGCCAAGGGGGTCGTGGTCGTGGCGATGGGCCGCGGGGGGCCGGCGTGGCCCCAGGTGGTGAGAGGCGGCGGGCTCGGGGTCACCGAGCTGCTGGCGGCGTCGCGAGAGGGCGCGCACGCCGCGTCCGACCACTACGAAGACGCCGTCCTGGCGGCCGTGACCACGATCGGTTGCCGTCGCTGCGGTGGCGGTATGGCCGGAGCCGCCTTCGACGCCAACGTCGCCGAGGGCCTCGCCCTGGCGGAAGAGCTGCCCGCCTCGATCGTCATCGTCGAGGGGAGCGGGTCCGTGATACCGCCGGTGCAAGCCGAGGGGGTCATCTGCGTGGCCGGTGCGGCACAGCCGACAGAGTACATAAGCGGATATCTGGGTACCTATCGGATGCTGATCTCCGACCTGGTCGTCCTCACGATGTGCGAGGAGCCGTTTTCCGACGACGCCCATACACGCGCGCTGGTCGGCGAGGTGCGGTCGATCAGCCCGACGCTCGAGGTGATCCCTACCGTGTTCCGTCCGCGCCCGACGGCAGCCGTGGCCGGCGAGCGGGTCGCGTATTTCACGACGGCGCTGCCCGAGGCACTCGACCCGCTCGTGCGTCATCTCGAGCGGGAGCACGGCGCCGAGGTCGTTCTGGCCTCCTCCGATCTGGCGCGGCGGCCGGCCCTTGAAGAGGCGGTGCGGAAGGCGTCGCACGATGCCGACGTCTTCCTCACCGAGATCAAGGCGGCGGCGATCGACGTCGTGGCCGAGGCGGCCGAGGCGGCCGGCAAGCGGCTCGTGTTCTGCGACAACGAACCCGTGCCGGTCGACGGCAGCGACCTGGCGCGGCGGGTCGGCGAGCTTGCCGCCCGCTGCGAGGCCGAGTTCCGCGAGGAGGAGCGATGGCAGACGACTCCGAGTTGATCGTCGTCAATCAGAGCTACGGCCTGCCCTACTCGAAGGGCCTGATGGCGCAGGCTCTCATGGCGACGGGCATCTCGCCGGAGCGCGCCTACCAGGTGGCCTCGGCGGTCGAGGTGACGCTCAAGCGCAAAGGCGCGCAGACGATCACGCTGGCCGGTCTGCGCGAGGTGGCGCGCCAGGCGCTGGGCGAGGCCGAGGGCGAGAGCCTCGTCGAGAGCTTCCGCCAGTGGCAGCGCCTCATGCACCTGCAGCGGCCGTTGCTCATCCTGATCGGGGGTACCACGGGCGTGGGCAAGAGCACGATCGCCACGCAGATCGCGCACAGGCTGGGCATCACGAGGGTGGCCTCGACCGACACCGTCCGTCAGGTCATGCGCGCCTTCTTCTCGTGCGAGCTGATGCCGGCCATCCATTGCTCGTCGTTCGACGCCGCTCAGTCGGTGCGCGTGCCCGTGCCCAAGGCGACCGACTTGACCCAGGTGGGGTTCATCGAGCAGACCAAGAGCGTGGCCGTGGGCGTCGACGCCCTCGTCAAGCGGGCCATCGAAGAGACGCAGAGCATGATCGTCGAGGGCGTCCACCTCGTGCCGGGCTTCCTCAACAGCGCCGGCTGGGGCGATGCGCTCGTGCTCGAGTTCGTCGTCACCGTCGAAGACGCGGGGGCGCACAAGAGCCACTTCTACGTGCGCGAGTGGGAGACCGACGGCATCCGGCCGCTGCGCCGCTACATCGAGAACTTCAACCAGATCCGCAGGATCCAGCGCTACATCGTGGCCCGCGCTACACAGTACGGCGTCAAGATGGTCGACAACGAGAGCATCGACCACACCATCAAGGCCCTGATGAGCGAGATCCTGCAAGCCGTGAGCGCCTACCAAGAAACGTCGGCACTACGCGTAGGAGGATGATGAGACTCTTCGGCGACAGCGCGAACATCGACGATATCCGCGAGATCGCTCGTTGGGGCTGCCTTTCGGGCGTCACCAGCAACCCGTCGCTGATCGCCGAGGAGCACGGCGACTTCACGGCCATCCTGCGCGAGGTCATGGAGGCCTACTCCAACTACGCCGTCGAGACCGAGGTCGTCGCGGCGAGCGTGCGTCATCCCGTCCACATGACTCAAGCCGCGCTCATCGGTGCCGATATTGCCACCATCCCACCAAACGTGCTCCGCCAGATGGCGCGGCATCCGCTGACCGACAAGGGCATCCAGGCGTTCAAGGACGACTGGGTCAAGGTTCAGACGGCGTCGCAAGGCGCGCGGGTCGGTTGAGGGAGACCATGAAGGCTGTCTCTCTGTTGAGCGCACCGGTGATGGGCCAGGCGGCGCGGCTGGTCGCGATAGCGCACCTCTTCGCGCCCGAGCACTGCCGGGAGATCCGGCGTTAGCCGGCAGGGGGTCGCCGAGGGCCAAACCATTCAAGCAAGGGATATCGGTAGGACCGGCGACCACGATGGTGCGCCGGAGAACCTTCATGAACAGAAAGTAATCATGGACACGATCGAAGAACAGAACGCGACACAGCAGCTGGATCAGAAGCTGGACCAGAAGAACGGCGGGGCGGCTGCCGAAAGGCAGCCGGGCGACGGCGCCGCGAGCGCCGCATCGCCGCAGCCCGCACCGGTTACGCCCACCGCCGAGCAGCCGGCAATCGCCACGGCGCCCGGGAACGGCCAGCCGGTCGCCGCGCCGGCGACCGACGCGAAGCCCGCCGCGGCCCAGGGCGAGGCCCGCGAAGGCGGCCGCGAGCAGCAGCAGCGCCGCGGGCGCGAGCGGGGGCGCGACCGCCGCGGCGACCGCGGCCGCGAAGGCCGCGACGGCGGCGGTCGCGAGGGTCGCGAGCCTCGTGCCGGGGCGGTCGTGGGCGGTGAACCGCGCGAGAAGCGGCCCGAGCGGCCGTCCATCGTGCGCACGGGCATCCTCGACGTGCTGCCAGACGGGTTCGGCTTCTTGCGCGCGCACGGCTACGTGCAGAGCGACGACGACGTCTACGTCTCACTCTCGCAGATCCGGCGTTTCGGCCTGCGCCGCGGCGACGAGATCACCGGCCAGGTGCGCGAGCCGAAAGACAGCGAGAAGTACAACGCGCTGCTCAAGATCGACTCGGTCAACGGCATGGACCCCGAGGTCGCGCGCAAGCGGCCCAAGTTCGAAGACCTGACGCCGCTCTTCCCCGAGGAGCGCCTGCGCCTCGAGACCGAGGATCACGACACGGCGGCGCGCATCATGGACCTCCTGTGCCCGATCGGCAAGGGCCAGCGCGGGCTCATCGTCTCACCGCCCAAGGCCGGCAAGACGACCATCCTCAAGAAGCTGGCCAACTCGATCACGGCCAACAACCCCGACGTGCACCTCATCGTGCTGCTCGTCGACGAGCGACCCGAAGAGGTCACCGACATGCAGCGCTCGGTCAAGGGCGAGGTCGTCGCCTCTACCTTCGACCAGCCGTCGGAGAACCACGTGCAGGTCACTGAGCTCGTGCTCGACCGCGTCAAGCGCCTCGTAGAAATGGGCAAAGACGTGGTCGTGCTGCTCGACTCCATCACGCGCATGGCGCGTGCCTTCAACCTCAATACGCCGGCCTCGGGGCGCATCCTCTCAGGTGGCGTCGACTCGACGGCGCTCTATCCCCCGAAGAAGTTCTTCGGTGCGGCGCGTAACATCGAGGAGGGCGGCTCGCTGACGATCCTCGCCACGGCGCTGGTCGACACCGGCTCGCGCATGGATGAGGTCATCTTCGAAGAGTTCAAGGGCACCGGCAACATGGAGATCCGCCTCGACCGCAAGCTCGCCGACAAGCGCATCTTCCCGGCGATCGACATCGACGGCACCGGCACCCGCAAAGAGGAACTGCTCATGGATGCGGCCGAGGCGGCCATGGTCTGGAAGCTCCGCGCCGTGCTGCACTCGCTCGAGCCCTCGGCGGCCATCGAGCTGCTCATCAACAAGGTGCGCGACACCAAGTCCAACGCCGAGTTTCTCATGCAGATCCAGAAGAACTCGCGCTAGTCACGCGGGCACTCGCTGTGGCGCGCGGTTCGTGCTACCATACCGTGTCTTTGCACGGCGAAAGGGAACCAGATTCGATGAAGAAAGACATCCATCCCGACTACGTCGAGACCGTGGTGAAGTGCTCCTGCGGGAACACCTTCACCACCCGCTCGACCAAGCCCGAGCTCCACGTCGAGATCTGCTCGCAATGCCACCCGTTCTACACCGGCAAGCAGAAGCTGGTCGACTCGGGCGGCCGTGTCGAGCGTTTCAACCGCAAGTACGGCAAGCGGACCCAGTAGTCGCGGCCTGATGGGCGCGCAGCTCCGCGTCACCCTCCTCGAGCACACGCCCGACCCCGATCGGGCCGTCGCCGCGGCCGGCAGGCTCTGCTACGCGCCGGTCTCGGCGGCCGAGCTCAAAGAGACGATGACCGACGACGAGGTTCGACGCCTGGTGCGCATCTTGGTGCGCTCGGGGCACCATTCGGCGCTCGAGCACGCCGTCTTCAGCTTCGCCGTCGACGGCGTCTCTCGCGCCTGCACCCATCAGCTCGTGCGCCATCGTATGGCCAGCTACAACCAGCAGTCGCAGCGCTACGTGCACTTCGGCGAGGGCGACAGCTTCGTCGTGCCGCCCTCCATCGCGGCGAACGCCGAAGCCAACACGGTCTTCCTCGAGGCGATGGAGCACGCTCGCCGAGCCTACGACAAGCTCGTCGGCGTCGGTCTCGCCGAGGGGCGGACTCGCGAGGCGACGCAAGAAGACGCGCGCTTCGTGCTGCCCAACGCCGCCGAGACCAAGATCGTCGTCACCATGAACGCCCGCGAGCTGCGCCACTTCTTCCAGGTGCGCTGCTGCAATCGTGCGCAGTGGGAGATCCGTGCGCTTGCCTGGGAGATGCGCGCCATCGTCAAGGCCGTCGCGCCGGCGCTGTTCGACAGAAGCGGTCCCAACTGTCTCTATGGCAGCTGCCAAGAGGGCAAGATGACCTGCGGTAAGCCCTACAAGGCCGACGAGGTCGACGGGCCGGCGGCCGCTACGGGCGCCGCCCCAACGGGCGCCGCAGGCGCCGCCGCTACGGGCGCCGCCTCTGTTGGCGCCGCCTCTTGAGCGCGGCCGCCCGGCGGCCGATGCTCTCTCGTGCATGAAGACACCTTCCCGACACCGGCTCGGCCGCGCCGTCGTGGTCGGCCTGCCCGCTCTGCTGGCGCGCCGCGCCCAGGTCGGCGGTCAGGCGGTCATCGAGGGCGTCATGATGCGCGGGGTGGGCAACTGGTCGCTGGCCGTGCGCCGGCCCGACGCGAGCATCTACCTCGAGTCGTGGCCGCTGGTCTCGTGGATGAAGCGCTACCCGGTGCTCAAGCTGCCCATCCTCCGCGGTGTCGTGGCCCTGGTCGAGTCGCTGGTCATCGGCGTGCGCGCCATCACCCTCTCGGCGAACCAGTCGCTCGGTGAAGACGAGCAAGAGCTTTCGAAGAAAGAGATCGGCGCCACCTTGCTCGTGGCGCTGGCCTTCGCCATCGGCCTGTTCTTCTTGGCTCCTCTGGGCATCGCGCGCTTCTTCAAGGCCGAGCTCGGCACGGGCTTCGTCTTCTGGCTGGTCGAGGGGTTGATCCGCGTGGCCATCTTTCTCGCCTACCTGTGGATCGTGACCAGCTTCAAGGAGCTGCGCCGGGTCTTCCAGTACCACGGCGCCGAGCACATGAGCATCCACGCTCTCGAGCACGGCGACGCGCTGACGGTCGACAACGTTGCCGGGTACAAGACGCTGCACCTGCGCTGCGGCACGTCGTTCTTGCTCATCGTGATGGTGGTCGCGATCGTCGTGTTCGCCGTCGTGCGCTGGCCGGCCTGGTACTGGCTGATCCTCTCGCGCATCGTGCTGGTGCCGCTCATCGCAGGCATATCGTACGAGATCATCAAATGGGCCGGTAGGCACGAGAACGCGCGGCCGATCCGCATCATCATGGCGCCGGGTCTCGCGCTGCAGTGGATGACGACGAAGAAGCCCGACGCGAGCCAGATCGAGGTGGCCATCGCCGCCCTCGAGCGCATCATCGAGCTCGAGCCGCAAGACGCCCTGCCGGTCAAGGGCGTCGAGGTGATGGCCTGACGGAGGTCGGGTCGTGGCCCGCTGTGGCCCGAGCGGGCGCGCTCGGGCGCGAAACCACGTGCCTCGGCGGCGAGCGCCACGTCGCTGGCCGGGCGTAGCGTACCGGTCAACACCGTGATCGCCGCCAGCCGTCCTGCCTCGAGCCGACGATGGCGCAGACCACCAGGCATGCGCAGCGTGTCGAAGGTGCGCCGCGCCGACTCCTCGAGCGCGGGCAGCAGATTGAAAGCCACCCCTACCGTGAAGCCGAGCCCCTTGACGTGTACGCGCTCCAAGAGACCGGCGAGTTCGCCCACCCAGAGAGCCCCCGAAGCGATCAGGCCGGTCAGCGTCCGGGTCGCCGAGTACGGCCGCACGTCGCTCTCGAAGAGCGTCAGGCGCCGCCTCTCGGCAAGTTTCGCGAGCAATGCCAAGAGGCATAAAGATTCGTAGATGAACTCTCGTCGGCGCAGCCACGAAAGGAGGGCTGTAGGCTTGCGACTTTTCGGGCGCCGGGAGGGGCCGTGCAAGCGTTGCCAAGCCACCGTCGCGCGACGGGGCGACCTCATCCGACGAGCGGCGCCTTCAACGTGCGACGGGGAGCCTTCAACGCGCGACGGGGCGCTCGTCTGTGTTTGAGGGTGTCGGCGTGTCCGGACGCGCTACGTCGATCGTCTAGGGAAGGTGATGCAGGATGGCAAAGAGAAGGGCATGGATTACGAGCACGGGCCTCATGACACTCGTGATCTTGCTGGTCGCGGCGGTGGCCGCCTGCGGGAGCAGCTCGTCTGCGCCGGCGGCGTCGCCGAGCAGCGGCATGAGCACCAGTGCCACAGCTGCGCCGACCTCGACCGCAGGCCAGATCGCTGTCGTCAAGACGAACTGGGAAACCTTCTTCGCCGGTTCGACGTCGGCCACACGCAAGATCGAGCTGCTGCAGAACGGTCAGCAGTTCGCGCAGGTCATCCAGGCACAGGCGAGCTCGCCTCTCTCGAAGGCGACGACCGCCACCGTGTCGGCGGTGCGCATCGTCTCGCCGACGAAAGCGACCGTGACGTACTCGATCCTCCAGGGCGGCCAGGTGGCGTTGCCCGACCAAAGCGGTCAGGCAGTGCTCCAAGACGGCGTGTGGAAAGTCTCTGCGAAGAGCTTCTCGGCCTTGCTCAAGCTCGAAGGTCAGGGCGCTTCAACCTCGCCCACCGCTTCGCCGTGAGGCCGCTGTCTGGTCGGCGTCGTGTCGAGCTAGGCGGGCTGGACGATGAGCGATAGCAGACCGGGCGGCATCAGTGCGTCCGGCCGCGGGTGGGCACTTGGCGCCGTCGGCGCCGTGGTGTTCTTGACCTTCCTCGACACGACGATCGTGAGCGTGGCGCTGGCCGACGTGCAGTCGACGCTCCATGCCGGTGTCTCGGAGCTGCAGTGGGTGGTCAACGCCTACGCTCTCGTGTTCGCCAGCTTGATGCTCGGGGCGGGCACGCTGGGTGATCGCTTCGGCCGCAAGCGGGTGATGCTCGCCGGTGTGGCGATCTTCATCGCCGGGTCGTTGCTCGGCGGGCTCGCCCCGAACGTCGAGACGTTGATCGGGGCACGGGCTCTGATGGGGTTGGGTGCGGCCGCCTCTGAGCCGGGCACGCTTTCGGTCATCCGGCACCTGTTCCCAGAGAGCGACATGCGCGCTCGCGCTCTGGGCGTGTGGGCGGCGATCGCCGGCTTGGCGCTGGCGCTGGGGCCGGTCATCGGTGGGGTGTTGGTTGGGCTGGGCGGGTGGCGGGGCGTGTTTTGGTTCAATCTCGCCGCAGCGATGGCCATCTTGTTGGTGTCGCTGGTCACCGTGCCCGAGAGCGCCGATCCGCAGCGCGCTCGCCTCGACATCGCCGGCTTCACACTCGGCCCCGTGGCGCTGGGCGCGCTGACCTTCGCCGTCATCGTGGGCGAGACCTCTGGGTACGGTTCGTGGGTGGTCGTGGCGCTGTTCGTCGTTGGCGTCATCCTGACCGTGCTGTTCGTCATCGCTGAGTGGCGTAGCCGTGCGCCTGTGCTCGATGTGCGCTACCTGCGCAGGCCGTCGTTCTCGGGCGCGCTGGTGGTCGCCTTCGGCGCCTACTTCGGCATCTTCTCGATCTTCTTCTTCACCGCCCTGTATTTGCAGGTGGTCGTCGGTTACTCGGGGTACCGGATCGCCGGCGTCTTCGCGCCGATGGCGGTGGCGATGATCGTGTCCTCGCTCGTGGCGGGGAGGTGGGTGAGTCACACGAACGCTCGTCTACCGATGACCGTCGGCTGTCTTGCTGCAGGTCTGGGCATCCTGTTGACGGATGTCGCTCTGCGAGGTCAAGCCAACTTCGGTTCGGTTGCCGTCTCGCTGACTCTGGCCGGCATCGGGTTCGGCGTCGCGGTCGTGCCGGTCACCTCGGTGGCTTTGGCGGTGGTTCCGGCCGAACATTCCGGGATGGCCGCCTCGGCGACCATGACCAGCCGAGAACTGGGGACCGTGTTGGGAGTCGCTGTTCTGGGCTCGCTGGTCAACAGCCACCTGACGGGGGACCTGACCCGCCGCCTGGTCGATCTCGGCGTGCCGGCGCCGTTCCAGAAGGTCGTCATCACTGCCGTCGAGACCGGCCAGGTCCCGGGTGGCAGCCAGGCGGCCGGTGCGCAGCAAGCCTTCGGCCCCATCGTGGCGAAGGTCATCGACGCGGCCTTCGGCGCCTTTCGCGCAGGCTTGAGCATCGCCTTGATCATCTCGGGTGTCATGCTCCTCGGAGCGGGGCTGGTCGCTTGGCTCACGATCGGCCGTTGTACGCGTCGCAGCGAGGCCACCCAGGGAGGTCATGGGTCGCCGGGTTCCGGCGAAGGTAGTAAGCTCGCCGAGGTCGGCTCGTCGTGAGCGCTCGAGTGGTGCTCGTGTAGCGGCGACGCCGGCGATGAGCCCGCTGGTACGACTGCGGCGGTGTCCGCGAGGCCGTCCGGCCAACGGGGGAGGAGCCGGGGGTATAATCCCCTTAGTGAGACCCTCGTCTTGCCTGAGCTCGGGGCTGAGAGCCTCTCGCCGGCTCGGGGCTGAGAGGCTCTCGTGAGTTTGGGGGCTGAGGAGCCTCGCAGGACCGTCTCGCAGCGCCTGCCGTCGCGTCATCCCCCGACGGACAGTTCGGCAGCCTCGCAGGGAAAGACCGTGTCGAAAGATGATTGACAGACTCGTCGACGAGATAGAGCGCTCCTACGAGGAGATCACGCGGCAGCTCAGCGACCCCGAGGTGCTCGCCGACCGCCGGCAGTACGCGGCGGCCGCGCGCCGACATGCCGAGCTCAGCGATGTGTACGCCCTGACGCGCGAGTATCGCGAGGCGGAGCGCGCGGCCGCCGACGCCGAAGAGCTGCTGGCGACCGACGGCGACGCCAATGGCGATGCCGACGCCGAGATGCGCAGCTTCTTGCAAGACGAGCTTGCCCAGAACCGTCGCCGCCTCGACGAGCTGCACGACGAGATCCGCGCGTGCATGCTCGCGCGCGACCCCAACGACGCGAAGGACGTGATCATCGAGATCCGCGCCGGCGCCGGGGGCGACGAGGCGGCCCTGTTCGCCGGCGACCTGCTGCGCATGTACCTGCGTCACGCCGAGAAGAAGGGCTTCGCGACCGAGGTCCTGTCGCAGAGCGAGAGCGAGAACGGCGGTTTCAAGGAGGTCATCGTCGAGGTGCGCGGCGAGGGCGCCTACTCGGCCTTCAAGTACGAGAGCGGCGTGCACCGCGTGCAGCGCGTGCCGGTGACCGAGTCGCAGGGGCGCATCCACACCTCGACGGCGACGGTAGCGGTCCTGCCCGAGGCCGAGGACATCGAGATCGACATCCCGGCAAACGACATCCGCGTCGACATCTTCCGCTCCAGCGGTCCCGGCGGGCAGTCGGTCAACACGACCGACTCGGCGGTGCGTATCACCCACCTGCCGACCGGCTTGGTCGTGAGCTGCCAAGACGAGAAGTCACAGCTGCAGAACAAGGAGCGTGCCCTGCGCATCCTGCGGGCGCGTCTCTACGAAATGGAGCTCGAAAAACAGGAGAAAGAACTGGCGGAGCGGCGGCGCAGCATGGTGGGCACGGGTGATCGAGCGCAGAAGATCCGCACCTACAACTTCCCCCAGACGCGGGTCACCGACCACCGCATCGGGCTGACCTCACACCGACTGGCTGAGGTCCTCGAAGGCGACATCGACGAGTTTACCGAGGCGCTCGCCGCCGAGGACCGGCGCAAGCAACTCGCCGAGGTCGGCCAGGGGTAGGGCGAGCAGGAGTAGGGCGAACGCGGCCGGGCAGGACAATGACGGTGAGGGTCAGATGCGGCCGGGCAGGACAATGACGGTGAGGGTCAGACGTAGCCGAGTCGAGCAATGAGGGGAAGGGGTCAGACGTGGCTGAGCGGATCGTGAGGGCAAGGATGGGGCGTGGCTGAGCGCGCCGCGACGGTGACGGTGAAGAAGGCGCTGGCCGGCGCGTCCCGTGGCCTGCGCGAGGCGCACAGCGCGTCGCCGCGGCTCGACGCCGAGATCCTCCTCGCCGAGGCGTTGGGGTGCACGCGCGAGCAGCTCTACGGCGAGTCTGAGCGCGAGCTCAACGCTGCCGAGCGGGAACGCTTCGAGGGGCTCGTCGCGCGACGCGCCAAGCGCGAGCCGGTCGCCTACATCACCGGCAGGCGCATGTTCCGCACGATCGAGCTCCAGGTCAACGAGAACACGCTCATCCCCCGTCCGGAGACGGAGACGCTCGTCGAGGTCGCTCTCGAGTTCTTGGCGGCGTTGGGCAAGGAGCAGCCGCGCGTGCTCGACATCGGCACGGGCTCCGGGGCCATCGCTTTGGCCATCGCCACCGAGCATCCCAGTGCGCGCGTGGTAGCCACCGAGGTGCATCCGGCGCCGCTCGAGATGGCGAGGCAGAACGCCGTGCGCCTGGGATTGCAGGACCGCGTGACCTTCGTTGTGAGCGACATCTACGACGACTTGCCCGGCGGGGCACGCTTCGACCTCATCGTGTCGAACCCGCCGTACGTGACCCCCCAGGCGCTGCGCCGCATGGCCATCGACGTGCGCGGCTACGAACCTTGGGTCGCGCTGCTGGGCGGCGAGCGCGGCCTGGACTTCTACGAGCGCATCATCCTCGGCGCGCCGGTCTTCCTCGAGCCGAGGGGCATGTTGGCGGTCGAGATCCCCGAGACGAAGGTGGTCGAGGTGATCTCGCTGTTCGTCGAAGTGGATCGCTTCGACGGCATCGACGTGCGCAACGACCTGAGTGGCCGGCCGCGCGTCGTGTTCGGCCGCGAACGTCCTTAGCCGTCAAAGCGTCTCGGTGCGTGAGGCGAGCTCCGCTTCCGTCGCGTGTGCGCCTCGCATAAGCTGACCGCGTGCGCTACGAGAAGGTCAGAGCCGTCGTTTTGGGTTCAAGGCCCCTGGGTGAGGCCGACCGCATCGTCACGCTCTTCACGAAGGAGCTGGGGCGTGCCGATGCGGTCGTCAAAGGCGTGCGGCGCACCAAGTCGCGCTGGGGGGCGCGGCTGGAGCCGTTCGGCGTCGTCGACCTCGTCTTGTTCCGCGGCCGGAGTCTCTTCACGGTGACATCGGCGCAGTTCGTGGCCATGCACCCGCACCTGCGCGAGGCGCGCGAGCCGATGATCGGCGCCGCCCTGCTGTGTGAGGCCGTGGCCGGCTTGTTCGGGGAGGCTGAACCGGAGGAGCGCGCCTTCAACCTGCTCGTGCGCGCGCTGCGCGCGCTCGACGAGGGTTTCGTTGGGCTCGCGCAGCGCGCGCCGCTCGTGCTGGGCGCGCTCCTCAAGCTTCTCCACGAGGCCGGTTACCTGCCCGTGCTCGACCGCTGCGTGGCCTGCGGCGAGGGCACGCGCGCCGCCGCCTTCTCGGCCGCCCGCGGCGGGCTGCTGTGCGAGAACTGCCTGGGCGAGGGAGTGCCGATCACCCCCGAGGCCGTCGAGGCGCTGCGGGAAGCGCTCGTCGCCCCCCTGGCCGAGCTGCGCGCGGGGGAACCGTCTCAGGCTGTGGAGGAGGGGCTACGCCACCTCCACAGCCTCTACGCCTACCACACCGGCCAGCGCCTGCGCGCGCTGCGCTTTGCGCGCGCGGGCTGACGCCCCGTCCGCGTGCGGGCGCCCTTCCTTGTTCCGGCTTTCGGCCGCCTGATACAATCGCGGTTCTTGTGGAGCCACCAGTGAGCACCTCGAACGGCACGTCCGCCGGCGCCGTCCTGCCCACGTTCCAGGCGATCATCGACAGGTTGCAATCGTTCTGGGAGGCGCAGGGCTGCGTCGTGGTGCAGCCATATCACACCGAGGTCGGCGCCGGCACGTTCAACCCGGCGACCTTCCTGCGCTGCCTCGACAGCTGTCCCTGGCGGGCAGCGTACGTCGAGCCGAGCATGCGTCCCGCCGACGCGCGCTACGGCGAGAACCCTTACCGGCTGGGCCACTACTACCAGTACCAGGTCGTGATCAAGCCCTCGCCGCCCGACATCCAAGACATCTACCTCCAGTCGCTCGTGGCGCTGGGCGTCGACCTGCACGAGCACGACGTGCGCTTCGTCGAAGACAACTGGGAAGGCCCCACGCTGGGCGCCTGGGGCCTCGGCTGGGAAGTGTGGATCGATGGCATGGAGGCCACCCAGTTCACCTACTTCCAGCAGCTCGGCGGCGTGGATTGCGATCCCGTCACGGTCGAGCTCACCTACGGCCTCGAGCGCATCGCCGTGTACCTGCAGGGGGTCGACAACGTCTTCGACTTGGTCTGGTCGCAGTGGGATGAGGACGGCGAGACGCGCACGATCACCTACGGCGACGTCTATAAGGAGAACGAATTCGAATTTTCGCGCTACAACTTCGAGGTCGCCGACACCGAGATGCTCTACCGGCACTTCCGCGAGTATGAGGCCGAGGCCGAGCGCTGCGTCGCCGAACGTATCCCGGTGCCGGCCTACGACTACGTCCTCAAGTGCAGCCACGTCTTCAACCTGCTCGACGCCCGCGGCGTCATCAGCGTGACCGACCGCACGGCGCACATCGGGCGGGTGCGCGACCTTGCCCGCAAGGTCGCGGCCCTCTACCTCGACGTGAACGCCCAGGGTGGCGAGGCCGAGCGGCGCCGGACCCGCATGGCCGGGGTCGCGACGGCCGAGACCACGGAGACGCACGCTGGGGACGCGGCCCTCGGGGACGCCGAAGCCGCAGGCGAGGTGGCCGAGAACGCGAGGACGGCGGCGGCCGCCCAGACGACCCAGACGCCCAAGACGACCCAGACGCCCAAGACGCCCAAGACGCCCAAGACGACCCAGACGCCCAAGACGCCCGAGCCGGAGGACGGCGCGTGAGACGCCCTGTGTCAACCTCCCGTGACCGGCAGAGCCCGGAGAGAGCCATGCAGGTCAGGGTCGTAGGGGACACGATCCTGCCACATGCGCCAGACGACGCGCAGCCAGGCGCGCCCCA